>Ga0310811_10007775_pt1 | contig 13738 bp, 10 predicted proteins | sample YCmetagenome_FD_207642 | JGI IMG/M metagenome (GOLD analysis project Ga0310811, IMG submission 207642) | Soil microbial communities from experimental microcosm in Duke University, North Carolina, United States - YC | ecosystem: Engineered > Artificial ecosystem > Soil microcosm > Unclassified ... | reverse complement strand
CGAATGAAAGCTGTTTTGCTCGTGGGCGGTCTGGCCGTCGTGGCGGCCATCGCTAGTGTCGTCGTGCTGACGGAGGCGCTCGCAAGGGTCGTGGATCCCCAGCATCATTGCGAGAGCGGTTTTTCGAGATTGATCGAATGCCGCTACCACTGGACATCGAGAACCACCGGCCAGGGCAACCCGATATTCAACACCCCCGCGAACGCGACGGGCGCCACCCCGTCGGACTCGCGCGACACGTTCCGGCCGCTCTTTACCGACGTTACGGCATGGGCCGTTGCCGATTGCCCCAGGAATTACATCGCCAGACGTTTGCTCTGCGCCAGCGCCTCTGACGCGGCGCCGGTACAGGCCGCGGACGACGATGCCGTCACCGGTCTGCCGCGCCCGAAACCCTGGCTCGTGACAACGGCGAAGGATTCAACGTTCATCAAGGCGTTTCACGTCGAAACGCCGCTCGATCATGCAAGCGTACTCAGCTTCTATCGCCTCGCATTGAGCAAGCGCGGCTGGTCGGAGAATGCCGGCGCGGTCGTCGAGCCTGATGGCGCGGTGATCGCCTTCACGACATCCGATGGGCCGGCGCTGCTCCGGCTCACCCGCCAGGACGACAGGACGATCGCCGACCTGTCGCAGCGCAAGCCAGCCGCCTCCAATGGCGGCATCAAGCCGATGCCGGGCCAGGTCCGGCTGTTGCTCGGCAATTCCACGGATGAAGCGGCCGTCATCACCATCAACGGGCAGACGATCAAGCTGGCGGCCCAAGCCGGGCTGGCGGACAACCCCGTAACCGGACCTAAGTCGACCGACGGCCAGGAAATCAATCTGCCGCCGGGCAAGTACAAGGTCTCCCTCAAGCTCGCGAGCGGCGCGGCGCAGAATCGTGAGTTCGAGCTCGCAGCCGACGAGACCTGGGGCCTGGTGGCCGGCCGGGCCGGCGTCCCGCTCCCCCTGCGCATTTATTGACACGCGAGGTCCGGCTTGCGCCAGAAGCTGGCCTGGTCGCGCCGTCCGCACAGGGTGCATGCGCCCAGTCGATGCCAGCGTTCGATGAGCAGTTCGTCCGCTAGTCTAAGATCAAACCTAGAAGTCGGGATGCTCAACCGGGAGGTCGCTTTGCCCTCAGAACCGGACTTCCACGAACGCGCGGCATGAGTTTGGCACCTGTCCAGCAAAACCATGATCGATTACATTCGACCCGGGATCACCGACGGGGGACCTTGATGGTCAAAGCATATTGGATTGCATCTTATCGCTCGATCACAAACCCTGAAGCGCTTGACGCGTACGCCAAACTTGCAGGACCGGCGATTTGGGATGCGGGTGGTCGTAACCTCGTTCGGGGGATACCGGCAAAGACGCTGGAGGAGGGCTTGAACCTGCGCACAGTTGTAATTGAGTTCGAGAGTGTCGCGGCTGCTCTGGCGGCCTACGAGAGCCCCGCATACCAGGCCGCCCGCAAGATCCTGGGCGAAGGAGCCGTTCGAGACATCCGGATCGTTGAAGGAGCGGAGTAACCGGCCCCAACCGCTCGCGGCTGGAGCCGCTACTGGTATGAACCGGACTCCTATCGAGGCCACAGCCCGCGAGCCTTCCGCGATCTACGCACAAGTTCTCTCGCGCCGGCGCGGCGCACAACGGCCGTGACCGGGAGCCATGACCAAGAGCCATGCCGCGGGGAACTGTCAGCCATTACCGCAGAGCCGTCATGGCGCGCGCGGTGGCCCTCGACTTCGCCCGGATTGTCATGTGGAATAGTGCAACAAAAAACGCAGATGACGGGGGAATCCAATGGCGGAAGCTTCTGTTATGGCCGCGCCGAGCGCGCATCTGGCGGACAACTCCCGCAAGGCGATCTGGGCCGCAGGGATCGGCAACCTGCTCGAGTGGTACGATTTCGGCGTCTATGCCTATCTCGCCGGGCTGATCGCTACAAAGTTTTTCCCCAACAGCGATCCGACCGCCTCGCTGCTAGCTTCGTTTGCGGCCTTCGGCGTCGGCTTCCTGGCGCGACCGCTCGGCGGCATCGTGATCGGCCGGCTCGGCGACACCAGGGGCCGCAAGGCAGCACTGGTGCTCACCATCTTCCTGATGGCGTTCGGCACGGTCGCCATCGGCCTGTTGCCGTCCTATGAGGCGATCGGCGTCTGGGCGCCGATCCTGCTGGTCTGCCTGCGCATCGTGCAGGGGTTCGCGGCCGGCGGCGAATGGGGCACCTCGACCGCCTTCATGGTCGAATGGGCGCCGCAAGACCGTCGCGGCCTGTTCGGCAGCTTCCAGCAGGTCTCTACCGCCAGCGGCACGCTGCTCGGCTCCGGCATCGCCGCCATCATGACCTCGTCGCTGAGTCAGGCGACGATGCTCGAATGGGGCTGGCGCGTGCCGTTCCTGTTCGGCGTACTCTTGCTCTTCGTCGGCACCTATCTGCGCCGGAATGTAGACGAGACGCCAACTTACCAAGCCAGCCGCCAGGCTGCCGTCGATCAACCCGCGATCGCCGGGCTTCCGCTGGGGGCGCTCGCCTTCGGTTTCACGATCTTCTGGACCATCGCCTATTACACGCTGCTCGCCTGGATGCCGAGCTTTACCCAGCGCTTTGCCGGGCTCACGCCCTCCCAGGCGCTGTGGTCGAACACCATCGGCCTGATCGCAATGGTGATCGCGGTTCCGTTCTGGGGTGCGCTGTCGGACAGGGTCGGCCGCAAGCCGCTGCTGATGGCGAGCGCGATCAGCATCGGACTGCTCGCCTATCCCTTGTTCTCGCTGATGACCAACGGCACCGGTCTCGCGCTGGTGATGCCGCTCCAGATCCTGTTCGGCATTTTGCTTGCGCTCTATTCCGGCGCGGGTCCTGCGGCGATCTCCGAGATTTTCCCGACGCATCTGCGCTCCACCTGGATGACGAGCGGCTACGCGCTCGCCGTCGCCATCTTCGGCGGGTTCGCGCCGTTCATCGCGACCTGGCTGATCCAGGTCACGGGATCGCCGGTGTCGCCGACCTATCTCTATCTGTTGCCCGCGGCGGTGATTTCGCTTGTCGTGATCTGGCGCCTGAAGGAAACCGCCGGAACAAAACTGAGCTGAACAAACGGGTCGTCCATGCTCATCCGGTTCGACGGACGCACCGCGATCGTGGCCGGCGCCGCGCGCGGCATCGGCCAGACCATCGCGCGATCGCTGGCCGGTGACGGCGCGCGTGTCATCGCCTGCGACCTGCTGGTCGATGCCCTCGTCCCCATCGCGGGCCGCGTCGATGGCGGCGGCGAAATCATCGCCGCCAGGGTCGACGTCACCGATGAGGCCTCCATTGCCGAGGTCGTGGGCACGGCCGGCGGCGCCGATATCCTCGTCTACGTCGCAGGCGGCGTGCGCGGCCAAAGGCCCCGGCCGCTGGAAGATGTCAGCGCGGACGATTTCGACGCCATCGTCGATGCCAACCTCAAGGGCGCGTTCCTGTTTATCAAGGCTGTCGCGCCCGGCATGAAGACAAAAGGCACGGGGCGCATCGTCACCATCTCGAGCCGCGCCGGCCTTGCCACCAGCCTCACCGGCATCCAGAGCTATCCCGCCGCCAAACACGGACAGATCGGCCTGGTCAAACAACTCGCCCAGGAACTCGGACCGTTCGGGATCACCGTGAATAGCGTTGCGCCCGGCTTCATGGCGACCAGCCCCGATTACGAGCGGCAGTGGAACAACTGGCCGGCCGCGTTCCGCGACAATTTCGTCAATACGATTGCGATGCGGCGCATGGGCGCGCCGCAGGACATCGCCGATGCGGTGACGTTTCTGGCCTCCGACCACGCCTCGTGGATCACGGGGCAGACGATACCCGTCACCGGCGGCCCGCTATAACAGATCATTCGGGAGGACCATCATGAACGAGACGTCGAAGCTCGAAACGCCGCTGGAACCCTGGCAGTGGCCGGAAAAACACTGGCGCGGTCTGGTCAACCATGTCCGCGCCGGCAAGACCTATCGGCCGAAAACCTGGAAGGGCGGCGCGCGATGCGCGTTTGCGCTGTCGTTCGATTCCGACCACGAGACCAATGAGCTGCGCGACGGCGGCAAGTCGATCGGGCGCATGGCATGGGGGCAGTACGGCAATCGTGTCGGCGTACCCAGCATCCTTAAGCTGCTTGCAAAACATTCGGTGCCGGCGACCTTCTATGTACCGGCCGTATGCGCGCTGCTCTATCCGGACGAGCAGCGCCGGGTCATCGCCGAAGGGCACGAGATCGGCATCCATTCCTGGATCCACGAGCTGAACTCGGTGCTTCCTTACGAGGCCGAAAAGGATTTGATGATGCGCGCAGCCGACGTGCTGGAAAAGACGACCAAGGTGCGGCCGGTCGGCGCGCGCACCGCGTCCTGGGATTTCTCGCCGCACACGCTGCGCATCACCAGGGAAGCCGGCCTGCTCTACGATTCCTCGCTGATGGCTGATGTCGATTGCTACGAGCTGCTGCTCGACGGCGAGCCGACCGGCGTGATCGAATTTCCGGTGGAATGGATCCGCGACGACGCGGTCTATTTCATGATGCATCGCTTCCAGGGCCTGCGTCCCTACACACCGCCCTCGGATGTGTTCGACGTGTTCAGGCGCGAGTTCGAGGCGGCCTATGAAGAAGGTGGCATCTTCCAGCTCACCTGCCATCCGCACATGATCGGCTATCGCTCGCGGCTCTGGATCATCGAGGAACTCATTCGCCTGGCCAAGGCGAAGGGCGACGTCTGGTGCGCAACCCATGCCGACGTGGTCCGCTACGCGCGCGACCACGCTGCCTGAGGCTAGATCGATGGCAAAGATGGCCCTCGTCACCGGCGGCGCACGCGGCATTGGCCGCGCCTGTGCACTGGCGCTTGCCGATTCCGGCTTCGACATCGCCCTCGTCGATCTCCTGGAAAAGGAGATGGCTTTAACCGCGCGCGATATCGAGATGCGGGGCCGGCGCACGCTGACCTTCCAAGCCGATGTCAGCGATTTTTCCCGCGCGCATGCGATCGTCGAACAAATCCATGCAAAGTGGGGACAGCTCAACGTGCTCCTGAACAATGCGGGCGCGCCGAACCCGAAACCGATCCTCGAGATCAGCGAGGCCGAGTTTGACCGCACGATCGCGGTGAATCTCAAGAGCTGCTTCAACTTCATTCATGCCGCAGCACCAATCATGCTGAAGCAGGATAAAGGCGGGCGGATCATCTCGATCTCATCGATCAATGCGCTGTCGGGCGGCGTGACCAGCGCTGTCAGCAAGCATGCCTATGCGGCGGCCAAAGCCGGAATTCTGGGCCTCACCCGCTCGCTGGCAAAGGAGCTCGGGCCGAAAGTATCGGTCAATGCGATCTGCCCCGGCGTGATCGCGACCGACCTCCTGCGCGGTCTGCTCGGCGAGCGGGAGGCTGAGCTGACCGCCGGAATTGCGCTGGGCCGGGTCGGTACGCCCGAGGACGTCGCCAGCATCGTGCGCTATCTGGCGGTCGAGGCGCATATGTACATGACCGGCCAGCATTTCGTGGTCGATGGATTTCAATGGAGCTGCTGAGCAGAGCAACGCCGCGAGCAACTTGCTAGAAGGCCTTTGCCGCCTCCGGCCGGTGCTTGTTTTTCGGCACAAAACCCGACCGGGTGGCTTCACGGGGCTGGCGCACCCAGACCTCGCGATTTGGATGCAAACCGCCGCCGCGGGTGGCCGGAACGGCGGTGAGCCGCGCGCGATGCAACAGGCGGGTATCGGCAACCCCGCAGTTCGGGTGCAAGCCGCCATGATCGGCCACCACCTTGTCCCAGGCCGCCTTGCGCGCCTTGAGAACGCCAGGATCCGAAAGCGCCGTGCAGTTGAGTTCATTCTTGTTCAGGTCTGCAACAATCTCGTCACCGTTCTCAACGAAGGCGATCGGTCCGCCAAGGCCGGCTTCAGGGCCGACATGACCGATGACGAGGCCGACCGATCCGCCGGAGAAACGCGCATCCGTCATCAGCGCGACCACGATCCCCCGCTCGCGGCACAGCGTGGTGATGCGCGAGGTCGGGTCGAGCATTTCCGGCATGCCCGGCGCACCGCTCGGACCCTCGTAGCGCACGATGATCATGTCGTTGTTCTCAAAGCGCTCGGGTGTCTTGTCGAGCGCCGCGAGCAGGTCCTGCTCGCCCTCGAACACGCACGCCTTGCCGCGGAACAGATTGTTTTCCAGTCCGCCTTCGACGCCTGCTAGCTTCAGGATCGCGGAAAACTCCGGCGACAGATTGCCGCCGAGAACGCGCAGGCCCCCGGTCGGCTTGTAAGGTTTGGCGACCGGATAGATCACTTTGCCATCGGCGGATTTGGCGCCGAGGCGCTTGACCTGTCCGGCCAGCGTTTCGCCGGTGCAGGTCATCACCTCGCCATTGAGCAGTCCGGCCTCCAGCAGTTCGCGGACGATCACCTGCACACCGCCAACGGCGTCAATGTCGACCATCGAATACTTGCCATAGGGCCGCGCGTCGGTGAGGACAGGCACGACGTATTGCGACAGATGGTTGAACTCCGCCGGCGTCATCACGTCTTTCCAGAAGTCCGCAAAACCTGCGGCGCGCGCGATCTCCGGCGCATGCAGTGTGACGTTGGTCGAGCCGCCGATCGCCATCGCGACGATGACGGCATTGCGGATCGAATCGCGGACGACGATGTCGCGCGGCTTCAGGTCTTTCGCGATCATCTGCGCGAGGTATTCGACCAACTGGTCCGGAAAATCTTTCACGCGGCGTGGATCGTCGGACGGCGGCGCCACCATCTGCAGCGGCTGCATGCCGACGACGCCGATGAAGGTCTGCATGGTGTTGTAGGTGAACATGCCGCCGCAGCTGCCGTAACCCGGGCAGGCATGGCAGGCGATGTGGTGGCGGTGGGCGGCGTCGGGATGGCCGGCGACCTGGTAGGCGCTGACGATGTCGAGTTTTTCGCCGGTCTGCGGGTCGGTGCCGGGATGGATCGCGCCATCGGACATGATGATCGCGGGTTGATTGTGCTCGAGCAGTGCGGCCAGCGTGCCGACCGGCGGCTTGTCGCAGGCAACCACGGCGATGGTGCCCGCAAGACCCGTGGCGCTCAGATGTTCGCAGAGCGCGTCGTGGGTGACTTCGCGCCCGATCAGCGAGTAGCGCATTTCGCGGGTGCCGTTGCGGATGCCGTCCGAGGTTGCGATGGTGTATTCCGGTTGCACCAGGCGCAGCTTCATCTGGCCCTCGCCCTTGCCGATGCGGCGCTTGAGGCTGGCGTGGATCGCATCGACCTTCGCCACAACGCCCATATAGCACTGGCTGTCGCCCTTGGTGCCGACCACGCCGACCGACGGCTCATGGATCAGGTCGGGATCGGAGCCAAGTACGCGCGCAATCCCGATGGTTTGGGCGGTGCGGCCAGGATGGCGGTCGATGATGACGACATTCGATTTGGTCACGGCGCGTTCCTTCCCGGCGGGCGGCTTGTTTAATCGGCCATTGGCAGAGTGTACCGATGACCTACGTCACGAAGTCAAATAGCGCAACTGGTTCAGGTGCATGAGTTGGATTTTCTGGTTCGGCCACGCGATCCGGACCGGCGTCTCGCCTAACCTCCAGGATGCCACCAGGACCCCAAGGGTGGGCGGGTTCCCGTCAACCCTTGGGTTCCATCTGCGCTTGCATTTCCCGCCCGCTGTTGCTCTGACGCGACAATCGATTAATCGATCCCGTGCTACCCCGGGGTTGGCTGGGGCGCACGCGCCGTGCGATTCTTTTGGTTTGTGACTGCTGGTTCGCAAGGGGACCATAGAATGAACCGTTGCCTACGTTCGCTGTCCTGCGTCCTCACCCTCTCCGCGCTCGCCCTGTTCGCGACGGAGGCGGCGGCGCGGACCAACGCCAAGCCCAAAACAGCCGGCAAGACGCACGAAGCAAAGACGCACGAAGCAAAAACGCCCGCAGCGAAGCCAACCCACGCGGCGAAGGCAACCCGCCCGCATCGCAATGCTGCAGCTGGAAAACACCGGCCCGCAAAGCATGCCGCCGCGCACCGAAAGTCAAGGCGGTTGAAGGAGAAGGATACGCCGCCGAAGGAGGCCGCCGCTCCGCTCACCGGCGATCTGGCGCTGGTGAAGGAAGCGATCGATCTGGCGCGCAAGGCCAAGACCGACGAGGCGACCGCCACGCGCAACAGGATCGCCGACCCGGCGGGACAGAAACTCGTCGAATGGTTCATCCTGCGCCATTCCGAGACGACGGCGAATTTCAGCCGCTATGCCGCGTTCATCGCCGCCAACCCGGAATGGCCGAGTGCGGCGCTGCTGCGCCGGCGCGCCGAGGCACGGTTGTGGCAGGAGCGCAGCGACGCCGCGACCATTCGCGGCTTCACCGGCGACCAGCCGACCAGCGCCCGGGGCAAACTCGCGCTCGCGCGCGTGCTGCTGACGGCCGGTGACCGCGAAGCCGCCGGCCGGCTGGCGCGCGACGCGTGGCGATCGGAGGAATTGTCGGAGCGCGTCGAGGCCGAAGCGTACGAAATGTTCCGCGACCTCCTCACCCGCGAAGACCATCGGGCGCGGATGGACCGGCGCATCGGCGCCAAGGATCTCGCCGGCGCCAAACGTGCCGCCCAACGGCTCGGCGACGATGAACTTGCGATCGTAAAGGCCTGCGCCGCCGTCAAAGGCAAAGCCAACAAGGCGCTGGATGCGCTCGACGCGGTCTCGACCGAGGCGCGGCAGGATTTAGGCTACACGCTGTGCCGTATCCAGTGGATGCTCGCCCAGAACCGGATTGACGACGCCGCCCGCCTGACGGTGGCGGCGGCGCCGGCGACGATGGCGCTGCAGGACACCGATCAATGGTGGCGCGAGCGGCGCTTGCTTGCCCGCAAGCTGCTCGATCAGGGCAAGTTCCAGACGGCCTATGACGTGATCCGGCCCGCAGCCGCGCCAGCCAACGAATATTACCGCGCCGACGTCCATTTCATGTGCGGATGGATCGCGCTCCGCTACCTCGACGATCCCAAGACCGCGGCAGCCCATTTCGCGCGTATCGACGAAGGCGCGACCAATCCGATCGTGCTGGCACGGGCGAACTACTGGCGCGGACGCGCCTCTGAGGCCCTCGGTGACAAGGATGCGATGCGCGCGAGCTATGAGGCAGCCGCACGCTATCCCACCGCCTATTACGGACAACTCGCGCGCGCCAAGCTCGGCCGTGACGGAATTGAACTGCGCGCGCCCTCGCCCGTGCTTGCGTCTGCCGACGCGCCGGCCGCCGACGAACGCGTGCGTGCCGCCGATATGCTCTACGCGATCGGCGAGCGCGACACCGTCCGCTACTATGCCGCCGATCTCGGCGAAGAGAGCTCAAACGTGACGTTGCTCGAAGCAATCGGCGAACTCACCGGCCGGCGCAACGACGCCCGCGCGATGCTGGAGATCGGAAAGCCCTCGCTCGGCCGTGGGCTACCGCTCGACCATTACGCGTTTCCCACCATCGGGATTCCGCCGCACCGCCAGGTCGCGCCCGAGATCGAGCACAGCATCATCTACTCGGTGGCACGCACCGAGAGCGCATTCGACCAGCGCGACAGGTCTCCGGCCAATGCGGTGGGCCTGATGCAGGTCACCCCGGAGGCCGGACGCGATACCGCCAAACGCTTCAAGGTCAACTACGACTGGGACCGCATGGTCTCCGATCCCGTCTACAACACGCAAATGGGCGCCGCCGAACTCAGCGCGCTGCTGAGCGAATACAAGGGCAACCACATCATGACCTTTGCCGGTTACAATGCCGGCCGCGGCAGGGTCCGGGACTGGATCAAGGCCTACGGCGATCCGCGTGACCCCAAGGTCGACCCGGTCGACTGGGTCGAGCGCATTCCATTGTCGGAGACGCGAAACTACGTCCAGCGCGTGATCGAGAATCTCGCGGTCTACCGTGCCCGCTTCGACGCCAGCAGTCCTGCGCTGGCGTCGAAGGGCGACGCGCCGGTCGTCCTGCAGGAGAAGACCAACGTGTCACCGTTGCCGTCGGCCGAGGCGGCGGCCGGGCGTTGATGTCGCGGCCTTGAAGCGCCGATCGACGGCGGCAGTCCCGCCGGCCACAGGGCCGGCCATTCAATTCCACGCAAGCGTCAGCCATTTCCACGATGGCTACAACGGCCGTTCCCACGATCGCACACCAATAAACCCTCGACGGTCAATGCGCCGGATCAGACGAGGAGAGAATAGTGTCTTTGCAGAAATACATCATCGAACGCGATATTCCGAAGGTTGGAACCTTCGAGCGCGATCAATTGCGCGAAGCGGCAAAAGCCTCCAATGCCGCGCTTGCGAAGCTCGGCCCTGATATCCAATGGGTCGAATCCTACGTCGCAGACGACAAGACGTTCTGTGTTTATTTGGCGAAGGATGAAGCTTCGATCCGCCGTCATGCCGAGGTCAGTGGTTTCCCCGCCTCCAGGATCACCGAGGTGCGGAGGATGATCGATCCGACAACCGCGGCGGGCTGAGACGTGAATTCGGCAGCAGCCGGCGTAAACTAAACCGGCCGTTTTGATCAACGTTGCGATTTTGCACCCTGACCGGATCGAGATCCGGTCAGGGTCGTTCACCAGCGTCCATCGGGTCCTGTTAGTCTGTTTCATCAACGCTGACGCCTGAGATCGCCCGGATATGCCGAACGAGATTGTTTACCCCGGCCGCTGAATCGAACGCACCGGACTGATGACCGCCGGCCGCCCGGCTTCGAAGCACGGACGCCAGCTGGTACGCGCAGCGAAAAACCTGGAAATACCTGACGGCATCGCCGTCGAGCACGCGCCGCTGAGCGTACGTTCGCTGATAGCGGCGCAGGATACGCGTGAAGAAAATCCGCAACGCGAACTCCAGGGCTCGCGGCACCCCAAACGGTACGGTTGCGATGTTGGCGATCGCCGAGCCGACGTCCATCTCGGCCGGGGCGATCACGATGTTCCCCCAGTCGATCACGCCGGTCACCTTGCCGTTTTGGGCGAGAATGTTCAGCGGATGAAAATCGCCATGGCAGATCACGGTTCGCAACGCCGGTGAAGGCCGATGAGCAATTAGCCAATCGACGGCCGGTTTCAGACCGACGAGCGAATACTGGTCGACCGTTGAGACAATCCAGTTCAATTGCCCTTCGAAGGTGATGATCGCAGGATCAAGTCCGCCCGCGCCAACGGCCGCCAGCAGCGGCGCCGGGTCGAGGGTGTGAAGCCTGATTTGCATATCGACCCAGGCGTCGATAATGTCACCCAGGATCCCCTGCACCTGCAACAGTGCGCGTGCGCGCGCGATGAATGGTCCGTCGCCGACGATTCGCTCGATTGCGTGGGCGAGTGGCCGGCCCGGAAGCCGCGTCATCACGGTGAAAACGCCGCCGAGCAGCAACGGGTCGGTCCCGGTGGCGCGCACATCCGGACACGCGTATTGCTGGGCGGCGAGCCAGTTGTGGACAATGGCTTCGAGCTTCACGCGATCTGCGCCGACGCGAGACCGGTTGAGCCGCAGGATCAGCGGCCCGGAGATCGCCTGGGGTGTGCCCTGCAGCGCAAAACCGAAGATCGCGGCATCACGCCCGCCGCCGATGCGCGCCGGCGCCTCGGCGTAAGCGATATCCGGACAATCAAATGCGCTCGCAAGGTACCGCAGGAGTCGCACCACGACTTCGGAATCATCCATCGACGGCGCTCGTATGTTTTGGTGAATGGATTTGCGGCCGTTCACTCCACCTTGACGTTGGCGGCCTTGAGCATCGGCCACCATTTTGCAATCTCGGCCTTCTGCCAGTCACCGAGCGCCTGCGGCGAAAGCTGGTCTTGTGGCGGCATCTGCAAACCGATGTTTTCGAGCTGTTTGCGCACCGACGGGTCGTTCAGGGCTTCGACCGCCGCGGCGTTGAGCCTGGTGATAATTTCCTTCGGCGTGCCCTTCGGCACCCACAGGCCCGACCACAACGTCATGTGAAAGCCGGGCAGCCCTGCCTCGTCGGCGGTCGGGATGTCGGTGGCGGATTCCGCGCGCTTCGCATCGGTCACGGCATAGCCGCGGATGGTTCCGGCGCGCACCTGGTTGATGGAATTGGAGAGCTGGTCGACGATGAGGTCGATCTGGCCGGCAACGAGATCGTTCATCGCGGGTCCCGTGCCGCGATACGGCACGTATTGCAGCTTGAGGCCGGTCACCGCTTCAAACCCGAGACCGGCAACATGGCTGGCCGAGCCGGCGCCGGCGGTGCCGGCCGCTGCCGGCTGCGGTCGCGATTTGAGCCAGTCGATCAGCTCCTTCAACGATTTCGCAGGCACCGCGTTCTTGCTGACGACGATCATCGGGTTGCTCGGCAGCAGCACGATCGGCTCCAGATCGGCGACGAGATCGTAGTTCAGCTTGTAGATCGCGCCATTGGCGACATGCGTGCCGAGATGACCGAAGCCGATGGTGTAGCCGTCCGCCGCCGAATGCACCACGCGGCCGACGCCGATCGAGCCTCCGGCGCCCGTGGTGTTCTCGATCAGGATCGTTTCGCCGAGGGCCACCTTCATGCGCTCGCCGAGAATGCGCATCATCGCGTCCGACGGTCCGCCGGCAGCAAACGGCACCACCACAGTGATAGGACGGGTGGGGAATTTTTCGGCGGCGGATGCTGTGGTGGCGAATGCCAGTGTTGCGATCAGCGCGGCGAAGAGAGGCTTTTTCATCATCATTCTCCAACGCGCCCCCTCATGGTGAGGAGCGCGTCATGAGGCCCGGGTCTTGGCCTCATCCTTCGAGACGCACGCTAACGCGTGCTCCTCAGGATGAGGGATTTACAACTTCGCGTAGTCGATCGGCTTGAAGCGATCGAGCATGCGGGTGACCGGCGGCAGCGGATATTTGAGACCGGTCGCGCAATTGAAAAGCATCACCCGGTCGGTCCTGGCAACACGACCATCGTCGAGGCTCTGCTTGTAGGCGGCGTAGGTCGCCGCCCCTTCCGGACAGAGCAACAGCCCCTCCTCGCGCGCGACTTCGTTGAGCGCAGCGGAAATTGTCTCGTCGGTCACGGCGATGGCAAATCCTTTGCTCTCGCGTACCGCGCGCAGGATGAGGAAATCGCCGACCGCCTGCGGCACGCGGATGCCGGACGCAATGGTATGCGCGTCTTCCCAGCGCGGCGCATGCTCGGTGCCAGCCTCGAAGGCGCGCACCATCGGCGCACAGCCGGCCGCCTGCACGGCCACCATGCGCGGCCGCTTTGCGCCGATGAAGCCGATCTTCTCCAGCTCGTCGAACGCCTTCCACATACCAATCAGCCCGGTGCCGCCGCCGGTCGGATAGAAGATCACGTCGGGCACGTCCCAGCCGAGCTGCTCGGCAAGCTCCAGCCCCATCGTCTTCTTGCCTTCGATGCGGTATGGCTCTTTCAGGGTCGAGGTGTCGAACCAGCCGGCCTTTGCCTTGCCCTCGCCGACGATCTTGCCGCAATCGTCGATCAGGCCGTTGACGCGGTAGACGGTGGCGCCCTGAAGCTCGATTTCGCTGACATTCACCTCCGGCGTATCGGCGGGGCAGAAGATCGTGGTCTTGATGCCGCAACTCGTCGCGTAGGCCGCGAGCGCGGCGCCGGCATTGCCGTTGGTCGGCATCGCCATATGCCTGATGCCGAGCGCCTTGCCCATCGACACCGCCATCACGAGCCCGCGCGCCTTGAACGATCCGGTCGGCAGCCGGCCTTCGTCCTTCACGA
>Ga0310811_10007774_pt1 | contig 13739 bp, 12 predicted proteins | sample YCmetagenome_FD_207642 | JGI IMG/M metagenome (GOLD analysis project Ga0310811, IMG submission 207642) | Soil microbial communities from experimental microcosm in Duke University, North Carolina, United States - YC | ecosystem: Engineered > Artificial ecosystem > Soil microcosm > Unclassified ... | reverse complement strand
GCGAGCGAACGTGGCCGGATACACCGCCGCGTTCAAGGTGGCGACGGCGGTCACCAGGCCCGGATGGTTCATTGCGTATTCCTGGGCCACACGCGCGCCGGCGCCGGCGCCGGTGAAGTACTGCCAGGGCTGCCATGAGCCGATCCGCACCTGCGGCGGGCCGCCGGCGCCGGGCGCTCCCGGACCACCTTCCATCGGAGGACGGCCGCGCCCCTCGACATCCGGCGGGGGCCCGCCCTCGCCACCCCTTGCTCCGCCCTCGCCGCCGCCTGGACGCCGCCGCGGGGCCTCGCCGGGGGCCGGATCCGCGGTCAGGCGGGTGAGCGTCGTCTGCTGCACTTCATGCAGGTACTCGTCCTCGTCGTTGGCGAAGGGCGACCAGGTCTTGTTCGTCGCCTCCGGAAAGACCACGACGAAGCCGTTGTCCTCGGCCAGCTTGATCCAGCCGGATGATTGGGCGAACTGCTCGGGTGTCTGGCCATCGTCGTGCAGGGCGTAGACGATGAGGTTGTAACCGTTGTGGTTCGCCTTGGACGAGGCGTAGTAGGCATAGGTGCGATTGGCGGCGTGCATGCCCCCGCCGACCGGAATCTGAACCCGGCGCAACTGCTGGGCCTGCGCCGGATGCGCGGCCATGACGGCTGCGAAGGCGGCCACCGCCAGCACGGCGCCCATGTACCTGCCGCCCGTCTTCCTCCCCGGGCGCGTCAGCGCACCGACGGCGATCCGCATCGCCTTGGCCAGGTCCCTCATAGTGTCCTCTCGCTCGTGGTGATGTTCGGGCGGACGGGCGGCGCGACGGCGCCGCCCGCTGTATCGTCAGCCCTTCTTGGATTTCGCGGCCTTGCCGGCCTTCGGCGCGGCGGTGGCGATGTGGGTCAATGACCCGTCCGGATTGCGCCGCCACTGCTTGAAGTAGTCCCACTCGATCTGGGCCTGGCGTGGATCGCCGCCGTGCGACATGTCGGTGACCCACACGAGGCTGAACAGATTGAGCGGCTTGCTGTCGGCGCTTGTATATTCCCAGGTCTTGAAGCGACCCTTGGGATAGCGGGCGTCGACGCCGGTCTGCAGCAGCTTCCCACCGGGAACGAGGATGTCGTATGGCGCCGTGTACGGGCTGTCGTACTTCTCGGTCCGGTCGGTCTCCGCCAGGTGGTTGTAGGCGCGCTCGTTGTCGATGGCGTGCTGCATGACATCGCGCGCGGGGATCAGGGCGTCGAGCGATGCCGCCGAGTCCACGTCGCCGTAGACCACGATGGTCGGCATGCGGATATCCTGCTTCCGTTTCAGCTCGGCGATCCAGGTCATCACCTCAGGGCTGTAGTCGCCGATGCCGCTATTAGGTGAGATGGCCGCGAACCACTGGGGATGGGTAAGCCCCGTCATCAGGGTCATGCCGCTGCCGAAGGAGAATCCCTGCAGGTAGACCCGTCCGGGGTCGGCCCCGTACTTCTTGAGCACGGCCTCGCGCACCTGCCCGATCAACTTGACGTCACGGGTCTCCGGCGCGGTGAAGTCCCAACGCTGATGGTCGGCGTTGAGGTAGACGGTGATGAAGCCTTCCTTCTCGCCCACCTCATGCATCTTGATCTGGCTGAGGTACTGCCAGGCCGGATAGTTCGCGCCGTGCAGCGACATGACCACGGCCAGCGACTTTCCAGGACGCCAATTGGACGGCGTTTTGACGTAGTATTTGTACGTCACCCCATCGACAGTCATGGTCTGGACATCGAAGGCCTTGTCGACCTCGGCCTCGCTCATGGCAGCGCCCAGGTCGCCGTTGGGCGAGGAGGTCCACCGTCCGACATGGCCGAAGAAATCGTTCCAGATCGCCGAGGTCATGGCCGGATCGTAGCTCGCCGCCCCCGGCATGCCGGTGATCCGGACCTGCTGGGCGCTGTTGGAAGGATCGCTCCAGACGGCGGTCTTGAAGCCGCCGATCGTCCGGTTGGACGGGGCGGCCGCCACGCGATCGGCTCGCTTCCAGTAATTGGCTGCCAGCGTCTGGTTCGGTGTGCTCCCTGAATTGAACATCCACAGGGAGACCGGCACGTCCTTCTTGAGCGCCTTGTAGACAGGGGGGACAGCCTTGTCCGCCCGCATGTATTGCAGATAGTCCTGCGCGCGCTCGTCGCCCTGCCTGTAGGTCCCCCGGAACGGTACGCCGTTGAGCGTGGCCACCGCGGCGAACCGGCCCGGATGGCCGACCGCGAACTCCTGGGCGATGCGACCCCCGACACCCGAGCCGGTGATGTACTCGAAGGCGAACCAGTGGGGGACGCCCATCGGGCCCCGGCGAGGCGCGCCGCCGCCGCCCTCGCCGCCCTCGGCGCGAGCCGGACCCGGGCCGCCGCCTTGCGCGCCGGGTCCGGGCCCCCGGGCGCCGCCGGGCGGACCGCCCTCCCCTCCGCCCGGAGGACCGCGCCGTCCACCCGCGCCCGGCGGCGGACCGCCGGCGCGCTGGAGGCCCCCGGGGGGCGCCAACCGGCCCTGGGCGTAGTCCCACAGGGCGTCCAGATAGGCGTCTTCGCCGCCGCTCTTGGACGACCACGCCTTGTCGACAGCCTCCGGGAAGATGACCGCGAAGCCCTGGTCCTCGGCCAGTTTCGCCCAGCCGGACTGACGTGCGAAATCCTCGGCCGTCTGGCCGTTATCGGGCAGGGCGAAGACCACATAGTTGAAGGCGTCGGGCTTCGCCTTCGTCGAGACATAGAAGGCGTAGGGACGATCCCGACCGTCCACGTTGACCATCCCGTGGCTCAACTGGGGGCCGGCTCCCGCCTCCTGCGCCGAGACGGGGATTGCCGCCGCGGCCACCATGGCCAGGGCTGATACCACTCCCAGGCCCCCGCTGCGCCGAACCGGCCAGGCAAGCAGCGGACCCGCGCCACGCCGCATCAAGCTAAAACCATTGACCATCGTCTTCACCTCTGTTCCGGCGCCTGCGCGTCTCATTGGATTTCGTCAGTTCCCGGCTTCGCCGCCGGCCCTAGCCTGCTGGGCGCCGCCAAACGGCCCGCCCGGCCCGCCGCCTTGCCCCTGGGCCGGCGGGAGCATCAACAGCTCCCAGTCGGGACGACGGTAGAAGGTCTTCACCGTGGTCCACGGCCTGGTGAAGGCCTTCGGGTCCTCCACCGTGATCTCGTCCACCAGCATGTTCGGCTTGGGCGAATAGACACGCTCAGTGATGTGCAGCGCGTCGCTGTGCGGACCTGCGCCGGGCAGGGCGACGGCGGTGTCGATGCAGCAGGTGTCGACGATGAGCGTCTTGTCGGTCCAACGTCCGACCGAATGCCCGATCGTGCCTGGCACGGGATCCGCCGGATGCAGTCGCCCATCAGTGTAGATCCGCCTGAGCCCCCCCTGCTCGTTGACGATCAACACCTCGTGCGGATTGACCTGGACCTCCATGGGCCGAAGCATGGTCATCATGCCCGGCATGCCCCCGGCCCGCATCCGCGGCAGTTCGATGCCCGCCGCCTGAGCGGCGGCCATGGCCGCCGCGCCGGGGCCGCCCTGACCACCCGGTCCACCGGGTCCGGCCCCAGCGCCCGGGCCGCCTTGTCCTCCAGGTCCGCCTCCGGCCCCTGGCCCGCCGCCCGGAGGGCCGGCGCGCTGCCGTTGCGGGATCAGAGCGTAGACGCTCTGGTACGTCGCGTTATAGGGCGGTGACTGGGGCGTCCCCGGCGCGATGCGGTCGTCCCACACCATGTCGTTGCCGCGCTCCCAGACACCGTCCCAATCCGCCAGCTCCGACCACTTCGGCAGCTCCGCGCGGCCCGACGGATAGTTCACAGTCTGGGCCTGAGCTGAAGCGGCCCAAACACCGAAGGCGAGGGCGAGGACGATCGCCTCGAATTGCGCGCTCCCGAGATGCGCTCTCATTGCTTCCACCCCACGTCGCCCGCACGGCGGGACCAAAAATCTTGCCGACGCAGCCAGACCTTTGTCTCGCGCCAGTGTTGACGCCGACAATCACACCAGTCGTTTACAATAGAATTTCGTCATTGTTTCATGGATAGTCGACCAAATCGACCACATAACTTATTATTTCGCCATCTCTATTCACCGTTATAATACGCTATAGTTCACGCCATTGATCTCGCAATGGGACGCAAAGCCGAGAGCCCGCCGGAGCGTGGGCGGCCCGGGCGCCATTTGGAGCTGGATGGAAACCGCCGCCTGTTCAGGCGGTGAAAATCGCGCCGTCCTGAATCACCACCGGCCAGGACGCCAGGGCCGCGCCGACGCAGGGGCCGCCGACGCAGGCGCCGTCGGACGGCCGGAACAGGGCGCCGTGCCACGAACAAGCGATCAGATCGCCCTCGGGTGTGAGGTAGTCGTCGAGCCGCTGCGCCAAGGGCATGCCCATGTGTGGGCACTGGTCGACATAACCACGAACGCGCACGCCGCGGCGCACGACGAAGCCGTGAAAACGCCGCGCCCCGATCTCGAGCACGAAATTGCGCGCGCCCGGATCGGAAAGCTCCTCGAGCCAGCAGAGGCGCACGCCCGCCGGGGTCGAAGAAAGCCACACTTCGGTCATGCCCTGTCCGCGTCCGGTTGCAGGTCGGGATGAGCCGCCTTCACCGCCCCAAGTTCTCCGGCCCTATCCGCCGCCGCGCGAATGGCCGGGAACGCCTCAAGGTCGACGCCGAACCGCCGGGCCGCATAGACCTGGGGGACTAGATAGCAGTCAGCCAAAGTCGGCGACGCACCATAGGCGAAACCCCGTCCGTACCGGGCCACCAGAGCTTCGAGGCCGCCGAAGCCCTCCTTCATCCAATGGTCGATCCAGCCCTCGATCGCCTCCTGGCCCGCTTTAAGGTCGGCGCGTAGGGCCTTGAGGACACGCAGATTGTTGAGCGGATGGATATCGCAAGCGACGATGCCCGCCATCGAGCGGACCACCGCCTTGCCCATGGCGTCGTCCGGCAGAAGAGGCGGCGCCGAAAAGCGCTCTTCCAGCCATTCGAGGATGGCCGCGCTCTCGATGATGATGCCCTCGTCCGTCTCGAGCGCGGGCACCAGGCCATGCGGGGCGATGGCTAGATAGGATGCAACCTTGTGTGCGTCGGTCCGCAGATCGTAGGTGACATGCTCGTAGTCCAGACCCTTCAGTCCGAGCGCGATCCTCACTCTGTAGGAAGCCGTCGACCGCCAATACCCGTGCAGGCGGAGCATGTCAGGCCGCCGGGAGAACGACGGCACGGCAAGGACCAAAGCCGATCGGCGTCCTGCCCTCCGCGACGGCCTTCGCGCTTAGCCGCACCTCGTCGCCGTCTTCGAGGAAGCAGCGCGTCTCGCCGTTGGGGAGGGTCAAGGGATCAGACCCGCCGCGGGTGAGCTCCAGCAGGCTGCCAAACCCGGTCTTGTCGGGCGCCGAAATGGTGCCTGTGCCAAGCAAGTCTCCGGGGGAGAGGTTGCACCCGCCGGAGGCGTGGTGCGCCACCATCTGGGCGACGGTCCAGTACATATTGGACGCGGGACCTCGGCTGAGCGGGAACGGTGGAGCGCCTTGGGCGCGCATGCTGGCGGTCAGCAGGCTCACCTCGAGGTTGATCGAAAGCGCGCCGTGCGCCTGGTCATCCTGGTTCCACAGATAGTCGAGCGGACGGGGGTCGCCTTCGGGCCTGGGCGGCTGAGCGATGCGGAATGGCGTCATCGCCTCGGCCGTCACCACCCAGGGCGAGATCGTAGTCTGGAAGTTCTTCGACAGGAACGGGCCGAGCGGCTGGTATTCCCAGGCTTGCAGATCGCGCGCGGACCAGTCGTTGAGCAGGCAGAACCCTGCGATGTGGCGAGGCGCCTCGGCGATGTCGATGGGGTGGCCGGGCGCATTGCCGGGCCCGATCCAGACGCCAAGCTCCAACTCATAGTCCAGACGGCGTGACGGCCCGAAACTGGGCGCGGGCGCGTCCGGCGCCTTGCTCTGGCCCTGCGGCCGAACGACCGGAACGCCGGAAGGGCGGATGGAGGACGCCCGCCCGTGATAGCCGATGGGCACGTACTTATAGTTTGGCATCAGCGGATTGTCGGGCCGGAACAGCCTGCCGACGTTGGCCGCATGGTGGATGCCCACGTAGAAGTCGGTGTAGTCGCCGATCGTGGCGGGCAGATGCAGCACGCATTCGCCGATGTCATGGAGCAGCGGTTCGACTCTGGGCCTGTAGGCCGCATTCGAGAGCAGGCCGGAAAGGTGGCGACGCAGGTCCACACGCTCGGCCTGCGACAGGCCCATCACATCGTTCAGCTGCCGGCGGCCCAAGGGCGAAATGGACCATTTGGGTAGTAAACCGGCCTCGGCCGCGGCCTTGACGTCCAGGATCTTGTCGCCGATCGCCACTCCAATGCGAGCCCCGTGGCGGGCGGTGGAGAACACCCCGTACGGCAGGTTCTGAACGGGAAATTCGGCGTGGCCGTTCGCGCCCGCCACCCAGCTCTTGAGTGCGGGATCGTGGGTCTCATCGATCATGGGGGTCATCGCGGAAGCTCGGCCCTCGGAAATCCATGCCAGACGCTGTCGTAATCGGGCTGCACCAGCGGCGTTTCCACCGCCCATCGCGTCGGCCGGATGACCCATCGGCTCTCGAACATGAAGGCCATCGTCCCCTCTATCTTGTGCGGCTTGAGCTCGGCCGATACGGCCTTGTCGTAACTCGCCGCATCTGGCCCATGGCCGTTCATCTGGTTGTGCAAGGAAGCCCCGCCTGGAGCGAAACCGCCGCCTTCCTTGGCGTCGTAGACACCGTCGATAAGCCCCATGAACTCGCTCATGACGTTGCGATGGAACCACGGCGGCCGGAAGGTTTCCTCGGCCACCATCCACCGCGGCGGGAAGATCACGAAGTCGCAATTGGCGGTTCCCGCCGTTTCGGACGGCGAGGTCAGGACGGTGAAGATCGACGGATCGGGATGGTCGTAACTGACCGTGTTCACCGTGTTGAAGCGCGTCAGATCATAGGCGTAGGGCGCGAGATTGCCGTGCCACGCCACGACGTCCAGCGGTGAATGGTCGAGCACCGTCAACCACAGCCGCCCCTGGAACTTCTGGATCAGCTCACAGGGCTCTTCCCGATCCTCGAACCAGGCCTGGGGTGTCTCGAAATCACGCGGATTGGCCAGGCCGTTGGCGCCAATGGGCCCGAGTTCAGGCAGTCGGAACGGTGAGCCGTAGTTTTCGCAGACATAGCCGCGCGCAGCCCCGTCCGGCAGTTCGACGCGGAACCGCACGCCGCGGGGAATCACCGCGATCTGCAGGGGGCCAGCGTCGATCACGCCGAACTCAGTCGCCAGCCGCAATCGACCTTGCTGGGGCACGATCAGAAGTTCGCTGTCGGCCGAAAAGAACACCCGACCGACCATCGACTTGGTGGCGGCGTAGGCATGGATCGCCACGCCGTTGCCAGTCGCCGCCTCGCCGTTCCCGCCGTAGGTCGTCAGACCATCGACGAAATCGACCTCGGCCTCGGGCGTAGGCAGCGGGTCCCAACGAAGCCGATTGGGCGTAGGCGCGACCTCATCGAACGGACCGGAACGCAGGAGCATCGCGCCCGAATAAGGCGCGAACGGCTTGTGGCTGGCGCTTGGCTCGATGCGATAGAGCCACGAACGCCTGTTCTCGCTTCGCGGCGCCGTGAAGGCCGAACCCGACAGCTGTTCGGCATAAAGACCGAACGGGACCTTCTGCGGCGAATTGCGGCCCACTGGCAGCGCGCCCGAAACCGCCTCGCTCTCAAAGTAGCCGCCGAAGCCGGTGAAGGGCTGGCGGATGACGTTGCCCTCCGCTGCCGAAGCGAACTTCTCATGCAAAGTCATGCGCGCTTCTCCCACCGGCTCAGGCGACCTTGATGACGCCGCGGCGGATCTGATCGAGCTCAATGGACTCGAATAGGGCTTGGAAGTTGCCATTGCCGAAGCCCTGGTTGCCCTTGCGCTGGATGATCTCGAAGAAGATGGGCCCGAAAAGATTGTTGGTGAAGATCTGTAGGAGGATGCCTTCCTCGCCCACCGCGCCGTCGATCAGGATGCGGTTCTTCTTCAGCCGGTCCAAGTCCTCACCGTGGCCAGGCACGCGCTTGTCGACCAGCTCATAGTAGGTCTCGATGGTGTCCTGCAGGCTGACGCCGCGGGCGCGCAGCTTCTCTACCGTTTCGTAGATATTGCCGGTGGTGAAGGCGAGGTGCTGGATGCCTTCGCCGTTGTACTCGCGCAGGAACTCCTCGATCTGGCTGTGCTCGTCCTGGCTCTCGTTCAGCGGGATGCGAATCTGCCCGTCGGGCGCGATCATTGCCTGGCTGAACAGCCCCGTCGCCTGCCCCTTGATGTCGAAGTACTTCTGCTCCTCGAAGCCGAACAGCTTGCTGTAGAACGAGGACCATGTCCGCATCTGGCCGCGGTGGACGTTGTGGGTCAGATGGTCGAGCAGGTCGAGGCCCACGCTGTTGCGTCCCTCCGCCTCCTGCCAGCCGCGGATTTCTTCCCAGTCCGCGAAGGGGTCGTCGTCCACCAGGTAGATAACCGACCCGCCAATCCCTTCGATGACCTTCGCCCTGGGCAAGGCGGTGGCGCTCGCGTCCGCAGCGACGGCGCCCTTCTCGACCGCGGCCGCGTAGGCCTGAAGGGCGTTGCCCACGCGGAAGCCCATGCCATTGGCGGACGGCCCATGCGCCTTTCGGAACGTCGCCGCATGGCCGCCGCCCGCATTGAGCACAATGCGGATGCGGCCCTGCCGGAACAGGGTCAGGCCGCGCGAGGGCTTCTCGGCGGCCGCGACGAAACCCAGTTGTTCGAGCTGGCGAGCCATCCGGGCCGGGTCAGGCGCAGCGAATTCGACGAAGGCGAAGCCGTCCAGGCCAAGCGGATTGTGAGGATTCATCGCCATGGAGGCCTCCTATGTAGTTACATATGATACTACTAGGGAAGCGAAATTGGTGTCAAATGAAACTTGTTTGGCGCTGGACGGAAAGCAATAGCTCGGCGACTGATAGGGTCGGCGTCTTGAGGAGCAGGGGCGGATGGAGAAGGCACGAACCCTTCAGCTGCACACTTTCGTGCCCTACCGGCTGTCGATCGCATCGAACACCGTCAGCGACGTGATCGCCGGCGCCTACCGGTCGCTGTTCGGTCTGAATATCCCGGAGTGGCGGCTGGTCACGGTGCTCGCTGAACACGACGGCATCACCCAGCAGGACCTCGGCGAAGCCACGCGTATGGACAAGGTCACGGTGAGCCGCGCCGCCATCAGCCTGGTGAAACGCGGCCTCGCCAGGCGCGATCCCAACCACGGCGACAAGCGATCCCACCTCTTGTCCCTGACCAAGGAGGGCCGGGCGCTCTACGCCCAGGTCGTCCCGAAGGCGCTGGCCCTCGAAGACGCGGTTCTGGCCGACTTCGATCGCGCCGAGATCGCCAAGCTGGTCGCCATGCTGGAGCGGCTCGAGGCCGCCGCTCTGCGCCTCGCCGACTCGGAGGACTACCCCGCCGGAGCCTAGCCCCGCTTCGAATGTCATGACTGAACGGCGCGCCGCCGGAGGCATGGCGCCATGCGGGGAAGGACAGGATCAGCGTCGAACAGCTGGTGCTTCAGCGCCCCGGCGACATGAAGCCCGATCAGGGCATAGGCGCAGTAGGACGCCAATCGGTGGACCGTGTTGGCCGCAGCCTCGAGCGCCTGCTTTTGGTCGAACGGCAGGTCCGGCGCGATCGGCAGATGCGGCCACGGGATGCCGGGAAAGCCGCCCAGGCGATAAAGGAGGGTCGGAATGCCCGTGGGGCTGGCGGAAACGGATAACCACCCAGTCAGCGGCATGCCGATCATGAGCACGTAGAACGCCGCGTGGACGGCTGACGACAATCGCCGTTCCCATTCGGCCATCCCGCGCGCGCCCGGCGGCGGGGGCTTGGCGGCCCGCCAGGCCAGCCGCGCCAGGCTCAGCAGGAGGATCGTGATCCCGACCGACTTGTGCAGCTGAAAATTGTTGAACTTGGCCAGCCCATGCTGGCCGACCATGGTCCCTCCGAGCCAGAGGTTCGCAAAGATCAGGACCGCGATCAGCCAGTGCAGGACGATCGCGACGGCGGAGTAACGAGGGAACTGGCGTTCAATCTCCCGCATGGCCCTCAGCTCGATCGGTTCGCCGTGATGCTGACATTGACCGTCACCACATGAGGCACCGGCTTTTCATCCTTGAACTGCCCCTCCCCCACGCCCCACTGAGTGCGATCCAGAACCGCCTGGCCGTTCATCACCGCGACCTTGCCCTTGATCTGGAGGGTGAAGTTGAGCGTGGCGGGCTTCGACACGCCCTTCAGGGTGATGACGCCGGTCGCCTGATACTTGCCGTCGCCCACCGCCTTGATCACCCCGGACGTGAAGGTCGCGCGGGGGAACTTGGCCGTGCTGAACCAGTCCGGCTCTGGAAGGGTCTCGTCGCGGTCCGCATCACCGGTTGTGGCCGAGGCCAGATCGATCGTGACGGTGGCTCTTGAGGCGGCGAGGTTGGTCGGATCGAACCGGATGGCGGCGGACCAAGACTTGAAAGCGCCGCTGAATCTCGTCGAACTGTAGGCGCTGTCGAAGCCCAGTCTCGAATGGGCCATGTCCACGGCCCAGGTGGCCGGTAGGGGCGCCTGGGCGTGGGCCGCCGTGCAGACCGCACACAGGGCGGCGAGGCCCGCCACCAGTTTATTCCTGATCATCGGATGACCCCATGAGGCGAGCCGTTCCTCGCCGTAGCTGACTGGGCGAAGAATTTGCTCATGATCCGTGGTGCTTCAGCTTCGGGATCGCGCCCTGCCTGCCGAAGCGCGTCTGCACGACGCCGATCCCGCACAGGTAGTCGCGGATTCGCTCTTCCGGGCGAAGCGAGAAGAGGTGCCGGACCGTCCACGGCTTCGAATACATCTCAGCGTCGTCGATGGTCGCCTGCACCTCGAGCGTCTTGCCGCCGTCGATCCGGCGAAGACGCTCGGTGATCTTGAGCCTGTCGCCGTGTGGCAGGCCTGTGTCGTCGAGAAAGGTTGGCTTGAACGCGCCACTGTCGATCACGAGCGTGTCGGCGTCCCAATGACCGACGGAGCTGCCCATGTAGGAGGGGTCGGCATCGGCATCGAGCTTCTGGTCAAGGTAAATGAAGCGGCGAATGTGATCCTTCTCGTACGCGATCGCGACCTCGTCCTTCGGCTGCATGACCTGGACGGGGAAGCCCGAGCCCCACACGCGCGGCGTCCCGTTGGGCAGGCACCGCCGCATATCGTTCACGCCGGGCAGGGCGCCGTCGATCTGTCTGATGAGCGGCTTGTTCTTGGCGTATTCGGCCGCACCCTCGGTTGTGAAAGGGATCTGGCCGCCATCGATGGGGCGGAGCGCCGGCGTCTTGCGCATCGGCCACCACACGCCCGTGAGATCGACTGCGCCGCTCGGCTCGGCCGCGCCCGCCCCCGCCGACAGAACCAAAGACAACGTCACCGCGGCGATGACTCTGATCACCTCGCTCCTGCGGCCTTTCCCGCAGGCACGCGCCACTTCCCCGTCGGCCGCGGTCATTGGTCGTCCAGCCTGGGCAGGTCCCGGTTGTTCTCGGCGTAGACGTCTTCCATCACGTGCTCGCCAGGCGGGCGGCGGTCGTAGATGACTTTCATCTGCCAAGTCCGGGTGAAGGCGACGGGATCGTCGATGGTGATGATGTTCTCCAAGGACTTGCCGCCGTTGATCAGGCGCAAGCGCATGACCGTGTGGGCCCTGGCCGACATCTGTATGCTGTTGAGGGGCGTCTGGCCGTTGAGCCCGACGGTGTCGACCACCAGCGTGTCACCCTCCCAGCGAGCCACCGAGTCCCCCATGAAGCTCGGCGTCGCCTTGGCCTGATGCGAGGCGTCCAGATAGAAGAAGGCGTATTGGCTATCCTCCTCGAAGAAGAACGACAGCTGCTTCGGCTCCTGCACGATCTGGAAGTCGAGGCGGTTACGCGACGCCTGGATGAAACCCTTGGGCCAACCCATCATGGTGTTGTGGATCACCTGCTTGCCGGCTTCCTCGCGGGCGTTCAGGTAGTCCAGTTCCGCCTTGGCGGCGGGCGCGATCGGCGGCGGCTGGCCGTCAATGGTAACGGGCGCAATGCCCGTGGAATACGGTCGGGACACCTGCCAGACGCCCGAGAAATCGGGCGCCGCCTTCGCCGCGGTTGCGCCCAACAGTCCAGCGACAGTGAACCCTGCGGCGAGGACGATCCGGAGGCCGCGCGGGACTTGGACGGCGCCTTGGATGGCGGAATTCATGCCGGTCTCCACTGCGATCACACCACGCGCTGGAAAAGCTCAGGCCACTTCGCGGTGACCTTCTCTTTCAGTTCCGCGCTGGCCTCGGCGACAGGCGGGAACTGGGCGAGCCGCCCCCAGGGGCGACAGGCATTCACGACGGCGCGGTTGTTCTCCCATGGAGGCTCGAACAGGAGCGGATCGAGGGGTGTGCTCCACGCCTGGCGGATGTAGTCGATGTCATTGGGCGGGTCGCACCGGGTCGACATCGCCCAAACCACGTCGTGGATGTTCGAGGGATCGATGTCGTGGTCGACCACGATCACCCACCGCCCGGCATAGTTGCCCGACTGGCAGCTGGCCGCGAGCATGCCAGCCTGCTTGGCGTGGCCAGGGTACTTCTGTTGGATGGCGATGACGTTGAACAGGCGGCCCGCCCCCGCCTCGTGACACCAGACCCCATGGATCCCGGCGAGGCCGGCTTTCTCGCACTCGTCCCAGATCATCGAGGCCTTCACCGCCGCCCGGGCGACGGTGAAGTTGGACGGCGGCCTCGACGGGATTGCGAGGGTGATGATTGGGTCGTTGCGGAAATAGACGCGCTTGACCTGGACCACCGGCTGGGGGCTCGCCTCGCTTGCATAGTAGCCCATGAACTCCCCGAAGGGCCCTTCGAGCTGCGTCTCGCCCGGGTACATCTCGCCCTCGAGGACCAGCTCGGAGCCGGCTGGCATGGGCAAGCCGTGAAGCTCGCTGCGGATCATCTCGTAGGGCCGGCCGCGCTGGCCGCCCGCGTAGTCGAATTCGCAGACGCCTTCCGCCATCTCGGCGTTAGAGGACAGAAAGAGGATGGGGTCCTGGCCACAGGAGATAAGCACCGGGCAAGGCTCGCCGCGGGCGAAGTACTTCTCCCGGATCAAACGGCCGTTCTTGCCGGGGGAGATCCAGATGCCCAGGGTGTTCCTGGAATGGACGGCGATGCGGTAGGTGCCGACGTTGACCCATCCGGTCTCCGGATGGCGCATCACGACGCAGTCCTCGGTGCCGATGTAGCGGCCGCCGTCCAGTTCGTGGACGAACGGCGCGGGGAATTTGGTCAGGTCGACCTCGTCGTCGCGCCACACGTTCTCCAGGACGGGGCCGGACTCCACATAGACCGGCGGCGTCATCTTGAACTCGGCCTTCAGGCGCGCCTTGTAGGCCCGCACGAGGTCCATCCGGCCGCGCGGCTCGGGAAAGCCGAATACGTGCGCCAGACGACGGTAGGAGTTGGCCGCCCCCGACAGCACGCGGAAGCCTTTGGGGTAACCGGGAATGTTGTCGAACAGGATCGCCGGCTCGGCCCCCGGATAGCGGGCGGTGACGAGCTCGGCCAGGGCGCTCATCTCGAGATTACTATCCGCACCGTCGATCCTGACCAGTTCGCCCATCCGCTCGAAATCGGCCAGGAGGTCGCGAAGGTCGTTGTGCTTGGGCCC
>Ga0310811_10007773_pt1 | contig 13742 bp, 14 predicted proteins | sample YCmetagenome_FD_207642 | JGI IMG/M metagenome (GOLD analysis project Ga0310811, IMG submission 207642) | Soil microbial communities from experimental microcosm in Duke University, North Carolina, United States - YC | ecosystem: Engineered > Artificial ecosystem > Soil microcosm > Unclassified ... | reverse complement strand
AGGGCGGCCGGCACGGCCGGCACCTCAAAGATGCTGAACCGATTCAACGCTTCGTCGACGGAGCCCTCCGGCAGCCGGAAGGCGGCGACGAGCGCGGCCACGACCGAGAGGAGGGCGGCGAGGGCAATGGCGCCGACCAGGCGCGAGGACAGCGGTCTCATCGGACGGCCGCATCGATCGGCGACAAAGCCGCTGCGCGCACCGAGCGGCGGGCGGCCTGATGGGCGCGCGTCGGGGCACTCACCATTTGCCCCCTTCCCTGGCCCACAGGGGTGCGCGACCGGAGAAATGGAACGCGCACCTCGTGAAGGCTAAGGCACGAAGGAAAGGGACAACAGTGGTCAGCGATGCGTTTCTAGCTCAGGTCATCGGCTGACGTCGCTCAAGCGGGCGTCGATTTGTCCAGGTGATCGGGGTCGGAACCGGACCGTTCCACCGACTGCGCCTCGGCGGCCTTGCGCTCGGCGTCGGGATCGGGGAATTCGGCCGGAAGGCGACGAATCCGCGCGGTCATGTTGCGGATCAGGAAAACGGTCACAATGCCCAGGAGCACGATGATCAGCAGGCCCATGGGGCCGGCCAGGCCACCGGACCGGGTGTCGCCGAAGTTGTTCTCGGCCAGAACATCCAACGCGCCCATACCGTTCACCTTACGCCCGCGAAGAGATCGTCCTCCGGCGCGCTCGACTCGACGAACGACTTGGCCAGCTCGAAGTCCTCGGTAGGCCAGATCTTCTGCTGGAGGTTGAGCGGCACGGCGAACCAGAACCCGTCGGGGTCGACCTGGGTGGCGTGCGCGCGCAGGGCGTCGTCGCGGGTCTCGAAGAACTCGCCGCAGGGCACCCGGGTCGTGACGCGCTCGGACGGGTCGGGACGGTCCTGGTCGTCCCAGTTCTTCATCCACTCCGTGTAGGGCGACTCGCCGGTGGTCTCCAGCATCGCCTCGTGCAGCAGCTGGATGCGGGCACGCGACCAGCCCATGTTGTAGTAGAGCTTCAGCGGCTGCCACGGCTCGCCCGCCTCGGGGAAGCGGCTCGCGTCGCCGGCCGCCTCGAACGCCACCATGCTGATCTTGTGCGTCATGACGTGGTCGGGGTGCGGGTAGCCGCCGTTCTCGTCATATGTGGTGATCACGTGCGGGCGGAACTTGCGGATCAGCGCGACCAGCGGCTCGGCGGCCACCTCGGGGTCGACCAGGCCGAAGCAGCCCTCGGGCAGCGGCGGCAGCGGGTCGCCCTCGGGGAAGCCGGAGTCGACGTAGCCGAGCCACTCCTGGCGCACGCCGAGGATCTCGCGCGCCCGGTCCATCTCTGCGCGGCGGATCTCGGCGATGTTCTCCCAGATCTCCGGGCGGTCGAGCTTCGGGTTGAGCACACTGCCGCGCTCGCCGCCGGTACAGGTGACGACGAGGACGTCGACCCCTTCGGCGACGTATTTGGCCATGGCCGCCGCGCCCTTGCTCGACTCGTCGTCAGGATGTGCGTGCACCGCCATCAACCGCAGCTGCTCGCTCACGAGCTCTCCTCAAGATGTGTCCTGGCCCCGTCGGGCCGCCCCGCGCCGGGGGCGCCCCGGGTAACGACCCTATTGTGGTCCGTACCTCCGACAAAACGACGAGGACGCAAGCCTGTGACCGACCCGAACGAGACGCACGCCACATCGACCAAGTACCCACCGGGCCGCTACGGCCGCCGGCGCGAACCGCAGCCGGGCCGGCGGTGGATGACGCTCGCCCTTGCCGCCATCGTCGCGGTCGCCGGGCTGGCGATCGCGTGGCAGCTGTACACGCAGTACGGGCCGCAGGAGTACGAACCGCAGGTCCAGCGCTTCTACAACGTGACCGACGACGGCATCACGGTGGACTTCGTGGTGCGCAAGGAGCCGGACCAGAGGGCCACGTGCAGCGTGCGGGCCCGCTCCGCCAGCGGTCAGGAGGTCGGCCTCGCACAGGTCGACGTGCCGACCGGCGCCGAGGCGTTCGTCACATATCGCCTCGCAACGAGTGACCGGCCCGTCACAGTGGAGGTACCTGCCTGCGGGCCACTCCAGTCAAGGTGAAGTTGACCCCCGGTAACGCCTCGGCAAATTCAAGTGGCCTCGGTGATGCGAGTCACTGGTACCTTTGTGGTTTGACCGAGCGTGCCCGTAAGGAGATCTTCAGTGTCGACTACCGACGGCGGACAGGCCACCACCTGGCTGTCGCAGGACGCCCATGACCGGTTGCAGGCCGAGCTCGACGAGCTCATCGCCAACCGTCCGGCGATAGCCGCAGAGATCAACGCACGCCGCGAAGAGGGCGATCTGCGCGAGAACGGCGGCTACCACGCCGCCCGTGAGGAGCAGGGCAAGGCCGAGGGCCGCATCCTGTACTTGAAGGAGTTCCTGCGCAAGGCGGTCGTCGGCGACGCGCCCACGTCGGACGCAGTAGCGCCCGGCACCGTCGTGACCATCCAGTTCGACGACGACGAGGACGACACCGAGAAGTTCCTGCTGGGCTCGCGTGAGATCGCCGCGACCACCGACCTGAAGGTGTACAGCCCCGAGTCGGCCCTGGGCAAGGCGATCCTCGGCGCCAACCGCGGGGACACCGTCACCTACACCGCGCCGAGCGGCGCGGCCATCAAGGTGACCATCATCGAGTTCGAGCCGTTCGCCGGCTGAGCCCTGCACACGCCTGATCGGCGCGGCACCCCGAAGGGCGCCGCGCCGATGGCTTTTCAGATGCCGAAGGTGACCGTGTAGCCGGCCGAACGGAGGGCGTTGATCAGGCGGTCGGAGTGCTCGGAGCCGCGAGTCTCGACGGACAGGCCGAGCTCGACCTCGCCGAGCTGCAGGCGCGGGTCCTGGCGGCGATGCGCGACGTCGACGACGTTGGCGCCCTGCTCGGCGATGTACGTGAGCAGCTTCGCGAGGTGGCCGGGGCGGTCGCCGCAGCGCGCGGTGAAGGTGAGGTAGCGGCCCGCCGCGGCCAGGCCGTGCTCGATGACCCGGACCATGAGCATCGGGTCGATGTTGCCGCCCGAGAGCACCGCGACTGCGGGCGTCTCGACCTGCACGGCCCCGGCGAGCAGAGCGGCCACGCCGACGCTGCCGGCCGGCTCGACGACCATCTTGCCGCGCTCGAGCAGCATCAGCAGCGCCCGGGAGATGTCCTCCTCGGTCACCGTGACGATCTCGTCGACGAGCTTGCCGACGTGTGCGAACGTGAGGTCGCCGGGGCGGCCGACCGCGATGCCGTCGGCGATGGTGCCGAACGTATCCAGCCGCACCGGGCGGCCCTCGCGCAGCGACGGCGGGAACGCGGCCGCGTCGCGGGCCTGCACGCCGATGATCCGCACGTCGGGGCGCACCGCCTTGATCGCGACGGCCAGGCCCGAGATGAGCCCTCCGCCGCCGACGCCGGCCAGCACGGTCTTGACCTCGGGCACCTGCTCGAGCAGTTCGAGGCCGACGGTGCCCTGCCCGGCGATGACGTCGGGGTGGTCGAACGGGTGGATGAGCACGGCGCCGGTGCGCTCGGCGAACTCGTGCGCGGCGACGAGCGCCTCGTCGACGGTGGAGCCGGCGAACTCGACGGCGGCGCCGTAGCCCTTCGTCGCGGCGATCTTGGGCAGCGGTGCGCCGATCGGCATGAAGACGGTGCTGGCGATGCCGAGCAGGCCGGCGGCGAGGGCGACACCCTGCGCGTGGTTGCCGGCGCTGGCGGCCACCACACCGCGGCGGCGCTCGGCTTCGCCGAGTCGGGCCAGCCGCACGTAGGCGCCGCGGACCTTGAACGAGCCGGCGCGCTGCAGGTTCTCACACTTCAGCCAGGTCGGCCCGCCGAGTTTGGCGGTCAGTGGCCGGCAGGGCTCCACCGGGGTCAGGCGGGTCACGCCTGCCAGCAGTCGCCTTGCCGCTTCGACATCGGCGAGCGTCACGAGCTCCGATGGGACGGCGACGGTCATGCCCTGATCGTGCCACCATCCCCGGCGGGCGCGACGCGCAGCCGGGCAACCCGGCCGTACTGCGCGCTGGTCACGGCGGCGATCACGAACAGCGCGGCGCCGGGCAGCCCGAACACCAGCTGGCGGCCGTACAGGTCGGCGGCCAGCGCGTGGTCGACCGGGCGGCCGGACGCGGCCAGGTCGCGCACGGAGCCGATCTCGGCCCGGTTGTCCAGGCCGGCGAGCAGGCCGAGCAGCGTCGCCGCGGCGCCGGCGAACAGGGTGCTCCACAGCAGCCAGACCAGCACGGTCATCCGCCTGCGCAGGTGCGGCGAGCGCCCGACGCTGCCGTGCGCGAGGCGGCGCGACCGGACGCCGAACGCGGCCAGGTTGGAGCGGGCGCGGGCGGCCCAGCCGGCGGCCGCGACCGCGCTCACCGCGGCGACGGCGGCCAGCAGGCTCCAGCCGCCGATGCGCAGCGTGGTGGCGAACGCGGACCGGTCGGGGCCCGGCTGGCGGGCCGCCCACAGGTCGACGAGGGGCAGCAGGGCGATCGCGAGGTACACCAGCGCGGTGCCGGCGACGGCGGCCATCGCGACCGTCGCCCACCGCGAGAGCCCCTTGATCATCGGCGCTGTGCCGCCATCCGCGGCCAGCCCGGCGCGTGGCGGCGCCAGGGCGCGGCCTGCTCGATCTGCCCGGCGAGGCCCAGCAGCAGCAGCTCGGCGCCGGGCGGCCCGACGAGCTGCACGGCGGCCGGCAGCCCGTCGCCGCGCACCCCGACCGGGATCACCAGGCCGGGGAAGCCGGCGAAGTTCCAGGGCGCCGCATACGGCGCGTAACGGGTGTTGGCCAGCATGTTCGCCGCCCACGAGCGGGCCGACCAGCGCTGCGCGGCCGGGGGCGCGGTGGCCAGCGCCGGGGTGATCAGCACGTCGAAGCCGCCGTCGTTGAACCAGTTGCGGCAGCGCTCGCGCCAGGCCGCGCGGTCGGCGTCGCGCACCAGGCCGCGCCGCAGGGCCGCCTCGCCGAGCGCGACGTGCCGGCGGGTGCGCGGCTGCAGCGCCGCCCGGTCGAGGTCGGTGGCGTCGAGGCTCGCCGCGGCGAACCAGGTGGCGAGCACCCGGGCGGCCAGCGGCGGCGGGTAGACCGGGTCGGCCCGCACCGCGCCGTGCCCGTGCGCCAGTAGCAGCCGGACGGCGTCGCTGAGGCCCTTGCGCGCGTCGGCGTCGGGGAACACGCCGGTGACGGGGCTGCGCAGGGAGACGGCCACGCGCAGAGTTCGCGGTGGTGTCAGGGCTTGTGGGGTACGACCGGAAAGCACCGAAAATCCGAGGTGCGCATCGGCGACCGTGGTGGCCAGGATGCCGTTCTCGGTCAGGCCGTACCAGTCGTTGGCGCCGATGTCGGCCGGCACCACGCCGCGGCCCGGCTTGAGCCCGACGATCCCGCAGCAGGCGGCGGGGATCCGGATCGAGCCGAGCCCGTCGTTGCCGTGCGCGATCGGCACGAGACCCGACGCGACGGCGGCGGCCGACCCGCCCGACGACCCGCCGGGCGTGCGGTCGGTGCGCCACGGGTTGCGCGTGATCGCGCCGTCGTCGTCGGTGGTGGCCCAGATGCCGAGCTCCGGCATCCGGGTCACGCCCACCACGACGGCGCCCGCGCCGCGCAGCCGCCGCACCACCTCGTGGTCGTGCTCGGCGACCGGCGAGCGCGCCGCGGCCGAGCCGTTCCACGTCGCAAGGCCCGTGACCGGGGTGTTCTCCTTGACCGCGACGGGCACCCCGGCCAGGGTCAGGTTGCCCAGCCCCGGCTGCTCGTCGACCGTCTCCGCCTCGGCGATCGCCTCGGCGGCGCGCACCTCGCGGAACGCGCCGACGATGCGGTCGTAGGCCCGGATCGAGTCCAGGTGGTCGGCCACGACCGCGGTCGCCGAAGTGTCGCCGCGGCGCACCGCGCGCGCGATCTCCCTGGCCGTGGCGCCTACCCAGGTGGTGGAGCGGTGCAGCATGCCGAACACCTTTCCGTACCGGTCTGCGGTGCGGTCAAGTGTGTCAACGAGCGAGCGCGTACTCCAGATCGGCCAGAAGATCGTCGATCGTCTCGATTCCGACAGACAACCGGACGAGGTCCCCCGGCACCTCCAGCGGGCTGCCCGCGGCGCTCGCGTGCGTCATCCGGCCGGGGTGCTCGATCAGCGACTCGACGCCGCCGAGCGACTCGCCGAGCACGAACAGTCGGGCGCGGTTGCAGATCTCGACCGCGTGCTCCTCGCTGTGCGCGCGGAAGCTGACCATGCCGCCGAAGCGGCGCATCTGCTTGGCCGCCGTCTCGTGGCCCGGGTGGTCGGGCAGGCCCGGGTACAGCACCTGGGCCACCGCCTTGCTGCGCGTGAGGAACTCGACGACCTTCTCGGCGTTGTCGCAGTGCCGGTCCATGCGCACGCCGAGGGTCTTGATGCCGCGCAGCGTCAGCCAGGCGTCGAACGGCCCGTTGATCGCGCCCATCGCGTTCTGGTGGTAGGCGAGCTCGCCGAGCAGTTGCTCGTCCGTGCCGATCAGGGCGCCGCCCACGACGTCGGAGTGGCCGCCGAGGTACTTCGTCGTCGAGTGCACGACGAGGTCCGCGCCCAGGTGCAGCGGCTGCTGCAGGTACGGCGAGGCGAACGTGTTGTCGACCACGAGCAGCGCGCCGCGGTCGTGCGCGACCTGTGCCAGCGCGGCGATGTCGGCGATGCCCAGCAGCGGGTTGGTCGGCGTCTCGACCCAGACGATCCGGGTGCGCTCGGTCATCGCGGCACGCACCGCGTCGACGCTGTGGATGGAGGCGGCGGTCCAGTTCAGGCCCCACCGCTCGGCGACCTTGGAGAAGAGGCGGAACGTGCCGCCGTAGGCGTCGTCCGGGATGACGACGTGGTCGCCGGGCCGGCAGACGGTGCGCAGCAGCGTGTCCTCGGCGGCGAGGCCGGAGGCGAAGGCGAGGGCCCGGCGGCCGCCCTCGATCGCGGCCAGGCACTCCTGCAGCGCGTCGCGGGTCGGGTTGGCGGTCCGGCTGTATTCATAGCCCTGCCGCGGCCGCCCGACGGCGTCCTGCGCGTAGGTGCTCGTCTGGAAGATCGGCGGTACGACCGCGCCGGTGGCCGGGTCCGGCTCCTGGCCGGCGTGGATGGCGAGCGTCTCGAAGCCGTGGGTCATGGCCTCGACCCTAACGGCGGCTAGGCTGGCGGGCGTGTCGGACTGCCTGTTCTGCTCCATCGCGTCGGGCGCCGCGCCCGGCTTCATGGTGGCGACCACGCCAACCGCCGCCGCGTTCCTGGACGTCCGCCCGGTGTTCAAGGGCCACGTGCTCGTGGTGCCCAAGACGCACGTCGCCACGCTCGGCGACCTCGATCCGGCCGAGATCCCGTCGTACTTCGGGTTCGTCCAGCGCATCGCGCGCGCGGTCGAGACCGGCCTGTCGGCGGGCGGGACGTTCGTGGCGATCAACAACCGGGTCTCGCAGAGCGTGCCCCACCTGCACACCCACGTCGTGCCCCGCACCAAGGGCGACGGGCTCAAGGGCTTCTTCTGGCCGCGCACGAAATACGAGTCGGACGAGGAAGCGTTGTCCTTCGCAGAGAAGATCTCGACCGTAATGAGCTCATAAGGCCTCACGGCGGATCGCGCGGCAAACTTGAGTCCAAGCACCTCAAGTTCTTAAGGAGCGGATCGTGTTTCTGCGGTACACCAAGCAGCTTGACCTGCCGACGGCCGAGTCGGCTCTTCCCGGGCGCGACGTCGAGATGCCCGTCGCCGCGAAGCACACCGTCCTGGGCACCCCGCTGCGCGGCCCCTGGCCGGCCGGGCTCGAGGTCGCCTACTTCGGCATGGGTTGCTTCTGGGGCGCGGAGAAGATCTTCTGGCAGATCCCCGGCGTGTACTCCACCTCCGTCGGATACCAGGGCGGCTTCACCAAGAACCCGACGTACGACGAGACCTGCTCGGGGCTGACCGGCCACACCGAGGCGGTCCAGGTCGTATACGACCCGGCGAAGGTGTCCTACGAGACGCTGCTGAAGGCGTTCTGGGAGAACCACGACCCGACGCAGGGCATGCGCCAGGGCAACGACGTCGGCACGCAGTACCGCTCGGCGATCTACACCACGACCCCGGCGCAGGCCGCCGCGGCCGCCTCCTCGCGCGAGCTGTTCGCGCCGGTGGTGCGGGCCGCGGGCCGCGGCGAGATCACGACCGAGATCGCGCCCGCCGGTGCGTTCTACTACGCCGAGGACTACCACCAGCAGTACCTGTCGGACTCGAAGAACCCCTATGGGTACTGCAACCACGGCCCCAACGGCATGACCTGCCCCATCGGCGTGGCCAAGGTCCCCGACGCCCGGTAGTTCGCCGGCTCCGGGGCCTAGCCGAGAAGCGACACCTGGTAGTGGTCGATGAGCCAGGTGTCGGCGACCTGCCGCGCGATCACGCTCAGGTAGACGGTGATCGCCGGCCGGTCGGTGAAGGAGAACTCGACGGTCAGGTATCCGAGAACCAGGTCGGACGCGAGGCGGCGCGCCTCGCGGATGGTGTACTCGGCCGTCATGCCCAGCGGCTGCGACGCGTAGTACTCGGCGACGCCACGGCGTCCCACGCTGTACGGGTGGAGGCCCTGCAAGATGGCCTGCTCGGTGAAGACGGCCGCGACAGCCTCGGGCTCATGTGCGTCGACGGCGGCCTTCCACGGTTCGAGAACGGCACGCAGCGCCGCCGTCTCTTCGGGCGTGGCGGTAGTCATGGCAACCCTCCGACCGGCTACGAGTTCCTGAGGGCCGGGTCGTTCGGGTGCGGCGACAGCGGCGTAACCGTGTCGTGGCGCCACACCCGCAGCGGCATCGTCGCGAGAACCTGTTCCAGCTGGTCGGCGTCGTCGGCCCGGAAGAGGCCCCAGGTGCGCCACTCGCCGGGCGCCAAGGGCGGGCGCCACAGGCGGAGCAGGTGTCCTCGATCGGCGAGCTTCACGGAGTTGGCCGCCTCCCGGGCGCGGATGTCGTCGACCTCCGCCTCGGTGGTCCCCGCTGGCACGGTGGTCACCATGTCGACCAGAAACTCCACGATCGCCTCCCGCCCGCGGACATCTTCCGCTCCGGCCAAGGCTAAGCGTGCTGCAGGCAATGGCGCCCCGGTGCTTGCGCGAAACGGCCCGGGGTCCCATCCGGGGGTGAATACCGCGCAAACAGGTACATATGCAGGGGTTTGGCAGGCGAGGGCACCTGTCGCGAGGTATGCGGGGAACCACGACGTGTGCCCTCGCCTGCCGGTGGACCTGCCCGATCCCTGGGGAGGACGCCTGGCCGGAGGCGTACGGAGCCGGCGGAGGCATTGCCGGCAACCGCGTACGGGCGGGTCTTTGTCGTTGCGGGACTTCGACCATGAGGCTTCCTGAGCACCTCCGGACGACACGTTAAACAGTCCGGGGGCAGGCCCGAGCGGACAACGAGTGCGACATCCAGCCGACCACACGAAAGAGGTCGGCGCGGCGCCCGCGATAATGGCTGCCATGGAGAGCCCCCTCTTACAGCGGATTCGCGCGGCCGTCATCGGCGACGACCAGGTGATGTGGGGGCCGTTCGGCGCTCGCCGGGTCACCTACGCCGACTACACCGCCTCGGGCCGTGCGCTGGACTTCATCGAGCGGTTCGTGCGGGACGAGGTGCTCCCGCGGTACGCCAACACGCACACGGAGTCGTCCGGCACCGGCCTGCAGACCACGCGGCTGCGCGAGGACGCGCGCCAGATCGTCAACGAGGCCGTCGGCGGCGACGCGGAGACGGTCGTGATCTTCACCGGCTCCGGCTCCACGGCGGCGATCGACAAGATGGTCCACATCCTCGGCCTGCGGGTGCCGGCGGCGCTGGAGGACCGCTACGACCTCTCGGCACACATCCCGCCCGCCGATCGCCCGGTGGTGTTCATCGGCCCGTTCGAGCACCACTCCAACGAGCTGCCGTGGCGCGAGTCCATCGCGGACGTGGTCGTGATCCCCGAGGACCACAACGGCCACATCGACCTGGACCGCCTGCGCGCGGAGCTCGCGCGCCACGCCGACCGGCCGCTGAAGATCGGATCGTTCTCGGCGGCCTCCAACGTGACCGGGATCGTCAGCGACACGCACGCGATCTCGGCGCTGCTGCACGAGCACGGGGCGCTGTCGTTCTGGGACTTCGCGGCCGCCGCGCCGTACGTCGACGTCGCGATGTACGGGCCGGGGCCCGGCGAGTACAAGGACGCGGTGTTCATCTCGCCGCACAAGTTCGTCGGCGGCCCGGGCACCCCGGGCGTGCTGGTGGTGCGCCGGGAGGTCCTGTCCAACCGGGTGCCGACCGTGCCCGGCGGCGGGACGGTGGACTACGTCAACCCGACGGACCACCACTACATCGCCGACCCCGCGCACCGCGAGGAGGGCGGCACGCCGGCGATCGTCGAGTCGATCCGCGCCGGCCTGGTGTTCCAGCTCAAGCAGGCGGTCGGCACGGACACCATCCGCGCCCTGGAGGCGGGCTTCCTGCGCGAGGCCATCGCGTCGTGGAAGACCAACCCCAACATCGAGATCCTCGGCAACCTCGACGCCTCGCGCCTGTCGATCGTCTCGTTCGTCATCAAGAAGCCCGGCGGACGGTACCTCCACCACAACTTCGTCGTCTCGATGCTGAACGACCTGTTCGGCATCCAGTCGCGGGGCGGCTGCTCGTGCGCCGGCCCCTACGGCCACCGGCTGCTGGGCATCGACATCGAGCGCTCGCACCGCTTCGAGCGGGAGATCATCGCCGGCTGCGAGGGCATCAAGCCCGGCTGGGTGCGGGTGAGCTTCAACTACTTCATCTCCGAGACCGTCTTCCGGTACATCGTCGAGGCCGTCCACCTCGTGGCCACGCACGGGTGGGCGCTGCTGCCGCAGTACCGCTTCGACCCGTACACGGGCCTGTGGAAGCACCGCGACGGGGTCGTGGAGCCGCCGCTGCGGCTGTCGGAGCTGCGGTACGACTCCGCCGGCGAGCTGACGTGGCCCTCGCGGCACGAGCGGGCGCCCGAATCGGACCTGTCGGGGTATCTGCGGTACGCCCGCGAGCTGTTCGAGTCGCTCCCGTCGAGCCCGGAGCCGGAGGGCGTCGTTTCGCCCAACTTCGAGGCATTGCGCTGGTTCGACCTGCCGGCGGTATCGCTGTCGGCGTAACGCGGCGGGCATGGCCCGCGCTCGGGCGGTGTTGGCTTGGGCATGGACCCAGAAATCGACGCGCTTGATGCGTACAGCCGGGTCGTCTCCAGCGTGGCGGCCTCCCTGCTGCCGAGCGTGGCCAGCCTGACCGTGCGCAGCCGCCGCGGCGAGGGCGCCGGCTCGGCCGTCGTTTACACCGCGGACGGCTTCGTGCTGACCTCCGCACACGTGGTGGCCGGCGCCGAAGGCGGCGTCGCCGAGTTCACCGACGGCACACAGACCCGCTTCGACGTCGTCGGCGCCGACCCGCTCGCCGACCTGGCCGTGCTGCGCATCCGCGAGCCCGGCGTGCCGCCCGCGACGCTGGGCAACGCCGACGACCTGCGCATCGGCCAGCTGGTCGTCGCCGTCGGCAACCCCCTCGGGCTCGCCGGCTCCGTCACCGCCGGCGTGGTCAGCGCGCTGGGCCGCTCCCTGCCGGTCCGCGACGGCCGGCACACCCGCCTGATCGACGACGTCATCCAGACCGACGCCGCGCTCAACCCCGGCAACTCCGGCGGCGCCCTGGCCGACTCGGCGGCGCGTGTCGTCGGCATCAACACCGCGGTCGCCGGCATCGGCCTGGGCCTTGCGGTCCCGATCAACAGCACGACCCGGCTCATCATGTCCGAGCTCATGTCGACGGGCCGGGTCCGCCGCGCCTGGCTCGGCGTCGCCGGCGCCACGGTGCCGCTGCCGCCGGCACTGGCGCAGCGCCTGGGTCAGTCGAAGGGCCTGCGCCTGGCCGAGGTGGTCCCCGGCAGCCCGGCGGGCCTGGCCGGCCTCTACGTCGGCGACGTGATGCTGGCGGCGGACGGGCGGCCCATCACGGGCGTGCAGGACGTGCTGCGCCTGATGCTCGGCCCGGCGATCGGCACGCGCCTGCCGATCACGGTGCTGCGCAAGGATGCCCTGGTCGACGTCGTGGCAGTCCCAGCCCCACTGCAGTAACCGGCCCCACTGGAGTAACCGGCCGCCTCGCTCGACATGTCGGGCGCTCCGCGCCACGACATGTCGGATTTATACCCTGACGGGCGGCGAATGGCGCAACCCGGAAAAGGGCGCAGCGCGGGGGAAGCGCTCGGCATCCCCCCGCGCCGCGGGTCTCGCTTCCGGTGGGTCAGGACAGGCGCTCGAGCACCATCGCCATGCCCTGGCCGCCGCCGACGCACATCGTCTCGAGGCCGATCGACTTGTCGTGCCAGTTCAACGAGTTGATCAGCGTGCCGGTGATGCGGGCGCCGGTCATGCCGAACGGGTGGCCGACCGCGATCGCGCCGCCGTTGACGTTGAGCTTCTCCAGCGGGATGCCGAGGTTGCGGTACGACGGGATGACCTGCGCCGCGAAGGCCTCGTTGATCTCCACGAGGTCGATGTCGTCGATGGTCATGCCGGCGCGCTTGAGGGCGCTGCGCGAGGCCTCCACCGGGCCGATGCCCATGATCTCCGGCGACATGGCGGTCACGCCGGTGGAGACGATCCGGGCCAGCGGCGTGATGCCGAGCTCGCGGGCGCGGGTGTCGCTCATGATGACGACCGCGGCGGCGCCGTCGTTGAGCGGGCAGCAGTTGCCGGCGGTCACCCGGCCGTCGGGGCGGAACACCGGCTTGAGCCCGGCGACGCCCTCGTACGTCACGCCCGGCCGCGGCCCGTCGTCCGCCGACACCGTCTCGCCGGACGGCGTCGTGACCGGCGTGATCTCGCGGGCCCAGAAGCCCTTCTTGATGGCCTCTTCGGCCAGGTTCTGCGACCGCACGCCGAACTCGTCCATGTCGTGGCGGGTCACGCCCTCGATCTCCGCGAGGTTCTCGGCGGTCTGGCCCATGGCGATGTAGATGTCGGGCAGCTCGCCGTCCTCGCGCGGGTCGTGCCAGGCGTCGGCGCCGCCCTCGGCCCGCTTGGTCGTGCGCGCGTAGGCGCCGGCGAACGCCCGGTTCTGCCACGGGCCGCCGACCGCGGCCTGCGCGTCGGGCGGGAGGGCGTCGGAGTTGCCGCGGGCGTAACGCGAGACGCACTCCACGCCGGCCGAGATGAACACGTCGCCCTCGCCGGCCTTGATCGCGTGGAAGGCCATGCGGGTGGTCTGCAGCGAGGAGGCGCAGTACCGCGTGGTGGTGGCGCCCGGCAGGTGGTCGAACCCGAGCAGGGTGCTCACCACGCGGGCCATGTTGAAGCCCTGTTCGCCGCCGGGGAGGCCGCAGCCCAGGTAGAGGTCCTCGATCTCCCGGGGGTCGAGCTGCGGCACCTTGTCCAGCGCGGCGCGGACGATGGTGGCGGCAAGATCGTCGGGGCGGAGGTCGCGCAGCGATCCCTTGGCGGCACGGCCGATCGGGGACCGGGCGGTGGCAACAATGACAGCTTCCGGCATGCCCTGATGCTACCTTCGGGTAACTCTCCCGGACCTGCGTTGCGGCAGCAGAATTGTCACACCACGTGCATCTAGCAGGCCGCACGCAACGGCGCGATCAGACGCCGCGGCGCAGCGCGGCGGCCTCCTCGACCGCGGGGAGCAGGGCGTGCGCCCAGACCCGGTAGCCGTCCGCGGACGGGTGGAAGCCGTCGTGGCACAGCGTGCCCTCGTCC
>Ga0310811_10007772_pt1 | contig 13743 bp, 9 predicted proteins | sample YCmetagenome_FD_207642 | JGI IMG/M metagenome (GOLD analysis project Ga0310811, IMG submission 207642) | Soil microbial communities from experimental microcosm in Duke University, North Carolina, United States - YC | ecosystem: Engineered > Artificial ecosystem > Soil microcosm > Unclassified ... | reverse complement strand
AACTGTAATGATCGGCGCGGCAGTAATACTGCTCGGGATGCCCGGGAGCGTCGTACTCGTAGTTGAAGACGAACGGCGTCGGTTCTTTCGCATTGACGGCCTCGAACCAGTCGCCAAACTCCTGCGACAGGCGGCGTAGGCCCACGACCTCGAGGTACGTCGGCCCTCCACCCTTGATGTCCGTTGCCGCCCCGCGCCCGATCATGTCGACGTCGAACTCGGCGACGATCGAATCGATCGGCACGGTCGCATGATCGGTGAACCACTCCGAGCCGATCAATCCCTTTTCCTCGGCAGTATGCGACACGAGCAGGATCGAGCGACGTGGTTTGATGTCGCCTCGTGCGAGCGCCTCGGCGATCTCGATGAGCGCGATCGTTCCACTGCCGTCATCGTCCGCGCCATTGCGAATCGAGTCGCGGCGCGGCGGTCGCAGCGCGCGCAGGCTGTCGAGGATCGTGCGAATCCGCTTCCACTCGTCGGCGGTCGGTTCTCGCATTCGACTGTCGGCGCCCATGGGACGTACGATCGTGTTGAATGCCCGGAGCGAATCGTGGTCGACCGGATTGTGGGTGAACCCGACGTGATCGTTGTGGGCCGTGATCGCGACGTACTCACCGCGCAGCGATGGATCCGTCCCAGGAAAGACGGCGATGACGTTACGCGCCGGTGCGCGTGGCGCGGATGGATCGCTCGGACGGATGTTTGGAACGGTTTGGAAGTAGGTCCCGCTGTCACCCGCCGGACGAAGGCCGTACTTGGCAAACTGCGAGGCCACATACTGGGTCGCCTTCGCGTTCCAGATCGTGCCGGCTTCGCGTCCCATCATGGAATCGCTGGCGAATGCCGTGAGCCGAACTGCGAGATCCTGCGGCGTGATCGCGGCCGACGTACCGGAGGGCGCGGATACCGTGGCGTTTCTGCAGCCGACGGCGACGGCGAGAATGAGGATGGCGGTGGTTCGGGAACTGCGCATTGGCCAAGTCGTTGATGACATCGCAAGATCATCGCGAGCGCGGCGCGCAAGCAAGGCGAAACCGACGCGAATGGTCGGTCGTATCACAGGAGAACATCGACCCGACCCCTCCCCCCTCATGAAATCTTTGCGACTGTCGCTTCGGGCGTTCCTCGCCGTCGGCGCCCTCGCGGTGCCGGCAGGCGCCCAAGTCATCGATCTCACGGTCAACAACGTGGGTCTCGCCATTGGCGATAAACCGACCATGACCGGCTTGCGAATCAATTTTCGCGATCGGGCGCTCGAGAAAGTCACGGGGGTAAATGCGACACTGTGGCAACCGTATCAGCCGGCAACGGGCACGGTGAATGGTCTCGCCCTTGGCCTGCCGCTCACCGGCGCCCGAACGATCAATGGCGCGATGATCGGCATCTTCGGCGGGGGCGCCGACTCGTCCTTCCGCGGGTTCGCCCTCGGCGGCATCGGGGCCGGGGTTGGCGGTGACGCTCGCGGCATCATGCTCGGCGGCATCGGCGTAGGAGCGGGCGGCTCGATCAGTGGGTTCTCCTTCGGGGGAGTCGGCGTGGGATCCGGTGGATCGATTCGCGGCATTCAGATCGGCGGCATTGGCGTGGGCGGCGGCAGCAGCATGACTGGACTCAGCATCGGCGGCATCGGTGTGGGCGGCGGTGGCAGCGTCACAGGCGTTGCGATCGGCGGCATCGGCGTCGGCGCCGGTGGGTCGTTCAAGGGCATCGGACTCGGTGGCGTCGGTGTCGGTACCGGCGGCGATGCCACCGGTCTCTTCTTCGGTGGCGTCGGGGTCGGTGCGGGCGGCACGCTCAAGGGCTTGAGCATTGGCGGAGTTGGCGTCGGCGCGCCTACGCTCAGGGGTGTCGCGGTCAGCCTAGTCGGCGTCGGAGCTCACGACGCCCACGCGATTGTGCTCACCGGAGCCTATTTCAAGATCGAGAACAACGGTCGGTTCGATGGCGGCTCACTCGCCGGGATAAACAACATCCAAGGCGCGCAGCACGGTCTCACGCTCGGGCTCCTCAACTACGCCCGCGAGCTCCACGGCGCGCAGGTCGGCCTCATCAACATTTCGGATAACGAGGGCAGCCGACGGGTGCTCCCGATCCTGAGCATCCGCTAGATCGCGCGGTCCGTCAGGGCGAAGAAGGAGGCGTGGGGCGCCGCGGCGCCCGTATCATTTCTTCCAGAGACGTGACGGTCGACAGCAACACCTGATCGAGGTTGTACAACACCTCGTTCCTTGGTACCGGCTTACCTCCGCTCGTTCGCGAGCGATACTGGCTCACCGCGCCGTAGTCGAACGACTGCACGAGGAGCATCGCCGTGTCGCGCGGCAGTGCCTGGAGCCGAATAGAGATGACCAGATCGGAATTGAGCGTTTTGGTGATTTCCGCGACGCTCTGAGTCCGCGCAATCGTGGCGCGAACCGAGTCCTGGTCGACGACGATGAATTGCTGCTTCCGCAGGCGCAGCATTCGTCGCAGGCTGTCGGCGACGGCGCGTCCCAACAGCGTCGCCTCCGGCCACCCCCGCTGATCAGGTGCCTCGGCGATGATGACTCGACGAGGTCCACCCGGGAGCGCACCTGCCGCGCCGGAATTCGCCGCGATGATCGAGTCGGTCATCTTGCGCTGCGTCTCTTCGACGAGCTTGGCTTTGGCCACGGAGTCCTTCAGCCTTGCCGCTTCCAGCCGCTTCCGTACTGCCTCGGCAATGTGAACTGAATCCGCGTGAGTCAGGACCGGAAGCGACGGCTTGGCGACGGGAGCGGCGGTCGCTCCGGTTGACGATGGGGGAACCGTAGCAGGTATAGGCGGAACGGGTGCCGGAATCGGACCACTCGCCTGCACCGGCGCCGCATGCGGCGCCGACGGCGTCGATTGACGTCGGACGACGGCGTAAGCTGCGCCGAGAATGGCGATCGGAATCACGACGGCGGCGATCGTTCTCCAAGGTCGTCGCGGAGTCGGAGCCTCGATGCCACCTCCGGCTGGTGTGATCCCAAGCGGCATCGTCATCGAGTCGAGCTCGTGCAGTACATCCTCGGCCGTCTGCGGACGCGCGGCGGGGTCCTTCGCCAGGCAGCGCATGATGAGCACCGAGAGGGAACGCGGAATTCCCGGCGACACTTCGTGCAGCGGCTGCGGGTCGCGGGTGAGCTGCGCGGCGAGCGTCTCGCGTGGCGACGGTCCGGTGAAGGGCGACATCCCGGTCACCAGCTCGTACGCCAACAGCCCGACCGCGTAGATGTCCATGCGATGATCGGCGGTCGCGTCTCCAGCGAGCTGCTCCGGAGCCATGTACGCCGGTGTCCCGATCGCGATTCCCGCCGACGTCACGCCACTGAGTGGCATCGCGGCACTCAGCGCCTTGGCGACGCCGAAATCCGCCACGAGCGCGTGCGAGCCCTGGGTAAGGATGTTCGCCGGCTTGATGTCGCGATGAATCACACCGCGGGCATGGGCAAAGGCTAACGCGTCAACAATGTCATGGAGAATCCGCATCACTTCGCGGGCGGTGAATTGCTTCTTTCGCTCGAGAGCGGCGCGCAGAGATTCGCCCTCGATGTACGGCATCGTGTACCAGAGGAGATCGCCCTGCTCGCCTGCCGAGAGCAGCGGAACGATGTGTGGATGCTGGAGCTGAGCGGCGACCTGGATCTCTCGACGGAAGCGATCGCGATTCACCCCGGCCGCCAGTTCCGGCGGGAGAACCTTCACGACGACATTGCGGCCGAGCACACGGTCGACAGCCACGAAGACGCGGCTCATCCCGCCCCCTGTCAGCTCTCGATCGAGCTGATAGTTGGCCCCCAACGCATCCTGGAGGTGCTCAGCGAATTCTGTCATCGGTCATTAAGGAAACACTAACTTCTGGCGCCTCGATTGCGTGACGACAGGGATTGGCCTTTCGTACCACGTTCCTCCACACCCTCGTGGTCACGGTGAGTCCGCAAATTGGACACAAACGGCCACGAAATCGCCGAATTTCGGCAGGGAACCTGCAGTTGACCCTTTCGTCTTTTCCCGGTTCGGATAAGATTAAAGCGCTCTAATGTCGCAGGACATCCTCATTCCATTTTTCCCAACGGACCGTGGCACGAGCCAATACGAAGAGCAGCCCTAAGCGGGCGAGCGCCGACTCCGTGATTCCGAAGAGCATCCTCGCCAAGGAAATCGCGAGCATTCTCGAGGATCAGAATTTGACCCAGACCGAGGCGGCGTACATCATGCGTGACGCCCCATCGCAGATCTCGCTCGTGGTCACGGGCAAGCTGCGCGGTTTCTCGACGGAGCGTCTCCTCCGCATGTTAGCGCGACTGGGCCGAGATATCGACATTGTGATTCGTTCGTCGAAAGGCAAGTCCGGCAAGGTCACCGTCGTTAGAAAGTAGCCCCCCGGGTCGCCCATTGCTTACGCGGTGCCGTCGCCTGACCGTTGGGCCGCGGCGCTGCGTGGGACTCGCACTTAGACAGTTTCTATTGCCGTCTCGTTCCCGATTCGACAACGAGCGACGGTCCCCTAGGTTGCCTGGGGAAAAGTGCGCATGTAAGGCTCTTGTCAGAATCCGACGCGGCTACTCGTGGTGGATCGCGTCGATCGGGGAAAGTTTCGCCGCTCGCATGGCTGGGTAGAGACCGAACGCCAACCCCACCGCCACCGACGCGCCGATCGCCACCAGCACGGTGCTCAGCGACAGCCACGCCTGAATCGGGGCGTTCGCCACCTTGCGCATGATCGCCGTGATGCTGAACGCCGCAATCACGCCGAGCAGGAGGCCGATCATGCTGCCCACTCCCGTGATCGCGACGGATTCGCCGAGAAACTGCCAGAGAATGTCTCGCTGAGCCGCACCAGTGGCTTTGCGGATCCCGATCTCTCGCGTGCGCTCGATCACGGAGCTGAGCAGTACGTTCATGATGCCGATGCCACCGACGATGAGTGAGATGCTCATCAGGGCGCCCATGAAGAGCTTGAAGAGCAGGAGAGCTTTCTTCGCCTGTTCGAGTCTGGATTCGTCCGAGACGACGCTCAGTCGATCCTTCCATCCCGCGCCAACCTCGCTGACAGCCCACTGCTCGATTTTCGCACGGGTCGGCGTCACCGCCTCCAACGACGGCGCCGTCACGAGTAGTTGTGCCGGTCGCTCGGACTGACCCATGACCACGGCGCCGACCACGGCACGCGACGGCATGACAGCGCGACGAATGCGGTCGTTCTCCCCCGCCTTCAGAACGCCGATGACCGTGCGCCGCTGACCGAGGAACAGCAGCGTGTCGCCGACGACGTCTTTCGCCGGCCGACCGCGCGCGAAATCGCTCGCCAGCCGATACGAGATCGTCACCACCGGCGCACCGCTCTCCCCTTCGGCGCTCGTGAAGTATCGCCCCGCCGCGAGCGTCGAATCGGCCATGGACTGATCCGTCGCCAGCAGCCCCTGCACTTGCGTGGCGTGCGGGGTCGTGTCGTTCAACGCCGTGACGAGCGCCGCTCCGGTGACCATAAGATTGACCGGAACCGAGTCGCCGAGTTTCTGTCGGAGAGAGAGCGCCTGGACCTCGCCGAGCTTCACCGGATTGGGCTGAGGAAACGGCGTTCCGTCGACGATCCGAAAGAGGCGCGGACTGATTTGAATCCGCTGAAGATCCGTGGTGTGGCCGATCTGTTCGCGCGCCAGCCGCTCCATGCCATCACCCACCGAGAGCACAGAGACGAGCGCGGCCACGCCGATGATGATTCCGAGCGTGGAAAGGATGGTCCTCAATGGGTTCGCGCGGAGCGTTTCGAGACCGACGCGAAGAGAGGTGGCGAGGACGGAGGTGCGCATGAGAACCCTACGGAAGCATGACGGATTTGTTGCCACTGGACATCAGATGACCTGACCCGGTGACCAGCGTTCACAACCGCACGTCGTATCGACGACCCCTTCATCCTATTGTAATATCCCTCACCCGGCCCTGAACGCGACCGGGTGCACTCACGAGTCGATTAGTGAGGCTTCAATGCGTAAAGCTCTCGTGTTCTTGGGCGCGACGGTCGGCGGGTATGTCGGCTGGTATGCCGGAGCCCCAGTCGGCATCATGACGGCTTTCGTCCTTGGCATGATCGGAACGGGCTTCGGCATGTACCTCGCCAGCCGAGTCGCACGGAACTACGAATGACGCAGCGGTTGGCACGCGGGCTTCGCGGGCTGGGCATGGTCGTCGCGACGCTGTTGGCGTCGTCCTCAAACGCCATCGCGCAGACTGGGACCATCGTCGGCCGCGTGATCACCAGAGGCACCAGCTTTCCGGTGAGCTACACCGTCGTTTCTGCGAAGCCGGGAGCCGGCGAGCGGTTCACCAGTGACAACGGGCAGTTCACCTTCAAGGGTGTCCCGGCTGCGCGCGTCGTTGTCCGCGCGAAGCACATCGGCTACGCGCCATTCGACACCGCCGTCATCGTTCCTGCTCGCGACACGCTCCGGCTCACCATCGAGCTGTCGCTGATTGCAATCCGGCTTCCCGCGATCCAGTCCCTGGCCAAACAATGCGGTCACGCCGGCGCGGGAGTCGATACGGCGACGAACCTACAGCTCGCCATGCTGTTCGAGCAGCTCAAAATGAACGCCGAGCGGCACGCGTTGCTCTCGCGCGAATACCCATTCGAACTTCGCGTCGAGCGAAAGATCACGAAGCCGGAACCGGCGCTCGAGGCACGGTTCGTCGCGTTCGATACCGTGTCTCGCGAGAGCACTCGGGACTGGAGCTACGCCCCCGGCAACGTCATGGGCACTCGCGAGATCGAGGGCGGCGTCTTCGGGGGTCGATGGTTCACGGTCAACATGCCGGAGCTCGCCGATTTCGCCGACGAACAGTTTCTGAGATACCACTGCTTCGACTTCGGCGGCACGGACATCGTCGAAGGTGACACATTGATTCGCATCGACTTCATCCCGAGTCCGCTGGTCCACGATGCCGACGTTTCTGGCGCCGTGTTTCTGGACCGTGATTCCTATCAGCTGCGGCGCATGGAGTTGAACCTCGTCAACATCTCCAAGCCCCTTCGCGCGCGGGTCGCGGCTCAGTCGATCCGCGCCAAGTTCGCGGAAGTGTTCCCCGGGGTGCCAATGCTGAGCTACGTGTCGTCGATCGTGATACCGAAGGACGACCCCAAGAAACCGGCGCAGGAACCAGCGACCGAAACCCACCGGGTCCTCTCGGTGCGGTTCCTGCGCGGCAAACCCTAGCTTGCTTGTCCAACGAGCGGCTCGCGTCGCACGATCACCGAATCGGCAAAACGCTCCATCTCCTCGAGCTGTGGACTGCACTGCAGGAGGAGCAGGTCGACGCCGGCGTCGGCGAACTGGCCAACGCGTTCGGCAACCTGATCGGGCGTGCCAACGAGGCCCGCGCGTAGCCCACGATTCGACACCGAGTAGTCCTGCAGACTCACCTGTTGCTCGAGCTTCGTGTTCGAGATCCAGTCGCGATAGTTGTCGTACCCCGGTGAGCCCGCTGCCACGTTGGTGATGCGCTCGACTTCACGCTGCGCTTCCGCCTCCGTGTCGCGAACGATCGCGTAAGCGGCAACGCCGAATTGCAGCGGCGGGAGGTCGACGCCGAGTGCTTCGGCCGCCTGCTCGCGACACAGGCGCATGTCGGCGATTTTTGGTGCGATCCGTTCCGGTGGATCGCCGTGCATGACGTACGCGTCGCACTGTCGCGCGATGGTTCGCTTTGCGGTGTCGGATTCGCCACCGGCATAGATCGTCGGACGCGGACGTCCGGGGCGCGCGACGGGCTTCGGCTCGAGCACGATATCGTCGTGTTGATAGAAGCGACCCTTGTAGCTGAACGTCGGCGCGCTCCACGCGCCGCCGACGACATCGAGCCATTCGGTTGTGCGCGCGTAGCGGTCGTCGTGTTCATCGAATGCCGCGCCGTACCGTCGTGCTTCATCCTTCCACCACGCCGAAACCACGTTGAGCGCCAGGCGCCCGTTCGAGATGCGATCGATGTTCGCTGCCTGTTTGGCGAGGATCGCCGGCGGATGGAACGAAGGACGCACGGCTACCATCAGCTCGAGACGCTCGGTGACCGCCGCGAGCGCGGCCGCGGTCGACCAGGCGTCGAGCGACGGCGCGTTGATTCCCTTGATGTCGTTGAGTAGAAGCTCGGCGATCAGCGTGAGATCGTAGCCGATCTCTTCACTTCGCACGGCAAGGCGTCGGATGTAGTCCCACGACGCCGCCATGCCTTCGTCGTCGACGTTCCGCAACCAACCGCCGAAGACGGGAAGCCAGTAACCGTATCTCATGGGAGGGCCGCCGAAAGCGGTGAGCGGGAAGCGGGCGAGCTTGGAACGGCGCGCCTTCCCCTTCCCTCGAGATAGTCGACGAACCGCGCCCACGGATCGAATCCGATCACATTTACCGGATCGGCGACGAAGTTCGATAGCGCGTTGACGTCGTAGAAGTAGTGCTTGCCGTCGCGGTCGTCGATCAGATACTCGATGCCGCCCACGTCGAGACCGGCGCGACGAGAGATCGCTTCGACCTGTTCGATGATCTCACGCGGCGGCTCGTAGCCCTCGACGCGAAGTCCCGTCTTTGGCGCATCGACCGCGCACGCACCGCGTATCAGCTCCACACCGTCGGCCGTCTGGCATGCATCAGCCGGGCAGAGATCGAACGATCCGACCGCCGGATAGACCTTGATTGCATAGAGATACTTTCCGCCGAGCGTTTCGACGCGCACGATGTGTCCGTCGCGCAGCGGCGCCGACTCCTGCACGAGCGCCACGTTGTCGACGCCGAGATCGACGTCGCCACGCGCGATCGCGCCGGTAAGTGCAGCTTCGTTGTCGTACCGAACGATGCCCGCGCCGCTGCCACCGATGTTCGCTTTGATCAGCACGGGATAGCGCAGGCCCTTTGCCGCCTCGGCCGCAAGTGACGGATGGTTGATCGCGCGCGCTCGGGGATACGGGAGCCCGAGCTCCTCGAGCAGATCGAGCTGCGAGGCTTTCGAGAGCTCGAACGAGTAGACGCTCGATCCGTTGACGACAGGAATCCCGATGCGCTCGAGATGCCTGAGCCAGTGCAGCGTGTGAAACGTCGACTGCCTGTGTCCGCGGAGATAGGCCGACGGGCTGGCCCGATTGACGACGAGCGAGTACGGCACATCGTCTTCGGATGGATCGAACACATGTGCCGATGCGTCGAGTCGCACATACGGCAGATGTCGTCGCTCGAGCTCGGCGAAGAGCGGCTTGAACCAGTCTGGATGTTCGTGATAGATCGCGATCGGTTGCATGGCTGTTCCGGTGAAGGTCGCGTGGGCGACTCTTTCGTCTCGGTCTCACCGGATCAGCCTGCGCGACATCGCACAAACAAAAAACGCTCCGATCCGGTGGAGGATCGGAGCGTTGAGTCGCAGTAGGTAGTTGCTACACGCGCGCGCCCAGAGCCTCAGGTGTCGGTTGACACATGGGACACATACACATGCAGCAGCGCATGGTTTGGGCGGACGTCATGTACGAGAAGCTAAGTCGGGGCGGAAGGACGTCAATGGCCGGCACGCAAAGATCGTGTAACCATTCACATTTGTCGGCTTGCGCGACAAACGGTCGCGGGCCGGCCGATGAGCGTGCTCATTCTCATGAGCGATGCCGAATTGAACATTCGCAATTGCCCTTTCACTTCCGGCTAGTACTTGGCTTCGAGATACAGCGCCCCGCGCCAGTCGCGTGCCGGATAGATGCCCCTCGCGATGTCCGCGCGCACGAGCCCATCGAGAAACGACCAGCCAATGCCCGCACCGCTCGCCGGATGGACATACTTCTTCCAGTCCGAGCGATCTCCCGACCAGCCGAGGTCGAAGAACGCAATCCGCCTGAAACCCGGTGCGCCGTAACCGACCTCGGTGCGAGTGAGCCAATAGCTGTTTCCCGACACGACACCCGCCGGCTCGCCACGAATCGTGTTCGTGCCGCCGAGATACCAGAAACGCTGAGCGGGGATGTCGCCCGCGGACGTTCCGGCGCCTACGGTGATCGCCATCGAGAAATCTCGATTGAGCACGCGCCCCAACGGGTGCGACACGGTGAGATCGAGTGCGCCACGCCCATAGTCCCGATCACCGGTGGCACCTTCGACACGAAGATCGCTCAACAGTCGGAAGCCGTTCGGGTCGAGACCAAACGTCGAGACATTCCGCAATGCCGCGCCGGTTTGTTTGGTCGGTTGCGCAACGATATTCCACTGCGGATTGAAACCCGCCGAGCCAAGCGCCCTGGCAAGCGACGCATTCGTGCGCACGGCGGCGGCGCTCTGTCGCTCTGAAAACAAGCGCCACTGCCAGGAGCGTCCGAACAGCTCGTCACCCGTCAGCTCGCCACCGGACGCGCGATAGTAGAATCCTTCATCTCGACCGAACAGCAGCGCCGACAGTCCGCTTCCGAAGTCCAGCGGCTTGCCCCAGTCATTCGCGGCGGTGAGTCGACGATATCCGTTCAATGCAATTGCTCCGGTGCTGCCGGTAGTACGACTGAACGCCAGCTCCGCATTCGGAATCCGGTCCGCGACCCCAAAGCGCGGGGTCAGGCGAACGCTGTACGCCGAGCCGAAATCCTGCGTGATCTCGAGTCCGCTCGAGATTCCCTCGACGCGATTGTAGCGAAGCATCGCGATGCCCCAATCGACGCGCGGCAATCGTCGTTCGAGCGGAAGGTTGGGCAGCATCGTCTGCGCTTTGGCGAGGAGCGCATCGCGGTCGGCATCGCCAAACACTTCCTCGCCCGAGGCGAAGATCGACTTCGGGAGCTCCGGCGAATGCGCGAGCTTCGCCGTATCGCACGGAATCCGCACGATCACCGGAAGCGCCCCGCCATGACGGGTCGCACGCATGCTCCGCGATCCCGTGGCAGCACACTCCGCGGCATCGGCTTGGATTCTCGCGCTATCGGCGCGCGCCCGCCCGCGAAACGAGGTATCGCGAGGCTCGCGATCGCGTGGTGGAGGGACGACTGGCATCGAGTCGAGCGCGTTGATGCCCGCGTAGCTGAAGTGCTCCTCGATGCGCATCGGCATCCGCACGAATCCAACCTGTACGGCGCCTTCACCAACCTGCGTGCGCGGGAGCCAGAAGCGCCCCAGGTACAGTCCATACTCCACGGCCACGCCCGTGATCGAAGCCGTCGACGGACTCAATAGCGCGCGCGCCAGGAATCCGGAATCGCCATCCCTCACGTCGGGATCGTCGCTTTCGCTGAGCAGATCCATCGCCTGCGACAACCGATACGCTGCGCGCACGAGCTGCCCGGTGCGTGTGTCGAACCACAGCGATCCCACTACCGCATGCCAATTCGCTACGCGAGGCCTGACCTCGAGCTCGCGGAGCTGAATCGACGTGCCGTCAGGAAGTTTGAACGAGACGGAATCGCCGGCGCGGTAGGTGTAGTACGCTTCCGCCGAGTTCGCGAGCGGATGGACGATGTCGTCGTCCGTCGCATTCGGGTTGGCGCGCTCGAGCCCGATCCAGAGCGCGTCGCGCTGCGGATAGTAGGGCACCGGCGACAAAATCGACTCGATGTCGACGTTTGCCGCACCACCGAGCATCGGAATCGCAGTCCTTCGTCCGGTGACGTCGATCTGTGCGCCGACAGAACGCGCCCAGCGTACGCGCGCCGCCACCTCATGGCGGAAGAAGATTCGCTCGCGGCCGATCTTCGTGAACGCCATGCCGAGCGTGAGACGCTGCAGCGTCGACGATTCGTATGCCTGGAGCGACGAGTCCTGGCCCATCCGCGCCTCGCGCGCACGCGCGAGGAGCACCCGAGCTTCGGCGTTCAGGAACGCATTGCCACGCTGTTCGTCGGTCGCGACGATCGCCTTGCGCTTGGCATGGTTTGCGTCGCGCGTGGAGTCACGCCCGTCCTCGGACGTGACCTTGACTACCGTTCCCTTCTTCGAATCGACGGAGATCTGTACCTGCGTCTGCTGAAACACCACAGCAAGAAGCAGGGGGAGAGGGATGGCGACGTTCAACATGCGACGATACTACACCGCTCGAACGAAAGGTTCGACGCGCTAGAACTTGGCTTCGAGATACAAGTCCACGCGGAACTGCTTGAGCGGATATACGCCCCGCGCGACGTCGAACCGGAACAGCCCATCCAGGAACGATGCGCCGGCACCGACTCCGCTCAACGGACGACCGACCTGACTCATCCTGGTTCGATCGCCAGCCCAGCCGATGTCGGCGAAAAGCGTGGGGCGCACGCCGGCATCCGTCGTTCCGAGCTCCAGTCGTCCGAGCCAGAATGCATTTCCGCTCTGTGCGGTATCGGGGCTCTGACCGCGCACGGTCTGCGATCCGCCGAGATACCAGAGTCGCTGCGGGGGCAGCGCGCCGATCGAGCTTCCGCCAGAGGCGGTCAGCGACGCGGCGAGAAGGCCCAACCCATGCGACACCGTGAGATCGAGCGCGCCGCGGCCATACGCCGAATCGCCAGCCGCCGCCTCCAAACGCAAATCGGTAAATACGCGTAGGCCTGCCGGATCGAGTCCGTAGTCCTTGGTGATTCTCGTCCCGACGCCGGCGAACGAACCGCGCCGCGCGATGAGATTGGCCGGAAACTTCGAGCCATTAACGACGAAGTTCGCCTTTACCGCCGCGTTGCGCTCCTGTTCCGCGAACGCCCGCCATTCGATGCGCGATCCGCCGCCGAACGACGACGTACGCGAGCCGGCCAACTCGAGGCCCGTCGCTCGGTAGTAGAACCCCTCATCGCGGCCGAACATCAGCGCCGAGAAGGAGCTGCTGAAGCTGAGTGGGCGTCCCCAATCGCTCGCCGATACGAGATGATTGTACCCGGTGAGTCCGATTGTTTCGGTCACGTTCGATCGCTGCGCATGAAGTTCGACGTTCGGCTCCCAGTCAGCAAAACCCAACCGGGCGACAGCACCGCCGCTGTACCCGCCGCCGAGCTCCTGATCGACCGATGCGCCCACGGACAACCCTTCGACGCGATTGTAGCGCAACATCGATGGCCCGTACGCAAAGGACGGCGGCGGCAACAACCCCGACTGCAGTCGGAACGAGAACGGTGCCTGCGCGCTCATCGATAGCGCTTCGGCCTTGAGCGCCTCCAGCTCCTTGCCGCCAAAAACCTCTTCGCCTGGATCGTAGATCGAGCCCGGGAGGTCTGGCGAGTTCTCCAACTTCGAGAGGTCGCACGGAATCTTCACCGCGATGGGCAACTGTGATTCATACCGTCGCGAGGTCACGGTGCGTGTGTCGGACGTGTCGCACGCACGATCGCGGTCGCGATCAGCCGGACGGAGACCAAGACGGATAGAATCGCTGATCGCCCGAGCACGCGCACGATTCGCGACGCGAACCGAATCGCGCCATGCAGCCTGCTGCTCCACCGTGAGTGAATCGGGCATGCGCCGCCGAGTCGCGTTCGCCGCGACGGTGATCGCCGGCAGCGTATCCTTCGAATTCACGCTCGCGTACTTGAAGCTCTCTTCCATCTTGAACGGCACGTGCATGAAGCTCACCTGGGCGCTGCCTTCCGCCATCCGTAGGCGCGGCAACCAGAATTTGCCCTCGTGCAGGCCGTATTCGACGGCGATCGCTGAAACCTCGGCTTTCATCGGCGTGATCATCGGCTTCACCCACGCCGGCACGTCGTCCATCGACTTCGGATCCTCTTCCGTCGCCACGGCCCAGATGTCCATCGGGATCGACAGACGGTACGCCGCG
>Ga0310811_10007770_pt1 | contig 13744 bp, 15 predicted proteins | sample YCmetagenome_FD_207642 | JGI IMG/M metagenome (GOLD analysis project Ga0310811, IMG submission 207642) | Soil microbial communities from experimental microcosm in Duke University, North Carolina, United States - YC | ecosystem: Engineered > Artificial ecosystem > Soil microcosm > Unclassified ... | reverse complement strand
AACGGCACCTCGCCGGTGCAGTGCAACGGCGGCGTCGTCGAGACGGGCACGATCACCGTCGCGAGCAAGTCCGACGCCGACGCGCTCGCCGGCGTGAACTGCATCGACGGCGATCTCCTCGTCGCCGGCCTGACCGGCGACGATCTCGGCAGCCTCTCGAACCTCGCGATCGTCACCGGCGACGTCGTCGTCGCGGGCAACCCCGGCCTGTCCGATCTCACCGGGCTCGGAGGGCTCCACGCGGTCGGCGGCCAGTACTTGATCCAGGGCAACGACGGCCTGAGCGATCTGCGCGGCCTCGAGCAGCTCACGCAGGTCGAGACGATCACCGTCGTCGGCAACGATCACCTCGGCGCGCTCACGGGGCTCGATCACTTCAGCGATCTCGGCGCGAGCCTGCGCATCGCCTCGAACAGCGAGCTGCCCGATCTCACCGGCCTCGATCACCTCGTCACCGCGTCGCGATCGATCGCGATCGTCGGCAACCCGAGCCTCGCGTCGATCGATCGCCTGGCCGGGCTGCGGCAAGCGGGCTCGCTCGAGATCACCGGCAACGCGTCGCTGCCGTCGATCGAGCTCACCTCGCTCGAGAAGATCTCGGTGCGCCTGATCATCAACCAGAACACGGCGCTCGCGACCGTCACGCTGCCGAAGCTCGTGACCACCGGCGACTTCGTCCGCATGGACGACGACGCGGTCCTGACCAACGTGTCGGCGCCCGTGCTCGTCACGACCGGCGGCTTCTTGTTCTCGCGCGACACCTCGCTCGCGACCGTGAGCGCGCCGTCGCTGGTCTTCATCACCGGGCAGACCGCGCTCACGACCTTGCCCGCGCTCGCGAACCTCGAGCTGCCCGCGCTGATCTCGTGCGGCGGCGATCTCGCCTTCACGCAGGTCGGCACGATGCAGCACTTCGCCGGGCTCGCGAAGCTCGGCTCGGTCGGCGGCAACTTCTCGCTGTCGTCGACGACCGGCCCGATCGACTTCGCCGGCTTCGGTCAGCTCGCGACGATCGCCGGCAACATGACGGTCTCCGCGAACACCGCGCTGTCGTCGATGAACGGGCTCGACAAGCTCGGCGAGATCGGCGGCTCGCTCACGATCACCAACAACGCGCAGCTGCCGACCTCGAGCGCGACCGCGTTCGGCAATCGCGTCACCGTGCGCGGCGCGAAGACGATCAGCGGGAACCACCCGTAGCCGGGTGCATCGGCACGCGCGGCTGCATCCGCTCGCTCGGCGGCGCCACGTCGTCGGCCGGAGCCGGGGCCTCCGATGGCGGCGGCGCCTTCACCTCCAGCGCCGGCGACGCGGTCACCGCCGCGGGCTCGACCGCGTCCGGCTTCGCGCCGGGACCGCCCGAGAGGATCACGTACAAGGTCGGCACCATCGCGCCCGCGCCGACCAAGATCAGCCCGCGCCACTTCAGCCCGAGCCGGCCCTTGATCATGAACATGCCGCCGACCGCCAAGAACAGGAGGATGCACGCGTACGCGTCCGCGATGTACATCCACGCCTTCTTGCCGCGCACCTCGTGCAGCCAGTTCGCCATGCGCAGGAAGAAGCGCGACTCGCGCGCGTCCTCGACGACCAGGCCGCTGTCGCCGTAGACGACGATCGTCCCGCCCGGCTGCTCGAAGTGGATCTCGTCGCCGTAGCGGACCGCGCCCTTCACGCCCGCCTCGTCGATGCCGCCGATCTTCTTCGCCGCGGTCGCGATCGCGACGTCGTCGGGCGTCTCCGCCGGGATCTTGTCGATCGTCAGCTCGCGATGGACCGTCGTGAAGTTCGGGTCCCACTGCCCGATGTGATTGATCGCAAGCCCGCTGATCGCATAGATGATCGTCAGCCCGACGGTCAGATATCCGAGATCGCGGTGCAGCGCCCGCAACCACGCTCGCCACCGCTTCTTGATGATCGCGCCGATGCCTGCGCCGACGACGGCTTCAGGCATAGCGCTCCTCCTTCCACGGATCGGCGTGGTTGTTGTAGCCGCGCACCTCCCAGTAGCCCGGCTCGTCGTCGCGCTGGAAGCGCACGCCGGTGATCCACTTGGGGCTCTTCCAGAAGTACAGGTCGGGCATCAAGCCGCGCACCGGCGCGCCGTGCTCGATCGGGAACGGCCGGCCGTTCATCCGATACGTCACCATGCTCGTCGGGCGCAGCGCCTCGCCGAGCAGGACGTTCGCGGTGTAGCCGTTGGCCGCCTCGAGGATGACGTGCCGCGCGTCGCCCTTCACGCCCGCCTTCTCGGCGAGCGTCGCGAACGTCACGCCCTTGAACATCGAGCCGATCACGCTCCATCCCGTCACGCAGTGGACGTCGGCCTCGACCTCGCTCTGCGGCAGCTTCAAGAGCGCGCCGTAGTCGAGCGTGTACTCGGTCTTCACCGCGCCGTGCACCTTCAAGCGGAACGTCTTCACGTCGCCGTCGCCCTCGTCGCCGCCCATGTCGCGCAGCCGCTCGATCACGCGCTGGCCCGGCGGCAGGCGCTTCTTGCCGTCCTTGCGATCTTCGGCGGCGGCCTTGCGCGAGAGATCATCCGCGGCGAGTCGGAACAGCGCGCCGCCGAACGCGACGATCGCGGTGCCGGCGGCGGCGGACTTCAAGAACGAGCGCCGGTCCCACGTCTTGGACAGCTCCGGGTAACGCTCGAGGTCGGGTCGCTTCGACAAGGTGACTCCTCGCGGCGAATCGCCGCTCGATCATGCCGCCTACTTACGAGAGGCGCGCCACCTAGTTACGTCTCACCGCCGCGATCGGTTCGCCGCGCGAGGGGTTCCGGGCAGTTACGCCGCGCCGTAGACGGGTACGAGCGCGCCTGACGTCAGCCGATTCGCCGGCGAGACCAGGAACGCGATCGCCTCGGCGAGCTCGGAGGCCTTCGGCCACTTCGTGAAGTCCGCGCTCGGCATCGACGCGCGATTCGCCGGCGTGTCGATGATCGACGGCACGATCGCGTTCGCCAAGATGTTCTCGGCGACGACCTCCTTCGCGAGGCACTCGGTCAGCGACGCGACCGCCGCCTTCGACGTCGTGTACGCGATCATCCCGCCGGCCGGCGACACCGCGGGCCGCGCCGCGACGTTCACGATGCGTCCGCCCGGCGCGGCGCCCGGCGCGTCGGCGCGCCGGCGGATCGATCGCACCGCCTCGCGCGAGCACAAGAACGCGGTGACGGCGTTGAGCTGGTGCATCTTCTCGAAGTCGGCGAGGCCGGTGTCGACGATCGGCGACATCGCGAAGCCGCCGACCAGGTGCACCGAGCCCCACAGCGGCGGTTGCGCCGCGTAGTACGCGGTGACCTCGTCCTCGCTCGTGAGCACGACCGCCGGCTTCGCGTCGACGCGCGCGTGGCCGATCCACGGCATGTGGCTCGGGACCTCACGCTCGACCATCGGCAGGTGACAGACCGCGCCGCGCTCGAGCAAGAGCGCGACCACCGCGCCGCCGAGGCCGCCGGTCGCGCCGGTCACTACGATGTGCTTGCCGTCGAGGTCCGCCATCTACGGACCGTACCTCATGATAGAACGCGCCGGTGAGCGCGCCCGCCTTTCGCATGCCCGCCGAATGGAGCCTCCACGATGCGGTGTGGACCGCGTGGCCGCACGACGAAGCACAGTGGGCCGAAGGGCTCGCGGCGCCGCGTAGTCAACTGACTGCGATGATGCAGTCGATCGTCGACAACGGCCGCGGCGAGCGCGTCGAGCTGTTCGTCCGAAATTCGGACGACGAACGCGAGGCGCGCGCCCACCTCGGCGACGCGCAGGCGCACGTGCGCTTCCATCACGCCGTCTACGGCGACACCTGGCTGCGCGACACCGGCCCGATCTGGCTCGCGCGGGGCGGCGAGACGATCGCCGCCCGCTTCCGCTTCGACGGCTGGGGCGGCAAGTACATCATGCCCGGCGACGCCGAGCTGTCGGCGGAGGTCGCGCGGCTGACGCACTCGCACGAGATCGTGTTCGACTTCGTGCTCGAGGGCGGCGCGGTCGAGGTCGACGGCGCCGGGCTCGTCCTGACGACCAAGCAGTGCTTGCTCGGCGGCGCGCGCAACCCGGGGCTCGATCAAGCGAGCCTCGACGCGCGGCTCCGCTTCGCGCTCGGCGCCGATCGCGTGATCTGGCTCGATCGCGGGCTCGCGAACGATCACACCGACGGCCACATCGACACGCTCGCGCGCTTCGTCGCGCCGGGCGTGGTCGTCGCGATGGAGCCGGAGGACGACGATCCGAACCGCGACGCGATGCGCGGCATCCTCGACGATCTTCGCGCGGCGGAGTTGGAGGTGACGACCGTCCCGAGCCCCGGCGCGATCCACGACGCCGGCGGCATGCTGATGCCCGCGAGCTACATGAACTTCTACATCGGCAACACCGTCGTCGTCGTCCCGACCTATCGATCGGCGCACGACGACCACGCGGTCGCCGCGATCGCCGCGCTCTTCCCCACGCGCAAGACGATCGGCCTGCCGTGCGAGGCCGTCGTCGTCGGCGGCGGCGGCTTCCACTGCTGCACGCAACAGCAACCGCGCGCGCTATAAGGAGGAGCCATGCCGACCGTCACCGTCGCCGCGCTCCAGACCGCGCTCACCGACGACGTCGCCGCCAACGTCGCGAAGATCACCGCGATGATCCGCGATGCCGCCGCGCGCGGCGCGCAGGTGATCCTCCCGTCGGAGCTCTTCGAAGGTCACTACTTCTGCCGCACGCAGCGCGAAGACGACTTCCTGCGCGCGCGCCCCGCCGAAGGTCACCCGACCTTGCGCCACTTCCAAGCGCTCGCGGCCGAGCTCGGCGTCGTGCTGCCCATCTCCTTCTTCGAGCAAGCCGGCCCCGAGCACTACAACTCGATCGCGACGATCGACGCCGACGGCCGCACGCTCGGCATCTATCGCAAGAGCCACATCCCCGACGGCCCCGGCTACCAGGAGAAGTTCTTCTTCAAGCCGGGCAACACGGGCTTCCACGTCTACGACACGCGCTTCGCGAAGCTCGGCGTCGCGATCTGCTGGGATCAATGGTTCCCCGAGGCGGCGCGCGCGATGACGCTCGCCGGCGCCGACCTCCTCTTCTATCCGACGGCGATCGGCAGCGAGCCCGAGGAGCCCGACTTCGACTCGCGCGATTCGTGGCAGCGCGTGATGATCGGCCACGCGGTCGCGAACCAGGTCGCGGTCGTCGCCGCCAACCGGATCGGCACCGAGGGCGACATGACCTTCTACGGCAGCTCGTTCGTGTGCGACCATCGCGGCGACAAGCTCGCGGAGTTGGGGCGCGCCGACGAGGGCGCCGCGATCGCGACGATCGATCTCGACAAGCTGCACCGCGCCCGCGCCTCGATGGGCTTCTTCCGCGACCGCCGCCCAGATCTCTACAAGCGAATCACCGAATGAATCCTCCGCCGAAGCTCGAGAAACCGTGGCGCCGCATCTCGCTGCGCGTCGCGCAGCCGCGCGAAGGCCTGACCTGGAGCGAGGCCTTGACCAGCCCCTGCATCGCCTGCGAGTCGGCGCCGTGCTGCACGCACCTCACGCTGCACGAGTTCGAGGTCGACGGACTCACCGATCTCGACTACGCGCGCTACGTCCTCAACTTCGAGCGCATGCTCCTCGGCATCTCGCCCGACGGCAAGTGGCACGTCTACTACCGAGCGCCGTGCCGCTACCTCGAGCAGCACACGCTGCGCTGCACGATCCACGACACTCCGATCCAGCCGAACGTCTGCAAGAACTTCAGCCCGTACGCGTGCTGGTACAAGGCGTCGTACGGCGGACCGGTCTCCGACACGCTGATCCAGATCGATCGCGTGCGCATGGACTGGATCCTCGAGCGCACGAAGTTCCGCGACGATCGATCGATCGAGTCGATGCCGTCGCAAGACGAGATGCGCGCGGTGTTCCCGACCCTGCCGGTCGTCGAGGATCCGCCCGGCCCCGCCGACGAGATCGTCCGCGCCGACGCCGTGTACCCGGCGTGGAAGCTCCTGATCAAGAGCGGCAAGCCCGAGGAGCCGGCGCGCGAGCACTCGTTCGCCGAGCTCGACAACCCGTGCAACGGCTGCGACGCGTACTGCTGCACGTCGCTGGTGTTCCCGCAGCGCAGCCCGATCAACCACGCGCAGGTCGACTACTTCCGCTACGCGCTCGGCTTTCCCGGCATCGAGCTCGGCGTCGGCGGCGGCAACTGGACGATCACGATCCGCACCAAGTGCCGCCACCTGAACGGCACCAAGTGCGGCGTCTACGGCACCGGCGATCGGCCGCTGATGTGCTCGTACTACGACGCGCACAAGTGCGGCTACAAGCACCAGTTCGGACCGATGCGCCCGCAGGGCTTCGTGCGCGTGCGCTACGAGGAGTTCGACGCGGTCGCCTCCGCGTTCCGGTTCAACGAGACCGGCATCACGACGAAGATCCCGACGGCCGACGAGGTCCGCGCGGCGATCGAGGCGTCGTGGCGCGACGGTGCTACGATCACGGAATGAAGATCCTCGTCAAAGCCGTGGTGACCGGTTTCGGCTTGAGCGTCGGGGCCGCCCTCTACAAGAAGCTCGCGAAGGAGCTCGGGTGGAACCTCGAAGACGCGAAGGAAGTCGCCGAGGCGCCCCCGACCCGTCCGGATCGCGACGGCGGCGAGCCGGAACCCTTACATTCTTGAAACAGTCCGTACCGCGCAGCGGGGAATCGCGGCCCGCGCGCGGATGGTAAGCGTTACATCCCGTGCCGCGCTCGCCCTTCCTCCACGTCGTGCCTCCCGCGACGGCGCTCGGGCTGGGCGCGCTGCGCTGGTGGTTGCAGGGATCGGGCAACACGTACACCGCGACGAGCAAGCGGTTCTTCGTGCCCGATCCGGATCTCGGCTGGGTGCCCGCCGCATCGCAGCCGGTGTGGCTCGGCCTCGAGGTGCTCGGCATCTTGGCCGGCGTCGTGCTCGGATTCGTCGCGGTCGCGTTCTTCGTCAGGTGGCGAGAACGCGCGCGCGGCAAACCGATGAAGAAGCTGCGCGTGCTCGGATGGATCTTGGCTGTCCTGCCGGTGGCGATCCCCGCGTGGGCCTTCGCGTCGGGCGGGCGGCCGGCGGGCGGCGTCGACGCGCTGCCGAGCGGCACGACCGCGATCCCCGATCGCGGCATCACCGGATCGCTCGACGCGCCCGCGGGCTCGTGGGTCACCGATTCTCATTCGACGATCACGGCGCACCTGTCCGCCGGTGGTGAGAGCTTCGACGCGCGCCTGCCGGTGAACGGCCGCGTCACGCTCGATCCGCGCGATCTGCGCGGAGCGATCATCGGCGCGTTCTCGGCGCCGTCGGCGCAGGTCGACACCGGCATCTCGCTGCGGTCGAAGCACGCGCGAGAGGATTATCTCGACGCCGAACATCATCCGTCGATCGGCTTCGATCTGATCCGCGTCGAGGCGACGCGCCAGGACGCGCCCGATCTGATCGCGTTCCGCGCCGACGGCGTCGTGCACCTGCTCGGGCGCGATCACCAGGTCGTCGTCGGTGGGACGCTCCGGCGCGGCGACGCGGCGGCGGCCTCGCGCCTCGGCGTGCGCGCGGCGCCGCTGCTCGCGCAGGCCGACTTCACGCTCCATATCAAGGACACCGCGCTCGCGCCGGACGCCGGCGACTTCGATCGCGACGAGATCCCGATCCACGTCTCCTTGGTCTTGATCCCTGAAGAGAAGCCTTGAAGAAGGAAGCCCGATGAAAACGTCAGTGTTGTTCGTCTCCGCGCTCGCGCTCTCCGCCTGCGGCAAGAAGTCCGATGCGCCCGCCGCCGGCAGCGGCAGCGCCTCGTCGTCGGCCGCGGCCGATCCGAAAGCCGACTTCGTCCACGTGCTCGGCCACCACAACCCGGGCAAGCCCACCGATCCGGTCGTGATCGATCTCCCGAAGTTCGAGGTGACCAAGGCCGCGTTCGATCCCGCGAACCCCGAAGGCGGCACCGCCCAGCTCACGCTCGATCTCGCGAGCCTCTCGAGCAACTCGCCGAAGCGTGACAAGCATCTCTCTTCGCCTGACTACCTCGACGTCGCGAAGTTCGCGACCGTCACGATCGACGTCGACAACGTCAAGAAGCAGAGCGGCTCCACCTACACCGCGGACGCGAACATCAGCATCCATGGCGTACAGAAAAAATTGCCGGTGACCTTCGACGTCGTCGAGACGCTCCCGGACGGCGTGCGCATCCACGCCAAGCAAGCGTGGAAGCGCAGCGACTTCTCGATCGGCGCGCCCGAAGGCGGCGACGAGACCACCGCGGACGCGCAGGAGATCGAGCTTCAGCTCACGCTCCACAAGAAGTGACGCTATGCTTCGTCCATGAGCATGGGGACGAACCTCGCGCCGGGCCTGCTCCTGGCGATGCCCCAGCTGATGGACCCGAACTTCACGCGCTCGGTCGTCCTCATGATCGAGCACGGCGACATGGGATCGTTCGGGCTCGTGATCAACCAGCCGTCGCCGATCCGCGCGAGCGAGCTGCTCGGCTCGCTCGAGATGGAGTGGTGCGGCGCCGACGACGAGGTCGTCTGGGCCGGCGGCCCGGTCGCGCCGACGACGGGCTGGGTGTTGCACGAGCCGGTCGCCGGCTTGGCGTCGACGCGCGGGCTCGGCTCGAGCGGCACGATCCAGATCTCCGACGAGATCGATCTGTCGACGTCACCCGACCGGCTGCGCGCGCTCGCCGCGTCGCCGCCGCGCCGCCTGCGCGTCTTGCTCGGCTACAGCGGCTGGGCGCGCGGCCAGCTCGCCTCCGAGATGACGCGCGGATCCTGGCTCCACGCCGACGCCGATCCCGCGCTGATCTTCGACACGCCCGCCGCCGACATCTGGACCCGCGCGATGGCCTCGCTCGGCATCGCGAACCCCGAGTCGGTCGTGCAGGGCCGCGGGATCCACTAGGCGGGCTTCTTGGGAGCTTCCCACGGCGCGCCCTTGAAGGCGTTGCCCTTGTCGAGCTCGTCGATCATCTGCGTGAGGCGCTGCTGCTTCTGCGGCTCGAGCTTCGCCTGCGAGATCCAGAACAGATAATCGTTCTGCTGGTACGCCGGGCGCGCGCGAAACGCGTCGACGAGGTTGCGCTTCTCGAGCGCCTTGCGCACGAAGCCGGGCATCTGCTGCTTCTGCAGCGCTTGCATGTTCTTGTCGGGACCAGACATCGCGCGCGAGCGTACTATGGAGCGCGATGCGATGGGCGTGGATGCTCTTGCTCGTGGGGTGCGCGACGCACGACGTGCTGCACTCGGAGCCGCTCGTCGGACGCGCCGCGTGCCGCGATCGCGGCAGCGCCGTGTTCGGCCTGTGGCCCGACGAGGACAGCTGCGGCGCGCAGGTCACGCCGCTCGGCGACGGTTGCTACCTCGCGATGCGCCCGGGCGAGCAGCGCGAGCGCCCGCACGTGTTCGAGTGCAACGCGAACGGGCCCGGTAATCGCGTCGCGTGCCTCGAGGAGCCGATCGGCGGGCGCGTGAGGCCGCTCGACGCCGACGCCGAGGTCGTGTGGGGGCTGAATGTGTGGATGGGCGGCGAGTACGCGTCGATCGCGGCGTCGCGCCGATGCGAGCCGCGGCTCGTCGCGTGGGAGTCGGTCCACGCGCCGCCGCTGCCGCCGGCGATCCTCGACGTGCAGGATCACGCGGGTCATCACTCGTACGCGACCGTGCGCGAGAACGGCGTCGAGGTCGGACGCGCGGCGCGCGGCCCGGACGTGCGCGCGGAGGTCTGCCCGGATTCCGTCACGCTCGTGGGCGAATACCCGCCGATCTTCGCCGAGGAGCTGCGCCACCTGATCGGGGCGCTGCCACGGCCGGAGACGTGCGAGACGAGCTACTACTTCCTGCACATCGCGCAGTGAGCCGCTACAGGCCCATCTGCTTCGCGATGATCACCTTCATGATCTCGTTGGTGCCGGCGTAGATGCGTTGCACGCGCGCGTCCATGAACGCGCGGGTCACGGGGTACTCGAGCATGTAGCCGTAGCCGCCGAAGAACTGCAGGCAGGTGTCGATCACCTGCTGCGCCATCTCGGTCTGCCACAGCTTCGCCATCGAGCATTCCTTCACCAGGTACTTGCCCGCGACGTGGCCCTCGATCACGCGATCGACGAACGCGCGGCCGACCTCGAGCTGCGTCGCGCACTCGACGAGCTTGAACTGCGTGTTCTGGAACTTCGAGATCGGCTTGCCGAAGGCCTGGCGCTCCTTCGCGTACACGATCGTGTCGTGCAGCACCTGCTCGGCGCCGGCCTGCGCGCCGATCGCGACGCACAGGCGCTCCTGCTGCAGCTTCTGCATCAGCATCAAGAAGCCCGCGCCCTCTTGGCCGAGGCGATTCGCCGCCGGGATGCGGCAGTCCTCGAAGAAGAGCTCGCTCGTGTCCTGCGAGGCCATGCCCATCTTCTCGAGCTTCTTGCCCTTCACGAAGCCGGCGCGGCCCGCCTCGACGACGAACAGCGAGATCGCCTTGTGCGGATCCTTCGGGCTCTCCTCGGTCTTCGCGACGACGATCACGAGATCGCACAACTGCCCGTTCGAGATGAACGTCTTCGATCCGTTGATCACGTAGTCGTCGCCGTCGCGGCGCGCGACCGTCTTCACGTTCGCGAGGTCGCTGCCGGTGCCCGGCTCGGTCATCGCGATCGCGGTGACCAGCTCACCCGACGCGCACCCCGGCAGCCACTTCTGCTTCTGCTCTTCGGTGCCGAACGTGTGGATGTACGGGACGACGATGTCGGAGTGCAGGCACATCGCGAAGCCGCTCTCGTACGCGAGCGCGAGCTCCTCCATCAGCACGACCGACATCAAGAAATCGCCGCCGGCGCCGCCGTACTTCTCCTCGAGCCACGGGCACAAGAAGCCCGACGCGCCCGCCTTGCGCCACACCTCGCGATCGACCATCCCCTGCTCGCGCCATCGCGGCTGGTTCGGGACGATCTCCTTCGCGACGAACTGGCGGAACGACTGGCGGAAGAGATCGTGCTCGGCGGAGAAAAGCGTGCGCTCCATGGCACGGACCGTACCATGGAGCGCATGTCTCCATCGGAGACTTTTCGCGTGCGGAGATCAGGCCGCGCGGTCGGGCTTGATCAGCGCGACGATGCTCGCGATCGCCGCGAGCGCGCCGCCGGCGAGCAGGATCTGCGCGCCGATGCCCGCGAACTTGCCGAACGGCGCCTCGGCGCTGAACTGCAGGATCGTGATCACCGCGACGATCGCGCCGAGCACGAGGCCGCCCGCCGCGGCGCCGCGGCCGAAGCCGCCCTTCGCGACGCCGGCGCCCGCGAGCGCGACCAAGCCGAGCGAGCCGAGCAGCGCGATGTACGTCGGGCCGGCCTTCACCGCCTTCAACGTCCACAGCGAGATCGACTCGCCGCCCGCGGACACGAACGGCAAGAACACGGCGACGAGGCACAGCACTCCGAGGGCGAGCAGAACGAACTTGATCGGCTTCACGGCATTTCTCCTGGTTGAGTTCCTTGCCGCCGCCCTATCGCAACCTCGATGCCAGGGAATAAGTGCGCGTGTCGCCGACATGCCGCCGTCGGAGTGGGCCCGGCTGGACCCGAGGCCCCCGCGGGGCGCGGGTCCGCGCGAACCCGGCCGTAGTACGCTCGCGCGATGCGTACCGCCGTGATCGTGGCCCTCGTCCTCGCGACCGCCGCGCGCGCGAACGCGGCGCCGCTCCAGAAGCTGACGCGCGACGAGGTGATCCGCGCCGGCAACGCCGCGGCGGCGAGCCTCCCGCCCGTCGACAAGACCGCGTCCGCCGCGTGCAAGTCGAAGTTCGACGCCGCGATGACCCACCCCGACATCGACGCGCCGACGCTCGCGGCCGCGGCGGCGTGCTATCGCGCCGCCGGCGCGCTCGGCGCGGCGATCACGCTGTGGGGACAGGTGCTGCAGCGCTTCCCGAACACGCGCGAGGCGGCCGGCGCGCTCCACGAGCTCGGTCCGGCATACGAGCTCGCCGGTCTCTACGACAACGCCGCCGACAAGGACATGGACTACGCGAACAAGTACGGCGGCGAACCTGACGCGCTGCCGCGGATCACCCGCGCGATCTGTCTCTGGCAGCAGCTCGGCCGCGAGGATCAGCTGCGGCGCGCGTACTACTCGCTGAAGCGCTGGAAGAAGGCGCCGCACGATCCGGCGACGATCTGCGACGGCATCGTGCCGATCGTCGTGCCGCCGCCCGACGCTCAAGCGCCGGCGCGATAGATCGCGGCCGACTTCGCGGGCAGATCGATCACGAGCGCGCCGCCGGCGACGATCGTGGTCGCGGGCGCGCCGTCGCCGAGCTCGTCGACGAGCGTGGTGCCGTCGGCGACGTCGTGCACGGGGATGTGGATCGTGCCGCTGCGCGCGGCGCCGTTGTTGACGACGACGATGCGCGCGCCGGCGCCGGTGCCGCGTGAGAACGCGAAGACGTTCGGGTGGGTCGCGCCGTTCTGGCGCCACAGCTCGCGATAGGCGCCGTCGATCAGCGCGGGCGTCGTCGTGCGGAGCTGCGCGAGCCGCTGCACGCGCGCGTAGATCAGCTCGCTGCCGGCGACCGCTTCGCCTGCGTGCGGCTGCGCGCGCGCCGTCGCGTCCTCCGCCCACGCCGGGAGATCGTGGCGGTTGTCCGGATCGCCGTTGCCGTACATGCCGAGCTCGTCGCCGTAGTAGAGCTGCGGGATCCCGGGCAGCGTGAAGATCAGATCGAGCGCGAGCATCACGCGCCGGCGGATCTCGTCCTCGCTCACGCCGAGCCCGGGCTCGTTGGCGAAGCGCTTGACGTCGTGGTTGTCGATGAAGAGCACGAGATCGAGCGCGCGATCGGCGCCGGCGCGCGCGATGCCGTCGGCGACCGCGCTGGCGACGAGGTCGATCGATCCGCCGTGCGCGACGGCGTCGACCAGCGCGCGCCGCAGCGGGAAGTGGAACACGGACGTGAAGCCGGCGTCGAGGTACGGCACCGCCGCGGCGAGCGAGCTCTCGTCGAAGATCTCGCCGACCGCGAAGATGCCCGGATGCGCCGCGCGCACCGCGGGAAAGAACGAGTCGTGGAAGTACGCCGGCAGGACGTGCTTCGCGGTGTCCATGCGGATGCCGTCGATCTGGTAGCGGGCGGTCACGCTCGCCTCGAAGGTCGACAGGTACGCCGCGACGTCCGGTTGTTCCTGCGCGAAGTCCGGGTGGTGATCGAGCGGGCAGAAGATCTGCGACGGCCCGAGCGTCGCGCACGTCTGCGGATCGTGGAACCAGCTCGGATGTTGATGCGGCAGCCGCGCGGTGTCGCCGGTGTGGTTGACGACCATGTCGAGCACGAGCTTCATGCCGCGCGCGTGCAGCTCGGTGACGAGCGCGTCGAGCGCGCCGCTGCCGCCGAGCGAAGGATCGATCGGATCGTCGTCGGTCGGATCGCTGTAGTCGATCCAGTAGCCGTGATAGCCGCACGCGTCGGTGAACGGCGCGATCTGGCGGTTGGGCGGCGTGATCCAGACCGCGGTCGCGCCGAGCCCGTACACGTAGTCGAGGTGCGCGCGCAGGCCGTCGAGATCGCCGCCGTGGCGCATCTTCGGGCGCGCGCGATCGAAGCAGGTCGTGTCGTTCGACATGTCGCCGTCGCGGAAACGATCCGGGATCACGAGGTAGAGGACCTGATCGCGGAAGCTGTCCGGCCGCGCGACCGCCGCGTCCGGTCCTTGTCCGGCGGTGTCGGGCGGCGCTGTCCGGCTGTCCGGTTGCATTCCGCTC
>Ga0310811_10007769_pt1 | contig 13744 bp, 13 predicted proteins | sample YCmetagenome_FD_207642 | JGI IMG/M metagenome (GOLD analysis project Ga0310811, IMG submission 207642) | Soil microbial communities from experimental microcosm in Duke University, North Carolina, United States - YC | ecosystem: Engineered > Artificial ecosystem > Soil microcosm > Unclassified ... | reverse complement strand
AGCGGGTCAGTTGCGGTGTTCGACCGCTGTGCGGAGCTCCAGCGTGGCCTTGGCGGAGTCCGGGACCGAGCGCTCGGAGAACAGGGCGACGCCGAGGGAGCCGTTGTCGGACCAGCCGCAGACGGACAGGTCGGCCTCGTCGACCTTGGTGACGCCGCAGCGCATGGTGCCGCCCAGGGAGCCGGCGTCGACGTCGTGTACGTCGCGGACGCCGCCCTTGTCGTCGCTCACCACGTCGAAAGCGGACTTCAGGCTGTCGTCGGGGTTCCAGATGCGGGCGGTGCCGGCCACGAGGATCGCGTCGGTCTTGCCGTCGTGGTAGATCAGGCCGCGGCTCTGGTCGAGGCTGACCTTGGTGGCGATGGCGTCGCGGATGTACTCGGCGGCGTCCTTGGCGGCGTCGCTGGTATCCAGCGTGAAGTTGCCGACCTTCGCGGGGGAGTCGATGGTGGTGTCGCTCTGGCCGAACACACGCGCCACCGTCGGGCCGTAGATGACGCCGGAGACCACGACCGCCAGGCCGGCGGCGGCCGCTGCGATCAGCGCGAAGCGCTTGAGGGGGATGCCGGAGCCCACCGTGGGGGCCTCGCTGGGCTCATCCTCGTAGTAAAGGCCGGCGGGACCGCCGTCGGGGTCGACCACCGGCGCACTGTAGCAGCGAAACCTTCATGTTCGCTGCCGCAGGCGCCGGTGGGCGGGTCGTTCCTGGTGAGGTGCGGGGCTAGCGCTTGACGACCGCCTCGCGGATCTGCACGAAGAGAGGTGCGGACTCGTCGGCGGGGCTAGCGCTTGACGACCGCCTCGCGGATCTGCACGAAGAGGGGTGCGGACTCGTCGGCGGTGCGGGAGAAGAACAGGACCAGGCCGATGCTGCCGTGGTCGGCCCAGACGCACATCGCGAACTTCGTCTTGTCGGAGTCCGAGCCGGCCTCGCCGTCGGCGCACTTCACGGTGCCGCCGAGCGAACCCGCGTTGTACACACGGGCGGTGCCGACGTCGCGCTGGCCCGAGCCGCCGGTGCTGAAGCCGGTGAAGGCGCTGTCGGCCTCCGAGCCGGGCGAGAGGAACGTGCCGGTCGCGGCGGCGAGCACGACGACCTTCTCGACGTCGTCGTCGGTCGTGTAGACGCCCGTGGCCACCTCGTTGAGTTCGTCCGTGCCGTCGCGCAGCGCCGTCTCGAGCGTGTCCTCGAGCTGGCCGGCGGCGTCGGTGTCGGACTTCTTGAGGTCGCCGGGCAGGGTCGCCGGCGCGCTGACGTGGGCGCTCTCCTTGATGTACGGGTAGAGGAAGACCGTGGTGGCGATGGCGCAGACCAGGAACACGCCGCCGATCACGCTCAGGGTGATCTTGAGGCCCTTCCCCTTCTTGGGGGGAGCGGGGGGCGGCAAGGGCGCGGCCGGTGTGAAGGCGGGCGGTGGGGCGGACACCGGCTGATAGGCGTGCGGCTGCGCGGACACCGGATAGGCCGGCGCGGGCTGTGCCGGCACCGCGGGCTGCGTCACATAACCGGCATGCGGGGGCTGCGCCGGACGGCCGGGCTGGGCGCCGTAACCGGACTGGGCCGGATAGCCCGGCTGGGTGCCATAGCCGGACTGGGCGGGACTGCCGGGCTGGGCGCCGCCGCCGTAACCGGATTGGGCGGGACTGCCGGGCTGCGCCGAAGGCGGTGGGGGCGTGCCGAACTCCGGAGCCAGGTCGTACGACACCGGCTGGAAGGGCTCGGAGCGCGGCTCGTCATCCGGGTTGTGCGGCGGGTAGGTCACCGTCGATCAGTCTCCTGAGTGAAGGGGCAATGGCGAGCGTAGACCCCCTGTGCGACAGTTCTAGACTTTGCCTGTGACGGATACTCCACGCGCGGCGCAGGCAACAGCGGCGCTCTCGGCTCAATATGCCCCCGCCGATGTCGAGCAGCGGCGGTACGAGCAATGGGTAGCCGACGGCCTGTTCAAGGCGGACGCGAGCAGCGACAAGCCGCCGTTCTCGATCGTATTGCCGCCGCCGAACGTCACCGGGTCGCTGCACATCGGGCACGCCCTGGACCACTCGGTGCAGGACGCGCTGACCCGCCGTAAGCGGATGCAGGGGTACGAGACGCTCTGGCTCCCGGGCATGGACCACGCCGGCATCGCCACGCAGAACGTGGTCGAGCGGCAGCTGGCCACCGACGGGGTGTCGCGGCACGACCTCGGCCGCGAGGCGTTCGTCGAGCGCGTCTGGCAGTGGAAGGCCGAGTCCGGCGGCAAGATCCTCGGGCAGATGACCCGGCTCGGCGACTCCGTCGACTGGAGCCGCGAGCGGTTCACCATGGACGACGGCCTGTCCCGCGCCGTGCTCACGATCTTCAAGCGGCTCTTCGACGACGGGCTCATCTACCGGGCCGAGCGCATCATCAACTGGTGCCCGCGCTGCCTCACGGCGCTGAGCGACATCGAGGTCGAGCACTCCGACGACGACGGCGAGCTGGTCTCGATCCGCTACGGCGACGGAGACAACGCGATCGTGGTCGCCACGACCCGGGCCGAGACGATGCTGGGCGACACCGCGGTGGCGGTGCACCCCGACGACGAGCGGTACAAGCACCTGGTCGGCACCGAGGTCGAGCTGCCGCTCACCGGGCGGCGCATCCCGATCGTCGCCGATGAGCACGTCGACCCGGCGTTCGGCACCGGCGCGGTCAAGGTGACCCCGGCGCACGACCCCAACGACTTCGAGATCGGCCAGCGCCACGACCTGCCGAGCCTGACGATCATGGACGACCACGGCGTCATCACCGTGCACGGGCCGTTCCTGGGCCTGGACCGCTTCGAGGCCCGGCCGGCGGTCGTCGGCGCGCTGCGCGCCGAGGGGCGCATCGTGGCCGAGAAGCGGCCGTATGTGCACGCCGTCGGGCACTGCCAGCGGTGCAACACCACCGTCGAGCCGCGGCTGTCGCTGCAGTGGTTCGTGCGGACCGAGCCGCTGGCCAAGGCGGCCGGCGACGCGGTGCGCGACGGGCGGGTGCGGGTCGAGCCGCCGGAGCTCACGAAGCGGTACTTCGGCTGGGTCGACAACATGCACGACTGGTGCATCTCGCGGCAGCTGTGGTGGGGCCATCGGATCCCGGTGTGGTACGGGCCGAACGGCGAGGTCGTGTGCGTCGGCCCGGACGACGAGGTGCCGACCGGCGAGGGCTGGGTGCAGGACGCCGACGTGCTGGACACCTGGTTCAGCTCGGCGCTGTGGCCGTTCTCCACGCTCGGCTGGCCCGACGAGACGCCGGATCTCGCCAAGTTCTATCCGACGAGCGTGCTCGTCACGGGGTACGACATCCTGTTCTTCTGGGTTGCCCGGATGATGATGTTCGGCCTCTACGCGATGGACGGCCGCCAGCCCTTCGACGTGGTCATGCTCCACGGCATGGTCCGCGACCAGTACGGCAAGAAGATGTCGAAGTCCTTCGGCAACGTCGTGGACCCGCTGGACTGGATCGAGCGCTTCGGCGCCGACGCGACCCGCTTCACGCTGCTGCGCGGGGCCAACCCGGGCGCCGACGTGCCGGTCAGCGAGGACTGGGTGCAGGGCGCCCGCAACTTCGCCAACAAGCTGTGGAACGCGACGCGCTACGGGCTGTCCAACGGCGCCACCGTCGAGGGCGACCTGCCCACCGAGGGGCTGAGCACCGTCGACCGCTGGATCCTGTCCCGCCTGCAGCACGTCATCGGCGAGGTGGACCAGCAGTTCGAGGCGTTCGAGCTGGCGAAGGTGTGCGACACGCTGTACCACTTCGCGTGGGACGACGTCTGCGACTGGTACCTCGAGCTCACCAAGCCGGTGCTCACCGGCGACGACGAGGAGGCCAAGGCTCGCACCCGGCGGGTGCTCGGCCACGTGCTGGAGAGCCTGCAGCGGCTGCTGCACCCGATCATGCCGTTCGTGACCGAGGAGCTGTGGACGACGCTCACCGGCGCGCCGACCGTCGTGCGGGCCGAGTGGCCGACCGCGGACAAGGAGCTCGTCGACGACCCGGCCGAGGGCGAGGTGGAGAACCTCCAGCGGGTCGTCACCGAGGTCCGCCGGTTCCGCGCCGACCAGGGCGTCAAGCCGGCCCAGCGGGTCGTCGCGCGCCTCGACGGGCTCGAGGGCGCCGGGCTGGCCGCGCACGAGTCGCTGATCCGCTCGCTGGCCCGGCTCGACGCCGCCGGCGACGACTTCGCGGCGACGGCGACGCTGGCCGTCGGCGTCGGGGTCACCGTGGCGCTGGACACCCGCGGCGCGATCGACATCGGCGCCGAGCGGGCCCGGCTGACCAAGGACAAGGCCGCCGCGGAGAAGGAGGCCGAGCAGTGCCGGGCCAAGCTCGGCAACCCGGCCTTCACCGACAAGGCGCCCGAGGCGGTGGTGGCGAAGATCCGCCAGCGGCTCGAGGCCGCCGAGGCCGACCTGACCCGCATCGCCGCCCAGCTGGACGCGTTGCAGTGACCGGTCCGGAGCGAAGCGCAGGGGCCGGTCACAAGGAGACTCAGCCCTTAGGTCGTGACGCCGACGAGCGCAGCGAGGAGGTGGCATGACCAGGTCGTTCTCGGAGGTTGACCAGGAGCTGAACGCCCGCGGGTTCACCCGCATGGTGTTCGACCTGGCGCGCATCGAGGGGCTGCTCGACTCGCTCGGCAGCCCCCAGCGGGCCTACCCGGCGATCCACCTCACCGGCACCAACGGCAAGACGTCCACGGCGCGGATGATCGACGGGCTGCTGCGGGCGCACGGGCTGCGCACCGGGCGGTACACCAGCCCCCACCTGCAGAGCATCACCGAGCGGATCAGCATCGAGGGCGAGCCGATCAGCGAGGAGAAGTTCGTCGAGGTGTACGAGGAGGTGGCGCCGCTGGCCGAGTACCTCGACGCGCGCAACGACGCTCCGCTGACGTACTTCGACATGACCACCGCGATGGCCTTCGCCGCCTTCGCCGACGCACCGGTCGACGTGGCCGTGGTCGAGGTCGGCCTCGGCGGCGCGGACGACTCGACCAACGTGCTGCAGGCGCAGACCACGGTCATCACGCCGATCGGCCTGGACCACACCGAGTGGCTGGGTGACACGATCGAGGAGATCGCCTGGGCCAAGGCCGGCATCGTGCACAAGGGCTCGACGCTGATCTGCGCGGTGCAGCCCGAGGAGGCGATGCGCCCGATCCTGGAGCGCTGCGCCGAGGTCGGCGCGACCGTGGCCCGGGAGGGGCGCGAGTTCGGCGTCGTGCACCGCGACCTCGCCGTCGGCGGGCAGGTGCTGACGCTGCAGGGGCTCTCCGGTGTGTACGAGGGGATCTTCCTGCCCCTGCACGGCGAGCACCAGGCGCAGAACGCGGCCATCGCGCTCGCCGCCGTCGAGGCGTTCCTGGGCGCGGGTGCGGAGCGGGCGCTCAGCCCGGAGGCGGTCCGCGAGGGCTTCGCCGGCGCCACCTCGCCCGGCCGGCTCGAGCGCATCCGCAAATCGCCGCCGATCCTGCTCGACGCCGCGCACAACGCGCACGGCATGGCGGCCACGGTGCGGGCGCTCAACGAGGAGTTCGCGTTCAGCGGGCTCGTCGCCGTCGTCGCCGCGCTGGCCGACAAGGACGTCGAGGGCATGCTCGAGCTGCTGGAGCCGATCACCGAGAGCATCGTGGTGACCCGCAACAGCTCGCCGCGGGCCATGTCGGCCGCGCAGCTCGGCGCGCTCGCCGAGGAGCTGTTCGGGGGCGACCGGGTTCATGTGGTACCAAACCTGCCTGATGCCATCGACGCGGCCGTGACGCTCGCCGAGTCCGACAATGCCGTTCCCGGCACCGTCGGCATCCTCATCACCGGCTCGGTCGTGACCGTCGCCGACGCCCGCGGGCTGCTGAAGCGATGAGCGCGCCGGCCGGACTGAAGAACCCCGCGGGCGCCGTGCGCGGCATGGGCGCCGGCGGGCTGGTCGTCGAGGGCCTCGTGCTGCTGCTGGCGCTGCTGCCGCTGGCGAAGCTCGGCCACGGCGACAACGCGGCCGCGATGTGGGTGTGCGGCGTTCTCGCCGTCGTGTGCTTCGCGCTGTGCGGGCTGCTGAAGCACTCGTGGGCGTGGATCGCCGCGCTGCTCGTGCAGGTCGTGCTGCTCGCCGGCGGGTTCCTGCACTGGTCGCTGCTGGCGCTGGGCGTCGTGTTCGGGCCGGCCTGGGTCTACGTGCTGTACGTGCGGCGCTCGGTCTACGCGAACAAGCCCGACTGATGCGCGCGAGCCGGCTCCTGTCGACGCTGCTGCTGTTGCAGACCCGGGGCCGGCTCACCGCGCAGCAGATCGCCGACGAGCTCGAGGTCTCGGTGCGCACGGTGTACCGCGACATCGAGGCCCTGTCCGCCTCCGGCGTGCCCGTCTACGCCGACCGCGGCCCGACCGGCGGGTTCGCGCTCCTCGACGGGTACCGCACCAGCCTCACCGGGCTCACTACCGACGAGGCCGCCGCGCTCTTCCTCAACGGCAGCGGCGCCACGGCGGGTGACCTCGGGCTCGGCCCGACGCTGGAGGCGGCGCGCCTGAAGCTGCTGGCCGCGCTGCCCGCCGAACAGCGTTCGATGGCCGGGCGCATCCAGGAGCGCGTCCACGTGGACGCGCCCGGGTGGTTCCGGGACCCGGAGGCGCCGCCGCACCTCGATGCCGTGGCGGGCGCGCTGTGGGAGCAGCGACGGATTTGGATGCGGTACCAAAAATGGGACCGGACCCTCGTCGAGCGCACGGTCGATCCGCTCGGCCTGGTGCTCAAGGGCACCGCGTGGTACCTGGTCGCGCGGGGCCGATCGCGGGTCAACGGCTACCGGATCTCCCGCGTCGAGGAGCTCACCGTGCTCGACGAGACGTTCGAGCGCCCCGGCGACTTCGATCTTCGGCGGTACTGGCTGGAGTGGTCCGACCGGCTGCAGCAGACGCTCTACCGCGGCGGTTTCGCGACGGTACGCCTCTCGCCGCGCGCCGCCTCGCTGTGGTGGATGCTCGGCCCTGTCGCGGAGCGGGCGCGCCGGGAGAGCGGCGCACCCGACCCGGAGCTGGACGGGTGGACGCGGGTGGTCATGCCGATCGAGACGTTCGAGCACGCGCGGATCGACCTCGGCCGGTTCGGCCCGGACGTCGAGGTGCTCGACCCGCCGGACCTGCGCGCGTTGATGCGCGCGCAGGCCGAGGAGACGTTGCGGCGCTATCTAGCGCCGTAGTTCCCAGCGGGTCAGGGCGATCGCGTGGCCGTCGGGGTCGCGGAACGTCGCCGAGCACAGCTCGAGCTGCTCGCCCTGCGGCACCGTCCGGGGCCGGTGCACGAAGTCGACGCCCTGCTCGCGGAGGCGCTCGTAGGCCTCGTAGACGTCGGGGACGTCGAGGTTGAGGTGCACCACGCGGCGGTCGACCGGCGGCATGTCCGCGACCCGGCGCAGCACGACCCGGGCCGTGCCGGTCGCCAGCACCGCGCTCGTCTCGCCGCTGTCGAGCTCGGTGAGGCCGAGCGTGTCGCGGTAGAAGCGGCGCGAGCGCTGCAGGTCGGACACGATGAGCGTGATGCTCACGCCGTTGACCCCGTCCAGCGGCATCGTCTGGCGCCGCGGCGCGGTCGCCAGGAACTGCGCCACGGCGCCGTCGCTCAGCGGCTGCTCCTCGAGCTGGTCCTCCGGCGGCAGGTAGTGCTCGGTCGCGTACGGGTCGGGCGTCACGGCCTCGTCATCGTCGTCGCTCGTCGGTGCGGGCGGGCGCAGGATCGGCGGCGCGCTGTAGAGGCCCGTGGCGCCGGGCACCGGCCCACGCCCGTTCCCCGACCACGCCGAGCCGGTCGACTGGTGCTCGTCCTCTTCCGCTTCCGGCATCGCGGCGGCTGGCTCGTCGGTGAGCTCGGCCTCTTCCGGCTCGGGCGTCGCGGCGGCCGGCTCGTCGGCGAGCTCGGCCTCTTCCGCTTCGGGCGTCGCGGCTTCCGCTTCCGGCATCGCGGCGGCCGGCTCGTCGGCGAGCTCGCCCTCGATGATCGTGGGTTCCCGCTCGATGCGCAGCGGCGGCTGCTCGGTCTCGCGATCGGCCGTCCACCACTCGACCTCGGGCTCCGGCGGGGCGGGCGGCGCGACGAGCGCGGCGCCCGCCTCGGGGATCGTGTACTCCTCCGGCGTCTCGGTCACCGAGTCGGCCTCGGTCACGTGAGTCAGCGGCTCCGGCCCGACCGTAGGCCCCGGCCCGACCATGGGTCCGGGCCCGACCGTGAACTCTGGCGCCACCACGGATTCTGGTCCGGCCGCGGATTCCGGCTCGAACGTGGGCTCCTGTCCGAACGTGGGCTCCGGTTCGAACGTGGGCTCTGGTCCGAACGTGGGCTCCGGCTCGAACGTGCGCTCTGGACCGAACGTGGGCTCCGGCTCGAACGTGGGCTCCGCCTCGGCGTCGGGTTGCGGCTCGGCGTCGGGTTGCGGGCGGGCGGGGCGGTTGCGGCGGACCCGGTCGTGTGTGCCGGTCCGCGGGTACGGGCTCGGTCGGCGGTGCGGGCTCGGCTTCGCGCTGGAGCGCAGCCGCATGATGATCGGCTCGTCCTCGTCGCCGATGATCGTCTGGCCGGCGCCGCTGCCCAGCGCGGCCGGTTCGGCCGGTTCGGCCGCGAGCGGGGTCTCGGCCTCTTCGGCGGGCGCTCCGGAGGCGGCGACGGTGGCGCCCGAGCCGGCGCCGAGGGGCTCGGCGCTGAAGTGCGCGGGCTCGGCGGCCGCGTGGCGCGGGCGGCCGGGGCGGGACGGGCGCCGGGCGGCGTCCGGGATCTGCTCGGCGGGCGCGGCCTCCTCGTCGTCCTCCTCCACGGGGGCCTTGGTCGCCGTCGCGGCCGTTGCGGACGGCGTCGCGGTTGCGGACGGCGTGGCCGTCGTGGACGGGGTGGCCGTCGTGGACGGCGTGGCCGTCGTGGACGGGGTGGCCGTTGCGGGAGGGGTGGCCGTTGCGGGAGGGGTGGCCGTTGCGGGCGGCGTCGTCTGCGCGATCGGCCCGGCCTTGGTGTGCGGGGGCGCGACCGTGGTGCCGGTGCGGGCGCCGCCGCCGGACGTGGCGCCGACCGGCTCGTCGATGCCGGCGTCGATCGGCGGGAGGTTCGAAAGCGTCGGGGTGTTGTCGGGCGGGAGCAGGTCGCCGTAGGCGTCGTCGGACGGGCGGCCGTAGTCGTCGCCGTCGAGGGTGTAGCCGTAGTCGTCGCCGAGGCCGCCGCCCTCGCCGCCGAGCCGGCCGCGCTGCTCGGCGAGGACGACCTCCTGGTGGGTCTGCACCCGGTCCCACAGCACGTTGAACTTGCGCGGCGTGCCCTTGAGGACCTGCACGGGCAGCGTCGCGCCCGCCTCGGGCCACTTCTCCAGCGGGATCGCCGGGTCGATGCCGCTGACCGTGATCCCGCGGATGCCCGGCGCCGTGATGGTCACCTTGAGCCTGCCGCGCGCGGACCGTCCTTCCTGCGTCGGCCGGGGCGTGACGTCCTCGACGAGGGCGGCGCCCTGGACGTACACCCGGACCTTGTTCCGCGAGTTCAGGACCATGATCATGACGGGACCGGCCGCGGCGACGACCACGCCGAGCGCGATCATGAGCGGCTCGCCTGCCCCCCACCCGCAGAAAGCCAGGAAACCGCCGATGAGTATCAGCAGGACAATGACCAGATTCCGGCTGTCGGACGATGACGCGCGGTTGCTGGACGGCAAGTCGACCTCCCCAGACGACTGACACCAGGCTATGCCCGATCTTCGCAGAAACGGAAGGCGGCGGCACCCACATGGGCCGCGCGTCGTGACGCTCGGTAGGCTCGACGTCAGTACCTGGGACTTCTTGGAGGAGTTACGTGTCGGAGCGCACGCTCGTTCTCATCAAGCCCGACGCCGTCCGCCGCGGCCTGACGGGCGAGATCATCGGCCGGCTCGAGCGCAAGGGCCTGACCGTGGAGGCGATGACCCTGCGCACGATGGACGTGGCGCTGGCCGACCAGCACTACGCCGAGCACGTCGAGCGCCCCTACTACCCGGCGCTGCGCGACTTCATGATCGGCGGCCCGCTGGTGTCGCTGGTGGTCTCCGGCGACGAGGCCATCACGGTGGTACGCACCCTGATCGGTGCCACGGACGGCCGGAAGGCCGCCCCGGGCAGCATCCGCGGCGACCTGTCCCTGTCGAACCGGGAAAACCTGGTGCACGCCTCCGACTCGCCGGACAGCGCGAAGCGCGAGATCGGCCTCTGGTTCCCGGAGTTCGCCCTCTAGCAGCTGTTTCAAAGCTCGGTGCGCTCGCCCGGGGATCCGCAGCGGCGCGCCCGGCCGAGGAGCACGTTCGCCGTCATCATCGGACCGGCCGGCGTATCGTCCGCAGCCTTTCCGGCTTCGGCGCAGGCATTCGGCCAGGCCGTAGTGCAATGCCCGCGTAGCACGATCGCGGCGGGTCGTTGAGCGGTCACCGGTGGGGTATGCGACCGGCAATAAAGCGCATGATCGCGGAAGGAAGAACGCCGCCGTCCCGAACCGCGGGGACGGCGGCGTGCGTGGTGAGCGGCGAGCTGGCGGACGGATCGAGCCGACCCCGGGCGTTCAGTCTGCCGAGTCGGTGGGGAGCTGGTCGGGGCGCTTCGGGGCGTAGCGGCCGACGTACTCCTGGCCGGTGAGCTGCTGGATCGCGTTCATGAGCTTGAGCGTGACCTCGCGCAGTGCGCGGCTGTCGACCTCGCCGCCGCCCTGCCACTGGCTCAGGTCGAGCGGCTCGCCGATGCGGACCTCGACCTTCGGGCCCAGCTTCGGCAGCGACGCGCCGACCGGCATGACCTGGTCGAAGCCCATCAGGCCGACGGGAATGATCGGGGCGGGGGCGTCCAGGGCCAGCTTGGCCACGCCGGGGCGGCCGCGGTAGAGGCGGCCGTCGGTGGAGCGGGTGCCCTCGGGGAAGATGCCCAGCACGTGGCCGGCGCGCAGCACCGGCAGCGCGGCGTCGAGCGCCATCAGGCTGGCCCGGCCGCCGGAGCGGTCCACCGGGATCTGGTTCAGGCCGTACATGATGTTGCGCAGCGCCGCGCCCTTGACGCCGGGGCCGAGGAAGTACTGGTCCTTGGCGAGGAAGTAGACGTTGCGCGGCGCGATGGCGCCCATCATCACCGAGTCCAGGACGGACTGGTGGTTGCTCGCAAGGATCGCCGGGCCGGTCTTCGGGACATTGTCCAGACCGATGATCTTCGGGTGCCAGAAAAGTCGGACCAGGGGTGCCACGGTCATCTTGCCGACGGCATAGAGCGCGGACAAATGCCCTCCACCAGGCTCAACTCGACGCTCCGCACACCCTACCGGCCCTGCAGCGCCGCGGCAGCCGGAGAGGTCACAAGGTGGGCAACACCACCCGCGAGCTCGGCGTCACGACGCGACAAGGACCAGCGCGGTAGCGGCGCGACGAGACGCGACAAGGACCAGCGCGGTAGCGGCGCGACGAGGACCAGCGCGGTCACGACGCGACGAGGACCAGTGCGGTCACGACGCGACGAGGACCAGCGCGGTCGCGGCGAGGCCGAGGCCGGCCAGTTGCACGAGCCGCAGGCGTTCGCGGTCGACGGCCATCGCCAGCAGCACCGTCGAGACCGGATACAGCGCGGCGATCGGCGCGATGATGGAGAGCTCGCCGCGGGCCACCGCCAGCACGTAGAGCGCGTTGGCGCTCATGTCCAGCAGCCCGGCCGCCAGCAGCCAGCGCCGGGACGCGCCTTCCGGCACGGCCGGGCGTGTGCCCGCGCGCAGGCGGCGCAGGAGCAGCGGTGCGCCGAGGGCCACCGCGGCGACCTGGGCGCCGGCGATCGGCCACAGGCCGGCGTGGTCGCCGGCGCGCGACAGGCAGATGAAGAACAGGCCGAAGGCGGCGCCGGAGAGCAGGGCGAGCCCGACGAGCCGGCCGGTGACCGGGGCGGCGCTGCCGCCGGCCGCGCTCACCAGGCCGATCGCGGCGATCGCGCACGCGGCGCCGGTCAGCGCGAGGCCGCCGGGGCGCTCGCCGGTGGCCAGGCCGAACGCGACGGGCAGCAGGGCGGTGGTCACGGCGCTGATCGGGGCGACGACCGCCATCGCGCCGCCGGACAGGGCACGATAGAAGACGATCATGCCGAGCACGCCGAAGACGCCGGCGGCCCCGCCCCAGCCCAGCCCCCGCGCGGTCAGCGTGCCGGGCACCAGCAGCAGGTAGAGCGCGAGCAGCGGGAGGCTCGCGGCCTTGGAGAGCACCACGACGACGATGGAGTCGGCGCGCTGGCTGGCCTTGCCGCCGGAGAAGTCGCCGACGCCCCAGACCAGGCCGGACAGCGCCGCGAGGACGATGCCGATCACGAAAATCCCCACAAAGCTCGTATAACCGAAATGTCGGATATGTCCGTCACGGAGTGGCGGACATATCCGGGGTCGATGCCCTTCATGCGAGGCGATCGATCCGGATCGTGTCGGCGTCGAGCAGGCCGGCGAGCATCTCCGCGGCCGGGCGCAGGTCGATGTCGAGGCCCTCGAGCAGGAAGACGGCCGAGGTTGTCGCCTCGGTGAGCGCGGTGCGCCGGCCCTGGCGCCAGTTCCAGCGGCGGCAGGTCACGGCGACGTCGTCGCGCCAGACGACCTCGCCGGGCTCGGGCGACTCGACGACCGGTGCGCCGTCCTTGACGGTGTCGAAGGGCTCGTCGCCGGCGGCGCGGATGAGCCGCTCGGTGCCGGCCAGGGTCGCGCGGTCCTCGCCGCCGATGGGCACGGCGAAGCGGATGCTCACGGCGTTGTACGCATCGACGAGCCGGTTCACCGAGGGCACGTCGCCGCGGGCGGCGCGCTTGCGCAGGGCCTCCGCGGAGCACGGGGTGCGCTGCGGCTTGGCGCCGAACGCGCGGTAGACGTCGCGCCAGGCCTCCAGGTGCGGGTGCGGCGCGGTCAGGTCGCCGGCCGCGGCGACGGCGTCGCGCAGCAGGTCCGGGTCGCCGGGGCCGTTGCGCAGCCCGTCGGCGAGGACCGCGAACACGGTAGCCTCGTGGCCCACGGAGCGGCACAGGTCGAGTACATCGTCGGCAACGGCGAACATGCCATAGTCGTACCATAATAATGACCGTGAAGGAAAATATGTTGACCGACCGGGAGCGGGACGCGCAGGCCGCGATCGCGCGGCAGGTGAAGAGCCTGCGGCAGGGCCGGCGCTGGTCGCTCGACGAGCTGGCCAGCCGCTCGGGCGTCAGCAAGGGCATGCTCGTGCAGATCGAGGGCGCCCGCACCAACCCGAGCATCGGCACGCTGTGCCGGGTCGCCGAGTCGTTCGGTGTGAGCATCGGCCGGCTGCTGGAGACCGAGCCGGAGCCGGTCGTGAAGATCGTCGGTGCGGACGAGCCGGCCGTGCTGTGGCGCGGGCCGGACGGCGGCACCGGCCGGCTGCTGCGCGGCGTGAACGACCCCGCGTTCGTCGAGGTGTGGGAATGGCGGATGGCGCCGGGCGAGGACCACGACTCTGGCGATCACACCCCGGGCACCCGGGAGATCATTCACGTCCGCGAGGGCGAGCTGGAAGTCACCATCGACGTCACGAACTATCCGGTCAGGACCGGCGAGACCATCGACTTCGCGGCGGACCGCCCCCACCGCTACCGGAACCCGGGAACGGTGGAGGCGGTCCTCACGATGGTGGTCGTCATGCCCCAAGGGGAGTACGACCGGCGGCGCTAGACGGGCGTGACGGTCACCTTCACGGCCTCGCCGTCGCCGACCTCGCCCGCGAAGCCCTGC
>Ga0310811_10007767_pt1 | contig 13748 bp, 9 predicted proteins | sample YCmetagenome_FD_207642 | JGI IMG/M metagenome (GOLD analysis project Ga0310811, IMG submission 207642) | Soil microbial communities from experimental microcosm in Duke University, North Carolina, United States - YC | ecosystem: Engineered > Artificial ecosystem > Soil microcosm > Unclassified ... | reverse complement strand
CTCGCGCCACCGGGCGGAGGGCGGCGGGCTCGTACGGCCGAGCCACGACCTGACCAGCCGTCCGTCCTCCCCCGCCCGGGCCGCGTCCTCCACGAACGCGTACGCCTGGGGGAAGCGCTGCCGCATGACGGCCAGGAGCTTGGGCGCGTCGCCGCTGGTGCCGCCGTACATCGCGGACAGCATGGCGATCTTCGCGGAGTCGCGGACGCCGCCGAACGCCTGGGCCAGGGCGGCGTACAGGTCGATCTCACCGGCCGCCCGGGCGAGCCCTCCGTCGCCGGCCATCGCCGCGAGGACCCGCGGCTCCAACTGGGCCGCGTCGGCCACGACCAGCGTCCAGCCCTCGTCGGCCACCACGACCCGGCGCATGACCTTGGGGATCTGCAGCGCGCCGCCGCCGCTCGTGGCCCATCGGCCGCTGACGACGCCGCCCACGACGTACTCCGGGTGGAACCGGTCGTCCCTCACCCACTGGTCGGCCCAGACCCAGCCGTGGAAGCTGTAGAGCCTTGCCAGCTCCTTGTAGGCGAGCAGCGGTCGCGTCCCCGGATGCTCGACCTCTTTGATCACGTGTGATCGCGTGGACGGGATCACGATGCCCGCGCTCTTGTACGCCTTGACGATCTGCTGCGGGGAGTCGGGGTTCACCGGGTGGCCGAAGGCGGCCGAGACCTCGTCGGCGAGCGCCTGCAGCTTGGCCGGTCGCATCCCGTGGGCCGGTCGCGGACCGAGCAGCTCCGTCAGCAGGGCGTCGTGGACGTCCTCCCGCCAGGGCATGCCGTCGTGGGCCATCTCGGCGGCGATGAGCGCCCCCGCCGACTCGGCCGCCACGAGCAGGCGGAAGCGCCCCGGGTCGGAGGTCAGGGCGATCCGGCACAACTGGTCGTCGAGCACCTCGGCGACGAGGTCGGCCTCCGCCACGTCGGGACCGTCCTTCGCGGGCTCGAAGAGCGCGACCTGGGCCGCCTCTGCGAGCTCGTGGGCGTCCTCGGGCACCGGAAGGCCGTGGAGCCGTGCATAGGCCGCCGCGGGCTGCCTGGGCTCGCCGTAGCGGCCTTCCGCGGCCAGCAGGAGGCCCTCGGTCAGCGTCACGTCGTGGCACCGCGACAGCCGTACGTCTCCGGCCAGCAACGCCGGGTAGACGCGCCGCGTGTCGGCCCACGCCCAGCGCGGACGCCCGGCCTCCAGTTCCCGGACGGCCGACCTCAGGTCGGCGACCCGTGCGGCCTCCCGCCCGGCCGGACGGATCGACCCGCCGCCGTCAGGGTCGGCCGCCACCACTACGTGCACGCCCCAAGAGTGCCAGGCGGCACCGACAACGTCTCAGAGCGGGATCTCGACCTCGTCCTCCATCGGAGGATCGATCTCCTGTGGCAGGCAGCCTGTGGCGGCGAAGCATCTGATCTTCAGCCGGTCGGCCGTGACCGACACGTGCAGGAAGCTCTTGAAGAACGGCGGCGTGTCCCAGTCGGACAGCTCCGAGATCCACCGGTGGAAGACCCGCCCGACGGGCAGGTGGAAGGGCATCGGCCAGGCGCCGAGCAGGCGCGCGGCCCACCGCATCCGCAGCGTGATCCGCGCACCGGGAGTGGGCCGGGGCGGAGTGTTGCCCACCTGCCGCGACATGAGCTCTAGCCCCTGCTCGGGCGTGATGTAGAGCCAGCGCATCCGCAGGCGTCTGCTGTAGAGCAGGCTGTAGAACGACAACGAGTCGCCGCGCAGCGGATAGCACTTGAACTCGTCCTCGTGCACGCCGCCGACGTCGACCCGCGGGATCGTGTGCGTGGCGTGCATGAACGCGCCCCCGCCCCCGGAGACGATGTACTGGATGGTCCGGCCGTCCACCCGCACGGGGAAACGCTCGTAGTTGTGGATGTCCCCGCCGATCGCGGCCACGTAGTTGTTCGCCGGGTTGCGGACGACGTCGTCGACCGTGCCCCCGCCCTCGATCGCGCAGGGGTGGTACTCGTTGCGGACGTAGATGGGCTTGCCGGTGACGAGGATCTTGGGCCTGGGATCGGCGGAGACGCGGCGCAGCCACTCCCCCTGCTCGCGGTCGAGGTCGCCCTTGATGCCCGTGTCGATCCCGACGATGACGAGCCTGCCCAGGTCCAGCACCCAGTACGGCGCGGGCAGCGTGGCCTGCTGCTCGGGCAGCGGCCGCATCTTCCGCGCCTGCTCCAGGACGGCCTCGTCGACGACCTCCGGCTTCTTCCAGAGCAGTCCGCGCAGGCCCGCGGGCGACAGCCGGAAACCCTGCCGCTGGACCTCGAGCGGTTTCGCCTCGCAGAAGACCCGCATGAAGCCGCCGAGCCCGTCGTACCAGTCGTGGTTGCCGGGAACCGCGTAGATCGGGGCCGGGTAGTCCTGGTAGGGCCGGAAGAACTTGTCCCCGTACTCGTTGCCCGACCCCGTGGGGTAGATCACGTCGCTGGCGACCACCGCGAACGACGTTCCCTCCCCCAGCTTCAGCATCCCGGGGACCACCGCGTACTGCGAGGCGTCGCCCTCGCCGGTGTCACCCAGGATCAGGAACGAGAACTCCTCCCCCACCTCGTGCTCGATCCGGAGATCCGGGTCGGCCCCGCTCTCCCGCTGGGCGGCCACCCACCGGCGCCTGACCTCGGAAGAGGGGTCGCCGAAGAGCTGGGCGAGGATCTCGTTGCGCGACCGCCAGAGGGTCGCGGGGTTCAGCCAGGTGAAGGTCTTCCTACTGGGCCGCAACTTCTCGAAGGTGCCGATCTGCTGGCAGTTCCACCCGGCCCCCTCCTCCGAGATCCGTGACGAGACCTGCTTTCCGCGCGCCGCGGCCGCACCGACATCCACCATGGGACAATCTTGACGCTTCCGCAGCAAAAGGATCTACGGAATCAGCACACCCGGATTGAGGACGCCCGCCGGATCGAGCCTTTCCTTGATCGCACGCAGGATCTCCACACCCACCTCTCCGATCTCCGCCCCGTACGCCTCCCGGTGGTCACGCCCGACCCCGTGGTGGTGGGTGATCGTTCCTCCGGCGCGCAGGATGGCCTCGCTCGCCGCGCGCTTGGCCGCCGCCCACTGGCCGATCGGATCCCCGGTCTGGGCGGTGACCACGGTGAAGTACAGCGAGGCTCCGGTGCCGTACACGTGTGAGACGTGGCACATCACCAGCGGCGAGCCGAGGGCGCCCGTGAGGGCCTGCCGTACGGACTCGTAGAGGCGTGGCACCGCGGACCAGAAGCAGGCCGTCTCCAGCGTCTCCACGGTCGCGCCGGCGGCGAGCAGGGAGTCCCGCAGGTACGGCGCCGAGAACCGGCCGTGCGCCCACTTCTCCCCGGGCTCGGGGCCGAGGTGGACGCCGCCCATGCCGGTCAGGACCGCCGCCGCGCGCTCCCCGCGGTACGACACGTCCTCGGGGGCGCCCTCGTAGCCGGCGACGACGAGGCAGCCGGAGCCGGACGACGAGGCGCCGAGCTCACCCGGCTGGGCCAGGCCCACCATGGTCTCGGTCTCGTCGGACAGCCGCAGGACCGTCGGCGACGGCCCGTCCTGCGCGAGCCGCCGGATCGCCGCGAGCCCGTCCGCGAACGTGGCGAACCGCCAGCCCTCGTAGACCCGCCGTCCGGGAGCCCGGTGGACGCGGAGCCTGAGCGAGGTGATCACCCCGAAGGCGCCCTCGGACCCGAGGATCGCCTGCCGCAGGTCGGGACCCGCAGCCGACTTGGGCGCCCGTCCGGTCTCCAGGGTGCCTCGCGGGGTCGCGACGGTCATCCCGACGACCATGTCGTCGAACCGGCCGTATCCGGCCGACGCCTGCCCGCTCGACCTCGCCGCGGCGAAACCGCCGAGGGTCGCGTACTCGTAGGACTGGGGGAAGTGGCCCAGTGTCAGCCCGTGCGCGGCGAGCAGTTCCTCCGCCTGGGGCGCCCGCAGGCCGGGCTCCATCTCGGCGACCATCGACTCGGCGTCCACCGAGACGAGCCTGTTGAGCCGGGACAGATCCAGGGCCGTAACCCCGGCGAACCCCTCACGCGTGGCGACCAGGCCGCCGACCACCGACGTCCCGCCGCCGAACGGCACGACCGCCACCCGATGGTCCGCGCACACGCGGAGCACCGCGGCCACCTCGTCATGCGAGCCGGGCAGGACGACGGCGTCCGGCGCGTCCGAGCCGTCCCCCGCCCGCATCAGCAGCAGGTCGGGCGTGGACCTGCCGCGCGTGTGGCGGATGCGGGCGTCGTCGTCGGTGCGCACGTGCTCCGGGCCGGTGATCGCCGCGAGCGCGGCCAGGGCGGGGGCCGGGAGGACCGGGACGGGCAGTCGCACCTCGCCGAAGGTCGCGGCGGGAACGGCGGGCCCGCGGACGCCGAGGAAGTCGGCGAGCAGCCTGCGCACGGGTTCCGGCAACTCGGTGGCCTTGGCGGGGTCACCCCAGCCGGACCAGAGCATCGGTTCCGCGGGGGTCGAAGGGGTCTCCACGTCGTGCACGCCTCCAGATAGGTTACTCAAGGGTAATACGCGGCCCAAGGAGCGGTATGGACACTTCGCTGAACGCCACCCGGCGGGCTCGCGAGCTCGCCGAAGTCCGGGACGCCGTCGTGGACGTCCTCGTCGTCGGCCTCGGCGCCACGGGAACGGGAGCGGCCCTCGACGCCGCGTCACGCGGCCTGTCGGTCGCCGCGATCGACGCGCACGACATCGCCTTCGGCACGTCCCGGTGGAGCTCGAAGCTCATACACGGAGGCCTGCGCTACCTCGCGAAGGGGCAGGTCGGCGTCGCCCACGAGAGTGCCGCCGAGCGCGGCATCCTGATGCGCCACACCGCCCCCCACCTGGTCCGCGCCCAGCCGTACCTGCTGCCGCTCACGCCGGCGGTGCCGCCCGGGCAGGCGGCCATGGTCATGGCCGGCTATCGGCTGGGCGACGCCCTGCGTGCCGCCGCCCGCACGCCGCGCGGCGTCCTGCCCGGCCCGTCCCGGCTGTCCGCCGAGCGGGCGCTCGCGCTCGCACCGCCGCTGAGCCCGCGCGGCCTGCGCGGCGCGCTGCTGTCGTGGGACGGGCGGGTCGTCGACGACGCGCGGCTGGTCGTCGCCGTCGCCCGTACGGCGGCGGGTCACGGGGCGCGGATCCTCACCAGGTGCCGCGCGCTCTCCCTCGCCGGAGACGGAGCCCAGGTCCGCGACGAGCTGACCGGCGCCGAGTTCGGCGTCAGGGCCCGTGCGGTGATCAACGCCACCGGGGTCTGGGCCGGGGACCTCGTGCCGTCGGTACGGCTGCGCCCTTCCCGCGGCACCCACCTCGTGCTCGCACCGGAGGTCCTCGGCGGGCTGCGCGCCGGGATGCACGTGCCCATCCCCGGCGAGCGGAACCGCTTCGCGCTCGTCCTCCCCCAGGCCGACGGACGGGTCTACGTCGGCCTCACGGACGAGCCCGTCGAGGGACCCGTCCCCGACGTCCCCGAGGCGCCGGAGGGCGACGTGGCCTTCCTCCTGGACGTCCTGGGCTCCGTCCTGGCCGAGCCGGTCAGGCGCGAGCAGGTGGCGGGCGCCTACGCCGGTCTGCGCCCGCTGGTCGACGCCGGGGGCGGCAGGACGGCCGACGTGTCCCGCAAGCACGCCGTGCTCCGGTCGCCCGACGGCGTGGTGACCGTCGTGGGCGGCAAGCTCACCACCTACCGCCGTATGGCCGAGGACGCCGTCGACGCGGCCTGCCCCGGCGCACCCGCGAGCCGTACGGCACGGCTGCCCCTGGTCGGCGCTCCGGGGCCGCATCCCCTCGAAGACGGAACACCGGCACGGCTCGTCGCGAGGTACGGCGCGGAGGCCGCCGCCGTACATGCGCTGGGCCGGGAGAACCCCGCGCTGGCCGAATCCGTGGCCCTGGGAGTGACCCGGGCGGAACTGGTGTGGGCGGTCAGGCACGAGGGCGCGCTCGACACGGGCGACCTCCTCGACCGGCGCACGCGGATCGGGCTGGTGGCCGCCGACCGCGAGGCGGCGCTTCCCGCCGCGGAGGAGGCAATCTCGACTTCATGGGACCCACCCGTCACACCGTTTGACTCGATTAGCTAAGGTAAGACTTACCTAATCGAGCGTGAGGGAGGCGGGGGACCCCGATGGCCAACGGCTGCGAGCATCCCGCCGGATGTCACACCGGCACCGCCCCCGTCCACGCGAGCGCGACCTCCGGTGCGCGGTTCTGGCTGCTGATCGAGCACTCCGGGCCGTGGGCGGCCTACCTCGACGAGATGAAGCTGCCCGACCCGGTGCGCGCGCTGATCGACCGGGCCACGTCGCTGGGCGTCCGACCGCAGCTGATCCGGCGCCCCGGCCGGCGCACCACCGGCACCGGCCCCCTGCACGTCTTCGTGGCCTCGTCCGCCGCCTCCGAGCCGTGGCTGGCGGAGGGCTTCTTCGAGAGCCCCGACGATCTTGACCTGGGCTCGCTCGTGCACGGAGTGGTTCCGGAGTCCTGCATACTGGTGAACGAGCCGATGTTCCTGGTCTGCACGCACGGCAAACGCAATGCCTGTTGCGCCCGACTCGGCCTTCCGCTGGCCCGGTTCCTGGATGGGAACCTGCCCGGAGGGGCCTGGGAGACCAGTCATGTTGGCGGCGATCGATACGCCGCTAACCTCGTATGCTTGCCACACGGGCTTTACTACGGCAGCATGTCTCAAGCTGCTGCGATCGCGGCGGCAAACGCGTACCGGTCCGGCGAGGTCGTCCTCGACCGTTACCGGGGGCGCGCGGGTATCCCTGAGCCATTGCAAGCCGCCGAGCATTTCGTCCGGTCCCACACCGGTGAGTTCTCGGTCGGCGGAGTGGCCGTGGAATCCTCCCGGTCGGAAAGCGACACCACGGTGTGCGTCGTGCGAAGCACGTCACAACGGGGATCGTCGCGATTTCGGGTAGTGGTCGAACGCGTGGTGTTCACGGCACCGTGTGGGATGACCTGTGCCGATGAGATCTCGACCTACAGGTTGGCCGATTTGAGGCAGCTCACTCCGGCTCTGACCTGAGGCGTCCGCCCGGAGTTGGGAACATCACGGCCGGTCCTCGCGTTGAATCAGGGACGCCACAAGCGTCCAATGCGGCACACCCTTGAAATACCTCTCACCAAAGGTGGTTTCTCATGTCTCAGGTACGTCGGCAGCTCGCCCGCCCGCGCCCCAGCTGGGGATGGCAGGATGATGCCGCGTGCCGGGGAGAGGACCTTGTGCTGTTCTTCGGTCCTGACGGTGAGCGTCAGCCGGAGCGCGACATCCGTGAGCGCAAGGCCAAGGCCATCTGCGCTCAGTGTCCCGTGCGCGCCGAGTGCCTCGACTACGCCCTTTCCCGTCCCGAGAAGTACGGGACCTGGGGCGGGCTGAACGAGGACGAGCGCGCCTCCGAGCGTCGTCGCCGCATGCGCCGCGCGGCGAGCGCCGGCATCAGCGCTGTCGCCTGAAGCCGTCTTCCCCCTCCCCCGACACGCGTCAGCAGGCCTCCGGGTGTTCCGCCAACCGTCAAGGAACGCGGGACACCCTCAGGTCACGGCCGTTCCCTGAGCAGATCGAGAACATCGTCGTCGGTCAGCTGGTCGAAGGATTCGTACCACTGCCCGACCGCTCGGAAACCCCACGGAACCGCTAGAACCACGACATTGTCGGCTTCTTTTCGCATTCGCTCCACGGTATCGCCTGCTGCGACCGGAACCGCCAGCGTCGAGGTCCCCCGACCCTCCTGCCGGACCCGTACGGCCCGCAGCGCCGCCGTCGCGGTGCCCCCCGTCGCCATGCCGTCGTCGACGACGATCACGTCCTTGCCCCGGAGCTCAGGCGCAGGCCGCTCGCCCCGGTAGACCTTCACCCGCCTGGCCAGCTCGAGCCTCTCCCGGTCCACGACCGGCGCGACGTCCTCAGGCTCGAGTCCCAGCTTCTCCAGCAGATCCTGGTGGAACACCGGCTCCCCGCCCTCGGCGATCGCGCCGACGCCGAGCTCCGGCTGGCCGGGGCACCCGATCTTCCGCGTCACCAGCACGTCTAGGGGCGCGTCGAGCATGTCCGACACGGGTGCGGCCACCGCCACCCCGCCACGCGGCAGGGCGAGCACCACCGGATCCCTCCGGCGCATGCCGTACAGGGCGTGGGCGAGAAGCGCTCCCGCCTGTGCCCTGTCCGCGAACGGGAGCCGGACCCGCATCGGCTTCACAAAATCCTCATACCCGGCAAATCGCGCCAGGCACCTCTATGGGCGGGCCCGGCCCGACCGGCGCATCTCCTTGTGAATGATCTTCCATTTGCGGGTCTCCTCACTCTGGAGGCGCGCGTCGGTCCTGCGTGCCATCCAGGCGGCCTCACGCTGGAGCTTGTGCCAGCTCTCCAGCCGTCGCACGGGCAGCTCCCCCGACTCGATCGCCGCCTGTACGGCGCAGCCGGGCTCCTCCCCATGGGCGCAGTCGGAGAACCGGCACTGCCCGGCCAACTCCTCGATGTCGGAGAAGACGAGGTCTACGCCGTCGCTCATCTCGTACAGGCCGACCCGGCGGATGCCGGGAGTGTCGATGATGAGACCGCCGCCGGGCAGCGGGATGAGCTCCCGATGGACGGTGGTGTGCCTGCCCCGGCCGTCGGCCGCCCGGACCTGCTGGGTGTCCATCACCTCGCCCTGGGCGAGCGCGTTGACCAGAGTGGACTTGCCCGCCCCCGAGGGACCGAGCACCACCGCGGTCCTGGAGCCGGCGAGATGAGCGCGGACGAGGTCCACGCCGTCGCCGGTCAGCGAGCTGATCGGATGGACCTCCACCCCCGGCACCGAGGACGCGACGTCGGCGAGCAGGTCGTCGAGCCCCTGCTCGAAGAGGTCGGTCTTGGTGATCAGGACGACGGGCATGCCGCCGCTCTCCCAGGCCAGCGCCACGAGGCGCTCGATCCTGCCGAGATCGGCGAAATCGGTGGAGTGCATCGACGGCTCCGCGACGAACACGACGTCGACGTTGGCGGCCAGGACCTGGCCCTGCCCGTCGCCGGACAGGCCGCCCCTGGACATGCGGCTGACGCCGCCCCGGACGAAGGCCGTGGTGCGGGGAAGCACCTCGTCGAGCTCGTAGCGGCCCTCAGGGAGCCGATGGAGGGCCACCCAGTCGCCCACACAGGGCAGGGCGATCGGATCGGCCGCGGAGGCCCTGCGGACGTGTGCGCCGTACCGGGCCTGGTGTGTGCCGTCGGCGGCGATGACTTCGGCGGCGCCGCGGTCGACCCGTGCCACCCGGGCGGGAACGGTGCCCGCGGGAAGCTCGGAGTAGCGGTCGTCCTGCCAGCCGAGAAGCGAGAGATCGAACAACATCGGTGAAGACACCCTTCGGAAACGGGTGCCTCAGCGAGAGACTAGGCGGGCACCCGGAGGTTGATGGACGGCATGCTCGTCAGAAAGACCCGCATGATCCTCACCTCCCGAATCTCCGCGGCCGCATGAAAAGCGGCATTGCCAGAACCCTACGGAGCTCCCCCACCCCTCCGCAACCCATTTCCCCACCCCTCCACCGTGTGATCACACCCCAAACGTAGGCCCACGCCCCCCAGGCGGGGTCACGCCCCTCAGGCGTGATCATGCACACATTCGGAGATTCGGCCGCCGACCTGCGGCGACCCCCGCCGTGATCATGCACAGAGTCGGCGGCACACGCACTGACCAGGCAACTCCCCGAGCGTGATCATGCGCAGGTTCGGGGAAAGCCCGCCTGACCTGCGTACTCCAAGCGCATGATCATGCAGGACCGAGCGCACACGTGCCGCTTTCACCGGTCACTGCATGATCACGTACGGCAAAACGCCAGCTCAGCCCGGCCTTCTCCGAATTCGCGCATGATCACGATCGGCCTTCGCCCAGGCCAGGGCCACTTTTCCCGAATGCGTGCATGATCACGGCGGGAGTCGCCGCAGGCTGGAGGGCCTTTCTCCGAACCTGTGCATGATCACGCCCCAGGGTGAGGGGGGTGAGGTCAGGAGAGACCGGGGGCGGGGAACTGGGCGGTGAGGTCGCTGACCTCGCGGTGGACCCGCCCGATCACGTCCTCGGCGTCGCCCTTGGCCACGGCCGTGACGACCTCGTCGATCCAGGCACCGATCTGCCGCATCTCCGCCTCGCCCATGCCCCGCGACGTCACCGACGGCGTGCCGATCCGGATGCCGGAGGGATCGAACGGCTTGCGCGGGTCGAACGGCACCGTGTTGTAGTTCGTCTCCAGGCCGGCCCGGTCGAGGGCCTTGGCCGCGGGCTTGCCCCCGATCCCCTTGGGCGTGAGGTCCATCAGGATCAGGTGGTTGTCGGTGCCGCCCGAGACGAGGTCGAACCCTCTGCCCGCCAGTTCGTCGGCGAGCGCCTGGGCGTTCTTGACGACCTGCGCGGCGTACGCCTTGAAGTCCGGCTGGGCGGCCTCGTGCAGGGCCACGGCGATGGCGGCCGTCGTGTGGTTGTGCGGCCCGCCCTGCAGGCCCGGGAAGACGGCCTTGTTCAGCGCGGTCGCGTGCTCGTCGGAGGTCGCCATCAGCATGGCGCCGCGCGGCCCGCGCAGGGTCTTGTGCGTGGTCGTGGAGATCACGTCGGCGTGGCCGACCGGCGACGGGTGAGCCCCGCCGGCGACGAGGCCGGCGATGTGCGCGATGTCGGCGGCGAGGACCGCGCCGACCTCACGGGCGACCTCGGCGAAGGCCGGGAAGTCGATCGTGCGCGGGATCGCGGTGCCGCCGCAGAAGATCAGCTTGGGCCGGTGCTCCAGCGCCAGCGCGCGGACCTCGTCCATGTCGATGCGGCCGGTCTCCTTGCGGACGCCGTACCGGACCGAGTTGAACCACTTGCCGGTGGCCGAGACCGACCAGCCGTGGGTGAGGTGGCCGCCGAACGGGAGACCCATGCCGAGCACGGTGTCACCGGGGTTCAGGAACGCCAGGTAGATCGCCAGGTTCGCGGGCGAGCCCGAGTACGGCTGGACGTTGGCGTGGTTCACCCCGAACAGCGACTTGGCCCGTTCCACCGCGATGGTCTCGATCTGGTCGATGACCTGCTGGCCCTCGTAGTAGCGCTTGCCCGCGTAGCCCTCGGAGTATTTGTTCGTGAGGACCGTGCCCGTGGCCTCGAGAACGGCCTTGGACACATAGTTCTCCGACGCGATGAGCTTGACCGTGTCGGCCTGCCGCCGTTCCTCAGCCGTGATGAGCCCTGCGATCTCGGGATCGACGGAATTCAGCGAGTTCCCAGCCATGGCGCTTCCTTGTCCGTATCGGCGATGACGGCGGCCCAGGCGCACGGCCTCCGCGAGAATGCTCCCCGGTGGTGCCCCACCTTGCGACGCGGCCCCGTGGGGACACGCCAGCGCCAGTCGCGACTTCCCCACTTTATCGGGAGCTTCCCGGTACGGCTCACCCTTCCGAAATGGGGATGTCGGGGATGAGCCCGAATCCGGGGACGTCCACGCCGATCTTCTCCACGTCATCGGGCACACCGGAGTAGCTCGCGTAGAGGGACAGGGAGTCGCCGGACTTCAGCCACTGCTTGGGCAGCGAGGTGCACAGGCACGCACCGTCCTTGCTCGCCGGGGAGAACTTCGATCCGCTGGGCGGGTCGATGAGGCTGACTTTGGAGGCCTCGTCCCCGAACAGGTCGCTCGGCCACCATGACTTGGCCCCGGTGACCTTGACCGTGAGCCACACACTCACCGCGGTCCCCTGCCGCGTCGCCGCGTCCACGGTCGCCTTGAGCGGGATCCCGCTGATCTGCTGATCACGTGTCGCCAGCGGGCCGTCCGGCGTCTCCGACCGGCCTCCGCCGAACTGCTGGAACACGATGACGGCCCCGGCGGCCACGATGACGGCGACGGCTCCGGCCAGGGCGGCCGGCAGCCAGCGGCGGCGTGACACGCCCTCCGCCAGTGAGGTACGGCCGGCCTCGTGCGCCAGGCCGACCGTGCCCGGGGCGGCGACCGCTCCGGTCCTGTCGGGGTCCGGGCTGGTCCAGGCCTCGCTCACGATCCGGGTGGCCGCCTCGACGGCCACCTCCTCACGCCCAAGCAGGCGGTCGAGGAGCTCCTGAGCGGACGGTCTCCGCTCGGGGTCCTTGTCGAGGGCCCGCTCGACGAGGGGCCGGAGGCGCTCGTCAAGCCCCCGGAGGTCGGGCACGTGGTGGGCGACCCGGAAGAGGACCTCGGGTGTGGTGCCGCCTCCGAACGGCGACCGCCCGGTTCCCGCGTAGACGACCACGCATCCCCACGCGAAGACATCGGCCGCGGCGGTGACCGCCTCGCCCCGCGCCTGCTCGGGGGACATGTAGCTCGGTGTGCCGATCACCGTCCCGGTCTGCTCGGCCAGCGTGTCCGCGAGCTGGGCGATGCCGAAGTCGATCACCCGGGGGCCGACCGGCGCCAGCAGGATGTTGGACGGCTTCAGATCCCGGTGGACCACTCCGGCCCGGTGGATCGCCGCCAGCGCGGTCGCCACGCCCACCGCGAGGGCGTCGAGGTTCGACCCGCCCATGGGCCCCTGCGCCTCGATCACCGACGACAGGTCGGGCCCGTCGACGTACTCCGTGACCAGGTACGCCTGCTCGCCGTCAAGGCCGGCGTCGAGGAGTGGCGCCGTGCAGAAGCGGGCGACCCGCTTGGCCGCCTCGGCCTCCTTGCGGAACCTGCTCCGGAACTGCTCCTGCGAGGCGAGCTCGGGGCGCATCACCTTCACGGCCACCTGACGGCCGGCGGCGTCGTGGGCGAGGTAGACGATCCCCATCCCGCCCTCTCCGAGCCTGCGGACCGGCACGTACGGGCCGATCGTCCGGCGGGAGACCGGCATCGTGTCCTCAGAAGAGGGGGGAGGCTGCGCGTTCATCGCAGCCATCATTACGGATCATCCGTGGTTACGCGACAAATCCGCCTACGTCCCGAATCGGCCGGGCCTCACTCACACCGCTCGTGGCGGGCGGTGCCGTTGAGGGGCCACAGCCGGTCCACTTCGGCGTTCAGCGTGGCGCCGATCAGCACGGCCAGGGCGGTGATGTACAGCCACAGCAGCACGGCGATCGGGGCGGCCAGCGACCCGTAGATGGACAGCGGCGTGAACCAGGCGGCCAGCACCTCGCGGAGCACGGTGGCGCAGAGGATCCAGATGATCAGGGCGAGCACGGCACCCGGAGTCTCACGCCACCAGCGGGTCCGCCTCGGGATGCTGACGTGGTAGAGCAGCGTGAGCATCAGCACCGAGCCGAGGATCACCACTGGCCAGTAGAAGACCGAGACCAGCACGCCGTACCGGCTCAGGGTGTTGGACAGCAGCGTGGGCCCGATCACCAGGGTGGGCATGATGACCAGGCCGATCAGGAGCGCGGCCACGTACAGGCCGAACGACATGACCCGGGTGCGGATGATCCCCCGGGTCTCCCCCAGGCCGTACGCGATGGAGATCAGGTCGACGTAGACGAACAGCGCGCGGGACCCCGACCACAGCGAGAGCAGGAAGCCGACGGAGATGAGCGACACCTGGCCGCCGGTCAGCACGTCGTTGAGCAGGGGCGTGACGACCCGGTCGACGGTGTTGCTGGTGAACAGCAACTCGGCCTGGTCCACGACCCACTGTTTGATCTCCAGGACGGTGGCCTCGCCGAGCATGCCGCTCAGGTGGCCCATGACGCCGAGCAGCCCCAGGACGAAGGGCGGCAGCGACAGCAGGGCGAAGAAGGCCGCCTCACCGGCGAGGCCCGTCACGCGGTAGTTGACGCCCGCCATCGTGGTCGCCTTCAACA
>Ga0310811_10007766_pt1 | contig 13748 bp, 14 predicted proteins | sample YCmetagenome_FD_207642 | JGI IMG/M metagenome (GOLD analysis project Ga0310811, IMG submission 207642) | Soil microbial communities from experimental microcosm in Duke University, North Carolina, United States - YC | ecosystem: Engineered > Artificial ecosystem > Soil microcosm > Unclassified ... | reverse complement strand
CGAGTATTTTCCAGCTGATTTGGTCGGGCAATGTCCGCTCAATACCGTCGCCGCCTTTAGCTTAGCCCGATCCGGCCGCACTTGGGATACGCAAATGTAGGATGCTGCCCACGCCAGCGATGTTACATAGACAAGCGCGTGACAAAACCTTGCCGCAGCGCACAACCAGTCATTTCAAAATTTTATTCTTTCGAACATTTCCAAATTGCATTGCCTCTCGATGGGATCGGTATCATTCTGCGCGCCGGTTGGCATCGACCCGGTGGGTGCCAGCCAATACCCAACAGTGAGTAGCTGCCGTAAGCGGCTTCATACACCGGAAGGGGAAGCGCAAATGCCTAATCTGAATATCAACGGACGGAATATGTCCGTCGAGGCGGCCAATGATACGCCGCTGCTTTGGGTCATCCGCGAGCAATTGCAAATGACCGGCACGAAATTCGGTTGCGGCGCCGGCCTGTGTGGCGCCTGCACAGTTCATGTCAACGGCGAAGCCGTACGATCCTGCCAGACCTCGCTTAGCGACGCCGTCGGCAAGAAGATCACCACCATTGAAGGCCTGAGCGCCAAGGGCGATCACCCGTTGCAGAAGGCCTGGATCGCCGAGCAGGTTCCGCAATGCGGCTACTGCCAGTCCGGCCAGATCATGCAGGCGGCTTCGCTGCTCGCAAAGAATTCAAATCCGACCAGGGATGAAGTGGTTGCGCACATGGACGGCAATCTCTGCCGCTGCATGACCTATTCTCGCATTCAGAAAGCCATCATGCGCGCCGCCGCCGACATGCGCACCGCGTCCAACGCCGGCACCGAGCGGAGGCCCACATGAACAAGCACGTGAAAATCGCCAGGGAAAACGCGAAATCCGCCGATCTGAGCCGCCGCTCGTTCCTCGTCGGCACCGCCGCTACCGGTCTTGCGCTCGGCTACTCCGCCGTTCCCGGCCTGCTCGGCGCCGACCAGGCGTTGGCTGCAACCGCCAATTTCGATCCAAGCGTCTGGTACTCGATCGGGCCCGACGGGATCGTCACCGTGACCTGCGGCAAAGCCGACATGGGCCAGCACATCGCTTCCACCATGGCGCAGATCATCTCCGAAGAGCTCGGCTCGAGCTGGAAGGACATGCGGGTTCAGCTTGCCTCCAACGATCCGAAGTACAACGACCCCGTACTCGGTGCGCAGGTGACCGGTGGCAGCTGGTCGACCATGATGAACTTCGACGCAATGAGCCGTGCCGGCGCCGCCGGGCGTATGGCGTTGACGGAAGCCGCCGCCGCCTCGATGGGGGTTCCCGCGAGCGAACTGGTGGTCCGTAATTCCGCCGTGTCGCATCCGAAGTCGAAGAAGTCGATGAGTTTTGCCGACATCGTCAAGAGCGGCAAGATCACCAAGACCTTCACGCCGGATGAACTGAAGGCGATCAAGCTCAAGACACCCGATCAGTACACCATGATCGGTGTCTCCGTTCCGCAGCTCGACATTCCCTCGAAGACCAACGGCACGGCCAAATACGGCATCGACGTCATGCTGCCGGGCATGGTCTACGGCAAGGTGGTCACGCCGCCGGTACGCTACGGCGCCACGGTTAAATCGGTCGACGACAGTGCGGCCAAGAAGGTGCCGGGCTTCATCAAGGCCGTCACGCTCGACGACAAGACTGCAACCACGACCGGCTGGGTGGTGGCGGTGGCCAACACCTATGCCAACGCCCGCAAGGCGGCAGACGCGCTCAAGATCACCTATGACAATGGTCCGAACGCCAAGCTGTCGAGCGAGTCGCTGCTCGATGAAGCCAAACGGCTGCAGAAACTGGACGATTCCGGGCAGTTCTTCGTCAAGGACGGCGATACGGCGGCTGCCTTCGGGACGGCGGCGAAGGTGATGGAGGCGGAATACACCACCAGCATCAACATCCACGCTCCGCTCGAACCGATGAACGCTACTGCCGAGCTGAAGGGCGATATCTGGCACCTCTACTCCGGCAACCAGTTTGCGACGCGCACGGGTGGGATCGCGGCGGGAGCTGCCGGGGTCGATCCCAAATTCGTCGTGATGCATCAGATGTGGCTGGGCGGCGGCTTCGGCCGACGGCTGGACGCCGACATGATGGTCCCGGCGGTACAGGCGGCCAAGGCCGTCGGCAAGCCGGTCAAGGTGATCTACTCCCGCGAAAACGACATGACCATGGACTTCTCGCGGCCGCTGACGTTCCAGAAGATCAAGGCGGGTCTTGACGGTGACGGCAAGCTGATCGCGCTCAATCATGACGTGGTCAGTGCGTGGCCGACCCAGCGCTGGGGAATCCCCGATTTCCTGTCGCCCTCGGTCGACAAGAAGGGACCGTTGGATGCGTTTACCGTGAACGGGGCGGATTTCTTCTATTCCGTGCCCAATCACAACGTCCGTGCGATCAAGAACGAGATGGCGCACAACGCCACCCCGTCCGGTCAGTTGCGGTCGGTCGCGCCCGGTTGGACCTTCTGGGCGATCGAAAGCATGATCGACGAACTCGCCAACGCCGCCGGCAAGGATCCCGCGCAATACCGGATCGCGTTGCTCGACGGCAAGGGCAAGAACGATGGTGGTGCGCAGCGTCTGCGCAACACACTGCTCGCGGCGATGGGTCTGGCCGGTTACGGCACCAAGCAACTGCCGAAAGGTGAGGGCATGGGCGTGGCCTGCGTTTCGTCGCAGGAACGGGCAACCGCCAGCTGGACCGCCTGCGTGGCCCATGTTGCGGTGTCGTCAAGCGGTGAGGTCAAGGTCAAGAAATTGACCGTGGCCACCGACGTCGGCACCCAGGTGCATCCCGACAACATCCGCGCCCAGGTCGAGGGTGCGGCGCTGTGGGGCATGTCGCTTGCGCTGTTCGAGAAGGCGACGCTGAAGGATGGCGGTATCGAGCAGACCAACTTCGATACCTACACCCCCCTGCGGATGAGCCAGACGCCGGAAGTCGCCGTCAACGTCATCGCCAATGGTGAGAAAGCCACCGGCGTCGGCGAGCCGGCGGTGACGGTGGTGGCCCCCGCAATCGGCAATGCGATCTTCAACGCCTGCGGCGCCCGCGTCCGCGCGTTGCCGATCACGGCCGAAGCCGTCAAGGCGAGCATGAAGGCGTAAACCTGCCGCAAGTCACGCAATAACACGATCCGCCGGAGGAAACTCCGGCGGATTTTTTTGACACATGTTGGGGCGAGGCGCTCGCCCAGGAACCTGTCATTGCGAGGAGCAAAGCGTCGAAGCAATCCAGCTTGCTTGCGGCCCCATGGATTGCTTCGCGGAGCCTGTCATCGCAAGCGCATTCGCGCGACCCGCGCGTAAGGAGAGGACGGTTCGACGATCGCTAAAATTCTAACGATTTCTCTAAATCAACGTTCACGATGCCTCTTAAGCCGGAGAGAACTCCTTGTCTGTAATCTGGCTCCCGGGTCGTTATCGCGAGGTTTTGGGGTTCCATGGCAGGTTTAACCAAGAATACTTCCACCAAACGCCGGCTGCTGCTGGCTTCGGATCGGAACGATCAAAGCAGCGAACTGGCCGGCATTCTGCAGTCGGTCAGCGAGGTCGACACCATCGCGACCTCGGAGATTCCAGAAGCGCCGGCGCGGGAACTATCCGGCATCGTGGTCGATATCAATCTTCGGTCGGCCGAGAGCGTGCAACTGGTGCGCAACAAGCTGCGCGCCGAGGCCTATCGCGAGATGCCGCGCTTGTTCGTGCTGGCGGATGCCCTCCATCACGGCTCGATGCAGGCCTGGGCGCTCGGCGCCACCGACACCATCGCCCGCCCGTTCGACGCGCAGGGCATTCTGCAGCGTATCCGGGCCGCGTTTCCGGACGATAGCTCCTACAACGAGACCGATCGCGGCAAGGCGCTGAACCGTGGCGTCGAGGCGGCGCACGGCGTCATGGTCAAGATTTTCCAGAAGCTTCCGGCCGGCGAGCCGCTCAAGTTCAGCGACGTCGTGGAAGCCGAAAACAAGATCCTCAAGGCCATCAAGCATTCCTCGCTGCGGGAATGGCTGACGACGGTCGGCTGCCATCACACCGACAGCTATCGCCATTGCCTGTTCGTCACCGGCTTTGCGGTGGCGTTCGCCCAACACCTTGGCATGCGCGAAGACGACCAGCGCCGGCTTACCCGCGCGGCGCTGCTGCACGATGTCGGCAAGGCGTTTGTTCCAGTCGCAATCCTGGACAAGCCTTCCGCGCTCACACCCGAGGAAATGCACGAGGTACGCCAGCATCCGCGCCGTGGCTTCGAGGTGCTGTCAGCCCAGGGCGGTTTCCCGCAGGAAATGCTCGACGTGGTGCTGCATCACCACGAATTCCTCGACGGCACCGGCTATCCCGACGGCCTGAGCGGCAAGGAGATCAGCGACATCGTGCGCCTGACGACGATCGTCGACATCTACGCCGCGCTGGTCGAGAAGCGTGCCTATCGCCTGCAATTCACCCACGTCAAGGCGTTCGGGATGATGGAAGAGATGGGCGACAAGCTTGATCAGCACCTGCTGCAGGCGTTCCGTCCGATCGCGTTCGGGTATGGTTGAACGTTAATCTCACCGCGTCATTGCGAGGCGCGCAAGCGAAAAAGCAATCCACCTTTCCTATGTGGGTCTATGGATTGCTTCGCTCTGCTCGCAATGACGGAATTACTCTACTTTTTGCCGGACTCCAAACCGGCAAACAGCGCCGACGCGATGGCCGCGGCGTTGGTTGCGGGCCAAAGCTGGGCCAAGGCGGTGAAGAGCGCGAGAGTAGCGGCAGATCGAACCAATTTTTTTCTCTACCTTGAGGTGAAATCGGACATGTCGGCTCCCCTGTTTTTGTATTGGCATCCGTCGTTGCGAGGAGCGTAAGCGACGAAGCAATCCATTCTTGTTTCGCCGCTCGATGGATTGCTTCGCTTCGCTCGCAATGACGAGGAGGGAACTACGCATCCCTCTCATACGAGGAAATCTCGATCAGACTGCCATCGGGATCCCGGCAATAGACCGAACGCAGTGTACCGCGGGCGCCCTGCTTGGCGACCGGGCCTTCCTCGATCGCAACCCCGTTCGCATTCAGATGCGCCACCACCTGTTCCGGTGTGCTCGCGGTCAGGAAGCACAGATCGTCACTCCCCGCGGTTTCATGATCCGCCGTGAACCATTCGACCTTGTCGGCATTGCGTGGCCGCACGTTGATCTTCTGGTTACCGAACACCAGCGAGGTCCGCGGCGTCTTGCCCGGGCCCGGATCGAACACCTTCACCTCCATGCCGAGGATGTTGCGGTACCATTCGGCGGAACGCGCCACGTCGGAAACGTTGATGACGAGATGATCGAGCGCATTCACCTTGACGGACATGGCTAATCCTTATGTAGCGGTCGCAAGCGCTTGTGTCGCACTGGCCGCATTGTCGTTTGTTTGTTACAACGCGCCCCGTCTTCAGTTCAATAGAAACGGAACGGGCTCTGAACCCGGTCCTTGGGGAGAAAAACCCATGATTTCACGCCGCACCGCGATCTGTCTGACGGCAATCGGCCTTTCGGTGATCGCTTCGATCGGCCGCGCCGAGGCTGCGGATTATCCGACGCGGCCGGTGCGCTGGGTGGTCGGATATCCTCCGGGAGGTGCCACCGACATCATCGCGCGGCTGATCGGTCAGCGGCTGTCGGAAAGACTCGGCCAGCAATTCGTGATCGAAAACAAGCCCGGCGCCGGCAACAACATCGCCACCGAATCGGTGGTCAACGCCGAACCGGACGGCTACACGGTGCTGCTGGTCAATCCGGCGAACTACATCAACGCCACGCTGTATTCCAACCTGAAGTTCAATTTCGTCCGTGACATCGCGCCGGTCGCGTCCTTCAATCGCGTGCCGAACGTGATGACCGTCGCCAAGGACGTGACGGCGAAAAATGTCGCCGAGTTCATCGCCTATGCGAAGGCCAATCCGGGCAAAGTCAACCTGGCCTCGTCCGGCAACGGTACCTCGGTGCATCTGTCCGGCGAAATGTTCATGGCCATGACCGGCGTCAAGATGCAGCACGTGCCGTACCGTGGCGCGGCGCCCGCGATCACCGACATGCTCGGCGGCCAGGTGCAGGTGATCTTCGACAACATGCCTTCGATCATCCAGCACGTCCGTTCCGGCGCCCTGCGCGCGCTCGCGGTGACCACGCTGGAGCCGTCCTCGCAATTGCCCGATGTGCCGACGGTCGCAGCCACCGTTCCCGGCTATGAGGCGAGTGCGCTGTTCGGCATGGGAGCGCCGAAGAACACGCCGAAGGAAATCATCACCAGGCTCAATAAGGAGATCAACGCGATCCTGGCCGAACCGGACATGAAGAAGCGTCTGGTCGAACTCGGCGGCGAGCCGCTGATCCAGACGCCGGAAAAGTTCGGCGCCGATATTGCCGCCGAGACCGAGAAGTGGAAGAAGGTGATCGATGGCGCCAATATCGAGAAGGTGCAGTAGTCGACCGGAAGATTGTTGGGCGGCGTCGTTTCGACAGGGAGGGCGCGGCCTTGTCGCGTCTGCGGCGGGTCTCGGAGTTGTGATCTGGCCACGGGATGGATTGGCGCCGCCGGGCGCGTAACCCTCGTATACTAACCGGACCGGCATTATCTGTTTGCAATGCGATGCAAGGACTGACGGAAAAGGAAACGAGATCATGCGCAATGCGATGCTAGCCATATTGGCTTCGTTGGCTGGCGGGACAGCCGTGATCGCCGGCTCCGCCCCCGCCGCCGCCGAATATGATTACCCCTGGTGCGTCATGGGCGGGGAACTCGGGGCTTATGGCGACTGCTCTTATTCGACCCTTGAGCAATGCCAGGCGTCGGCATCTGGGCGATGGCCCCTGTATTGCGATGTCAACAAGCGCATCCTGTTTGCGCGGCAGCAGGCCGCGCAGCGGGGTCTGCGGCAGAAGGATGTGCAGCCACGTCGGCGGCAGCGCCGGGATTACTGAAATCCGCTTGCAAGCACTGCGCGGGTACTGGTCTGCCTTGGCGGCCGCTCACCTCTCACTAGGTTGATCGATGGATCGTCGGTGTCCTTGACCTTGCTTGGTTTGCGGTTATACTAAACAACATGGTTAAGTATCGAGAAGACCGGCTGGACCGCACCTTTGCGGCTCTCGCCGATCCAACCCGGCGGGCGCTGGTGGCGCGGCTCGGCGGCCGCGAGAGCCTTTCGGTGAGCGAGCTCGCGCAGCCTTTTGCGATGTCGTTGCCCGCGATCATGAAGCATCTCGACGTCTTGTCGGACGCCGGATTGATCGCCCGGGAGAAGACCGGCCGCACGGTCGCGTGCCGGCTGACCGCCAGGCCGATGGAGCAGGCGATGGACTGGCTCAACCGCTACCAGCGCTTCTGGTCCGACAATCTCGACCGCCTTGCAGCTTTTGTGGAGGAAGACCAATGGCCATCCAATCAAATGCAGCCCGCGACGCCGGTTTCACGACCAGGCCAAGCCTCACCATCAAACGTCGGATCAATGCGGCGCCCGCGAAAATCTACGCCGCGTGGACCGACCCGGAAAAACTAGCCGGATGGTTCGGCGTGCCCGCGAAGCTGAAGCAAGGTTCGCTGCAGGCAGAGACGGATCTGCGCGTCGGCGGCCGCTACCGCATCAGCTTTTCGGCCACCGACGGCGAATATTTTCAGGTCGGCGGCGTCTATCGCGAGATCGTGCCGAACGAGCGGCTGGTGTTCAGCTGGGCCTGGCATTCGACGCCGGAGCGGGAGTCGCAGGTGACGATTTCGCTGAAGCCGGATGATGGCGGCACGATGCTGACGCTGCACCATGAGCAGTTTTTTGATCAGGCCGCGCGCGACGGGCATGAAAAGGGCTGGATCGCACTGCTCGACCAGCTGGAAGCATTTGCAAGCTGAACCCCCGGATTCAGGAGCCACCCATGCAATCGCATCGCATTGTTTCGCGCCAGGAATGGATCGCCGCGCGTAAAACCCATCTTGCGCATGAGAAGGAATTGACGCAGGCCCGTGAACGCCTGAACGAGGAGCGCCGCGCGCTGCCCTGGGTCAACGTCGACAAGGATTATGCGTTCGACGGCCCAACCGGAAAAATGCAGCTTGCCGACCTGTTCAAGGGCCGCAGCCAGCTCGTCGTGCAGCATTTCATGTTCGCCCCCGAATGGAACGAGGGCTGCAAGAGCTGCTCGTTCTGGGCCGACGGTTTTGAACGCATGATCCCGCATCTGGCCGCGCGCGACACCACGATGGTCGCGGTCTCGCGCGCGCCACTGGAAAAGCTCGCCGCATTCAAGCAGCGGATGGGCTGGACCTTCGACTGGCTGTCGTCAGGGAATTGCGACTTCAATTATGACTACGCCGTTTCGTTCACGCCGGAAGAAGTCAAATCGGGCGACAAGATCTATAATTTCGGCACCTCCGGCTTCGGCATCGAGGATGCGCCCGGGATCAGCGTGTTCTACCGCGACGACGAGGGCCACATCTTCCACACCTATTCCTGTTTCGCCCGCGGCCTCGACATGATGAACGCCGCCTACCATTATCTCGACCTGACGCCGCTCGGACGTCACGAGGAGGGATTACCTTACCCGATGGATTGGTTGCGGCTGCGTGACCAGTACGCCGCGGCGCCGGTTCAGGCATCCTGCCGCCACGCATAGGAAGAACGGTCGTAAGCGCTCGCTACGCGCCGCCAGGCTGCACGTAGCAATAGACGTACCCGGCGCGGCTCAAGAACACGACCCCGTGTCCGGTCGGATTCGATTGGTCCCATTTGAGCTTGTGGTTCGGAATTTCGACGATCGTTCCGATGTCGATATGGGGCCGGCGGCGCGGTTCGTCCGGCCGGTCGTCCGTGATCGTCACGTAGGTCTTTCCGTCCCTGACGTGAATCTCGTCGGCCCAATAGGCGTCCGACTCGCCGCAACATGATGCGTTGGGATTATCCGGCTGCATCAACGCTTGATACCATTCGCGAACCGCGGGGTCTGTTGCTTCCCACTGTCCGAGGTCGCGGGCATTTGCAACGCCAAGCACGCAACCGAACGCCAGACCGAGGACAATGCGTTTCATATCCGCACCCCTGAGTTTTCCAGCCGCGGTTTTCGAAGCAATGTTCGTGCCGCGAATCAGTTACACTTCACATGATACGGGAGAAGATCGCGGCAGGGCCGCCCGCAAGAATACGGACGTGGGCGGCGCTGGTCGGCGGCTGTTCGAAAATCAATAGTCCGTGATTTTTCGCGCAGTTCCTGTTCAACGCGTTGAAGCCTGCGGATAACCCGCCGCGCCGGGCTGGACGGCTACGCCGGCAACGAAATATTCTGACTTGCGGCCGCGCAGAATAAAAAGAACCGTGGCGGTCCGAGGCGTTGGTGTGAGTATACAGGTCGCTATTCTGAAGGTGTTGGCCAGTCACGCCAGCGGTCGAGCCACGCTTGCTTCCCTTAAAAGAGACATCGCTATCCTCGCGGCCAGTGGTCTGGACTGGAACGCGCGCATCAAGCGTCTCGCGAGCCGCGTCCCGCTCGTCGATATTTTTGGCGACGGTCACGTGCTGCGTGATGACGAAGGATGGCAGATCACGCCTTTGGGCCGGGAATTCCTGCGCGCGCTCGAAGCCGTGACCCAGGATAACCGGCCGGCTGAAATTGAACCGCATCCGTCATGCGATGCTGACGCGGCCAAGCGCCGCGAAGGCGCGTTGATCGTGGTCGGCCACCGCTTCAAGAGCCGGCCCCGCAGGGATCGCGATCCGGCCCGGCCGCGACGGGATCATCGCCGGCTTCCGCACCACGATTCCAGCGCCTGACGGTTCGAAGCACCGCCGGTTTCAGTCCAAAACCAGTTCGAGAATCTTCCCTGATCCCGCGGTCAGGTCAGGAGCAGCGCCATTTCCGGATCGCCCTTTTCCATCGCCCGACGATAGGCGGGGCGGGCGCCGATGCGCGCGAGATAGCGGACAATGTTGGGGCAGCGTCCGAGATCGTAGGGCATGAAGTAGCGCATGGTGGTGAGCGAGAAGCCGATCATGATATCGGCCGAGGTGAACTCCGTCCCCGCCAGATATTCCACCTCGCGCGTCCGCGCATCGACCAGATTGAAGGCGCGGTCGAGGCGTCCTTTGCTCGCGAGCAGGATCGGGTTGTCGTCCACCAGCTTCAGGCGATTGAGGATCATGCTGCGTCCCATGGCGGCCTGCAGCGTGCCATTGGCGAAATGGTACCAATAGAGGAACTGCGCGAAATCGCGATGGGCTGAGTTCAGCGCCAGCCGGCCGTTGCCGTATTTCGCGATGATGTACTCCACCACCGCGCCGGATTCCGCCAGCACCAGGTCGCCATCGGTGATGACGGGTGCGGCGCCGATCGGGTGAAGGGCTTTGTAGTCGGGGGGCGCGAGCATGGTGACGGAATCGCGCGCATAGCGCTTCAGCTCGTATGGAATCTGCAGCTCTTCACAGAGCCAGACGATGCGTTCGGATTGCGATTTACCGAGATGATGGACGGTGAGCATGCGCTAATTCCTCCTTGCTGCCGGGCGGCAGCCGCCCTTTTATCACGTCGACCGGGCCTGCGCCTCGAGCTGCCGGCTATAGCGCGACATCGCAAAGCAGAAGGCAAAATAGATCAGGCTGACGAAGATATAGACCTCGACGCTGAAGGTTTGCCAGGCGGGATCGATGATCGAGGTCTTGGCGGTCGTCAAGAGATCGAAGATGCCGATGATCAGGACCAGGCTGGTGTCCTTGAAGAAGGCGATGAACGTGTTCACCAGCGGCGGGATCACATGGCGGATGGCCTGCGGCAGGATGATCAGGGCATTTTTCTTCCAGTAGGAGAGGCCGAGCGCGTCGGCGGCATCATATTGCCCGCGCGGAACCGCCTGCAGCCCGCCGCGAATGACTTCGGCGAGATAGGCGCCGGCGTAGAGTATGAACGCGATCTGGGCCCGGAGCAGCTTGTCGATATTGACGCCGTCGGGCATGAACAGCGGAAACATCACGCTCGCCATGAACAGCAGGCTGATCAGCGGCACGCCGCGGATCAACTCGACATAGAGCACGCAGAGCGACCGGATCGCGGGCAGTTTTGAGCGGCGTCCCAGCGCCACGATGATGCCGAGCGGAAAGCCGAAGGCAAGCCCGAAGGTCGCAAGAATCAGCGTCACCGGCAGCCCGCCCCAGCGATCCTGCGATACGTAGGACAGGCCGAAAATGCCGCCCCACATCAACACGCCGATCAGCAGCAGCGCGCCGGCCCACGCCAATATGAGCTTCCGGCCCCACATGCTGCGGCGGGTCGACGAATAGAACAGCGCGATGAAGATCAGCGTCGCCAGCGCCGGCCGCCATTGCTCGCCGAACGGATAGGTGCCGAACAGGATGAAGCGATATTTTTCCGGGATCACGGCCCAGCAGGCGCCGATCCCGCGGATCGCCCGGCAGGGGCCGGTCTGATCGCCGGAAATGATCCAGATCGCGTTGGTGATGCCCCACTGCACGAGGCTGACGAGCGCCTTGCCGAGCACGAGGATCAGCAGCAGGGACATGACGGATGACGGGATCGAGGCGAACAGGTTGGCGCGCAGCCATCCGGCGATCGGGCCACCCGGCGTCCTGCGGGGCCGCGGCCGGTCGAGGGGAAGTGGATTTTCCGGAGCCGATGTCAGCGACGTCATGGAATCACCGCTCCACCAGCGCGATGCGCGCGTTGTACCAGTTCATGAACAGGCTGATGCCGAGGCTGATGGTGAGAAACACCAGCATGATCAGCGCGATCGCCTCGATCGCCTGGCCGGTCTGGTTCAGCGTCGTATTCGCAATCGACACGATGTCCTGGTAGCCGACCGCGACCGCCAATGAGGAATTCTTGGTCAGGTTCAGGTACTGGCTGGTCATCGGCGGAATGATGACGCGCAAGGCTTGCGGCAGCACGATCTGCCGCAACACAAAACTGCGGCGCAGGCCGAGCGCCTTGGCCGCATCCCACTGGCCCTTGTCGACCGCCTGAATGCCGCTGCGCACGATCTCGGCGATGAAGGCCGAAGTGTAAGTCACCAGCGCGATCAGAAGCGCAAAGTATTCCGGCGCCAGCGTCAGCCCGCCGATGAAATTGAAACCGCGCAGCTCAGGCAGCGCGATGGTCCAGGACGTGCCCGATATCCACGACGACAGCGCCGGCAGGACGACGAGCAGCACCAGCGCATACGGCCAGACGTGGCGTGTGCGGCCGTCGGCCATCTGCTGCGCGATCAGCCACCGCCGCAGCAAATACAGCACGATCATCCCGAGCACGAGGACACCGATGACCCAGAGGTTAGTTTCCCCGATCGGGATTGAGGGCAGGATCAGGCCCCGATTTGAAAGATAGACGCCCTCGATCGGTTTCCAGGCGTTGCGCGCCGCCGGAAGCCCCTGCATCAGCACGTACCAGAACAGCAATTGCAACAGCAGCGGGATATCGCGCAGCACTTCGACGTAGACCGCCGATAGCCGGGACACCAGCCAGTTCGAGGACAGGCGGGCGATGCCGATCAGTGTTCCAGCCACGGTCGCGAGCACGATGCCGATCACGGCAACGCGGAGCGTATTGACGATGCCGACGAGGAAGGCACGGACGTATGGGTCTTTTGGACTATAGGCGATCCAGCTGTCGGCGATCGGCATGCCGGCCTCGCGGCCGAGAAATGCAAAACCGGTCGAGATGCGGCGGACCGAGAGATTGTGCAGCGCGTTGGACCACAGCCAGGCGACGATGGCGACCGCGATCCCTACCACCAGGACCTGCCAGAGCAGGCCGTTCAGGCGCTGCCTGGTCCACGGGGTGCGCCGCATGCGGCGCGGGGGTTCGGGCGTCGATATCGTCACGGCATGGAAATCCTACCTGCGGCAGCGATGTTCGGCCAGGCGCGGGCGCGCGTTTCATATGTTGCATATAAACGGAAAATATGCAACATATGTTTCATGTCTCGGCCGCAACCGAAATCTTCCCCGCTGAATGATCTGTGCAGCGCGCTGCCGTCCCTGCCGGCGCGGCTGCAGCAGGTCGGCCGGTTCGTCGCCGCCAACGACTATGACGCCACCACGCGCTCGATGCGCGATCTGGCCGCGGAAGCCGGCGCCGATCCCGCCGCATTTACAAGGCTGGCAAAGGCGCTGGGCTATGGCGGATGGGACGGACTGCGCGCCGCCCTGACCGAAGCGCGCCGGCCGGAGCCGCCGTCACCGTTCTCGGGCCGCACCAAAGGCCGGCGGCGCGGTCCCAACGCCGATGTGGCACTGGTTGACGACAAATTGGAGGCCGAAGCGGCCGGTCTTGGCCGCATCTCGGCGGCTTCCGTGGCCGGCGCGGCGCGGGCGCTGCATGCGGCGCAGCGGATCTGGATCGCCGGCTTTCGCAGCTGCCGCAGCGTGGCCGAACTGCTCAACTATCAATTGCGTCTGTTCCGGCCCGACGACGTGCAACTGGTCGGCGGCTCCGGCCCCGAGGATCTCGATCTCGGCGCTTTTCGCCAGGGCGACGCGGTCGTCGTGATCGGCTTTGCGCCCTATTCGACGGCGAGCGTGCTGTCGGCACGATCAGCACATCAATCCGGCGCCACCTTGATCGCGATCGCCGACACCATGACGGCTCCGATGGCGGAAGGTGCCGCGCATCTGCTGCTGTTTGAATCGGCATCCTCGCCGGGATTCTTCCCGAGCCTGACCGGCGCGATCGCCATTGCGCAATCGCTTGCCGCGGTCACGTTTGCCTTGGGTG
>Ga0310811_10007765_pt1 | contig 13751 bp, 11 predicted proteins | sample YCmetagenome_FD_207642 | JGI IMG/M metagenome (GOLD analysis project Ga0310811, IMG submission 207642) | Soil microbial communities from experimental microcosm in Duke University, North Carolina, United States - YC | ecosystem: Engineered > Artificial ecosystem > Soil microcosm > Unclassified ... | reverse complement strand
GCAGTTCCCGCAGTACAGCGAGCTGCCACTCACCCTGCTCGACCCGGCCGGATCCGATCACGTCCTCTACCGCCTCGGGACGGACCTCCTGCTGCGCCTGCCGCGTCACGAGGGTGCGATCGGGCAGGCGCCGAAGGAGGCGCGCTGGCTGCCGCGGCTGGCGCCCAGGCTGCCGCTGGCCGTTCCGGAACCGGTGGTGGTCGGCCGACCCGACCTCGGCTACCCCTGGCCGTGGGCCGTCACGCGTTGGCTGGACGGAGAGACCGCCACCGTCGAGGCTTTGGCCGACTCGTCCGAGGCGGCGGTCGCGCTCGCCGATTTCCTGAGCGCGCTGCACGCGGCCACCCCGCCGCGCGAGCTCTCCGCCGAGGAGGCACGGGAACTCGCCTACGCCCCGCTCGCGGAACGCGACGAGAGCACCCGCAGGGCGATCACCGAGACGGGCGACGTGTTCGGGCGCGAGGCCATGGCACGGCTGTGGGACGACGCCCTCGCCGCACCCGCCTGGACCGGCCCGCCGGTCCTGGTGCACGGCGACTTCCACACGGGCAACCTGCTGGCCGTCGACGGCCGGGTCACCGCGGTGATCGACTTCGGCGGCCTCGCCCTCGGAGACCCCGCGTGCGATCTGACGATCGCCTTCACCCTGATGTCAGCCGCGACCCGGGCCGTGTTCCGGGAGCGGCTGGCGCTCGACGAGGCGACCTGGACCCGGGGGCGCGGCTGGGCGCTGGCCACCGGTCTGAACGCCTACTGCTCCTACGCGGCCACCCGGCCGCGCGTCGCGGCCCAGACCACGCGGCAGATCACCCAGGCGCTGGCCGGATAGCGCGCGGGCGATAAGTATCACAGTAGCCTGATACGTCGCTGCTCTCCGCCCGCGCCCCGGCGCTCCGCGGCCGCGACCCTCAGTCCTCGGCGAGGATCGCGGCCATGACGTAGCGGGCGTTGGCGGAGATGACCGGGTTGGTCAGCCGGTAGTAGGGGAGCTGGATCGCCGCCATGGACAGCGCCCAGCCCCGTCCCCGGGCCCAGGTGGCGTCGTCGACGTCGACACCCTCGCGGAACACGCGGCGGCCCTCGGGGCTCAGCAGGTTCCAGGCGGCGATGAGGTCCACGGCGGGATCGGCCATGCCGAGGGTGCCGAAGTCGATGACGGCGGTGAGCCGGCCGCGTGCGGCCAGCAGGTTGCTCGGCATCAGATCGGAGTGCGACCACACCGGCGGTCCGGCCCACCGCGGCGCGCGCGACGCCGCCTCCCAGTGCCCGTGCAGCGCGTCGACGTCGAAGGGCTCGTCGGTCCCGCGCAGCGCTTCGAGCGCCTCGCGGGTCTCCTCGGCCTGCGTGTGCAGCGGTGCGGAGCGGTGCGCGGGAGGGCCCCCGGGCAGATCCACCTTGCGCAGCGCCGTGACGAAGGACGCCAGGGCCCGCGCCGTGGCCCGTTCGGCCTCGGGGTCGGCCGTCCCCGCGCCCTCGACCAGGTTCTCGCCGTCGATCCAGCGGTGCACGGTCCACCGCCACGGATATCCCTCGCCGGGCCGCCCCAGCGCGACGACCTCCGGAATCGGGACGGGCAGCAGCGGGGCGAGCCGCGGCAGCCACCGCGCCTCGAGGTCCACGGCGCCCATGCCGCCCTCGAGCAGCGGCAGCCGCACGGTGTAGGACCGGCCGAGGCGGTAGACGGCGTTGACCGTGCCGCCCGAGTGCAGGGCGCGGATCGGGAGGTCGGCCCACTGCGGGAACTGGGCGCGCAGCAGGCGCCGGACGAGGTCCGGGTCGGTGTCGGCCTGGCCGTCGTGCATCTTCCGGTTCTGGTTCGAGGTCATCGAAACGCCCTGCATCCCTGCGGTCGGTGTCGGGGTCCGGTCCTGCGTCGGTGCGCGATCCAGGCTGCCATCCCCTTGCGCGCCTTGGCAAGTCGGCGTGAAACTGACAACTATCCTGTCAAGGATGGTGACAAGACTTGGCATATCTTGGTATCGTCAGTCGTCGTGGACGCATACACGTCCGCGTTGCGGCGATCGCCGGCGCACCGGCCCTGGCAAGAACGGAGTCCGAAATGAAGGTCATCGGGCAGAGCGTGCTGCTCACCGGCGCGACCGGCGGCATCGGACGGGTGCTCGCCCGGCGGCTCACCGCGGCGGGAGCCGAGCTGACGGTCACCGCCCGCGACGCCGAGGCGTTGCGGGCCCTGGCCGAACCGCTCGGGGCGCGCTGGATCGCGGCCGATCTCTCCGATCCGGCCGCCCCCGCCGCATTGGCCGAGGCCTGCGCGGGTGCACGGATCCTGGTGGCGAATGCGGCTCTGCCGGCCAGCGGCGATCTGCTCGACTACACGGCCGCCCAGGTCGAGCGGGCGTTGACGGTGAATCTGGGTTCCGCGGTCCACCTCGCCCGGCTGCTCGCCCCCGGCATGATCGCGGCCGGCGGCGGACACCTGGCCTTCGTCGGATCCATGTCGGGCAAGGCCGCCACGCCTCGGTCCTCGCTGTATACGGCCTCGAAGTTCGGGCTCCGCGGCTTCGCGCACGCCCTACGCCTCGACCTCGGGGAGTCCGGCGTCGGGGTCTCGCTGATCCAGCCGGGGTTCGTCGGCGAGGCCGGCATGTTCGCCAGAACCGGCGCGCCGCTTCCGCGCGGGGCCCGTGCGGTCTCACCGGAGCGGGTGGCCGACGCCGTCGTGCGCGCGATCGAGCGCAACCGCGCGGAGGTCAACCCCGCGCCGGTCCGGCTGCGGCTCAACTGCGCTCTCGCGGTGCAGTTCCCGGCCTTCGCCGCCCGGTTCCGGCACGCGGACGCCGGGGACGGCGGTCGGCTGATCGTCGAGGCGCAACGCGCCCTGCGCTGACCGGCGCACTCGCCCCGCGCCCCGCCCACCAAGGAGCAGGTGATGACCGAGACGGTTCTCCTCATCGGATCCGGATACCGCCACTTCCGAGAGTACGTGCTGCGCGGCCTGGCCGCGGACTTCCAGGTTGTGATGATCACCGGTGCTGCGCCCGACTGGCAGCTCCCTTATCTGGCGCAACATCGCGTCGTCGACCTCGGAGACGAGCAGGCGGTGTTCGCCGCGGCCGCCGCACTGGCCGAGGCCCATCCGCTCGCCGGTGTGCTGACGTGGGAGGACGCCAGTGTGGTCCGCGCCGCCGCCCTCGCCGAGCGGTGCGGGACGCCGAGCATGCCGCCGCACGCGGCACGGGCCTGCCGGGACAAGGCGTTGCAGCGCGAACTCCTCGCGGCGGCACGGGTGCCCTCCGCCCGCTACGCGCTGGCCGCGACCGAGAAGGAGGCGCTCGCCGCCGGATACGAGATCGGCCTTCCTGTGGTGCTCAAGCCGCGCGGCCGAGCGGCGAGCACCGCGGTGCGTATCGCCCGCTCGGAGGCCGAGATCCGTGAGGCCTTCGCGCTCGTGCGCCGCGCCGAGAACCCGTCCATCGAGGACGGGCGCGTCCTAGTGGAGGAGTTCCTCGACGGCCCCGAGATATCGGTCGACGCCTGGGTGCTCGACGGCCGGGTCGAACCCTTCGCCGTGGCCGCCAAGCGCACCGACTATCCGCCCTACTTCGAAGAGGTGGCGCACGTCGTCGGGCCGGTCCTCGCGGCCCCCGCCGAGAACACGGTGCGCGACGTGGTCGCCGCGGCCAACCGCGCCCTCGGCACGGACCGCACGATCACACACACCGAGCTGATGCTGACCGCCGAGGGGCCGAAGGTCGTCGAGGTCAACGGCCGGCTCGGCGGCGGCCTGATCCCGCACCTGGCCGAGCTCGCTTCCCCCGGGCTGAGCGTCGGCCGCATGCTTGGCGCGGTCGCGACCGGGCGCGAGCCCGCGCCCGCCCCGGCGCCGGAGCGCCTGTTCGGCATCAGATTCCTGTATCCCGAGGACGACCTCGAGTTCGACGGCCTCGAGGTGCCCGCCGCGCTCGCCGCAGAACCGTGGCTGCACACCGTGCGCCGGGTCAGCGAGCCGGGTACGCAGCTGCGCCTGCCGCCGCGTCAGTTCCTCGGCCGAGCCGGATACGTCATCGCCACCGGCGAGAACGTCGCCGAGGTCGACTCCCGGCTGCAGAAGGCCGCTGAGGCCGTCGTCCTGCGCGGCGTGCCCCTTCTCCCCGCGACGAACGGAGCATCGTGATGAAAGGCGAACAGAGCATCGTGATGAAAAAGGCCCTTTTGCTGGGCGAGTACAAGATCCCGCGCTTCCTGCCGGTCCTGCGCGAGCGCGGCTACACCGAGTTCGTGGTCTACTCCGCCGTCGAGTTCGACGCCGCCGCGGAGTTCGACGCCGAGGGCGTGACGGTCAAGCCGATGAACCTCGACTGGACCGCGGACGACGTGCTGGCCGTGCTCGAGGCCGAGCGTCCCGACGTGGCCGTCGCCAATCCCTACGCCCACGGCCAGGAACAGCTTCCCCTTGTCTACGGCCGCGCCGCCGCCCGGTGGCCCGGCAGGTTCGTCGCGCACTCCGAGGCGTTCGCGGAGATCGCCTGCGACAAGGTGCGGCTGCACGAGGTCGCCGCCGAACGCGGCTGGCCGGTCCCGGAGGGAGCGGTGTGCCGGACCCGGGAGCAGGTCGCCGCCGCCGCGGCGCGGCTGGGATTCCCGCTCGTGATCAAGGAGGCGCAGTCGCAGGCGGGTTCCGGCCGCTTCTACGCGGCCACGCGGGACCAGCTGGACGCGGTGCTCGCCGGCCGACCGTCGTTCCCGGTCATCGTTCAGCAGTTCAAGGAGGGGACCGAGACAGGCGTCGAACTCATCAGCGCCGGCGGCGAGCTCACCCGGTGGCCGGTGGTCACCATGGGCCCGCTGGACGCCGGCCTCGATCCCTCGCTGCGCGCCCGCACCACGCCCTACCTGCTGCCCGAGTCCGCAGCCGCGCGGCTTGAGGAGTTCCTCGCCGACATTCAGGAGAACTTCGCCCCCTGCGGCCCCTGGCAGATCGACTTCGCCGTCGTCGACGGCGACATCGTCGTGCTCGAAATCAACGCGCGGCTCGGCGGCCTGTCCGACCTCGGTCTGATCGGCAGCGGCGTCGACCCGCACGCCGCCTTCACGGCTTCGGCCATCGGCGAGCGGCTCCCGAGCCCGCGGATCCGGTCCGTGGCGCTCGAACTGCCCTCGACCGAGATCCCCGGCGTCGAGGTGCCCGCCCATCCCGAGGGCGCGCCGGTGCTCCGGGTGACCGCGCGCCGGCCGATCAACCGGTGCTTCATCAACACCGACCGGATGCAGCTGGTGACCACGTTCGCGAACCTCGACCAGGGCAGGCGGTGGGTGAAGGAGCTGGACGCGGCCGACCTGCTGCGCTGCCCGGCCGAGGAGGCCTTCGCCCGGCTCGAGCAGGGTTTCGCGTACTTCCACGCCGAGGAGGGCGCGTGATGAGGGTACTGATCGCCGGATTGGGTGACCACAAGGACTTCGGGCTCAAGTCGCTGCGCGACGCAGGCTGCTTCGTCGGCGTCATCGACCTGCCGCACCGCGTGCCGGTCAACCTGGTGGACTGGTGGCGCGCCGGCGACCGCTTCTCGGCGGACTCGATGCTCGAGGCGGCCGATTCGGCGGACTTCGCCTGGGACGCGGTGCTGTGCTGGGAGGAGCTGTCCACGGACGTGGCCAGAACCGTGGCGCGCAAGCTGGGCGTGCCCGGGCCGCGCATGCCGGACGGGCATTTCCGGGACAAGGGTCTGATGCACGGCCGGCTGCGCGAGCTGGGTCTGCCGACGCCGCAGCTCGGCGTGGCCGAGACGCCGGAGGCGTGCGAGCAGCTCGCCGCGGGCCGGTTCCCGGTCGTGGTCAAGCCCACGGATTACGGCGGCAGCGGGGGAGTGAGTGTGGTGACCGAGGCCGCGAAACTGACCGAGGGCTTCCGGGCCGCCGCGGCACTCTCGGCGAGCGGCAGGGTGGCGGTGGACCGCTACATCCGCGGACCGGAGTACAGCGTCGAGGCGGTGACCTGGGCTCCCGGGGAGACGGAGATCCTCGCGATCGTCGAGAAGCGGCTGACCCGGCCGCCGTTCTGTGTGGAGCTCGGGCACCTCGTCCCGGCGCCGCTGGAGCCGGATGCGCGCGAAGCGCTCGCCGTGGCGACCGCGCGCATCCTCGACGCACTGGGCATGGAGGCCGGCGTGTGCCATGCCGAATTCCGGCTCACACCCGAGGGCCCGATGCTCATGGAGGTCGCCGGTCGCCCCGCGGGCGGCCAGATCCCGCGGCTCGTCGAGCTGGCCACCGGCTGGAACATCAACCGCGCCGAACTGGCGGCCGTCACCGGGACGCGCATCGGCCCTGGCGCCGCGGCGGAGCCGTTCGCGGCCGTCCGCTGGTTCGTCGGCGACGGCGAGACGCCGTTCTCCCATCCGGTCACGCTCGAGAACGCGAGCCGCGCGCCCCTTCTGGGAACCCTGCGCGAACTTCGGTACTTCACCGGCGAAGGGGTGGTGCGCCGCCGGCCGCGCGGTCCCGAGGACCGGCTCGGCTACGCCGTATTCGCGGGCGGGCGCGAGCGGATCGACGCGGCCCTGTCCCTCCTCGACCAGGGCGAGGAGGCGTATCACGGTGAGTAGCGTACTGACGGGGCGGTCGCCGGTGCCGCCGGAGAGCACCGCCGAAACCGACGCGTCCCCGGCACCTCCCGGCGGGCGCCGGGATACTCTGTGGCGCAACGCCGACTTCCTCAAACTGTGGTCCGGGGAGACGGTCTCCTCCTTCGGCGCCCAGATGACGCAGCTCGCGCTGCCCTTGCTGGTGCTCGGCGGACTCGGCGGCAGCGCCGCGCAGGTCGGGCTCGTCGCCGCGATGCAGTATCTGCCCGCGCTGTGCGTGCCGCTGTTCGCCGGCATGGTGATCGACCTCTTCGACCGCCGGTTGATCCTGCTGGCCGCGAACGGCGGCCGCGCGGCCGCTCTCGCCCTCGTGCCGGCCCTCTACCTCACCCACACGTTGTCCGTCGCGGCGCTGTGCGTGATCAGTTTCCTCGTCGGGACGGGCACCTCCGTCTACGACGTCGCCTACCTCGCCTTCGTCCCGGAAGTGGTGCCGCGGCGGCACATCGTCGACGCCAACAGTCGCCTGCAGGGCTCGTATTCGGTCGCGCAGATCGGCGGCGCGGGCGTGGGCGGCCTGCTCATCCGGCTGCTCGGCGCCTGGCTCGCGATCCTCGCGAACGTCGTCGGCTACCTCGTCGGTTTCGCGCTCACGCTGATGATCCGGCACCGTGAGCCGCCGCGGTCCGGGCGGTCGGCGGGCCGCCCGCGCCTGGCGGACTTCCGGGCCGGGTTCCGGCTCATGTGGAGCGACCGCGCCTTGCGGGTGCTCGGCGTGCGCGCGGGCTGGTTCAACCTGTGCCAGCGCGCCCTGCAGACGGTCTTCGTCGTCTACGCGGTGGACCGGCTGCGGATGAACGCGGGCGAGATCGGGCTGGTGCTCGCCCTCGGTAGCGTCGCCTCTCTGGGCGGCGCCCTCACGGCGAAGCGGGCCGGCATCCGGTTCGGCTTCCCCGGAGTGCTGGTCCTGGCCAGCAGTGCCTCCTCGCTGGGACCGCTGCTGCTGTTGCCCACCGGACACGGGTCCGCCGCGGACTTCACCCTCTCGACGCTCACGTTCGCAGTGCTCGGATTCGGCCTGGCCATCTACAACGTGCACGTCGTCGCGTTCCGCCAATCGATAATCCCGTCCGAGGTGCTCGGCCGCGCGATGGCGGCCTACCGGCTGATCACCTACGGGACGCTGCCGATCGGCGCGCTTCTCGGCGGCGTGCTCGGCGAGTGGTTCGGCCTCTGGAACACGATCCTGGCGTTCGCGCTCGCCTCGGTCGCCGGCTGGCTGGCCTTCGTGGCGGCCTGCCGGACGCTGCCGGCGCCGCAGGGCGAGCCGGAACCCGCCTGACGCCGGCCCATCGCCCACCCACCCCAGGCACGCAAGCAAAGGAGCGAGAGATGCAGGTTGCCGACCGACGACCCCGGATCCTGATGATCGGCGCCGACCGTTACGGCATGGAGGCGTGCACGCGTCTCGACTTCGAGGCCGTCGTCATCCGCAGCGCGGCGAGCTGGGACGCCGGCCTGATCGAGATACCCCCGCAACTGGATCGGGTGCGTGTGGAGGACCAGACCAGCCCCGAGCAGATACTCGCCGCGCTGCACCGGGCCGGGCTGGCGGAGGGCGGCTTCGACGCCGTCTACACGACCATCGAATGGGCGCTGGTCACCACCGCGCTGCTGGCGCGGCACTTCGGGTGCCCCACGATCGACCCCTTCACCGCCGCCGGCTTCCGCGACAAGTTCCTGCAGAAGTCGCTGGTGGCCGCGGCCGGAATCGACACGGCCCGGTGCACCGTCATCGAGGACGTATACGACGTCTCCGACCTCGACGAGCTGCCCTACGAGCGCGCGGTCCTCAAGCCCGTGGCGGGGGCGGGCACCGCACTGACCAGCGTGGTGACGAGCATCGAGGACCTGCGCCGGCGCAGCCGCGAATACCGGGACGAGGGCATCCCGCAGCGGACGTTCGTGCTCGAGGAGTTCGTGCCGGGCGAGGAGTGGATCGTCGACGGCGTGCTGTTCGGCGGTGAGCTGCTGTTCGCCTGTGTCGCCGCATACGGTGCGCCGTGCCTGGCGACGGTCGAGAACGACCTTGTCCTCTCGATGCGCAGATTCGACCCCGAACAGGACGCGGCGGCCTACGAGGCGGCGGTGCCGGTGGCCGCGGCGGCGCTGCGCGCGCTGGGGCTGCGCGACGGCGTGTTCCACATGGAGCTGTTCCGCGATCCGGAGACCGGGCGGCTGAGCTTCGGCGAGTGCGCCGCCCGGCGCGGAGGCGCATTGATCCACGAGGAGGTGCAGGCGAAGTTCAACGTTCACCTCGGGGAGTGTGCGGTGCTGTGCGCCCTCGGGCGCCGCCCGGAACTCGATGTGAAGATCCGGCCAGGCGTCGTGTCCGGCGGCTTCCTGGCCGCGCGAGCGGGAGTGATGCTCAGCCACCCGACGCCGTCGGAGCTGCGGGAACGGCCCGGTGTCGAGTTCGCGCGCATCGAGTGGCCCTACGGCACGGTTTTCGGCGAGGGCATCAGCACGGCCACCGACCGGATCGGCATGGTGCTGGTGGTGGCGGACACCGTCGAGGAGGCGGACGCCCGGCTGGCCGAGGTGCGCGCGTGGTTCGACCGGGGCCTCGTCGTCGCGCCGTCCGGCGCCCGGCCACGGGAGCTGCGCGCCTGGCAGGCGGCCACCTGGCCGGACGAGGACCTGGGAGACACGCTGTGGGCCGGCTGATCGGGAAGCTGCTGCCGCACCGCGGTCCGCAGCGCCGGATGACCGCGGCGACATTCGTCAACAGCTACGGCGGCGGCATGTTCATCACCAGCAGCGCGCTGTATTTCACCGTGGTGCTGGGCTTCTCCGCCGCCGAGGTCGCCTTCGGGCTCTTCCTCGGCGCCACGCTCGGTCTTGTCGCCGGCGTCTTCGTCGGCCGGCTGGCCGACCGCCTCGGCGCGCGCGAGACGCACGTGAGCGTCATGTTCTGCGGGGCCGCCGCGATGGCGGGCAACCTGGCGGTCCGCTCCTATCTCCAGTACGACCTGGTGTGCGTGGCGATCGGGCTGGTCTACGCCGCGGACAAGGCCAGCAAGGCGCCGATGATCCGCGCCTTCGGCGGCGACGCGCCCGGGGAGTACCGCGCCTACCTGCGCTCGGTGATCAACCTGGCGCTCGCGCTCGGCGCGCTGACGGCCGGCGTCGGGATGGGCGTGGGCACGCCGACCGCCTACCGCTGCCTGATCGCCGCGCGCGTCGCCGCCTTTCTCGGCTGCGGACTGATCGAGAGCGGACTGCCGCGCGTGGTGACGCCGAGATCGCAGCTCGAGGACCGGTGGGCGGCCTTCCGGGATCGTCCCTACCTGACCGCGACAGTTCTCAACAGCCTGATGTCCGTGCACATGGCGCTGCCGACCTTCCTGCTGCCGCTCTGGATCGCGCAGGACACCACCGCGCCGCGCTGGACCGTCTCCGGGCTGCTCGTGATCAACACCGGTCTCATCGTGTTGCTGCAGGTTCCGGCGAGCCGCGGGGTCGAGGGACACCGGGCCGCGGGCCGCCGGATGTTCTGGGCCGGAGCGGCGTTGCTCGTCGGCTTCGGCCTGATGGGGCTCGCCGCGGGCGCCGGCACCACGGCGGCCACGACGCTGCTCGCCTGCGGTATCGCCGCATACACCGTGGGCGAGATCTGGCATGCCGCGGCGTCCATGGAGTGGTCCTTCAGCCTCGCGCCGCCGCACGCGCTGGGCCAGTACTCCGGGGTCTTCGGCCTCGGCGGCGGCGCCGCCGAGGCGGCGGGGCCGGCGGTGCTCGGCGCCGCCGTCCTCGGGCACGGCCGCGTCGGCTGGCTGGTGCTCGGCCTGGCCCTGCTCGCCGTCGGCGCAGTGAGCCCGGTGCTCGTCGGCTGGGCGTCCCGATCGCAGGAAAGGCGCGTCGCGTCAGCCCCGCCGCAGAGCGTGGACAGCGCGCGGACCGTCGGAGCCGCCGGCTGAGGCGGCGGCCGGGCCGGTGCCCCCTCACCCGGGCGCACGGGCGTACGGGCTCTCATCGTCATCAGCGGCAGCAGACAACCGGACGAACAGAAGGGAACGGCCGATGTCGCCGCAGGATCGGGCACGCGTTCGGAGCGAACGGCGCCAACGGACGGACGCGCCGTACGCCGTCGTCGTGGACGCATACGCCAGTGGAAAGTACTTGATTCGTGCGTTCGCCGCGTCGGGGCTGGACGTGGTGCACGTCCAGAGCTCGCCGCGGTTGATCGCCTCGCTGATGGCGCCGGTGCTGGAGGAGTGCCGGAGCAATGTGGTCTGCGCCTCCGACGGTGACATCGACGCCGTCGTAGCCGAGCTGGCCGGACTGCGGCCGGTGGCGGTGGTGGCCGGCGCCGAGCTCGGCGTGCGGCTGGCCGACGAGCTCGCCGAGAGGCTCGGCCTGCCGGGCAACGGCACCGCGCTCTCGGCGACGCGGCGCGACAAGTACGTGATGATCGAAACGCTGCGCCGCGCGGGCCTGCGCTGCGCCGAGCAGCACGTGACAAAGCGGCCGGCGGATGCCTCGGCGTGGGCGGAGCGTTCCGGATTCCCGGTCGTCGTCAAGCCGATCAGCTCCTCGGGCGCCGACCACGTCTACATCTGCCGGAGCGCCGGTCAGGTGCAGGAGGCCGCCGTGCGCATCCTCGCCGCCAAGGACCTGTTCGAGCAGGCGAACAGCGCGGTCCTCGTGCAGTCCTACCTCGAGGGCACCGAGTACGCCGTGGACACGGTCAGCAGCGAGGGGCGAAGGTACGTCTGCGGCGTCTGGGAGTATCAGAAGCAGATGACCGACGAGGGCCGCCGCGTCTACGACCGCAACGTGCTGTGCGACCCGGAAGCGCCGCCGGTGCCCGAGGTCGCCGCATACGTGGACCAGGTACAGGGAGCCCTCGGCATCGCCTTCGGCGCGGCGCACGCAGAGGTGATCGTGACGCCCGATGGCCCCGCCCTCGTCGAGATCGCGGCGCGGCTGAACGGCGGGATGGATCCCGCTTTCCACGACCGCTGTCTAGGTGCCAACCAGGCCGACGTCACCGCACTGGCCTACGCGCGGCCCGAGCAGTTCCGCGAGCGCTACGCCGACCGCGTCTACCGGAAGCGCTGTGCCGCGATCGTGCACCACACGAGCACCCGCCATGACGGCGTGGTGCAGGAGGTCGACGAGGCGGCGCTCAAGCAGATCGCGGCGCTGCCCAGCGTTCAGTCCACGGTCGTCAAACTCGCACCGGGCAGACGCATCCGCCCCACCGTCGACCTGCCCACCAGCCCCCTGCGGATCTACCTCGCCGCCCACGACGAAGCGCGACTGCTCGCCGACTACGCCGCGATCCAAGACCTCAAGGAGCAGGTCTATCGCGTGTCGCGCTGACCCGGGAACCGTCAGCACGATCAGCGCCCGGTCGGCCCAGGAGGTCTTCAGCCAGGTCTTCAGCCGGGACGCTCGCCGAGTTGGCGTTGCAGCACGGCGAGTTGACGCTGGAGCAGCAGAATCTCCGCAGTTCGCCAGGCTGTATCCCGACGCGAGGCCCGGGTCGCCGCGCGGATCCGGGTGGCGAGGAGGAAGACGAAACGCAGGCACACAGGCGCGATCATCGCGGATCAAGCGCGGGCCCTGCAAACCCATGACCAGCACGGATGGACTTCCCGGCATCTTCAGCCGTGGCACTTGTGTTTTCCGCTCCACCACAGATCCGCGCCGTTCGGGCCCCTCACCGCCAGGCGGTCGGTGTGAATCAAGGTGCCGTCGAGGTTGACATGGGTGGCGCCGAACGCAACCGCGGCCATCAACGCCTCGTGAATGCCCGGGGCTGCCAGCGCGAGCACGGCGATGGCCTCGCGCAACTGCCGGTAGCAGGTCGAGAGGCCGCTCGCATTGTCCCTGGCCAGTTGCGCTGTCCGGGTGCCGTCGAGGAACCAGCGCAGCACGAGCACGGCCTGCGACCAGGGCGAGAGGGCACGGCGTCCGACCCGGGTGCCGATCGCCTCCCGGCGCTCGAGCAGCAGGCGGGCGAGGAACATCACGGTGGACGGTCGCACCTGGAGCACGCTGGAGTATGTGACACTGGGCATGCGGAGTCCTTGCAGAGATAGATCTTGGTCGATAGATCTCTTACCAGGGACTCCGCACTCGCATGACGACACGTCACATGCCGGACGAGGCAACCGGATCCACGCCGCCGATCACCCACGGCCACGACCGCTTACCGGGAAAGGCTCATTGAGCGCGAGTTTGAGCCAGCGTGAGACCGGTTCGCCTTCGGGCATCGCCGAGAGGTCGGCGGCGACCCATCGTGCTTCTGCGATCTCTGGTGACAGGATGCATGACTCGGAGTCGGGCGTGGCCCGCACGATGGTGAGCGTGTCGCGCTTGCCTTCGAGACTCGTCGTCACGGTGTCCAGCACACTTGGGGTGTCGGTGATCGTGAGCCCGAGCTCCTCGGCGACTTCGCGGACGCCAGCTTCTTCGGGGCTCTCGCGGTCGGGCTTGTAGGCGCCACCGGGCAGACCCCACCGGGCGGTGTCTGAGTAGGAGTGACGCACGATCAGGCAGCGGGCCGCGTCGCTTGGATGGGTGAGGAGGACCTTCACACCGAACGTGGTGGGCTTGCGGATCTTCCACCACGCGCGTAGCCCCGCACCCACGACTCGGAGTGCTGGAGTTGGGAGCTTCACATATCGCACCGGTCAAGGGTAACGGCCTGGTGAAGCGGGTCGTCGTAGCGCGCGCGCAGCATACGGCCTGGCGCCCAGCCATCGGCAGCTGATCCGAACGCCATGCATGCGTGTGGGTCAGCGACGCCATGAGCGCCGTTTCCACAGCCGCGTAGAGCTTGGACTTACTCAGGCCTTGAGGCTTGGCGGTGATCGTGGTGTTCTCGCCCATGCTCATGACCTCGCTGCTGCGCGTCCCAGTCGATCAGGGAAAGGTCCCAGCCGCACACTGTTTGCGCTTCATTCGGCCTAGGACAGGCCGAGGTTGTGCTCTGCAGTCACCCAGTCGGCGGCGATCGCCTGCTGGGCTGCGGCCAGAGTAATCCTCCCCGAGCACACGGCGCGGTGTAGATCGTTTTCCACGGTGTCCTTCGGGTTGGGCAGTTTCCCGACCTCCGGCCACAGATTCTTGACATCGTTCGACCCGCCGCGCTCAAGGCTGACGAGGTGATCGAGCTCTGATACAGTCCCGTCCGGG
>Ga0310811_10007764_pt1 | contig 13751 bp, 11 predicted proteins | sample YCmetagenome_FD_207642 | JGI IMG/M metagenome (GOLD analysis project Ga0310811, IMG submission 207642) | Soil microbial communities from experimental microcosm in Duke University, North Carolina, United States - YC | ecosystem: Engineered > Artificial ecosystem > Soil microcosm > Unclassified ... | reverse complement strand
GCTCCGGCAGCCGCGGATCGAGGGCGAGTCGCAGCCGCTCGCGCCCCATGCCTTGCAGGTCGGGAAAGTCGCCATGGAAGGCGGCGAGAGTGTCGTGAACCGCAGCGCGTAGCGACGTCCAGGGCCTGGCCGACATCGCGTAGGTCGTGTGAGGGCCCGCGAGCAGGATCAGCGACAGCTGCGTCGCGATCGACGACGCCTCATCCTCGCCGATGGCGCGGTCTCGGGCGAAGGCGGTGAGATCGATCAGGCCCGGCGGGCCGTCGAGATAGCGCTGCAGCGCGTCCGCGGCGTTGGCCTCCGCCAACGCCGCGATCTGGGCGAGGCGCTCGGGCGTGCTGCGCTTGCGCGCCGGCGCCCGCAGGTCGACCAGCGTGCCGCCGCCGATCGTCCGCTGCGCCGACGTGTCGCGCAGGATGAAGCGATCGGCGGCGCAGACCGCGATCGGATGCTCGAGCACGAGCTGGACCCAGCCCTCGCCGCCGGGCCCGAGAGGCGCATCGCCGAGCGGGACGATCCGGCCGCCGATCTCGGCGGCGCCGCAATGAACGCGCACCGGCATCCAGTTGGCGATCGCCTTGGCCTCGGACGTGAGCACGCGAAGGCGCGCGTCGATGCGGATTGCCGGCGCATGCAGCGACGGGTCGAGGACGACATCGCCGCGATGGATCGCGTCCTTGGTGATGCCGTCGCCGGTCAGGTTGAGCGCGCAGCGCTCGCCGGCGCGACCGCGCTCGGCCGGCCGGTTCTGGGCATGGATCGAACGCACCCTGGCGGGCTTGCCGAGCGGGCTGATCAGCACTTCGTTGCCCACTGCAATCGAGCCCGACAGCACCGTGCCGGTAACGACGGTCCCGGCGCCGGTGAGCGTGAACGAGCGATCGACGGCGAGGCGGAAGCGGCCGCAAATCGCCCTCTCCATCATCGCCGACGCCGCGTCGTCGAGCCCCGCGTGCAACCCGCCGATTCCCTCGCCGCTCACCGTCGAGACCTCGACGATCTCGGCGCCGTCGAGCGCAGTGCCGGCGAGCAGGCTGGCGATTTCGGCGCGGACCTCGGCGCGGCGTTCCGCCGAAACGAGATCGACCTTGGTGAGTGCGACGAGGCCGCGGCGGACTCCGAGCAGGTCGACGATGGCGAGGTGCTCGAGGGTCTGGGGCATCACGCCGTCGTCGGCGGCGACGACGAGCAGCACGAGGTCGATGCCGGTGGCGCCCGCGAGCATGTTGTGGACGAAGCGCTCGTGACCGGGGACGTCGATGAACCCCATCACCGAGCCGTCGGGGCAGGGGACGTAGGCGAAGCCAAGGTCGATCGAAATACCGCGGGCCTTTTCTTCCTTCAGGCGATCGGTGTCGACGCCGGTCAGCGCGCGGACGAGCGCGGTCTTGCCGTGATCGACGTGGCCCGCGGTGCCGACGATCATGGGGCGAGCCTCCGTCGCGGGCGATCGACGGCGACGAGATCGAGTCCGGCGAGGTTGGCAACGAACGCGTCCTCATCGTCGAGGCAGCGGAGATCGAGGCGGAGCGCGCGGTTCTCGAGCCGGCCGATCACCGGAACCGGAAGCCGGCGCAAGGCCGCGGCAAGCGAGTCGAGCGCTCCGTCGCCTTTCTTGGCCGCCGGACGGATCGCGAGGCCGGCGCTGGCGATCGTCTCGGTCGGCAGCGCGCCGGAGCCGATCTGGCTGCGGCAGGCCGCGATGTCCACGGTGTAGCGGGGGCCGAGCGCGCGGGCGATCCTCGGCGCGAGGCGACGCGCGCTTGCCTCGATGTCGGCAAGGGGCCGGGTGAGCAGCGCCAGCGTTGGCAATCGCTCGGCGAGACGATCGGGATCGCGGTAGAGCTTCAGCGTCGCCTCGAGTGCCGCCAACCGGATCTTGTCGACCCGCAGCGCGCGCTTGAGCGGGTTGCGGTTGATCTGGGCGATCAGCGATTTGCGTCCGACCACGAAACCGCACTGCGGACCGCCCAGGAGCTTGTCGCCGGAGAAGGTGACGAGATCGGCGCCCGCGCCGACCGCTTCGGCGACGGTCGGCTCGTGGACCAGCCCCCAGCGCGCGAGATCGACAAGCGTGCCCGAGCCGAGATCGTGTGCGAGCGGGATCTTGCGCTTGCGCGCGAGCTCGGCGAGCGCCTCGGCGCCGACTTCGGCGGTGAAGCCCTCGATTTTGTAGTTCGAGGTGTGGACCTTGAGAATCAGGCCGGTGTCGTCGCCGATCGCGGCGGCGTAGTCCATAAGATGGGTGCGGTTGGTGGTGCCGACCTCGACCAGCTTCGCGCCCGAGCGGACCATAATTTCCGGGATGCGGAACGCGCCGCCGATCTCGATCAACTCGCCGCGCGAGACGATCGCCTCCTTGCCTTTGGAGAAGGTGTTGAGCACCAGCAGGACGGCGGCGGCGTTGTTGTTGACGACGGTCGCGTCCTCGGCACCGGTCAGATCGCACAGCAGCGCGCGGAGGTGGTCGTCGCGTTCGCCGCGACGGCCCGAGTCGAGATCGAACTCGAGGGCGACGGCATCTCGCATCGCCTTGACCGCCGCCTCGACGGCGGTCTCGGGCAGCAGCGCGCGGCCGAGATTGGTGTGCAGCACCGTGCCGGTGAGATTGAAGACGGGGCGGAGGCTGGAGACGGCGTCGGAGTCGAGCCGGGCCGCGGCGATCGTCGCGATATCGGCGACGTCGGGCGGGGCCGCCCCGTCGCGCACCGAGGCGCGCGCGGCGGCGAGCGATTCGCGCACCGCCGAAACGACGACCGGACGGCCGAAGGTCTCGATGGCGCGGACGGCTTCGACGGTCCGCAGCACCTCGTCGACGGACGGCAGCCCTCTCAGGCGCGCGATACCGGCATTCGCCATACGACCCGAGCCTCGGGATCAGTAGCCGAACAGGAACGGATTTACCGCCCCGCGGCGCAGGCCCGCGTCGCGGAGCAGCAGGTCGAGACCAAGGCTTGCCACATCATCGGCAACGGGATCCAGCGCAGGATCCGTGTGCTGATGCAGGATCTTCACGTACGCGCGGCAGGACTCGCAGGTTTCGGCCTTAATCGTTCCGGCATCGCCGTCGATCCCTTGGTAGGCGATGCCCTTCGTCGTACCGCACAGCGTACATTTGATGCGGACGTAGTTCCAGAGAGTGGCGCAGAGCGAACATACGCAAAACCGCGTACCGTGAGCGCCCTGCCACCCGACCACCACAGATGTCACGGGCGGCCCGCCGCAGGCCGGGCAGGCGCCGTCGCCGACCGGACGCAGCCGCTTCGGCGCGAGCCGTGCGGCAAGGCGTGCGAAATGAACCTGTAGCGCCGCCGCGACCATGGCATGCTCGGCGAAGGAATCGGCGGGGATCGCGTCAGTGAGGACGTTGTGGACCATCACAGCTCTGCCGAGCATATCGGTCGCTTGCAGTCGGCCGAGAGCAGCGCGTGCGAGCTCCGGCATCACCACCTCGCCGAGTCCGGCAATGACGCGTGACAGCAGGGCTGTGAACGCATTGTCCAGGACAAAGGCGTTGCGGTCGAGGGGCGGCATGCCGAAGCCATACGACCGCTCGATGGCGTCGGCCTCGGGCCACGTCGGCTCCGGCGCGTCGGCAAGGGTGCGCGCCTGGACTCGGGCGACATCGGCGAGGAACAGGAGATAGGCCGCCAAGCCGTGACCGGCTGCGAGGGCCTGGAAGCGCTCGGCGCGCTCGGTGAACAGGGTCGAGGGTTCGGGAAGCCGCGCGAACGGCGGCGATGCCACTTCGCCGATGATCGTGCCGGCCTCTGGCGTGTCACTCATGCGCTGCGATGGCTGCCCTCTTCAGCGGTGTGTTCAGTGGTAGTGGGAGGTCGTCGTGTCGCGCGGCTTCGCGGCTTCTTCGCGCAGCCACTTGCGGTGATAGCGCCACGCCCAGCCGCCGGTGACGTTGCCGCGGATCATGCCGCGGAACGTGCCGCGCACCCAGATCGCGGCGTACACGTGCGTGATCCACAGCAGGATCGCCAGGATCGCGATGCCCGAGTGGATGAGGAGCGCGACGCGCTGCGTGTCGAGCGAGAAATAGCTCGAGAAATAGCGATCCCAGATGATCAGCCCGCTGCAGATCAGGATGATGATGAAGATCGCCATGCCCCAGAACACGATCTTCTGGCCGGCGTTGTACTTGCCGAGCTCGGGCAGGTTCTCGTCGTGGGCGGTAAGGACGTCGCGGATGCGCCGCATCCAAGTGCCGTCCTCGGCCTTCCACAGGTTGAGCTTCCAGAAGCGGAGGAACAGCCCGGCGAAGCTGAAGAACAGCACGACCCCGATCCACGGGTGGATGATCCGCGTTATCTCGCCGCCGCCGAAAAGGTTGGTGAGGAAATAGAGGCTGGGGTGGAACAGCGCCAGGCCTGAGATCGCGAGCAGGACGAGGCAGATTGCCGTGACCCAGTGATTGATCCGGGCCCCGGTCGTGTAGCGGTCGACGGTGGTGGTGGGTGCGCCTTGTGCCGCCGTCGCATCGGTCTCGCGAACGGTGTGGACGGAAGAGCTCATGTGCGGTTCTCCTCATCCACCAGCCGGCGAGCGTTCTCCTCGTCGCTGCGGGTGACGCGATTCGGGCCGTTCACCACGTGGTGGACGAACGCGACGATCACGGCGCCCGCGATGGCCGCGAGCCCGGTGTACTTGGTGACGCCCTTCCAGAGCTGGACAAGTGGGCTGATCCTCGGATCCTTGGCGAGGCCGGCGTAGATCTCCGGCTTGTCGGCGTGATGCAGCACGTACATGACGTGGGTCCCGGCGACGCCGGGCGGGTTGTAGAGCCCCGCATTATCGAAACCACGCGACTTCAGATCGGTGATGCGTCCATCGGCGTGGGCGAGCATCTCGTCCGTTGTGCCGAAGACGATGGCGTGAGTCGGGCAGGCCTTGGCGCATGCCGGTCCCTGGCCGACCGCGACACGGTCCGAGCACAGCGTGCACTTGTGGGCCTTGCCCTCGGTCTTCGAGATGCGGGGGATGTTGAACGGGCATCCCTTCACGCAGTAGCCGCAGCCGATGCAGTTGTCGGCGACGAAATCGACGATACCGTTCGAGTACTGGACGATCGCTCCCGGCGCCGGGCACGCCTTGAGGCAGCCCGGATCGGCGCAGTGCATGCAGCCGTCCTTACGGATCAGCCACTCGAGGTTGCCGGTAGACGGATTCTCGTACTCGGTGAACCGCATCAGCGTCCACATGTCGGGCGTGAGGTCGGTCGGGTTGTCGTAACTGGCGTCGAAGGTCCCGACCACCTCATGGCGGTCGTTCCACTCGATGCACGCCGCCTGGCACGCCTTGCAGCCGATGCACCTCGAGACGTCGATGAGCTTGACCACCTCGTCCTTGAACTGGACGTCGGCGTTCGCGGTCGATGTGGCCGAAACCCGGACGAGATCCATTGCGCGTGGTGATGCCATGGTTCCCTCCCTCAGACCGTCGGCCCGCTGATGGGCTCAATGTTGAGGAGAAACGCCTTGAACTCCGGCGTCTCGGAATTGGCGTCGCCGACGAACGGCGTCAGCGAGTTCGGGCCGTAGCCCTTCTTCGCCTGGCCGGTGAAGCCCCAGTGCAGCGGCACGCCGATGATATGCACCGGCTTGCCGTCGACGGTGATCGGCTTGATGCGCTTGGTCACGTACGCCTTCGCCTGCACCGAGCCGCGCTTCGACCACACCCGCACCCACGAGCCGTTGCCGATGTTCTTCTCGCGGCCGAGCTCTTCCGATATCTCGACGAAGAACTCGGGCTGGAGCATCGCATTGACCCACACGTGCTTGGTCCAGAAGTGGAAGTGCTCGGTAAGTCGGTACGAGGTGCCGACGTACGGGAACTCCTTGGATGCAGTGTCGGCGAACGCGGCGAGGTCCTCCGGGAACACGCGACATGCCGGATTGCCCTTGATGTTGGGCGCGACGGGGTTGGCGATCGGACTTTCGAACGGCTCGTAATGCGCCGGGAAGGGGCCGTCGCGCATGGTGTTGCGCACCCACAGGCGGCCGACGCCCTCCTGGTTCATGATGAACGGACCGACCACATTGGGCTTGGCGCTCGGCACGATGTCCGGCACGTCGTAGCCGGCCCACGCCGAGCCGTTCCACTCGATCACCTTGCGGTTCGAATCCCACGCCTTGCCGTTGATGTCGGCGGATGCGCGGTTGTACATGATCCGCCGATTCGCCGGCCACGAGAACGTCCACTTCGGATAGAAGCCGGCGTCGTCGGGGTCGAAGTTGTCGCGGCGGGCCATCTGGTTGCCGTCCTCGGTGTAACAGCCCGAGTAGATCCAGCAGCCGGCCGCCGTCGTGCCGTCGTCGCGGAGCACACCGAAGCCGGCGACCTGCTTGCCCGCTTCGAGCAGCAGCTTCGACGGGTCGTTCGGGTCCTTCACCGACTCGATGACGTAGCCATTGAGCTCCTTGGCGAGCTCGTCGGGCAACGGATCGTTGGGATCCTTGTAGGGCCAGTGCAGCTTCACCACAGGATCGGGGACCGCGCCGCCATCCTTCTGATACATGTCGCGCAGGCGCGTGAAGATCTGCGCCATGATCCAGGTGTCGTGCTTGGCGTCGCCCGGCGGATCGCCGCCGGCAAAGTGCCATTGCAGCCAGCGGCTCGAGTTGACGAGCGAGCCGTCCTCCTCGGCGAAGCAGGTCGAGGGGAGCTGGAAGACCTCGGTCTGGATCGACTTCGTGTCGACGTCGTTGAACGCGCCCTGGTTGTCCCAGAACCGCGAGGTCTCGGTGTCGAGCGGATCAATGGTGACCAGGAACTTGAGCTTCGACAGCGCCTCCGTGATCTTCTTGCGGTTCGGCGCCGACAGCAGGGGATTGAATCCCTGACAGACGTAGCCGTTCATCTTGCCCTGATGCATCAGCTCGAAGGCGCGCAGCATGTCGTAGCTTCCGACATCGAGCTTGGGCAGCCACTGGTAGGCCCAGTCGTTGTCCGCGGTCGCCGCCGGCCCGAACATCGACTTCTGAAAGCTGACGAAGAACTTCTTGTAGTTCTGCCAGTAGCTCATCTGGTCGGGTTCGAGCGGCTTGAACGCGCGCTTCGATATGTAGGAATTGAAGTCGGGCTCCGAATCCACCGGCAGCACCAGATAGCCGGGGATCAGGTTCGACATCAGGCCGATGTCGGTCAGTCCCTGGATATTGGAATGACCACGCAACGCGTTCATGCCGCCGCCGCGCAGCCCGATGTTGCCGAGGATGAGCTGCAGCATTGCCATCGCCCGGATGTTCTGCGACCCTTTCGAGTGCTGGGTCCAGCCGAGTGCGTACATCGACGTCATCGCCTTGTCCGGCGCCGATGTCTCGGCGATCATCGCCGCGATCTTCTCGAACTTGTCCTTCGGCGTGCCGCAGATTCGCGACACCATGTCGGGTGTGAACACCGACACGTGCTCCTTGAGCAGATTCCACACGCAGCGCGGGTTCTGGAGACTCGTGTCTTTTCGGGCATAGCCGTCGTCGCCGATCTCGTATTCCCACGACGAGCGGTCGTAATCGCGCTTCGACTCGTCATAGCCGCTGAACAGCCCGTCCTTGTAGGAGTAGCCCTCCTTCACGAGATAGGCCGCGTTGGTGAACGAATTGACGTAGTCCCACTGCACCTTGTTGTTCTGGATGCAGTGATTGATGACGCCGAACAGGAACGCTATGTCGGTTCCCGGGCGGATCGGCGCATAGAAGTCGGCGACTGAGGCCGTGCGCGTGAATCGCGGATCGACGACGATCAGCTTGGCGCCGCGGTTAGCCTTGGCTTCGGTAACCCACTTGAAGCCGCAGGGATGCGCCTCGGCGGCGTTGCCGCCCATGACGACGACGAGGTCCGTGTTCCGGATGTCGGTCCACGAATTGGTCATCGCGCCACGGCCGAATGTTGGGGCCAAACTGGCCACCGTGGGGCCGTGTCAAACTCTTGCCTGGTTGTCGAAAGCGACCATCCCCAGGCCGCGCACCACCTTGTATGTCAGGAAGGCCGTCTCGTTGCTCGAAGCCGAGGCGGCGAGGAAGCCGGTCGTGAGCCAGCGGTTCACCGTCACGCCGTCCCGGTTCGCCGCCACGAAGTTCGCGTCGCGGTCTTCCTTGAACAGCTTGGCGATGCGATCGAGCGCGAAGTCCCAGGTCACGTCCTCGAACTTGTCCGCGCCGGGCTTGCGATAGCGCGGCTTGGTCAGCCGTGTCGGCGCGTTGACGAAGTCCTTGAGTGCGATGCCCTTGGGGCACAGCGTGCCGCGGTTGGTCGGGTGGTCCGGATCGCCTTCGATGTGGGCGATGACGCGCTTGCCGCCGGCCGCGGGCTGCGGCGCATACATGATGACGCCGCATCCGACCGCGCAGTACGGGCAGGTATTGCGTGTCTCCACCATGCTCGCAAGTTTGAAGGGACGGATCATCGCGGCGTGTGCCGCTTCGATCTCCCCGAAACCGAGTGCGGCGAGAGTCGTCCCGGCCAGGCCGGCTCCCGTACCTCGGAGAAATTGTCGTCTGGAGATGTCGTCCAACATCTAACCGCTCCTCCAAAAGCACGTGTCTGGAAACGGCGAATGACGAGCGCGAGGGTTCTTGTTCTGATTTTCCAGAATTATCGGCCCGGGTTGAGAGAGGGTCAAGGAGCGACGGCCGTGCGCCGTTTGGGACTTTTCTGGGTCGGCGACATTGGTGGCTTGACCCCTTTGGGGTACGGCCGGATACTTTTCGCGGATGCCATCGGCACTCTGCCGCGTGACGGCGCATAGAGGCCTCCGTAGAGGCAGGGCGTGAGCACCGCTCCGAACACGGACCTGCGGTCCCGCCCACCTACCGTCGATTCCCCGGGGGGTGCTTCCCCAATGGAAACGGCGTCGCGGTATCCTGTACGTCTTACCGAACTGGCTCATGGCGGTGGCTGCGGTTGTAAGCTCGCGCCTTCGGTGCTCCACGACATCCTGGCGAAGATTCCAGTTACCGATCGGTACCCGTCGCTGCTGGTCGGCACGGAGACGTCCGACGATGCCGCGGTGTACCGCCTCAGCGACACCCAGGCGCTGGTCGCGACCACGGACTTCTTCATGCCGATCGTCGACGACCCATTCGACTTCGGCCGCATCGCCGCGACCAACGCGCTGTCCGACGTCTATGCGATGGGCGGCACGCCGGTCATGGCGCTCGCCATCGTCGGCATGCCGGTCGGCAAGATCCCGCTGCCGATGGTGCAGGACATTCTCGCCGGCGGTGCGGCCGTCTGCGCCGAGGCCGGTGTCCCGATCGCCGGCGGTCACTCGATCGATTGCCCCGAACCGGTCTACGGCCTTGCTGCGATGGGACTGGTCGATCCGCGCCGCATCCTGCGCAACAGCACGGCGCGGCCGGGCGATTCGCTCATTCTCGCCAAGCGGCTCGGCATCGGCATCTTCAGCGCCGCGCTCAAGCGCGGAGAGCTCGACGGCCCAGGGTACGCCGAGATGCTCGAATCCACCACCCAGCTCAATGCCGTCGGCGCGGAGCTGAGGTCGATCGCCGCGGTGTCCGCTGTGACCGACGTCACCGGCTTCGGGCTCCTCGGCCACACGCTGGAGATGTGCCGGGGCGCCGGAATCGGCGTCCGGATAGCGTGGGATCGCTTGCCGATCTTCCCGGCCGCACTGCGTTTCGCCGAGGCCGGGATCGGCACCGGCGCATCGACCCGCAATTGGGACAGCTACGGTCACGACGCCGATTTGCCGCCCGGGATGTCCGGCTGGCAGCGGACTCTCCTGTGCGATCCCCAGACCAGCGGCGGGCTCCTGATCGCGTGCGGGCCCGACGGAGTCGATGTGACACTCGACCTTCTGCGGGAACGCGGATTTGTTCACGCTTCCATCATCGGAGCGTTCGTGTCCGGCGCACCTCGCGTTAGCGTTTCGTGAACCACTGCGGCTGACAATCGCGAGAGGAACACGGTCATGACCATGCATCGACGTGAAGTGCTCAAGGGGGGCGTCGCGCTGTCGGCGCTGGCGCTGCTGCCGGCTTCGGTCCGCGCGGCGACGAGTGTTCCTGCGCTCCAGCCGCGCTCCTCGTGGCGCACGTTCGAAGTGACCACGCGGCTCGAACTTCCGGGTGGCGAGCGGGCGATGGCATGGATTCCGCTGCCGTCGGTGACGGACGATGCATGGATTCGCCCGGCCACCATGGGCTGGAGCACCAATGCGGCGACCGCGACGGTGCGTGATGTCGGCATGAGCGGTGCCAAGCTTCTTCACGTCCATTGGTCGTGGACGTCGGCGATTCCGGTCGTCGAGCTGCGGACGCGCATCGCCACGCGCGACTGGGTGGTCGACCTGTCGACGCCGGGCTCGCCCCGCACGCTCAGCGACGCGGAGCGCAGCCGTTATCTCGCCGGAACGCCGTTCGTGCCCGTTGACGGCATCGTCAGGCAGACGGCGGACGGACTCATCGCCGATGTCCGAGGCGACGTCGGAAAGGTGCGGCGAATCTACGACTGGGTCGTGCACAACACCTACCGCGACGCCGATGCGCCGGGCTGCGGCACCGGCAACGTCGCCGCGATGCTCGCGAGCGGTCGCCTCGGCGGCAAGTGCGCCGATCTCAATGCGCTGTTCGTCGCACTGGTGCGCGCCGCCGGAATTCCGGCGCGCGAGCTGTACGGCGTGCGCGTGGCCCCCTCGGCGCTCGGCTACCGAAGCCTCGGATCGCGGGCGGGCGACATCACGTCGGAGCAGCACTGCCGCGCCGAGGTCCACCTGTCGGGCTTCGGCTGGGTGCCGATGGATCCGGCCGACGTCCGCAAGGTCATCCTCGACGAGCCGGGCGGCCTCAAGCTCGGCGACGCAAAGGTCGAAGTGGTGCGGCGACTCCTGTTCGGCGCGTGGGAAACCAATTGGGTTGCCTACAACGACCTGCGCGACGTAACCCTTCCGGGATCGCTTGGGCCTAGCATACCGTTCCTGATGTATCCGCAGGCCGAGATCGCCGGACAGCGCCTCGACTGCCTCGACGCCGACGCGTTCAAGTACCGGATCACCAGTCGCGAGATCTCGACGTAACCTCCGGGAGTCGAGCGCCGGACGGCAGACGTCCGGCGCTTTTTTGTCGTGTCGCGATCGGCATCAGATCATCGGCAGCTCGCGGGCGACGCCGACCGGGAAGGCCTTGTCGATCCGTGCGAGGTCGCCATCGGTGAGGTGCACCTGGGCGGCGCCGGCGTTGTCCTCCGCGTGACGCGGAGACGAGGCTTTCGGAATCGCGAACACCGAGGCGCGACGCGTCAGGAACGCGAGCGCCACCTGGCGCGGCGTCGCGTTGTGCGCCTCGGCGGCCTCCTGCAGCACCTTGCCCGAGGCCGAGCGCGGTGACGGGAAGTTGCCGCTGCCGAACGGGCTGTAGGCGACCACCGCGATGTCGTGCTGCTCGCACCACGGGATCACGCCGTGCTCGATCGCGCGCTCCTCGAGATGATAGAGCACCTGGTTGCAGGCGATGCGCCGCTCGCCGACGAGGTCTACCGCCTCTTCGAGATCGGAAACATCGAAGTTGCTGACACCCCACGAGAGAATTTTGCCGTTGCGCACCAGCTCGTCGAACGCGGCGAACGTTTCGTTGAGCGGCTCGCGCCCGCGCCAGTGGAGCAGATAACAGTCGAGTCGATCGGTGCCGAGTCGCTTGAGCGACGCCTCGCACGCCTTGAGCGTTCCGCGCCGGGAGGCGTTCTGCGGCAGTACCTTGGAGACCAGGAACACCTCGTCGCGCCGGCCGGCGATCGCTTCGGCGACGATCTCCTCGGCCTCGCCGTCGCCGTACATCTCCGCGCTGTCGATGTGGGTCATGCCGAGATCGAGCCCGCGGCGAAATGCTGCGACGGCATCGGCGCGACGCGCGCGCTCCATCATCCAGCTCCCCTGGCCGATGACCGGCACCTGCCGTCGGGTCGGCCCGAACCGACATTGCTGCATGACACCCCCGATACCGGAACTTCGTGCACCGTGGCGCGGACGCCAGGCGCGTGCAAGCGTGTAATCCGGCCGTCAGGTGGCGGCGCGGGCCGGCAGCATCAGCGGATCGCGGAGCTCGACCACCTGGCGGACGTTGTCGCCGTCGACGATCTCCAAGTTCTTGAGCCCCTCGGTGCCGACCTCGGCGAGAATCCGCTGCGGCTTCCGGATCATATGGTCGACGCCGTCGAGCGCGATCTCGAGCAGGTCGTCCTTGGGATCGTAGGTGATTCCCAGAAGCGGCAGCCACTTGACCGCCACCTGGCTGCCGATCGCCAGCGATTCGACGCGGATGTCCGCCTGCTTGCCTTCGAGCAGCCGCGACAGTCCGTCGAAGAACCCCTGCCACTCCGAGCGATCGAGATTGCGCGTCGTCATGCGGCCCTCCCTCCGAAAAAAGACATAGCGCGATTCGCCGCGAATGGTTCCGCTCGCGCCGCCGGGTAGGAACGCTCTGGCTCGGTCCGGTAGCCGGAGGTAGCATTGAGCTACCCGAGAACGCCGACGACGGCACCGGGACAGGGCGGGGAGGCTCTCGATGTTGAGGCGGTTGGCGATCGCCGCGGCGCTCGTCGTGTGCGCGACGCAGGTCGAGGCGGAGACGCCGGAGGAATTCTACCGAGGCAAGATCATCAAGCTGGTGATGAGCGCCGGCGAGGGCGGGGGCTACGGCACCTACGTCAACGCCATCGTGCCGTACATGCAGCGCTATCTGCCCGGCAATCCCAAGATCATCGTCCAGCACATGCAGGGCGCGGGCGGGCTGGTCGCCGCCAACAACCTCTACAACGTGCTGCCGCGCGACGGCTCGGTGTTCGCGCTGATCCACCGCGCCGCGGTCTCGACGGCGGCGCTGTTCGAGAAGAAGAACATCCGCTTCGATCCGACCAAGTTCGGCTGGATCGGCAGCATGAACGACGAGAAGAGCGTGTGCGCGGTCTGGCACACCGTGCCGGTGAAGACGTTCCAGGACCTGCTGACGACGCCCATCCCGATGAGCGGCCTCGGACCGGGCGGCGACACCGACGTCTACACCAACCTCCTCAACAACGTGTTCGGCACCAAGATGAAGCTGGTGACCGGCTACCACAGCGGCGGCGACATGGACCTCGCGATCGAGCGCGGCGAGGTCGCCGGGCGCTGCGGCTGGTCGTGGTCGACGCTGATCAGCACCAAGGCCGACTGGGTGGCGGAGAAAAAGGTCGTGCTGCTGCTGCAGATGGCGCTCGAAAAACATCCCGATCTGCCGGACGTGCCGTTGATCGGCGAGTTCGCGACCACCGACGAGCAGAGGCAGATCCTCGACGTCCTGCTGTCGCCGCAGTTGATGGGCCGGCCGCTGCTCATGCCGCCCGATGTCCCGCCGGAGCGCCTGGCGGCGATGCGGGCGGCTTTCGTGTCGAGCATGAGCGACCCGCAGTTCATCGCCGGCGCCAAGGAGATCAATCTCGAAACGTCGATGGTCACCGGCGAGCGGCTCGAAGCGATGATCAAGCATCTGTTCGCGATGCCCGAGGACATCGTGAAAAAGGCCGCGGCGGCCCAGGACAGCCCGAAGCGCTGACGGTTCCATTCCTCTGCCCTCTGCTGCGCTGCTCTCGGCAGCCCGAAGCCCTCGCTCCTTTCTTAAGGGAGCGAGGGCCTGGTGAGGGGCCGAGTGCGCCAACCCTGCCAGGCGGACGCACTCCGTCGTCGGCGGCTCCGGCAGGAGCCGCCTTTGTCGTCCCCGTTGCGGGGCAGTGGGGTGCCGACGCTGCGTTTA
>Ga0310811_10007762_pt1 | contig 13754 bp, 7 predicted proteins | sample YCmetagenome_FD_207642 | JGI IMG/M metagenome (GOLD analysis project Ga0310811, IMG submission 207642) | Soil microbial communities from experimental microcosm in Duke University, North Carolina, United States - YC | ecosystem: Engineered > Artificial ecosystem > Soil microcosm > Unclassified ... | reverse complement strand
AACAGCGGTGTTCATGTTCGCTACCGCAAGCGAGCTATGGGCGCAGGACCGAACGGTCAAAGGCCGGATTACATCTGCTGAGGATGGCTCCGCCTTACCAGGTGTTAACGTTGTTTTAAAAGGTACTACCACGGGAACGGTTACAGATTCCAACGGTGAGTACTCTTTATCTGTCCCATCTTCGGGCGGATTTTTAGTATTTTCATTTATTGGACTTAGGTCTCAAGAAATTGAGATAGGTTCAAAATCTACGATTGATGTTCCGATGTCGAGTGATGTTCAGCAACTCAATGAAGTTGTTATAACAGGCTCATTAGGTCTTCAGCGCCAGGAGAAAGAAATTGGTTATGCTGCCAGTATAATTTCGACCGCTGAATTAACCAGAGCAAAAGCTATTGACGTTGCTCAAAGTTTGAACGGAAAAATTTCCGGACTTAACATCACAACAACTAATGGTGGTGTATTCTCAAACGCGAAAATAAACATTCGTGGTGTACGCTCACTTACTGGTAATAACCAGCCAATGCTTGTTGTTGACGGTGCGCAAGTTCCTTATGAGGTACTAGGTGTAATTCCTCCAGATGATATCGATGACATTACCATCCTTAAAAGTGGTTCTTCTGCAGCTCTATATGGTCCCGATGCTGTGAACGGTGTACTTGTTGTTACAACTAAAAGAGGTAAAGGTGCCACTAACGAAAATCCAACAGTTTCTATTACATCGTCTTATCAGGCTACTCGCGTAGCATATTTCCCAAAACTTCAGCATAGCTTTGGCGCAGGTGCTGGTGAAGTGGTGGATGGATATGGAAACTACGGCTATGTTCCTTACGAAAACCAGATCTATGGCCCACGTTTTGATGGTTCAATAAAGGATATTGGTATTGCGACACAGGAGGAGCCAATAGCTCAAAAAGGTGTTTATAGTCCGATTCACAAAGATGACAAAACCAAATTCTGGAATACAGGTTCAACTTTCCAGAATACAGTTTCTCTGCAAGGTCATGATTATTATATTTCATTCAGCGATGCACAAATTAAAGGGTTAATGCCTGATGATCAGAATCGCCGTACTGCAATAAGAATTAATGGTGACAAAAAGGTAAAAAATTTCAGCTTCAACTACTCACTTGGCTATACTGCAGGAAAATCCAATGTGGTTAACGAAGCTCAATTGCAGAATGCTTTCCAGGGAGCATATTCAGGTAGTATCATGTTTGCAGTAATGCAGACACCAGATAACGTTCCACTTCTTTCTTATAAGAATACTAAATCAGGCTGGGGTAAATTTGATAATTACTATAATGAATTCGCTTTCAATCCTTATTGGGTGATTCAAAACCTCCGCTCACTTGGTACTAATAATAATTTTATTGGTAACGCTACATTGGGTTATGAAATTAAGCCTTGGTTAAAAGCAACAGCAAGATTTGCTTCTGCAACAACAGACTCTAGAACTGATAATATTCAAAACCCGCTTAACTTGTCAGAGTGGACACTTGCACACCGCAATGCCACTACATATCAGAACGTTAAGGGATCCGTTACGAATTCTATGCAAAGAGGATCTTTGTTTAACATTGACTACTTCTTGAATGGTAAGACGAAGGTTAGCAACAATCTTACATTCAGCTATGTTGTTGGTGGTAACTTCCGTGAAACTATGGCGAAGAACGAGACTATTACAGGTAACAACCTTGTAGCAGATCTTCCAAATATTACGATCAGAAGTGGTGACGCAGTTATTCTTGGTTACAATAGTGGAAATAACTTTAATTTACATACACGTCGTGTATCAGGGTATGGAATGATCAACTTTGGATTCAAAGATTGGGCGTTCGTTGAAGTAACAGGAAGAAACGACTGGGATAGCCGTCTTGCAAAAGCTAATCGTTCATTATTCTACCCAGGTGCTAACGTTTCACTTGTGCTTTCTGATGCAATACCATCTCTCAAAGGCAACACAATTTCTTATTTGAAATTAAGAGGAGCTTACTCGAAGAGTGGTAACGTTAACTTAGGTCCTTACTCATTACATCCAACATACTCTCCTCCACTTGGTTTCCCGTTTGGATCGAATGCAGGTTTTTCTGCTGATCCAATATACCCATCGGCAAACCTGAAACCTGAAACGGTTACAACAACAGAAGTTGGTTTAGAGTTAAGTGTATTGAACAACCGTATTGACTTTAACGCTACTTATTTTAACTCGGCATGTAATAATCAAATACTTTCAACATCACTGCCGTTTAGTACAGGTTATTCAAATGGTTTGGCAAATGCTGCATCTTTCACCAACAGTGGTGTTGAGATGGACCTTGGACTTGCTAAAGTAAAGATTGGAAGTGGTAACTTCAGCTTTAAAGTAAATGCTACTTACAATACGAACAAGGTTACAAAAACACCAAATGGTGACCCTGTAATTCTTACTGGTACAGGTAACTTTACCCAGATCTCAAGAGGTTCGCCAACAGCTAACAATATCGCAATAGTTGGACACCCTGCATTCCAGTTCCAGTTGTCAGATTACGAAAGAGATCCAGCTACTGGAAAAGTTATTGTTGACAGATATACTGGTAACCCTAGCCAGTCAACCCAATTGACTATTATGGGGCGCAGCTTACCACTCTGGATATTTGGTTTCACACCGAAGTATGAAATTGGTGGCTTAACATTGTCAATGACATGGGATTACAAGACTGGTCACAATTTCTATTCAGGTATTGGTTCTGATATGGACTTCTCAGGTATTTCAGCTCGCTCTGCTTCTTATGGACGTAAACGCTTTGTGTTTCCGCATTCAGTTTACAAAGGAGATGATGGCAAATATGTTGATAACAAGAACATTCAGATACAGGATGGAAACTACGGTTTCTGGACAGGTTCTTCTACAAACACTGCTATTGCAACAAACTATTTTGCCAGTGCAGCTGCTCTTCGTTTAAGAGAGGTAAATATTACCTATCAGGTACCTACAAAATGGGTGTCTAAGACCAAGTATATCAAGAAAATTTCTGTGAGCTTGATTGGTCGTAACCTGCTTCTCTTTGTGCCTAAGTCAAATCAGTGGGGTGATCCTGAATACAACTACTCTTCTACTGGAAATACTGCAGGTTTGAGCAGTGCATTCATGACGCCTTCTGGAAGAATGTATGGTGCAAGTGTAAACTTTACTCTATAACAAACGAAAATATTTCGACATGAAATTCAGATATAAAATATTATTAGTGAGTCTCACGGTTGCTATTGGCTTCACAGCTTGTAACCTGGACATCAACGACGACCCGAATAGAATTACGGATAAAAACATAACGGGTACCCTGTTACTTGTTTCCGGATACCAGGGAACTGCGCAACGCATCGCCAGTGGCAATTTAACGTTCATTCACAACTGGTTAGGCTACTGGTCTAATTCAGGTTCATTTGCTATTGATCAAACAGAAACCACGTATAACATTACTCCTGGTTTCGGTAATACCCTCTGGGCAAACCTGTATGGTACGCTCTTTGACTTAACACTTTCGAAACGCAAATCATTAGAAGCCGGTGACAGCGTTGCTGCTGGAGCGGCAATAATCTTATCGGCGCGTTTGTGGCAGGATTTGGTGGATACCTACGGTAACATCCCATATTCTACAGCCTTCAGCTATACTGTAAATCCACACCCTACTTATGATGATGGTAAGGATGTGTACATAGGATTGATGAAGTCGCTTGACTCAGCCGTTATGTTTATGGGTGCAAAAGCACTTGTATCATGGCCGAACTATAATTTACCAAAGATTAATGGTGTGGCGTTAACCCAAAAGCAATGGATCCAATGGGCTAATACCTTGAAGTTGAGATTACTTATCCACCAATCAGAGGTAAACATCTTCGATGAAGATGCCGAGCTGGCAAAGATTGATGCCACTAGTGCTGGTTTTCTTGATGCAACAGTATTTTTTAATCCCGGATATACAAAGTCTACCAACAAACAATCTCCATTCTATGCAAATTATGGTAAGACAGTAGCGGATGCAGATGCTGCGCCGTCAGTTAAGGCAAATAACTACTTCCTTGGTCTTCTAAACAATGATGGTGATGTTCGATTAGACTACTATTTCGTGTCGCCAGTTGTTGGCACTAACTATGGTGCTGCTACCGGAAACCCATTAAATGCTTCTGGTGTTGGCGAAGGATTGGCTAAAGGCAACGATCAGGATGCTTGGTTGAGTACAGACATTGAAAGCTACTTTCTTCAGGCAGAAGCTATTATTCGTGGATGGACATCAGCTTCGTATGGCGGTACAAAAGATGAACTCTATCAAAAAGGGGTTAGTGCTTCATTTGATTTCCTTGGTGCAGATGCCAGTGATCTCAGCGATTATCTTGCTAACTATCCTTACCCAGGTGTTAATCCAGGAGGTTTGGATACCAGCACACCTGACGGTGAACTGAAAGCTCTGTTGTATGAAAAATATAAGTCAATGTGCGGTATTGATGTAATGGAAAGCTGGACTGACCTGAGAAGAGTGGGGTACGACATTCTTCCAAATGATGGATATTTAAGTGTCAATCCTTCTAAGATGCCGGGGACAGATAGTGATAAAATTCCTGTTCGTTTGTTACTTCCTCAAAATGAGTATACAACGAATAGTGAGAATGCTTTGAAACAGGGTACTATCAAACAATTTGAGACTAAGATTTTTTGGGATGCTAACTAATGTTTAGAAAATGATGAAAAAGAATATATTATATAAAACATTGATGGGGTTGGCATTCGTAATGCTCTCCTTATCTGGTTGTAAGGATGGCTTTTATGATGACTATTCAGCGCAAGCTGTAGATAATCATGGTAAAGGTCAGAATGCCATGATCAGCACGGCAGTAACATCGTCAGGCCAGGACGAATTCTATGTTAATGCCGTTGATGGTGTTGAAACTGAAATAGAAGTGGACTTGATTCCCGTTGTAATTAGCGGCGCAGGCTTAGCGAAACAGGATATCCATGTAAAACTTGTTGTAAACCAGGATAGCCTCGATACTTACAACACGGTAAACGAAACTGAATATGTATTGGCGGGCAGTGACGGTTCACCTGCATTTACGTTGCTTGATGATGGCGTTGTAACGATCAAAAAAGGAACAGAAGTAGGGTACCTTAAGGCCAAGCTCATACCTAGCGCGTATTTTGGAAGTACTGCTTATGCTTTTTCTTATAAAATTGAAAGTGTTCAGGAACCAGGATATACCATTAGTGGCAACCACAATTTTGGTATCGTTGTAGTACTTCCTAAAAATCAGTGGGATGGTGCTTACAAGATGAACATCCAAACGAGTGGATGGGGTGCTTACGGTATTTCTGACATTTCAGGCGCAGACAAGGGAACTGACTGGGGTAATATAAATCTGGCAACAACCGGACAATACAGCGTTGGTTTTTCTGCAACTTCCGACAACGCGGCAACAGGTAATGGGCAAGTGGCATTTCTAGCTGGTGAAACATCTAAGACAAGCTTTGGTGCTGCTAACCCAAATTTTACTCTTGATCCAGTGGCAAATACACTTGTAAGTATGTTCAATAGTAATCAAGATGGTCGTCACAGAGATTTTAGACCAAATCCTGCCGCACCGGCCGACCACAACGTTGTGGACCCAGTTACTCATAACGTCACGTTTGATTACATTATGTCACAAGATGGTCGCCCTGACCAATATATCGTTGCGAAGATGACTTATAAGGGGCCTAGATAATTTTTTAGATATTCAATTAATAAAAAAGCCATCGAGAGATCGATGGCTTTTTCGATTTTTATCCCAGCAAGAATAATCAAAGCTCTTCCAGTCATCAATGCAGTTAGCTTTGTAGGGTGAATCTTTTATAAAAGCATCGATTTTATCTAACCTGAATCTCATGCTCGATTAAAGAATAGCCATAATCTGAATCCCCACACAAGAGCTCCGATACAAGAGTGAACAGGCATCGAATAGTGAAGTGTTTGATACAGAAAAACCTTTACAGCTACTTAGAAAAATCCCGATTGGGGATATGGGGGAGGATTGTAAATTTTAGAGGATACTTCCGTTGGGATTAAAATTAATGAACCAAAATCTCAACCACTTCATAATACTCGACTCTCAAAATGATGGCAGACAGACTTTCGAAGAGCTGATTTAAAAATAATTTTTCTTTTAACGCATTTCACTGTAAAAAGATGCATTCGATCGCCCAATACTCCCAGAACAAACGAAGGAAACCCCCTAAATATACCGAATAATAGGGTTGTAAAACCCTCTTCAATAGCTTGAAAAGTATGTTGATCACCCATATTTAGTTATTTTATTATGTATTGTATACCTAAATTTGGGTTAGATTCATTTTGTAGATTAATATTTTGTTATAAGTTTGAAACTCAGAATAAAACTTTATTAACCTAAACATTAATCTATGAAGAGAATTCTACTGTTATGCTTAACAGCGGTGTTCACGTTTGCTACTTCAAGCGAACTATGGGCACAGGATCGAACAGTAACAGGTCGCATTACCTCAGCGGAGGATGGATCGGCGTTACCGGGGGTAAACGTAGTGCTTAAAGGTACCTTAATCGGTACAGTTTCTGATTCGGAAGGTAAATATTCCTTATCTGTGCCATCAACAGGTACTCTTGTTTTTAGCTTTATTGGATTGAAAAGCACTGAAGTTGAAATTGGTGCCAGAGCGGTGGTAGATGTTAAATTGGAAAGTGATGTTAAGCAGTTACAAGAGGTAATCATCACAGGTGCCGGTGGTCTGCAAGCCAGATCAAGAGAGCTAGGTTCTTCTAACGCTATTGTTACATCAGAAACTCTTACAGCTGGAAAAGCAGTCAACGTTGCTGCTGGTTTGCAAGGAAAGGTTGCCGGTCTTCAAATTAACAGCACAAGCAGTGGTGTTAACCCTGAATACAGAATAATTCTTCGTGGTCAACGCTCCATTACAGGAAATAACCAGGCTCTAATTGTACTCGATAATGTTATCGTTCCTAACTCAGTATTGAGTAACATGAACATGAACGATATCGAATCAATGGTTATTCTTCAGGGAGCTGGTGCGGCAGCCTTGTATGGTTCACAAGCTTCAAATGGTGCATTGATTGTTACTACAAAGAAGGGTAAATCAGGAAAGACAGAGGTTAATTTTTCGCACAACATTCAATTGCAGCAAGTTGCCTTCTTACCTAAAATTCAAACTAAGTTCGGCTCAGGTGGTTCTGCCTATGGAACAAATCCTGATACTAGCCCATACTTCAACTATTTAGAGAACCAATCTTACGGTCCGGCTTTTGATGGTACTTTAAGACCTTTAGGACCTAAACTAGAAGACGGAACTCAGCTTTATAATCCATATACCTACAAACCTGGTCATGCCGATTTCTGGAATGTTGGTGTTACTAATCAGACTGATTTCTCCATGTCATCAGGTGATGAAAAATCTACTTTCTTTTTATCAGGTCAATATGTAACCGTAACGGGCACTACACCTGGTGATAAATATACACGAGGTAATATTCGTGTTAATGGAACGAGGAAGTTAGGCAATAAAGTTAACGTAAGTTACAACACATCATACGCGCCAAATAGTTATAACATATCATCAGCAACTCCTCAGATTTATACAAACTTGCTGAATATGCCATCTAACGTTGATATAACTGCATTTAAGGATTGGAAGAATAATAAGTTCGCTACACCTGATGGTTTTTATAACCCATGGTATCTTAATCCATATTTTTCAGCAGCCAACTTCAGAGAACGTGATAAGAATACTTTTCTGACAGGTAATTTAGAATTGAAATTCACGCCGATAAAAGGACTTGACCTTATTGCCCGTCAGGGTTTAACAACAAGACTATATACTCAAAAGGCTTTTAATGAGTCGTATAAATATACTACGTACGCTAAAAACACAGATCAAAGTTCTAAGACTGATATTCCTGGAAATGATGCGGAATGGAGTAATACATCTTCTCTTTTAATCACAGATCTGATTGCTCAATATGATAAGACTATCAATCACTTTAATATCAATGTGGTTGGAGGTACTCAGATGAGAGAGAACAATACACGGATTTTTGGTGCTGGTGTTAGCGGTTTGGTTGTAAACGGGCTCTATAACTTAAACAACGGTACGGGTAATCCAACCTATGGCGAAGGAACATTAAAAAGCCGCTTAATGGGTGTATACGGAAAGGTTACGGTAGGCTTTAAAGACTACTTGTTTTTAACAGGTACAGCTCGTAACGACTGGGACTCAAGACTTGCGAAAGAAAATCGTTCATTCTTCTATCCATCAGCTGAAGCGTCATTCATTGTAAGTGATGCAATTCCTTCACTTAAAGAAAATAATCTGATCAGCTATTTAAAAATCAGAGGTGGTGCTTCAAAGACTGGTCAGGTAAATCTTGGTGGGTTATTGGGTGTTCCAGGGTCATTCTCTGATGATGGAGCTTATTATTTAAAATCTACATTCAGCAGTCAGCTAAACGGGTTCCCTTATGGAAGTCTTGCAGGCTATTCTTTGGATAACAGTATCGTTAACAAAAGCATCAAACCTGAGATAACGCATCAATTTGAAGTTGGTGCTGACTTGAATCTATGGAACGACAGAATAACGTCTTCCGTTACTTATTATCAAAGCCGCACTGATAATCAGACGATCTCTACATCTATATCAAACTCTACTGGTTTCAGCAAATACCTGACAAATGTTGGTGAAACAGAAGGAAAGGGTCTTGAAGTTCAGTTACATATTACACCAGTTAAAATTGGTGATTTGAGCATCACTGTTGGAGGAAATTATACCTATACTTCAAACACTGTTAAAACAATATCTGCACTTCTTGATCAGCTGAACTTGCAGTCTTCCGGTAACGCTTATTCCGTAGCCATGGCAGGTCAGTCATTCCCGGTAATTATGGGATTGGACTATCAACGAGATCCTAAGGGTCGTGTAATTGTGGATGGAACTACTGGTTTACCTTCTGCAACTACATCAAACGTAATACTTGGCAATGCAACGCCTAAAACCAGAATTGGTGCAGACGCACTTGTAACCTATAAAGGTTTACGCTTCTCAATTTTGTTTGAATACAGAGGTGGTTACCAGGTGTTCAACGGAATTGGTCCTGAAATGGACTGGTCTGGAACAGGATACAGAACTGCACAGTATGATCGTAAGAGCTTTATCTTCCCGAATTCAGTTATCAAAACCGGCGAAAACACTTACGTAGAAAATAAAAGTGTCGCAATTGCTAACGGTAATGGTAACAATGGTTTCTGGTCTGATGGTATAAACAGAAATACAACGTCTAACTATGTGACTTCTGGTAATTTCGTGAAGCTGAGAGAGATTTCTTTGAGCTATAATTTGCCAAGTTCACTAATTACCAAGTTTGGTGGTAATGTTATTAAGGGTGTAACAATCAGCGCACAGGGTCGCAATCTTTTCTTGTGGATGGCTAAAGATAACTACTACACAGATCCTGAATATAGTACTGCGGGACCGAATGGTAACGGATCAGGCCTTAACGATATTGGCATGACTCCTCCTACACGTAACTATGGAGCAACGTTATCGATCAAGCTCTAAGAAAACGAAATAAATGTTTCTTTACAGAACACTAAAAATTTACAAGATGAAAAGAGTGTCAATAATAATGATCTTACTGGTCGCGGCAGTGATGTACTCCTGCAATGACTATCTGGATATAAATGAAAATGTAAATAAGCCGACGTCAGTTGCTCCTGAACTCGTGTTTCCTCAGGCATTAACTTCCACAGCAGATAACCTGGATAATTTCAATACATATGGAATGCAGATTGGTGGTTACGCTGCCAACGCAGGCGGCTACGGTGGATTTAATGAAACTGTTTCTTACGCATACACACCAAACAACTATTCTAATTTGTGGTTGGAGTATGATAATCTGGAAGATTACCAATATATAATTGACCAGACAAAAGGTGATTCAACTAATCTCTATTTGTATGCTGCTGCTAAAATTATGAAGTGTTATGGGTTTCAGTTGTTAGTAGACGCCTACAATAATGTTCCATATTCACAAGCGTTGTCAGGTGAAAAATATCTTACACCCGTTTATGATGATGCAACAAAAATTTATGATAGTCTTGCTCTTAGCTTGGATGATGCCATAGCAGCAATTAAGAAAGGTCAGAGCTTTGATATTAAGCCCACGAGTATAACAACTCCTGATATTGTATTTAAAGGTGATATGACCAAGTGGATTAAACTGGCTAATACAATTAAATTAAGATTATTTGTACGTGCTGGTAGCAAGGTTACATTCACCAATCCAACAATAAGTACTGATGGTTTTCTGACTGAAGATGCACTAATTAATCCTGGTTATACGAAAGACAACAACCGTCAAAATCCGAAATGGGATACATGGGCATTTGGTTATACTGGAAGTGCAGGGAATAAGGCGTGGATCCCCTCAACTTTTATCATGACATATTATGATACTACTAAAATTGCTGATCCATTTAGAGGGTCTGCTATGTATTATCAGTTTGCAATAAAAGGAGGAACAGGAACGAACCAGTTGGGTTACGAGGCTACAGGTATTCCTAAAAGTCCGGATGGTAGTTTTTGGTACCCGACAGATGTAACTCGTAAGGAGTTTACAGATACTACTGGTGTGTTGAAAGGTCCAAGTGCGGGATATCCGATGTTTCTTGCTGCAGAGAGCTATTTCCTGCAATCTGAGGCGGCATTGAGAACTATGATATCCGGAGATGCTGAAACCTTATTCAATACAGGTATCAAAGCGTCTATCAGCTATACCTATCAGTTATCAGATGGTACTATCGAAAAGGATACATTCGATACATCAGATAAAAGAATTGCGTTTATGGACACTGCTTACCATAAGATAAATTCAACTAATTACTTGGTGAATTTTAATCTGGCGGGATCATTTGAGGAACAACTCGAAGCAATCATCACGCAAAAATATCTTGCACTAAATATGATTAACAGTCACGAAGGCTGGAATGAATATCGCAGAACAGGATACCCTAAAGTTTCAGGAAGTACTGCTGAAGGTACTTTCGCTTCAAAAGTATCACTGAGTACGCGTGTGGATAAATTACCTTCCCGTATTCTTTATCCAACTTCTGAGGTGCAATATAATAGCTCCAATGTGCCGAGTGCTACAACCAACTCGTTTACATCGCTTATTTTCTGGGCCAAATAAAATTTAAAAGACTATGAGATTTGATATAATTATAAAGTTATTATGCCTTTTGTTAGTGGCGAATATAATGACCTCGTGTTTAGATGGAGATGATATGAACACACCTCCGGGCGCTTCGAAACCATTTCTTGAAATGACAAATAATCCAAGTGGTGGAGGTAATGTTAATTCCGGACTTTTTTATTTTACTGGTCAGACACTTACTTATCCTGGTACTGATTCTGTTGGCATTTCTACTTTTGCTGTAGCACTACAAGGTGTGGTCAGTTATAGTAAAGACATAAATGTTACCTTAACAACACCTGAAGCGGCTTTGGACGATTATTATTCAAGTGATTCACTTGTATATCCAATGATGCCTGATTCGTTGTTTGACTTCGTTAATACAACAGGAGTGATTAAGGCTGGTACAACATACGCTGAATTTAAAGTGAAGTTTTATCCATCTAAGTTCGATCCGATTCAGAACTATATGTTACCGATATCTGCAACTAACGACGCAGATCTGGTAATGAGTTCAAACTTTGGTCTCGTATACTATCATGCAATTGGTAATCCTATAGCGGGAGCTTACAAATGGAATTACTCGAGATGGAACACAGGTTCGAATGCCGGCGCTCCAACAACTACAGCTACAGGTTCATGGAACTTTTTACCAGACAATGCAACTACAATTGAAGTACAAAGTGGATATGGCAATCAGAATGGATTTAATGTTCGTTATCAATTGTCATTTGAAAACAACGGTGGTACGTTAAGTAATTTCAAGGTGAAAATTAATCCTGATGACGTAAAAAATAACCTGACTCCTGCTGGCATTGTATTGACTCAGGATGCTACGATTATAATGGCGGATCCGGTGACCGGACATTATAAGTTTACATATAAAGTAACCAATAGTGCAGGTGGAGTAAGAACACTAGAGGATGAATATTATAAATAGTAAATAGTATGAGGGTGAATCTTCTTAAGATTCACCCTTCAGCTAAAACTGATTTTTAACGTATTAAAGATTAAATTATGCTAAGGAAAATATATAGTTATTTAATAATACTGACAGGCTCTTTGGTCGTTCTTGTCTCTTGTGATAAGAGTGATGATAAAATAGAGAGTTTTAGTGCCGTCGTAGATGTGAGTAAATCGTCGCTCGCGGCTGATAAATACAGCATCGTTACACTTTTTTCTACTGATGGAGATACGTTTGTAGACTATCCAGTTCTTACAGTAGGTAAGAAGTATTGGGTGAAGGTAATTAACCGCACTTCGGATGGAGATGAGGAATTACCATGCATTGATATCGACTGGTCAGATTCAGAGCCAAAACAAAATGGCGATGATGTTTCAAACATCGCGGAATTTACTGTTCGGAAATCTAATAAGATTGTAGCAAAAGTGGTTGGTGAAGCTCATTACTTGGCGTATGATGCATCCACTTGGGCTGGCAGTTGGTTAGGTACTGAGGTTGGTAGCTGCTGTAACTCAAAAGATGATAATACGATCACACAGGACTCTTCAGATCCTAATAAATTCATCATGGATAATTTCTGGGGAGATCATGTTGATGCATACTTCATCTTTACACCCTCCACAAAAAGTGGTGATCAGGTCATTACACTTCCGGCTCAAACAACCAGCGAAGGTGGTGATATAGCGGCATCAACTGGTACCTATGATCAGTGTAAAGGAATATTCAGCATTAGCTGCTCTTATACCATTGGTGGCGATACATATGAGTGGGAATACAATTTTACTAAGAAATAAGTAAAACATTCTTTTTGTAAAAAAAGCTTGCCTAATGGCAGGCTTTTTTTATTTCAAGCGTTGCCAAGATGGATAAAATCTAGGCGGCTCCTGGTGTTGATTTGTAGATCATTGCCAGAATAATTTATTAATAGACGACTATGAATTATATCTAAAAAATCTAATTACACGAGTTTTGAACAAAATCATGTGTGGGTTTGGATTGCCTTTGTAGGCATGAAGATGCACTACCGTTTTTTAAAACATGTTAATGGCTACACGGCCATCATGGTCAATTTATATAATCCACTTCATAGAAGTCCGTATGGTGATATTGTAAACATGCGCATTGGCTTCGAGTTTCCAATGAAGAAGAAACCTGCTAAGATGAATGCCGGTAGATAATTATAGATTGTGTAGTTTGTCTAATATAAATAACTTAAAAATTGTGAATTTTTTTCGCACTGAATAATATTCTTATGTAAGGTTTTCTAAGTATGATGTCTTTTTTTGCAATACTTTCCTATAGAGTATCGTTTGAATGGCTCACATTCACATCTGTGCAGTACCTAACTACATTGTAATATGTTGAGCTGGATTGAAAAATAATATTCAATATATACCTTTATAATTGTTAAAACATAGCTGTAAAAGAACTGTGTTAAAAAGTATACTCATCATTGCGCATTGTGAAGAAGACATTTACACCCTTGTTGTTTTAAATATCTGTAGAGTGCACATTCAATTGAGAAGAAAAAATTTAACCCATCTAAC
>Ga0310811_10007761_pt1 | contig 13756 bp, 9 predicted proteins | sample YCmetagenome_FD_207642 | JGI IMG/M metagenome (GOLD analysis project Ga0310811, IMG submission 207642) | Soil microbial communities from experimental microcosm in Duke University, North Carolina, United States - YC | ecosystem: Engineered > Artificial ecosystem > Soil microcosm > Unclassified ... | reverse complement strand
CTTCCTTTCCTCCTATGAAAATGGGGCGGTAACCCGCCCCATTTTCCCGGCATCGTGGTGCGCGCCGGGCGTGTTGGGTCTGTCTGCGTTCAGATCAGCGCCTTCGACTGCTGATCACGGGTGATAGGCGATCAGGTTTTCGGCTTGCTTGACGCCGATGAGCAGGCTGTGCGGATCGGCGCTCACGCTATGGAGCAGCGTCGTCGCCGCCGCGATGTCGCTTGCGCCGGCCCACACGGTTCCGTGGAGTTCCTGCTGGAAGACGTATTCCTGGCTCACCGCGACCCGGCTCATCATTGTCGTGATGTCCTTGTTCGCCGCCGTCTCCTGCGCCCCGCTCATGATGTTGGTCACCACCCCTTCCACGGCGTGGCCGGCCTGCAGCGTCTGCTTGATCTGCAAGACCCAATAGGCCGATCCGGCCGCGTCGGCCGCGCGATTGAAGAGGCTTTCGTAGAGGCTGTCGACGAACGCGGTGATCTGGGGGTCGCTCGCGCCACCCGGATTGGCCAGGAACGGATAGAGCGCCTTGGCCTCGGCGCTGACGCCGAACGAGTGGGCGATGCTGGCGAGCGCCCCCCCGACGCCCTGGGTCGGCGCGATCTTGTTGTACTCGCCGCCCCAGAATTGGTAGCCCGCCGCATCGGCGGCACGGCCGAGGAACGCGGCATAAGTCGCGGCTATCAGTTCCCCGGGGGTGAGCGACAGCAGCTTCAACGTCGTCGTCGTCGTGCCGACATCGACAGGCACGACGTGGACCGCAGCCCCGGAGCTGTCCGACGTCCCGTAGTCTCCAAAGGCATAGTAGCTGAAGGTATCGACACCGGTGAATCCGGCGTTCGCCAAGTAGGCAACCGCGCCATCGAGAGCGAGCCCCAGCTGGCCGTGTGACGCTCCCGACGCCAACGCTACCGCCCCGGCTGCCTCGGACTGGTCGTTGCTCATCACGCCGATCGACGCATCGGCGGCCAGCGAGTGGCCCGCCAGGACCACGTAGGCATCGTTATGGGTCGTCAGGAACTGCGGGAATTGGGCGGTCCAGGCCCCAATCAACGTGCCCGTGCCGTCCGGACCGACCGTCGGCGTGAGCTTGTAGACCGGGAAGACGGCGTCGCCAAAACCACCATAGAACAAGCTGGTGGTACCCGTGTGGGCGTCTGTCTTTGTCGCGGCGTACTGAAAGAGGCCCACCGTCTTGTTGGCGTTCGACGGCTCGTCCTGGAACGAGAAATAGTTGTAGCCCATCAGGTTGGTCGTGCTGCTCGGCGTGCCGGCATTGTGGGCTGCAAGATAGGCCTCGATGTCCTTGGCTTCCTGGACAGCGGCCCTGGCCTGGTCGGCATCCGACTTGTATAGCCCGCGGTCGGGCGTGAACACTTCCATCAACATCATCGGCACGTTGAACGTGGCGCCCGGCCACGGCGAAGCGCCCTTGTCGAGGAGCGCCAGCGTGTTGGCGATTCCGTTCGGGAAGGGGGATTGGGTGGTGCTCTGGCCGATGTTGAAACTGTTGAAGTAGTAGCTCTCGAAGTTCGGATCCGCCTGGGCGAGGCCCTTCACGGTCGCGCTGAAGGTGCTGGCGCCGCTCCACAGACTGGGAAGGCCCTGTCCCGCCTGGGCTCCCGAGATCAGTGCCTTGAACCAGCTGCCATTCTGGCCGGTCTGGTCGCCATTGCCGAAGGTGGAGCCGATCGGCACGATCGCGCCGCTCGAGCCGTTGACGACGGGAAGGCCGTCGGGCCCGGTCGCGGACCCGTTGATCTGCTGGTGAAGGTTGTAGATCCACCAGTTCATGCGGGCGAGGGCGTCGGAGGCATTGGTCGGGCCGAAGGCAGTCCCGCCGTTGTTTCCCCCGGCGAGCGGCCCTGCGAGGTAGTCGGGCTCGTTGGCGACGCTGATCATGACGTCGGTGTGGATCTTGCCCGTCGTCGGATCGGTGATGCTGGCGATGAACTGCCGGAAGTCTTTCTGGATCGCTTCCGGCGCGGAGTTGAACGCGTAGTCGGCGGTGGGCGTTACGTTGTTCCAGGAGAACGGATCGTTGCTCAGGAAATAGTTGGACACCGGCACCACGACCTTGACGCCGAGGCTCTGGGCATAATTCAGGAAGTTGATGTGATCGAGTCCGACGTCGCTCGAGGCCGAGGTGCCGCGCGCCATGCCCCAGTCGTAGAGCCGCACCAGGTTGAAGCCGGCCTTGGCGATGGTCCCGAGATCATCGCGGTAGTTGGCGGCGCCGTTGTCGACGGGTACGCTGAGGCTGGGCTGGGTCGCCGCGAAGTACTTGCTGCTCCACAGTGATGCGAAGGCGTCGTTGGCGAAGTCGGAATCCTGAAACTGGGTATTGGGCGCCGCCGTCCACCCCTGCCAAGTTGGTGCGTAGTCGACACCGCGATATGTTTGCCCCGTGTACCATGCCATATTTGACTCCTGCCTGACTCCCCAACCGCAATTATCACGCGATGGCCGCACGCGTCTGCATTTTTAATGCAACGTCGAACTCCAGCGTCAGCAATGCACGTTTAAAATATCTTGACAGAGATACTTCGGGTTTATTGCAACAGAAATCGGCAGCATGGGAAGCGTCGCCGTCATGCGGCGACGGTCCGGAAGAACATGATGGGGCGACACCCCTTCCGTCATCCTAAGTCAAGCGCGGTTTACCGCGCCTGACTCAGGACGACAGAAGTTTGGACATCAGCCTAAGGGATGGCGCTTCAACCCAAGAAAGCACCGCTCTAGAACGATTCTCGATTTGATGGAACCGCAAGCAATTCCATCAAATCGGGCATGCCCGCCAGGATGTTGGTTGTTGCAAAGGACACATTCCGTTCGGCCGTTCCAGCCGAACGGAATATGCTCCAGGCGCGAGCGACGCCGAGATCAGCGTCTTCCCCGATTGCCAATCACGGATGATTGGCGATCAGTTCCTGGGCGGTCCTGACGCCGATGAGCAGGCTCTCCGGATCGGCGTTCACGCTATGGAGCAGCGTCGTCGCCGCCGCGATGTCGCTTGCGCCGGCCCACACGGTTCCGTGGAGTTCCTGCTGGAAGACGTATTCCTGGCTCACCGCGACCCGGCTCATCATCGTCGTGATGTCCTTGTTCGCCGTCGTCTCCTGCGCCCCGGCCATGACGTTGACCACCACGCCTTCCACGGCATGACCGGCCTGCAGCGTCTGCTTGATCTGCCCGACCCAATAGGCCGATCCGGCCGCGTCGGACGGGCGATTGAACAGGCTGTCGTAGACGCTGCTGACGAACGCGGTGATCTGGGCGTCGCTCGCGCCACCCGGGTTCGCCAGGAACGGATAGAGCGCCTTGGCCTCGGCGCTGACGCCGAACGAGTGCGCTATGCTGGCGAGCGCGGCCGCGACGCCCTGGGTCGGCGCGATCTTGTTGTACTCGCCGCCCCAGAATTGGTAGCCCGCCGCATCGGCGGCGCGGCCGAGGAACGCGGCATAGGTCGCGGCGATCAGCTCCCCGGGCGTGACCGCCAGCAGGTTCAACGTCGTCGTCGCGCCGGCATTCACCGGCACGACATGGACCGCAACCCCGGAGGTGTCCGTCGTCCCGTATTCGCTGAAGGCATAGTAGCTGAAGGTATCGACCCCGGTGAATCCGGCGTTTGCCGAATAGGCAACCCCGCCATCCAGCGCGAGCCCGAGCTGGCCGTATGACGCTGCCGACGCCAGCGCTACCGCCCCTACCGCTTCGGACTGGTCGTTGCTCATCACGCCGGTGGGCGCGGTGGTCTCCAGCGAGTGGCCGGCCAGGACCACGTAGGCATCGTTATGCGTCGTCAGGAACTTCGGGAATTGGGCGGTCCACGCTCCCACCAGCGTGCCCTGGCCGTCAGGACCCACCGTCGGCGTGAGCTTGAAGACCGGGAAGGTGGCATCGCCAAAACCACCGTAGAACACGCTGGTGGTGCCCGTGTGGGCGTCCGTCTCGGTCGAGGTGTACTGATAGAGGCCGACCTTCTTGTTTATAGCCGGCTCGTCCTGGAACGAAAAATAGTTGTAGCCGATCAGGTTGGTCGAGCTGCTCGGCGTGCCGGCATTGTGGTCCTTGAGATACTGCTCGATAACCTTGACTTCCTGGAGCGCGGCCTTCGCCTGTTGGCCATCCGAGGTGTACTCATTCCGGTTGGGCGTGAACACCTCCATCAACAGCATCGGCACGGTGAACTTCTGGCCCGGCCACGGCGAGGCACCCTGGTCCAGGAGGGCCAGCGTGTTGGCGATCCCGGGGATGTAGGGCGGTGTCGTGTTGCTCTGGCCGATGTTGAAGCTGTTGAAGTAATAGTTCGCGTAGCTCGAATCGGCCTGGGCGAGGCCCGTCACCGCTGCGCTGAAGGTCGTGGCGCCCGCCCACGTACTGGGAAGGCCTTGTCCCACCGTGGCTCCCCCGAGCAGTGCCTTGAACCAGCTGCCATTCTGGCCGGTCTGGTCGCCATTGCCGAAGGTGGCGCCGATCGGCACGATTGCGCCGGCCGAGCCGTTGACGACGGGAAGGCCGTCGGGCCCGATGGCGGACGCGCCGTTGATCTGCTGGTGAAGGTTGTAGATCCACCAGTTCATGCGGGCGAGGGCGTCGGAGGCAATGGTCGCACCGAACCTGATCCCTTGGTTCTCTCCGCCCGCGAGAGGGCCCGTGAGGTAGTCGGGCTCGTTGGCGACGCTGATGATGACGTCGTCGTGGATCTTGCCCGTCGTCGGATCGGTGATGCTGGCGATGAACTGCTTGAAGTCTTTCTGGATCGCGTCCGGCGCTGAGGAGAAGGCGTAGTTGGCGCTGGGCGTCCAGGGATTCTGGTCCTTCGGCTGCCAGGCAAATGGGTCGTTGCTCAGGAAATAGTTGGACACCGGCACCACGACCTTGATGCCGAGAGTCTTGGCATAATTCAGGAAGTTGATGTGATCGAGCCCCGTGTCGCTCGAGGCCGAGGTGCCGCGGGCCATGTCCCAGTCGTAGAGCCGCACCAGGTTGAAGCCGTCTTTGGCGATCGTCCCGAGGTCATCACGGTAGTTGGTGCCGTTGTTGACGGGTACGCTGAGGCTTGGCTGGGTCGCCGTATAGTACTTGTTGCCCCACAACGACGCGAAGGCATCGTTGACCATGTCGGAATCGCCAAACTGGGCGTTGGACTTCGGATCCCATCCCTCCCAAGTCGGCGCATAGTCGACGCCGCGAAAAATCTGACCCGTGTACCATGCCATTGCTGGTCCCCCCGCAGTTGCAGCGGACGCTATCATGCGTTGGTCGCCAAGGTCTGCAATTTAATGTGACAGCGAATATCAGCGTCAATGATGCAAATTGACTGCGGCAGACACGCTTCGAGTTGATTGCAACAGGCAAAGTGACCAGATGGCTTGCATGCTACTCGCGATGCGTTCATCTCTGCCAAAATTCCATTCAACTTGAAATGACCCAGCAGATCAGCCAGCCGTTCCCGGCGACTCGCTGGTCGGCATCGACACCGGCAGCGTCGCCGCTGGAGGTGTCGGGGCCGGCAACAGCACGTCGGTGTTCAGCGGGATGAAGCAATCGGCAGCGTCGCGCAGGCGGCGGGCGGTGGAGACCGGCCAGCTCCAGACCTCGACCTTGCAGCCACGCGCCTTGAGGTAGTGCAGCAGCGGCTCGTAGTCGCCGTCGCCGCCGACCAGGGCGATCACGTCGACCTTGCCGGACAGCGAGATTGCGTCGACCGTCAGCCAGCAATCGACATTCTTGGGCGGCGTCTTGACCTCGACGCCCAGCCGGCGCTCGAGGAAATGCTGCAGCTTGGGCGGAAACTGGTACTGCGCCGCGGAGGCTTCCGGCCGATAGAGGATGGCACGCACCATCTCGCGGTCGTCGATCGCCTCGAGAAGCTTCGCATAGTCGACCCGGCGGCCGAAGGCGTTGGTGGCGGTGATCGAGACGTTGTCGTCGTCGATCAACACGGCGATCCGCTGCGCCGCGAGCTTGCGCATCGTCGAAACAGAAGAGGCAGCGACGCAACTCGACGCATCCATGACAGGCTCCTTTCGCTAGAGACCTGCCCTGGGGACGAGTCAGCGAGCTGATTTTGACAGGTGTGGTCTTCAGGACCGCTGGCAGCCTGTCCACCCGCTCATGGTCATGCTCATCGGACCGCGGGCGTCTCGCCCGCTCATGGTCATGAATTCATGAGAAGAGCGGGCGGGACGCCCGCGGTCCTCTGAGCATGAGTGGTCAGGCCGGCGCCGCGGCTCCTGCGCCATGGCCCGTACCTTGGATCGACTGCAGGATGCGCAGGCAGCCGCCGCGGGCGTGCAGGCGCTGCGCCTGGTCGTTTCCGGCGGCGGCGAACTTGGCGAGGATGCGGCACACCTTGACGCGCGCCCAGGCGCGCATCCGGTAGGCATTCTGGCCGAACTTCTCGCGCAGCTCGTTGGGCTCCCATTCGGCGAGCAGCAGCACGACGACGTGCCGGTACTTGTCGTCGAACTCCTTCAGCAGGGCGCGCACCAGCTCGCGCGCATCGAGCGTATCGATCATCATGGTCTCGATGTAGTTGTCCGTCGGACGGCCGCCGCCGGCTTGCCGCCGGCCGCCGCCTGATTCCTCGTCCCTCGCGGCATCGTCGGTATGGTCGGGCTCGTCGCGCTCGAGACTGCCGCCCTCGTCGCCGTCGGTCGTCCGGCGACTGACGATCTGACTGCCCATCGCCACATAGTCCGTGTCGAGCTCGACCATCTTCACCACGTCGCTGCGACGGATGATTGTGATCAGCTCGTTGCGGATCACCTGGTGCAGCAAGGCCTCCGGCGTGTTCACCACCTTGCCGGCATAGGTCTTGAGCGTCTTGTAGAAGGCGGTCTGCACGGCGTCGGCGACCTCGGCCGGCGGCAGGCGGTAGCGCCGGCTGTACAGCGACACCACCCGCTCGAACGAGGCCCTCTCGGCGAGCTTCGCGAGCGCCGCGTCCAGGGTCCGGTCGGACCGACTCATCTCTCATCCTCCTCGGCCGCTCGCGTCGGACCGAATCGGAGCATGTCGGCCGGCCGCCTGTCAATTTTCCCGCCCTGGATCGTCAAGCGGGCAGAGGCCCTGCGGGTCTCCTCACCGCATTGCAAGAGGCACCACGATGCATCGTTCCTTGAATCGGCTCGGCCGCTGGGCGGACAAGCGCCTGCCCGGGCTGCTGCTGCTCGCCTTCCTCGTCCTGATGTCGCAGCTCGACTCGGCCCGGGCGACCGACATCGAGGTCGCGCCGCTCTCGGCCGACGAGGGGCTGACAGTCGCAGGCCTGTCGCTCGCGGTGCTGGGCTTCGTCTCGGCCGCGCCGCTGCCGGCGCTCGCCGCGCTGCTCTACGGCCTCCGCCGGGCCCGCCGATCGACCGCTGCGCGAGCCGACCGGCCTGTCAATTTTTCCGCCGCCGATCGTCAGCCTCTCAGCAACACGACGGAGCACCGAACCATGAGACTGGGTGAATTCCCGCCGGCGGCGCTCGCCCCCGGCCGCGCCGGCGCGCGCGTCCTCGCCAGTCTGGCGCGGTGAGGCGACGATGCGCGTCCGTGACATTGTCCGCCTCTCCTTTGGCCGGCTGATCGAGGGCGGCGCACTGCCGCACTACGCTCGGCCGGAACGCAACGCACCGTCCGCCGGCAACGACGGGCAGCGAGACCACAAGAAGCTCTCCCGCCCCTTCGTGCCGGCGCTCGGCCTCTATGCCGACCCGGTCGCCTGGCGGCAGGCGGTGGACTTCATCCGTGCCTTCAGCGCTGGCGCGGCGGCCGGGCCGCGGGCGCAGTGGCAGGTCCCTGCCTGGACCGGCTCGTTCGGCGAGATGCCGGCCGAGGACCTGCTGCTCCAGCTCGGCGCCGGCCTCGCCGGCTGTGGCCTGCGGCCGCTGGCCTCGACGACGCCGGCCCACCTGGCCTGCTTCGAAGCGACCGATTCGCCGATGATCTCCAGCCTGCCGGCGCCCTACGGGCGCTGGCTGGAGGTCCACGAGCAGCGGTCGTGCTGGAAGGAAAGGATCGACCTGCGCCTGGTCGTCTGTGCCCGGGCGCGCAGCGTTCGACGCGGCGACGGCCGGGTCGACGCCTTTGCCGACATTGCCCTGTCCGGCCCCGCCATCGAGCTGATGCAGGAGCTGGGCACGGTGCTCGAGCGGCCGCCGTCACCTCTCGTGGCGGCGCGCTGGCTGCCGCGCCCGATCCGGGTCGCCCCTGAGCGGGCGCATGGCGGGATGAAGCGTGATAGGGTTCTTGGTCAGGGAGTTTGACATGGCAGGCGAACAACGACGCTTCGGCGACCTCCTGCTGGAGGCGCTGGACGAGATGAGCGACCCGGCAGGTCTGCCGGCCGCCGACATCGACGCGCGCGTGGCCGAGGTGCAGCGACTGCTGGCCCAGGCGCGCCAGGAAATCGACGCCGAAGACGGCGTGACACCCGTGCTCAGCGAACAGGACGTCATCGCCTTCGTCGACGAGGGCAAGCGGCTCAACCACGACCAGCAGCGCCAGCTCTTCACCGACCCCGGCCTGCGCGCCCTGTTCCGCGACCTCAAGCGGCGCAACGCCGTGGCGCTGCCGCCGGCCGCCGGCCAGGCGGGCAGCCCGCGCTTCGCCGAGATGCCGGCGCTGATCGCAGCGGCGAGCGCACAGGGACCGGAGTTCGAGCGGCCGTTCGCCGGCGGCACCTTGCGCATCAATCCGGTCGGCATCGACGAGCAGGTCTATGTCGTGTTCAACTTCGACGACCCGTCGGTCGTGAGCCGCGTCCTGTTCGTCGAACGGGCACGCGATTCGCGGATCGAGCGCCTCGAGCTGCCGCCGCCCGACAACGGCGAGATCGTGCTGGTCAAGGATCTAGCCTTGGCGGCCGACGCCGACCTCGTCGACCTGCTGCGCGACCTCACGACGTCCGGCGACTTCCAGAGGTAGCGCCTCGTGACCACCGAGGTTCGCGTGTCGATCGCCACCACCGCCGGGGCGATCGCCATCGAACGGATCGCGCCGCTCAGCTTGCGCAAATCGAGGGTGTTCACGTGGCGCGGCCTGGCACCCTTGCCGGCGATCTCGGCGAGCTACGACGAGTTCGTGCGCAAGCGCGTCGCCCGAATACTTGCTCCGGGCGACGCCAACCCGTTCCGCATCGATCTCGCCCAGGAGATCGACACCGGCGACAGCTGGCAGCTCGCGGTGCTGGCGGCGCACGCATTGCATCGCGCCGGGCGGCTCGCCGGCCGCGATGCCGACGACGCCGACACCTGGCTGTTTGCCACCGGCACGGTCGATTTCGAGATGGCGGCGGGCGAGGTCGGCTATGTCGAGGACAAGCTCCGCCTGCTGCTGCGCGACGAACGGTTGAACGCCGTGGTCGCCAGCGGCAGGCGCGTCGTCGTCGCGGTGCCGGAAGCCAACGGCGCCGATGCGCGCGCCGAGCAGGAGCAGTTGCGCCGGCTCGGCGCCGAAATCCTCGTGGTCCGGCAGGTCGAGGACCTGCTGCGCACCCTCGACCTCAAGATCAAGCCCAGCGGCGCCGATCCCGACGACGCCTGGGAAGGCTCGCCGTTCCGCGGCCTCGAAGTCTTCGACATCCGCCATCGCAAGATCTTCTGGGGCCGCGGCAAGGCGCGCGAGGAAGCCCTGCAGGTGCTGCGCCGCCAGGATCTCTACGGCTGCAGCTTCCTGCTGATCCACGGCAGCAGCGGCGTCGGCAAGTCGTCGCTGGCGCGCGCCGGCCTGCTCGGCGATCTCGAGCAGATGGCGAGCGCCAACGACCGCTGGCGCAGCGCCGTGGTCGTGCCGAGCCGCGGCATGCGCACGCCGATCGCGGCACTGGCCGAGGCGCTGGCGTCGGCGGTGCCCGAGCTCGCGACCGAGCCGGCCGAGCTGGCGGCCCGCCTGCTGGCCAATCCCGCCGAGGCGACGGCGGCCATCGCCGCCGCGCTGGCGCGGGCCGAGACCGGCGGGCGCCTGCGCGTGGCGCTGCTGGTCGACCAGCTCGAGGAGCTGCTGTTGTGGGCGCGCGAGCAGCAGACCGGCCAGGCGGCCGGCGAGCGCGAGGCGTTCGCCGAGACGCTGTCGCGACTGGCGCGCTCGCGGCTCGTCTGGGTGATCGCGACCTTGCGTTCCGACCTGATGTCGCTGCTCGAGGACAGTCCGGTGCTGTCGGATCTGGCGCGCAACGAACGGCTCTATCGTCTCGAACGGCCGCGGCCCGGCGCGCTCGCCGAGATCATCCGGCGGCCGGCCGAGCTTGCTGGCCTGAGCTTCGTCGGCCATGACAAGGACAACCTGCCGCTGGTCGACGTGCTGACCGATGCGGCCAAGCGCCAGCAGGACTGCCTACCGCTACTGCAGTTCACGCTGAAGCTTCTCTACGACGACAAGGAGCGCCGGCCGGGCACGATCAGCTACGACCAGTACGCGAGTGCCGGCGGGCTGGAGAACGCCATCGGCACCTGGGCCGACCGCACGATCGGCGCGCTCGGCGCCGATCCCGAGACCGAGCGGGCTGTCGACGACGTGATCTTCAATCTCGCGCGGCGCGGCCGCGAGACCGAAATCGTCGTCGGCGCCGAGCTTCTGCTCAACGAGGGTTTTCTCACGCCGGCGCGCGAGCGGGTGATCAAGGCCCTCGACCAGGCGCGCCTGATCGTGCTCGACGCCAGCCCGAGAACGCAGCGCCGCACGGCGCGGGTGGCGCACGAAGCCCTGCTTACCCATTGGCGGCGCGCGCGCAGCGTGTTCGAGACGCACAGCGCCAAGCTCCTGCTCAAGGACGATCTCGAGCACGATGCGCTGCGCTGGCGCGAGCAGAAGAAGGACGAGGCGTTCCTGGTCCTGAGCGAGGCGCAACTGGTCGATGCCGAGCTGCTGATGGCCGACAGCCGCGTCGCGCTTTCCGCCCTTGCCCGCGACTACATCAAGGAATCGCTCGCCCATCACCGCAGCCTGGTCGAGAGCGTGAAGGCGCGACTGGCGCGTGACGAGCAGAAGATCGCCGGCCTGATCGGCAGCAGTGCCTACGGCGAGGCCGAGATCGAGCTCGACCGCGTCGTCGATTACCTGTCCGACCAGAGCGATGCCGAGCTGCGCGAGCGCTGGGCTCACCACGAGACGCAGCACAAGCGCATTCGCACGCTGGCGGCCTACGACGGCCACGCCAGGACGGTGTTTCCAAAAGCCGGGCAGGAGGATTTCGAGCAGGCACGGCTGGCCTGCGAAGGCGCGCTGGCGGCACTCGACGTGCTCGACGACAGCCAATGGTGGGACAAGCTGCCGGTGCAGGATCTCACGGCCGAGCAGGCCGATGACCTGCGGCGCGAGATCTATCGGTTGCTGCTGCTCTACAGCGGGCTGCAGCTCGTGCCGGTGATCCGCAACTTGCGCTCCCTGCGCAAGGGCGGCGGCCGGCGCGCGACGCCGGCCTGGATGGTGCGCCTGCTGTTCGGGCTGGTGCCGCGCTCGATCGTGACCTCGATGCTGCAGCGTATGGCCGACTCCCTCCAGATCACCGTGCCGCCGGAGAACAAGGAGGTCTCCCTGGCCTTCGAGCGGTGTCGCGCGGCGCTGCGCGCGGTGCGCCGCGTCGAGGAAGCGCTGGACGGTCAGGGCAGCGAGCGCTCGCGCACCAGCCTGCTGGTCGAGCGCATCGTCGAGATGCTGTCGTCGTTCCTGCCGGGCGCGCGCATCGACGTGGCGACGGTGCTGGCCTTCACCGCGCCGGCAAAGTTCGCCGAGCCGATCAACGCCGCCGACTATTTCTACATCGCCCTGTTCAACTACTTCGTCGCCAAGCGCCGCAACGACGGCAGCTTCGCCGCGGCCATCTCGCTGCTGCAGGGCAACTTCCCGCAGCTCGACGCCAAGACCCCGCTGGCCACCGCCGAGCGCCTGCTGCGCATGGCGATCGCCCTGGAGTCGCGCAACTTCTGGCCGCACTGGGTGCTCGGCCGAACGCTGCAGGAGGCCGGCGATCATGGCGCGGCCGAGCTCGCCTTCAACACCGCGATCGCGCTCGAACCGCGCTATGCCCGCGGCTACGAGCAGCGCGCCCTGTCGCTGGCGCGGCAATGGACGGCCAGTCGGGACGACCGGCTGCGCGAGCGCGCCCGCTCCGATTCGCGGCTCGCCGGCCGCTACGCCGCGGGCGATCCCTCGATCTACTGGCCGCGCGGCGAGCTGTTCGACGAGCTCGGCGAGACGAAAGAGGCGCTCGACGCGTACTGCCTGTGGCTGGAGCTGGAGGAGGATGTCCTGGCCACCGTGGCGCGCGGCGCCGGCGTGACCCGGTTGTTCCGGCGCGCGACCGCGATGCTGGTTGACGGCCGCGCGGAAAAGTTGCGCGCCGATGCCCACGCCCTGCTGGCGCTCGTGCACTGGACCTGGAAGGACCACGCCGCCGCTTTGCAAGCGGCGGACGCCGCGCTCGCAATCGCGCCGGCGCATGTCCACGCGCTCGGGGTCAAGGGCGCAGTGCTGCTCGTGACCGGCAAGCCGCGCGAGGCGCTCGCCGGCGCACTCGAGCCGGCGCTGGCCGCGGATCCCTGGAACTTCTGGATCCTGTTCAACCGCGCCATGGCGCTCGACGCGCTGGCGTCGGGCGATTCAGGGGCGGCCTGGCAAGACCTGCTCGACCGTGCGGCCGAAAAGACACACGATCACTGTCCGACCTGGATTCGCGCGCGGGCAGAAGCCGGCCCGGCGCGGTCGCTGCAGGATCGCCCCGGGCAGCATCCGCAGGCTGCCTGATCCACCATGAGCCATGATCATGCGCTGACGGCGTTTCAGCGGTCCCTGGAGCTCGGGCGCATCTATGCCAAGCACCCACGACAGGCGCTGACCGATCTCTCGCCCGGCCGCCCGCTGCGCATCCTGGCCTGGAACATTGGCCGCGGCTTCGCGCCGGAGCGGATCGCCGACACGATCGCGGACCTGCGACCCGACATTGCCTGCCTGCAGGAAGTCGACTGGAACAACCAGCGTACCGGGTCACGCGACGTGCTGCAGGTGCTGGCCGAGCGCACCGGCATGCTCGGGCTCTACGGCATCGAGTTCCTCGAGCTGCAGGGGCCGCGCCGTTCGCGGCGGCTGGCCGGCGGCGGCGCCATCGGCAACGCCCTGCTCTGCCGGATCGAACCGACCGCGTGCTTTCGCATCGAGCCAGCGTCGGTGCTCGACTGGGAGCATGGTCCGGAGGACGGAAGGCTGCCGCCACGGGTGCGCGCCCGGCTGCGCCGCGAACCGCGCATCGGCCGCCGCTTCGCGCTGGCCGCGGCGTTCGACGTCGGGGGCGCCAGGTTCGTCGTCGCGTCGGTGCATTTCGAGGACAAGTTCGGCGGCCCGCGCGCCCGCTTCCGGCACTTCGAGTCAGTGGTCGATGCGATCGATGCGCACCGCGGCGAGCACGACGCCACGATCGTGGTGGCCGGCGACTTCAACACCTTCGACTCGGCGATGGCACGGCTGGTGACACCGGACACCGACGCAAGCGCGCTCGGCCGGCCCAAGGGCACCAGCGAAGCGGCGTGGTGGAAGCGCGCGCTGCTGCCGTCGACCGGCTTCGCCGACCCCTTCCCTGTCGCCGCCTGGACGTTCCAGGTGAAGCCGGTGTTCCGCGCCAAGCTCGACTGGATCACCGTGAGGAACGGCGCCGTGCGCGACTGCGGCAGCGGCCCGTTCGCCTCGTCCGACCATCAACCGATCTGGGCGGACGTGGCATGTCCGGTGTTGAATCAAAGTCAATCTCATCCTGAAGGTGAGTGACTTTTTC
>Ga0310811_10007759_pt1 | contig 13757 bp, 10 predicted proteins | sample YCmetagenome_FD_207642 | JGI IMG/M metagenome (GOLD analysis project Ga0310811, IMG submission 207642) | Soil microbial communities from experimental microcosm in Duke University, North Carolina, United States - YC | ecosystem: Engineered > Artificial ecosystem > Soil microcosm > Unclassified ... | reverse complement strand
CGACCTTCGTGATGAAAAAGCTGATGCGCGTGCCAGGCGTCGACAGCGTGCGCTCGAATATCGTGCTGACCACGTTCAAGCGCAACGGGCCATTGCCGTTGGGTCATCTGGCGCCGGGGACTGCGGCGGGTTAGTGCCAGCTCGCGCGGTTTCGGGTTGATACGAGGGCCGTGGCACCGCACGTCCGTGAACAGCGCGGCTCATCCGTTGCCGCGGGCCTTGGCCGCCTCAAACCTATGCCGCCTGCTTCGGTTCGCCTTCCTGATTCAGCAGGTCCACATAGGCGACCGGCACCAGGTCCGCTTCCGACACGCCGAGGCTCTTGAACATCGCGTGCGCTTCGGCGTGGCCGCCTTCCTCGTCGTCGTCCTGCGCGAGCACGACCTCGAGTTCGACGAAATCGCCGAGACCGTCGACTCGATCCAGATGAATCCTCGTGCGCCCGATCAGATACACATGCCGCTCCTTCGAAACGATGCCGCGCGTGGTCAGCGCGGTAGCGAGCAGCGAGTGCATCGCTTCCGGGTTTGTCACCGGGCTGCGCGTGTAGTACGACGCCTTCGGGCCGTCGCGATCGTCGCGCTGATAGAAGATCAGCTCGGCCGGCGTACCGTCGTCGAACTGGCGCAGCTTCAGGCGGCCGCGCGGCACGTCGTAGAAAAAGTCCTGCTGGCGGAAGATCAGCGGCGCCTCGGTCGCGAGTTGCGCCGCGCGCTCGCGCAGTTGCTCGAAATGCTGGGCGCGGGCTTTGATTTCGATGTTGCGTGCCATGTCAGGCTCCTGTCGATAGATCTAGGGATCGGCGGCTTTCCGGGGTTGCCGTGTGAAGCGGCCGGGAAGGACAAAGTCAGGCGGAACAGAAAACGGTGTGAGCCGGGTGCGCAGGCGCAAAACCCTCAATCTAGCAAAAACTTCGTGACGGGGCGGTTTCAGGTCTGACGGGCACAGGGCGGCCTTGACAGCCGGCAGCCGCGTGCGGGGGGCATTGAATTGCGCAGTTCGCCATGCCCGTATGGCATTAGCGCGACTCATATCGCGAACTGTGGCGCGGGCGCACTTATCTGACTTACTTCGGGATCAACGCACGTATTCCGCTCAGACCGCCCATTGCTGTTCGATCAGCTTCAATGCGGCGGCCACCGCCGGCTCGTCCTTGCGCTCATCGAGCGTGATAAAGCTGAGCTGCGTCGGCACCGTGATCCCTTCGACGATCGTCAGCGCGTGCGCATGCGCCTCGGCGATCGCGGTGGCGTCGCGCGCGAGCGTCAGACCGACGCCCGACTTGACCAGATCGAGCATCGACGGCTCCTGGTCCACCTCGGCCACCTTGACCGGCTTCACCCCCGCGTCGCCGAAGCAGCGCGACAGCAGCCGGTTGTGCGCGGACGCGGGCGGCGTCCAGATCCACGGCAGCGCGGCGAGCGAGCGCCAGTCACGCGCGCCCTTCACGCGATCTTTCCAGCCGGCCGGCGCGAGCACGCGGTACTGGAAGTGCGTGAGCGTGACGGCGTGGAACGCGGCGCCGTCGCGCGTTTCGTCGTCCGACGGCCGGCCGATGTAGTAGCCGACGTCGAGTTCGCCCGCGCGGATCTGCTCGAGCACCCAGCCCGACATCCCATGCCGCAGCGCGGTTTCGATCCGCGGCCAGGTCTCGACGAGCTGCTTGAGGAAGCCGCCGAGCCGCAGAAATTCCGGGTCGAGAATCGTGCCGATGCGCAGCCGGCCGCGCACTTCCTGACGCAGCGATTGCGCCGCGCGCTCCACGTCAGCTGCCGCGCCGAGCGCGCGTTCGGCGTGCGGCAGCAGCGCGTGGCCGTCGCGGGTGAGCGCGAGCCCATGCGAGGTCCGCGTGAACAACGTCACGCCGAGGGTCTCCTGCAAGTGCTTGATTTGCAGGCTGACGGCGGGTTGGGTCAGGTGTAGTTGCACCGCCGCGCGCGTGAGGTTGCCCTCGCGTGCGACGGTGATGAAGGCCCGGAGCAGAATCAGATCCATGACGCTGATATTAGCGCGCCTTATAGCGCAGTTGAGCAATACTCATTGGATTTGTCGCCCTGAGGCGCCGTACGCTTTGTGTCTGGCAGGCTCTTCGGAGGCCACGGCGCCGGGCCAAGGATTTCACAGGAAGAAGGGGAAACGAGATGAGCGAGACACATCAGGACGACACCGTGCAGAACCAGACCGCGCACGGCGCGACGAGTGCACCCGCACTGGGTCACTACATCAACGGCCGCGCGATCGAAGGCACGAGCAAGCGTTTCGGCGACGTGTTCAATCCGGCGCTCGGCAGCGTCAGCACCCGCGTACCGTTGGCGAGCGCCGCGGAAGTGGACGCGGCTGTTGTCGCCGCCAAAGCCGCTTTCCCAGCATGGAGCGAAACCGCGCCGATCAAGCGCGCGCGCGTGCTGTTCAAATTCAAGGAATTGCTCGACCGTCACCACGACGAACTCGCGGAGCTGATCACGCGCGAGCACGGCAAGGTGTTTTCCGACGCGAAGGGCGAGGTGATGCGCGGCATCGAAGTCGTCGAGTTCGCGTGCGGCATTCCAAATCTGCTGAAGACCGATTTCACCGATCAGATCGGCGGCGGCATCGACAACTGGAATCTGCGTCAGCCGCTCGGCGTGGTCGCCGGTATTACGCCGTTCAATTTTCCGATGATGGTGCCGTGCTGGATGTTCCCGGTCGCGATCGCATGCGGCAACACGTTCGTGCTGAAGCCGTCCGAACGCGATCCGTCTGCGGCGAACCGGCTCGCCGAGCTGCTGAAGGAAGCGGGTTTGCCCGACGGCGTGTTCAACGTTGTGCACGGCGACAAGGTCGCGGTCGATGCGCTGCTCGCGCATCCGGAGGTGAGCGCACTGTCGTTCGTCGGCTCGACGCCGATTGCCGAATACATCTACACGGAAGGCACGAAGCACGGCAAGCGCGTGCAGGCGTTGGGCGGGGCGAAGAATCACCTCGTCGTGATGCCAGACGCCGACCTCGATCAGGCCGTCGATGCGTTGATCGGTGCCGCCTACGGGTCGGCCGGCGAGCGCTGCATGGCGATTTCGGTCGCGGTCGCAGTCGGCCATATCGCCGATGAGCTGATCGGGCGTCTGACGCCGCGCGTGAAGAGCCTGAAGATCCTGAACGGCATGGAAGCGGCGGCGGAAATGGGGCCGCTCGTCACAGGCACGCATCGCGACAAGGTGGTCGGCTATATCGACGCGGGCGTCGCGGCGGGCGCGAAGCTCGTTGTCGATGGGCGCGGTCACGAGGTGGCTGGACATGAGAAGGGCTTTTTCCTCGGCGGTACCCTGTTCGATGACGTATCGACCGATATGAAAATCTACCGCGAGGAGATTTTCGGGCCGGTGCTGTGCGTGGTGCGCGTGCCGGACTTCGCGTCCGCGGTCGAGCTGATCAACAGGAATCAGTTTGCGAACGGCGTATCGCTGTTCACGTCCGATGGCGGCATCGCGCGTGCGTTCTCGCGGCAGATCGAAATCGGCATGGTCGGTATCAATGTGCCGATTCCAGTGCCGATGGCATGGCATTCGTTCGGCGGCTGGAAGAAGTCGCTGTTCGGCGACCATCACGCGTACGGTGAGGAAGGCGTGCGCTTTTATACGCGCTACAAGAGCATCATGCAGCGCTGGCCCGACAGCATCGCGAAGGGTGCTGAATTTACGATGCCGGTCGCCAAATAATCAGGCAATTTGGGTGATCCGCGCGGACAACTGCGACATCACGCACGCTCGCGGACAAAAATAAAAGCTCGTTGCCGCGCGCGCGTAGCGGTGCAATGCCGCCACGTGCACGCCGGAAGAATGCTTAGGAGACTGGATGATGAGTCAGACCGAAACGACGGATGGTGCCGCGCGGCGGCTCGAGGGCGAATTCGACTACATCATTGTCGGTGCGGGCACCGCGGGTTGCGTGCTAGCGAACCGGCTTACCGAAGATCCGGACATGCGCGTGCTGCTGCTCGAAGCGGGCGGCAAGGACGATTACCACTGGATTCACGTGCCGGTCGGCTACCTGTACTGCATCGGCAATCCGCGCACCGACTGGCTCTACAAGACGCAAGCCGAAGCGGGCCTGAATGGCCGCGCGTTGTCGTATCCGCGTGGTCGCGTATTGGGCGGCAGTTCGTCGATCAACGGCATGATCTATATGCGCGGCCAGCGCGAGGACTACGACGAATGGGCACGCGTGACCAACGACAGCTCATGGTCGTGGAACGCGGTGCTGCCAGTCTTCAAACGCAGCGAGGATCATCACGGCGGTGCCGATGAATCGCATGGCGCGGGCGGCCCATGGCGCGTCGAAAAGCAGCGCCTCAAATGGAAGATTCTCGAAGAATTCGCGCAAGCCGCGCAGCAAACCGGCATTCCCGCAACCGATGACTTCAATCGCGGCGACAACACGGGCGTTGGCTACTTCGACGTCAATCAGAAGCGCGGCATTCGCTGGAATGCGTCGAAGGCGTTCCTGCGGCCCGCGTTGAAGCGGCCGAATCTCACGGTCATCACCGGCGCGCACACGCAGCGCGTCGTATTCGAAGGACGCCGGTGCTCCGGCGTCGAATATCGTGGCGGCGACGTCGACTATCTCGCAAAAGCGCGTTGCGAAGTGATCCTTTGCGCGGGAGCGGTCAACTCGCCTCAGTTGCTCGAACTGTCGGGCATCGGCAATGGCACCCGTCTGCACAATCTCGGCGTCGACGTCGTCAACGATCTGCGTGGTGTCGGCGAGAATCTGCAGGACCATCTGCAACTGCGTATGGCGTATCAGGTGCAGGGCGTGCGCACGTTGAATACGATGTCCGCGCACTGGTGGGGCAAGCTGATGATCGGTCTGCAATATGCGTTGTTTCAGAGTGGGCCGATGTCGATGTCGCCGTCGCAACTCGGTGCATTCGCGAAGTCCGATCCCGATGACCATTCGCTTACGCGACCCGATCTCGAGTATCACGTGCAGCCGCTTTCGCTCGACCGCTTCGGTGAACCGCTGCACCGCTTCAATGCGTTCACCGCGTCGGTATGTCAGTTGCGTCCAACATCGCGCGGGAGCATCCATATCGCTTCGGCCGATGCATCGGTACCGCCATTGATCGCGCCGAACTATCTGTCGACCGATTACGACCGCCATGTAGCCGTGAATGCGCTGCGTCTCACGCGCCGCATCGCGGCGGCACCGGCGCTCGCGCGCTATCGGCCGCAGGAGATTCTGCCGGGCATCCAGTATCAGAGCGAAGAGCAATTGCAGCAGGCCGCGGGCGCGGTCGGCACGACGATCTTCCATCCTGTCGGCACGTGCCGGATGGGCACGACCGACGATCCGGCCGCGGTGGTCGACAACCGGCTACGAGTTATCGGAGTCGAAGGGCTGCGTGTCGTCGATGCATCGGTGATGCCGAACATCACGTCAGGCAATACCAACTCGCCGACGCTGATGATCGCCGAGCGCGCAAGCGACATGATCCGCGCGGATCGCCGCGCGCGCGTGGGCGGTAGCGTGTCCGCGCAAACCGGTGCGGCTGCGTCGATATCGGCTGTGTGACGATCGGAACGGGCATAGAGCGCGAGCACACACTCGGTGCTTCGCATCGGTCAGGTTTGCCGCGCTGCGGTGTGGCGCGTGCTGCACACGCATGGCGCGGGCCTTATCCACTAAGTGCAAATCCCAATGAATGCGCTGCATCATTGGCGCGACAATGACAGCCATGCTGCGGGCCGCGCCATGGATTACCGTCCGCTTTTGGTGCAGCACGCCAACGAACGGCATGGGGTGCCGTCGTCATAAAAAGTCGCGCGGAGCTTCGCGCGACAAGATCGTAATGCTTCGCCTTACTCCGCATGGAAGGGAACATGATTCTCGGCGATACGATTCTCGAAACGCGCGATCTCACTCGTGAGTTCAAAGGCTTTGTCGCCGTGAACGGTGTGAACCTGCGCGTGCGCCGTGGCTCGATCCATGCGCTGATCGGTCCCAACGGGGCAGGCAAGACGACCTGTTTCAATCTGCTTACCAAATTTCTTGAACCCACCGCGGGTCAGATCGTTTTCAATGGTGTGGATATCACCAGCGAACGTCCCGCGCAGATTGCGCGTCGCGGCATCATCCGTTCGTTCCAGATTTCCGCGGTATTTCCGCATCTGACGGCGTTGCAGAACGTGCGCATCGGTTTGCAACGCTCGCTCGGCACCGCGTTTCACTTCTGGAAGAGCGAGCGCACGTTGCGCAGTCTGGACGATCGCGCGATGGATCTGCTCACCCAGGTCGGTCTGACCGATTTCGCCGATGTGTTGACCGTCGAGCTCGCATACGGCCGCAAGCGGGCGCTCGAAATCGCGACCACGCTCGCGATGGAGCCGGAGTTGATGCTGCTCGACGAACCGACGCAAGGGATGGGTCACGAAGATGTCGATCGCGTGACCGCGTTGATCAAAAAAGTATCGGCGGGTCGCACGATTCTGATGGTCGAACACAATATGAACGTGATCGCCGGTATCTCCGACACGATCACCGTACTGCAACGGGGTGAAGTGCTGGCCGAAGGCAGCTACGCGGAAGTGTCGAAGAATCCGCTCGTGATGCAAGCCTATATGGGCAGCGCCGATGCGGCGCTGGCCGGAGCCCACGCATGAATACGACTGTCGAGCGCGCAGGCCTCGAAGAGAACCAAACGAAAAACGGCACCGCCGCGCTGGAAATCGCGGGACTGCAAGCCTGGTACGGGGAATCCCATATCCTGCACGGCGTCGATCTGACGGTCGGCCGCGGCGAAGTCGTCACGCTGCTCGGGCGCAACGGCGCGGGACGCACGACGACACTGCGCGCGATCATGGGTCTCACAGGGCGGCGCACCGGCTCGATTCGCATCGGCGGACGCGAGACGATCGATCTGGCCACGCATCGGATCGCGCATTGCGGCATCGGCTATTGCCCGGAGGAACGCGGCATTTTTTCGAGCCTGTCGTGCGAGGAAAATCTGCTGCTGCCGCCACCTGTCGGCGACAAGGCATACATGATGTCGCTCGACGAAATCTACGCGATGTTCCCGAATCTGCACGAGCGCCGGATGAGCCAGGGCACGCGCCTGTCGGGCGGCGAACAACAGATGCTCGCGGTCGCGCGGATTCTGCGTACCGGCGCGAATCTGCTATTGCTCGACGAAATCTCGGAAGGGCTAGCGCCCGTGATCGTGCAAGCGCTCGCGCGCATGATCGTCACGTTGAAGGGACGTGGCTACACGATCGTGATGGTCGAACAGAACTTCCGCTTCGCCGCGCCGCTCGCCGATCGTTTCTATGTGATGGAGCACGGCACGATCGTCGAACACTTCGAGGCGAGCGAACTCGAAGGCAAGATGCCGGTGCTGCACGATTTGCTGGGCGTATAAAAACACGTTCGGACCCGCGTGCGGAAGTACGTGGGCGCCCGATTGCCTCTGATAATCACAAGCGATGAACCACAGGAGACATGCATGAAATTGAACCCACTCGCGCGGTTTGCCTCACTCTGTTTCGCGGTTGCCGCCGGCACCGCACTGACGTTAGGCGGCGCGAAAGCGGCCGACGATAGCGTGAAGATCGGCTTTATCACCGACATGTCGGGGCTGTACGCGGATATCGACGGGCCGGGCGGTCTCGAAGCGATCCGTATGGCGGTGGCCGATTTCGGCGGTAAGGTCAATGGCAAGCCGATCACCGTGCTGTACGCGGATCACCAGAACAAGGCGGACATCGCCGCGTCGCGCGCGCGCGAATGGTTCGACCGCGACGGCGTCGAAATGCTGATCGGCGGCACGAACTCGGCGACGGGCCTGTCGATGAACACGGTCGCGGGCGAGAAGCACAAGGTCTACATCAACGTCGGGGCCGGCGCCGATACGCTCACCAACGAACAATGCACGCCGTACACGATCCACTACGCGTACGACACCACCGCGCTTGCGAACGGCACCGGCTCGGCGGTGACGAAGCAGGGCGGCAAGACGTGGTACTTCCTGACCGCGGACTACGCGTTCGGCAAGGCGCTCGAAAAAGCGACCTCGGACGTCGTGAAGGCGAACGGCGGCCAGGTGCTCGGCGCGGTGCGTCATCCGCTCTCGGCGTCGGACTTTTCGTCGTTCCTGCTGCAGGCGCAGTCATCGAAGGCGCAGATCCTCGGCCTCGCGAACGCGGGCGGCGACACGATCAACGCGATCAAGGCCGCGAAGGAATTCGGCATCCCGAAGACGATGAAGATCGCCGCGCTGCTGATGTTCATCGACGACGTGCACAGCCTCGGGCTCGAGACCACGCAAGGCCTCGTGCTGACCGACAGCTGGTACTGGAACAAGGACGCCGACACGCGTAAGTGGGCGCAGCGCTACTTCGCGAAGATGAAGAAGATGCCGTCGAGCCTGCAGGCCGCGGATTACTCTGCGACGATGAATTATCTGAAAGCGGTGCAGGCGGTCGGCTCGACGGATCCGGACAAGGTGATGGCGCAGCTGCGCAAGACCAAGATCGACGACTTCTATGCGAAGGGCTACATCCGTCAGGACGGCAGCATGATCCACGACATGTACCTGATGCAGGTGAAGACGCCGGCCGAATCGAAGGAGCCGTGGGATTACTACAAGATCACGGCGACGATCCCGGGCGAGCAGGCGTTCACGACCAAGGCGCAGACCCGTTGCGCGTTGTGGAAGTAAGCGCGGGCCTGCAAAAGACGGTCATGTACCGCAACCGTCTGCAATATTCGCCGGCCGTTTGCTCCTGATGCTCACGTGCTGCCGAGCATCGCGTTGGTGTCGTCTCGCAACGTGATGCGCGGTGGCGCAGTGAAGGAACCGCGGCGGTTAACTGGTTCGTCTGTCGGGCACGGCTGTCACCGGTCGCACGCGCTGTGCGCGACGCACGCAGCGGGCTTCGTAAGCGTTGCCCAGGCGTTACGGGTGCCCGCCACGCGCCGGCCGGATTGCGCGTGACCGATCTATCTTGACGATGGCTTGAAGGGCTAAGGGCTTCAATGGACATCTTTGGCGTTCCGCTACCGGCGATGCTGAGCCAGCTTCTGCTCGGGCTCGTGAACGGCTCGTTCTACGCGATTCTGAGCCTTGGGCTGGCGGTCATTTTCGGCCTGCTCAACGTGATCAACTTCGCGCACGGCGCGTTGTTCATGCTCGGCGCGATGCTCGCGTGGATGGGGCTGTCGTATTTCAATCTGCCGTACTGGGTGATGCTCGTGCTCGCGCCGCTGGTCGTCGGGCTGGTCGGCATCGCGATCGAGCGCTCGATGCTGCGCTGGCTCTACAAGCTCGATCATCTGTACGGGCTGCTGCTCACGTTCGGCCTCACGCTCGTGATCGAAGGGGTATTCCATTCAATCTACGGCTCGTCGGGCCAGCCGTACGACGTGCCGTCGGCGCTCTCCGGCGCGACCAACCTCGGCTTCATGTTCCTGCCGAACTATCGCGCATGGGTGGTCGTCGCTTCGCTCGTCGTGTGTTTCGCGACGTGGTTCGTGATCGAGAAGACGAGACTTGGCGCCTATCTGCGCGCGGGCACCGAAAACCCGAAGCTGGTCGAGGCGTTCGGCGTCAACGTGCCGCTGATGATCACGCTGACCTACGGCTTCGGCGTCGCGCTCGCGGCGTTTGCCGGCGTGCTCGCCGCGCCGGTGATCCAGGTCTCGCCGCTGATGGGACAGCCGATGATCATCACCGTGTTCGCGGTGGTCGTGATCGGCGGCATGGGTTCGATCATGGGCTCGATCCTCACCGGCCTGATGCTCGGCGTGATCGAAGGGCTCACGCGCGTGTTCTACCCGGAGGCGTCGGCGACCGTCGTGTTCGTGATCATGGCGCTCGTCTTGCTCGTGCGTCCGGCGGGTCTTTTCGGCAGGGAAAAATGATGCAAAGAAAAGTTCTCTACGTTCTGCTGCTGATCTTTCTGCTGGCGGTGCCGCTCCTCGGCATCTATCCGCTCTTCGTGATGAAGGTGCTGTGCTTCGCGCTGTTCGCGGCTGCGTTCAATCTGCTGATCGGCTATACCGGGCTGTTGTCGTTCGGTCATGCGATGTTTCTCGCGTCGGCCGGTTACGTGACAGGCTATGCGATGCAGACGCTCGGCTTTTCGCCGGAACTCGGCGTGCTCGCCGGCACTGCTACGGCGACGCTGCTCGGGCTCGTCGTCGGCTTCTTTGCGATTCGCCGGCAAGGGATCTACTTCGCGATGGTGACGCTCGCGCTCGCGCAGATGGTCTACTTCGTGTTCTTGCAGGCGCCGTTCACGCATGGCGAAGATGGTCTGCAAGGCGTGCCGCGCGGCAAGCTATTCGGACTGCTCGATCTGTCCTCGGATATCGCGCTCTACTTCGTCGTGCTCGCGGTGATCGTCGTGGCGTTTCTGCTGATCGTGCGGATCGTGCATTCGCCGTTCGGACAGGTGCTGGTCGCGATCAAGGAGAACGAGCCGCGTGCGGTGTCGCTCGGCTACGACACTGATCGCTTCAAACTGCTCGCGTTCATTCTGTCGGCCGGCATCGCGGGTCTGGCGGGTTCGCTCAAGGTGCTGGTTCAAGGCTTCGAGACGTTGAGCGATGCGTACTGGACCATGTCCGGTCTAGTGATCCTGATGACGCTGGTGGGCGGGATGGGCACACTGTTTGGCCCGTTGCTCGGCGCCGCGCTGATTGTCTCGCTCGAAGACCGACTGGGCGATATCGGTTCGGCGCTGGCGTCGGTCACCGGCGTCGACTGGTTCCGCTCGCTCGGCGAATCGGTGACGATCGTCACGGGGCTGATTTTTATCGCCTGCGTGCTCGCGTTCCGGCGGGGCATCGTCGGCGAGATCGTCGCGCGAGTGCGCCTGCTGCGTGCGTGACGGTGCCTGAGGGTGCCTGAGATGCGGTTGTTGGTGCGCTGCGATATCGATTGGCTCGCCAGCCACTCGAACCCCGTGGTGCCGAAAGCCTCGCTAGAATAGGCACGTTCGAGAACGCGTCCTCGCACGTAGAACCGTCACCCGCGACTCAGCCCCAATTTAGTGCCGCATTGCACCACTAGGGTTATTGCTAGTTGTTACCGCCCAGGGGGTCGTTTAATCTTCATGCAGTTCTGATGCACCACGAATTTGCAGGTGGAGAACGAGGAGACAATTGAGGCACTCAGTGCCCAGACGAAAGCGCCGTTGGATTGATATCCAACGGCGCTTTTTCTTTGCGCTTTTCGAAAAAGATCGGCGAATTTTTTGCTAATCCGACGGCTCTTTTTTGTTGGCCGGATAGCGCTGCATTTACACGTCACGACCCTGCAAAACGCTTGCGGCACGGCGCGAGCGTCCGCTAAACTCGGCATTCAGCGACCACTCGGTCGGCATTTAAATCGTCGGATTTAAATTCAATTGAATAACGGGGTTTAGAGGAGCAGGATGAAGTCGGCATTGCGTTGGATTAGCGCGGCATTGGTAGCCGCCGGGGTATCGGCCGCATGGAGCGGCTCGGCATTAGCGGATGTGAAAATCGGCGTCACCGTGTCGGCAACCGGACCGGCGGCATCGCTCGGTATCCCGGAAAAGAACACGATTGCGTTGCTGCCTAAGGAAGTGGCAGGCCAGAAAGTCGACTACATCGTGCTCGATGACGCGACCGATTCCACCCAGGCGGTCAAGAACGCCCGCAAGCTCACCAGCGAAGACCACGTCGACGCAATGATCGGCTCGACCGTCGTGCCGAACTCGCTCGCGATGATCGACGTCGCGGCCGAAACTTCCACGCCGATGATCTCGATGGCCGCGGCCGCGGGCATCGTCGAGCCGATGGACGCGAAGCGCGCATGGGTCTTCAAGACGCCGCAGAACGACATCCTGATGGCCACGGCGATCGCGCAACACATGGCGAATCACGGCGTGAAGACCGTTGCGTTTATCGGCTTTTCCGACGCGTACGGCGAGAGCTGGTTCAAGGAGTTCAGCAAGGCTGCGGATCTCGCGAAAATCAAGGTCGTCGCCAACGAACGTTTCGCGCGCAACGACGCATCGGTCACCGGCCAGGTGCTGAAAATGATGTCGCAGAACCCGGACGCGGTGCTGATCGCCGGCGCGGGCACACCGGCCGCGTTGCCGCAGAAGACGCTCAAGGAGCGCGGCTACAAGGGCAAGTACTATCAAACGCACGGCGTCGCGAACAACGACTTCCTGCGCGTGTGCGGCAAGGATTGCGACGGCACCTGGTTGCCGGCCGGTCCGCTGCTGGTTGCCGATCAACTGCCGGATTCGAACCCGGTGAAGAAATCGTCGGAAGCCTATAAGAGCGCGTATGAGAAGGCGTACGGCACGGGTTCGATCTCGACGTTCGGGGGGCACGCATGGGACGCGGGCCTGCTGCTGCAACATGCGATTCCGCTCGCGCTGAAGAAGGGCCAGCCGGGTACGCCTGCGTTCCGCGAGGCGCTGCGCGCCGCGCTCGAAGGCACCCAGGATCTGCCTGCGTCGCACGGCATCTTCAACATGAGCGCGAACGACCACGCGGGTCTCGATCAGCGGGCGCGCGTGATGGTGCAGATCGTCGACGGCAAGTGGAAGCTTGCTGACAACTGAGCGGGCAAAGCGCCACGAGACCTCATCGAAAAGACGCGTGCAGTTGACGCGTCTTTTTTATTAACAGTGTCTCGAAATAGTGTGGTTTGACGGCTTCAGGACAAACCCGCATTTGGCGCACCCTTGCTTGACCGTCAATGATGCAAAACGCAAACTACTAATATATTAGTGGTTGGCGGAATTGATCAAAACAAAGCCGAGGCAAAGACACTACGGCACTTCGCGGGAGTTGCGCGGCGAATCGCGCTAATTCACCGTCGCGATACGCAAGAGGAGCGGTACCCAACAGATCGGGGCAGGTATTCGCGTCGAGCAGGGAAAACCATGCTTGGCACACACGTACCCAAACCCGATAACTGGATTCAAACACCCGGCTTTCAAGCCGGTTTACAGGTAGGCGCTTTTCAAGGCGTTTGGAGACTCGCAATGAAAATGACTAGGCAATGGGTACGCACCGGCATCGCAATGGCATTGATGTGCGGCGCGGGTGCGGCGTTCGCGCAGGTGAAAATCGGCGTGACGCTATCCACGACGGGGCCGGCAGCATCGCTGGGAATTCCTGAGAAGAACACGATTGCATTGTTGCCGAAGGAGATCGGCGGCAAGACGGTGCAGTACATCGTGCTCGACGATGGGTCCGACACGAGCAAGGCCGTGCAGAACACGCACAAGCTGATCGACGAAGACCACGTGGACGCGATCATCGGCTCGACCGTCACGCCGAATGCACTGGCGATGCTCGACCCGGCCGCCGAAGGCAAGACACCGGTCATCTCGCTTGCGGCATCGGCCGCAATCATCGCGCCGATGGACGCGAAGCGCGCATGGGCGTTCAAGCCGCCGCAGAACGACAGCCTGATGGCCGATGCAATCGCCGATTACATGGCGCGCCACGGCGTGAAGACGGTCGGCTTCATCGGCTTCTCGGATGCGTACGGCGATAGCTGGAATACGACGTTCGGCGCGGCGGCGAAGGCGCACAATCTGAAGGTCGTATCGAACGAGCGCTTTAACCGCACCGATGCATCGGTGACGGGCCAGGTGCTCAAGACAATGGCCGCGAATCCCGATGCGGTGCTGATCGCGGGCTCGGGCACGCCGTCGGCGCTGCCGGCCAAGACGCTCAAGGAGCGCGGCTACAAGGGCAAGATCTATCAGACGCACGGCGTCGCGAACAAC
>Ga0310811_10007758_pt1 | contig 13759 bp, 14 predicted proteins | sample YCmetagenome_FD_207642 | JGI IMG/M metagenome (GOLD analysis project Ga0310811, IMG submission 207642) | Soil microbial communities from experimental microcosm in Duke University, North Carolina, United States - YC | ecosystem: Engineered > Artificial ecosystem > Soil microcosm > Unclassified ... | reverse complement strand
CCGCAGGTCGGCGCGCATGAAGCGCCTAGCCATGGTTGGCTGCTAGTACGACTTTGCGGGTGGCGTCTCCGCCATACGGATAAACGGGCGGTTGGGAGGATCAGAAGGAACATGGACAGAGCGGCACGCGACGGCCGTATCCTCGTCCTGCTCGCGAACGGCCATACGACGAAGAGCATCGCGCGCGAGCTCGGCGCGTCGGAGGACGCGATCGACGGTTCCGTGCGCGAGATGCAGCTGCGTGCGGGCGTTCGCAATCGCGCGCATCTCGTCGCCTGGGCGTTTCGCGAGAATCTCTTACGAGCGGGGGACGTGGAAGAGGCACGCTGAGCGCCGAAGGGCCGGGGGCGAGGGCGGCGGGCGTCGCCCTTGCATAATTATTCGTTTCGTGCATAATTATGCAGGTCCCCATGATCACCGCTCATGTCGTCGGCGCCAGCGGCTACGCGGCCGCCGAACTCATCCGCCTGCTCGACCGCCATCCTTCGGTCGCTCTCGGCGTCCTGGAGAGCCGCTCATCGGCCGGGCGCCCGGTCGGCGACGTCTTCCCGTGGCTCCCGCATCTTCACGTCGCGTTCGAGGAGAGTGGGACGACGCTCGCGCGCGTGCGGGAAGACGATGTCGTCTTCATCGCTGGCGGCCACGAGCTTGCGCGTGAACAGGCGCCGCTCTTCCTCTCCAAGGGCGCACGCGTGATCGACCTCTCGGATGCGTTCCGGCTGCACGCCAACGCCGGCGAGGCAGTCTACGGGTTCCCCGAACGCTACCGCGATCGCATCGCGCAGGCGCGTCTGATCGCCAACCCGGGCTGCTACGTCACCGCCTCGCTGCTGGCGCTCGTTCCGCTCGCCCCGCTCGCCGATCGAATCGCGCAGATCGTCATCGACGCCAAGAGCGGTATCACCGGCGCGGGCCGCAATCCGAGCGTCGGCGCGATGTTCGCCGAGGTGGACGGCGACGTACGCGCGTACGGGCTGACCGGTCACCGGCACGGCGCCGAGATCGTGCAGGAAGCGCGTGCCGCCGGGATCGAGGCGCCGATCATCTTCTCGCCGCACGTCGTCCCGCTCAAGCGCGGGATCCTCGCCGACGTCTACCTCATCCCGCGCGCGCCGCTCGGCCGCGACGAGGTTCTCGCGGCGTACGAGCGGTTCTACGCCGCGAACCCCTTCATCACGGTGTTCCGCGACGTGCGCGCGCCGCATCTTCCCGCGCTCGAGGGGACGAACGACGCGCACCTTGCGGTCGCCGAGCGCGACGGCGTCGTACACGTGCTCTCCGCGCTCGACAATCTCGGCAAGGGCGCTGCCGCCCAAGCGATCCAGAACATGAACCTCGTGCTCGGTCTCCCGGAGGAACAAGGTCTCGATGCTCGCACCACCGTCGGCTGACGTCCGGCTCATCGAAGTCCGCGGGGGCCTCGGCGCGGTCCCCGGCGTTCGTCTCGCCGGCGTTCACGCCGGGATCAAGAAGCGCAAGACCGACCTCGCGCTGATCGCGCTGCCTGGTCCGCACGTCTGCGCGCAGGCGATCACGACCAACGAGATCAAAGCCGCGCCGCTGCTGGTGACGAGCCGGCACCTCGAGACGGACGGCGAGGCGATCGAGGCGATCGTCTGCAACGCCGGCTGCGCGAACGCGTGCACGGGCGAACGCGGCGAACGCGACGCCGAGAACACCGCACGCCACGCCGCAACGCTGATGGGTCTGCGTTCGACGCAGGTCGTCGTCGCGTCGACCGGCGTCATCGGCGTCACGCTTCCGATGGATCGCCTCGCGAAGGGGCTCGACCGCGCGTTCAAGCAGCTCGGCGAAGGACAGGAGGCGTGCTACGACGCCGCCGAGGCGATCATGACGACCGACCACGTCCCGAAGATGGCTGCCTACGCCTGGAACGAGAACGGGAAGCGTCACGTGATCGGCGGGATCGCCAAAGGCTCGGGGATGATCTCCCCCAACATGGCGACGATGCTCGCCTTCCTCGTCACCGACGCCGCGGTCTCGCGCGCGTCGCTCCAGGAAGCGCTGCTCGAAGCGACCGACGGGACGTTCAACATGATCTCGGTCGACGGCGACATGTCGACCAACGACTCCATCTACTGCTGCGCGAAGCCCGGCACCGACGATGCAAGTCCGGGGTTGCGTGCCGCGCTGCGCGCGGTCTGCCACGACCTCGCGGTCGCGATGGTGAAGGATGGCGAGGGCGCGACGAAGCTCTTCACGTTCCGCGTCACCGGCGCACGCGACGAGAAGCAGGCGCGCACGATCGCGCGCGCCGTCATCAACTCCTCGCTCGTCAAGACCGCGCTCTACGGCGAGGACCCGAACTGGGGCCGTATCGTCGCCGCCGCCGGTTCGGTACACGCCGGGATGGATCCCGACACGTGGTCGCTGTACCTGGGCGAACAGCTCTGGGTCGAACGCGGCGCCGTCGAGGCGATGAGCGAAGCCGAGGCGCACAACGTCCTCGAGGACGCGTCGATCGAAGCGCGCCTCGATCTCGGCATCGGCGCCGCGAGCGCGGTCGCCTGGGGCTGCGACTTCTCCACCGACTACGTGCGTATCAACGCGCATTACCGGACGTGAGTGAGATGATTCAGGCTTCGCGCGGGGCGCGTCTGGTGACGCAGCATCCGCATCTGATGATGAACTACGGGCGGCTCGAGATCAACATCGTCCGCGGCGAGGGGTGCTGGCTCTACGACGAGTCGGGGAACGCCTACCTCGACATGGTCGCGGGGATCGCGGTGTGCGCGCTCGGCCATGCGCACCCGCGGATCGCACGCGCCGTCGCGGAACAGGCCGCGACGCTCGTGCACGTCTCGAATCTCGTCCACCACGAGCCGGCGGGGACGCTCGCCGACAAGCTCGCCGAGCTCGCCGGTTTCGACGCGGTCTTCTTCTGCAACAGCGGCGCCGAGGCGAACGAAGCGGCGATCAAGCTCGCGCGCAAGGTCGCGTACCGCAACGGGGATCCCGACCGCAACGTGATCCTCGCCGCGCACGGGTCGTTCCACGGCCGCACGCTCGGCGCGCTCTCCGCGACCGATAATCCGGCCTACAAGGAAGGCTTCGGCCCCCTGCCGGCGGGTTTCGCATTCACCGATTTCAACGACGTCGCCGCGCTCGAACGAGCGATCGACGAGCACACCGCGTGCTTTCTGATCGAACCCGTGCAGGGCGAGACGGGGATCGTCCCGGCGACGAAGGCGTACCTCGAAGCGGCACGGCGGCTGTGCGACGAGCGCGGCGCGCTGCTGATCTTCGACGAGGTGCAGACCGGGATGGGCCGCACCGGCAAGCTGTTCGCGCACCAGTATTTCGGCGTAAAGCCCGATGCGTTCACGCTGGCGAAGTCGCTCGCGAACGGGCTGCCGATCGGCGCGCTCGTCGTGCGCGGCCCCGCAGCGACGGGGCTGCGCCCCGGCGATCACGGCACGACGTTCGGCGGCTCGCCGGTCCCCGCCGCCGCGGCGCTCGAACATCTCGCGATCCGCGACGTCGTCGACATCGACGCGAACGTCGCCGCGTCCGGCGAGCTGTTGCTGAGCGAGCTCGCCACGATCGCGAGCGAGCTTCCCGGGGTCTTCGGACCGCCGCGCGGCGTCGGACTGATGCTCGGCCTCCCCGTCCGCGACGGATACAAGGCGTCCGACTTCGTCGCCCGCGGACTCGACCACGGGCTCTTCCTCAACGCCGCCGGGCGCAACACGCTGCGCTTCGTCCCGCCGCTGATCATCAGCCTGGACGAAGTCCGCGCCGCCGTGCAACGCCTGCGCGCGACGATCACCGCAACCCTGGAGAGTTAGCCCGCACGCGAAACGCGCGATCAAAGGGGGACGGCCAACGGTCGTCCCCCTTTCGTGTGTGCCGCCGTCCCTCGTCGAAGCATCCGCGTACCGAGCTCGTGGCCCATGCTTCGAGCGGAGTCCTAGCCGCGGCGGGCGGCGTCGCGGCTCGCGGCACGTCAGCGTTTGGTGATGGCGGTGAATTCGTCGGCGCTCAAGCCGAAGGCTTGGACGTCGCCGACGTCGTTGACGACGTAGAGGCCGCTCGCGACGACGACGGGCGACGGATAGGCGCGGTCCCCAAGGTCTGCGCTCCACAGCTGCGTCCCCGTATGCGCATCGAACGCCACGATCCGGCGATCCAGCGCGAGGAATCCGATCCCGGGGATGAAGGCCGCGCTGCTGGCCACGACGCCGGCTGTCGTGAAGTGATACAGGGCGCGGCCTTCGTGATCGAAGGCGGTGACGATGGAGCCCGGTCCCTTCGTGTCGTCGTTCTGGTCCGTGCGCTCGCCGTCGCTGATGATCACCATCGTGCCGTCCCCGGTCGGCGTCGCGGTGGTTCCGCCGTTGCGTGCCCACGGCGCGAGGTCGGCCCTGCGCAGGACGTGCCCGGTGGCACGGTCGAGCGCGTACAAATAGCCGTTCTTTCCGGCCACGTAGGTACGGCTTCCATGCAAGGCGACACCGCCGCCGACGTCGCTGTCGTCGACGCCCGGGACACGCGTCGAGAGATGCCAGAGTACCCGCAGATCGCGGCTCAGCGCGACGACGGAGTCACCGTACTCCGCACCGCCCAGGTCGCTGCACGTGTTGCCCGTGCCGACGTAGATGCGCGTACCGTCCGTACTCAGCGGTCCCCAGACGCCGCCGCCGTTGTCGGCTTTGCGCGTCGGGTGCCAGCGCGCTCCCGTCGGCTTCCCGGTGCGCTCGTCGAGCGCGATGACGCTCCCTTGAAAACAGCCGCTGAACGCGTCGCCGCCGGCCAGTCCCTCGTAGATGATGCCGTGAAGGACGACGGGCTCCGAACGCACGAGGCCGGGGAGCGGCGTGCGCCACAGGAGCGCGCCGCTCCCCGGATGGAGCGCCGCGAGCGCCGCGTCGCGCGGCTTCTCGCCCGTCACACCAAGACGCCCGTAGGCGCCGACGAGCAGCCGCCCGTCGACGAGCGCGGGCGTCATGTGCACCGAGGTACCGACGTTGCGTTTCCAGCGGACCTCGCCGTTCGCCGCGTCGAGCGCATAGACGTTACCTTCCTCGGTGGCGACGTACAGGAGACCGTCGGCCGCCAGGGGGCTCGACCACACGCGCTCGTTCAGCGAACGCAGCCAGCGTCGCCGCAAGTGTCCGACGGTCTCCTTGGTGATCCCGGTCTGCGTGCGCTGAAAGCCGGTTCGCGCGTCGTCGTGCGCGAAGGTCGTCCAGTCGTCGTCTTTCGCACGCGAGCGCGCGAGCGCAAAGGTCTCGGCACTCGGGGGGAGCGACAAGCGCGAGCGCGCCAGCAGCAGCGTGCGGTCGATCGTCGATTTTCCGGAGAGGCGGTTGGGACTCAGGTACCAGCGGATCGCCGAGACTGCGGTGCATAGCACCAGCACGGCCGCGAGCGTCCCCGAGAGAGCCCGGGCCTGGCGCGAGGTTCGGACCATACGCAGAGTGATAGCGGACGCGGGTCGACGGCGCGATGAGTCGCGGGTCCCTCCGAAGCACAACCTTTGGTAACGCTCCCCTTGCTTGCCTACTTGCACAAGAGCCCGGCACTCCTTCTCTCGCACGAGCGGGGAGTCGGCGTAGCGCGCGGGAACGAGCGCGGATGCTCGTCAACCTTCAAGGCCGCCGCGTCTCCTACGACCTGCTCGGAGCCGAAGACGCCCCCGTCGTATGTTTCGCGCACTCGCTGGCATCGGACGGCGGCATGTGGGCCGAGCAGGTGGAGGCCGTGCTGGCCGCCGGGTTCCGCGTCCTGCGCGCCGACATGCGCGGACATGGCGGAAGCGCACCCGCGGAACCGCCCTACACGATGGACGCGCTCGCGGACGATCTCGTCGCGCTGCTCGATGCGCTTGCACTGGAACGCGTGCATCTCGTCGGTCTCTCCATCGGGGGGATGCTCGCCCAGTCGTTGGCGATCCGCAATCCCGCCAAGCTCGCGTCGCTCCTGCTCTGCGACACGCAGCCTTCGGCGCCGCCGAGCGCGCGCGGCGCGTGGTCGGCACCGCTCGCGATGGTCCGACAAGCCGACTCGCTCGCGCCGGTACGCAGCGGTCTACTCAAGGCCTGGTTCACCGATGCGTTCAAGACGCAGCGTGCGGCACGCTGGCAGCAGATCCACGACACGCTGATGGGGACGTCGGTCGCGGGCTTCGAAGGCTGCGTCGCGGCGATGTCGGAGTTCGACTACACGGCGTCGCTCGGATCGGTGCGCGTTCCCACGCTCGTCGTCTACGGCGCCGACGACCCGATGACGCCGCCGGCGGAGAACCAGCGCCTCGCGGCGTCGATCCCCGGCGCGCGCGCCGAAGCGATCGCCGGCGCGAAGCATTTCCCCAACGTCGAGCAGGCCGAAGCGTTCAACCGGATCCTACGCGACTGGCTGGAGGCGAACCGCTCACACGCGTTCTAATCCCGGTACATGGCGCAACGGCACCTGCATCCGCACACCCACGCGGACGGCGTGACCCACGCACACGAGCACGGCCACGCCGATCACGACCATCAGCACGAGCACCTCGGAAACGGAGCCCACGTCCACGAGCCGACGGAGCCGACGGAGCCGCAGCACGCTCCGGCCGATCCGCACGCGGACGACGAGCACTAGCCCGGGTGGGGCGTACCAGAGGGTCCGGCCAGATGGGTCCGACCCGCTCGACACGGCTCCCCGCGGCGATCGACGCCTGGCTCGAGTCGCGGCTCACCTTGCATCGCGACCGCTCGGTCAGCGAGATCCTGTTACAGCTGATCCACGGCGGCCTGCGCCTGCGTGACGGCTACATGGCGATCCACCGCCGGGTTCTCGAGGAGCGCCTCGGCGGCGATCCGGTCGCTTACGACGCCTACCGCGCCTGTCTGCTCGACACGTTCGGACCGGACTACCTCGAGCACCTCGACCGCTGGCTCGAGGCCGACGGCGTCGTGAAGCCGGCCGCCGTCTGAACGCGCCGCGTGCGCACGAAGACGTAGGCGAAGACGACGAGGAGCGCGCTGACGAGCGCGCTGCTCACGGCGAGATCGCTCACCGGCGAACGCCAGCCCAGGACTTGCGCGAGCTCGTAGAGCGCGACGGCGACGGCGAGCACCGTGACCGAGCCGATCCAGACGCGCATCACCGACGGCAGCGCGCCGGAGCGGTGCGCGACGAGGCGGTGGACGAGCACCGAGTCGAGCGTGTCGGTGCAGACCATCCCGGCGCAGAACATTGCGCCGACGGCGGCGGCGCCCAGCACCCCCGCGTCGGCGGCGAAGACGACGGCGTACGTCGCGAGCTGGCTCGAGGTCTCGAATCCGAAGCCGAACAGCAGTCCGATCGGCACCGCGAGCAGCGCGCTCCCGCCCTCGCGCAGAGCACGCGGGAGCAGACGCGTCTTCAAGCCCGCGACGCGCTCGCTTCCGCTACGCAGCGCGCGGAAGTTCGCTGCCGCGATCGCGAGCAGGACGACGATCGAGACCCATGTCCCGGCGGTCTCGATCGCGGCGCCATGCGTCGCGAAGCGCGCGCCGAGCCAGCCGACGAGCAGCGAGATCGCGAGCACCATGATCGAATGGCCGCCGGCGAACAGCGTGCCGACGAAGCGACTCAGCCGCGGCGCGCGCGGATACGCGTTGCGCGTCACGTTGTCGATCGCGGCGAGATGATCCGGATCGGCGCCGTGGCGCAACCCAAGGGCGAAGACGGTGAAGGCGCTCGCGGCGATCACGGCTGACGGTCCATCGAGCAACGCCGTTCGTGGTCGCCGCGGCACGTTCCGCGCTTCGAGGGGTTGGACGCGAAAACGTCTACAACGCAGACGATCTCGCGCTGGGGAGATCGCCCCTTACGGGATCGACGACCCCATCGGAGAGGGACTCGCGCTCGGCATTTGCGCGACCGTGGGGGAAGGCGCTTGCGGACGCGCCTGCGCGTTTGCGACCGCAAACGCGAGCAACGCGACGGCAATCGCGGCCACCGATGCGAAACGTCTGGTCATGGGAGCGTTCCTGCCCATTCGGCGGCCCCTTACACGCAGCCGCCGGACGGTGAGCCGTCGCTCGCCCTGGCGGGCGATACGCCGTTAGGCGCGCTTCGGCGCGCGCATCAGGAAGACGAGCGGCGTGCAGACGACGGCGACCGCCGCGATCACCCACGTCGCGTCGGCGTACGCCAGGATCGCCGCCTCGCGGCCAACGATCCCGGCCAGCTGCTGCAGGCCGCCGCCGTGCCCGAAGAACTGCTGGACCGCGGTGCTGTGCAGGGTCGCGTTCGCGTCGAGGACTTCGGAGTGGAACGTCATCCGCTGGTCGATCACGACGTCGAGCAGCGCGACGGCCGCCGAGCCGCCGAGCTGCGTCGCAAGGTTCACCATTGCGCCGGCCTTCGGCCCCTCGGCGGGGGTCGTCGCGCTCAGCACGGCGATGGCCAGCGGGGTCCAGAGCAGCGCCGAGCCCGCGCCGACGACGATCAGCGCGAGCGCGAACGTCCAGTAGCTCGACAGACCCGTCGTGACGTAGCCCTGCAGCACCGTCCCCGCGGCGACGCCGACGAAGCCGACGCCGAGCAGGACGCGGTTGTCGACGCGCGAGGAGACGCGCACGACGAGCGGGGTCAAGAGCGCGATCGGGACTGCGCGCAGGATGAACAGCTCGCCGCTGAGCGTCGGCGTGAAGCCGAGGTCGCTCTGCGTGAGCTGCGGGATCGCGTAGGTCGAGCCGAAGACGACCGCGCCGAGCGCCGTCGCGATCAGGCAGCCGGCCGCGACGGTGCGGTTCGCCAGGATCCGCAGGTCGACGATCGGCGTCGTCGTGCCGTACAGCTCGTGCCGCACGAACGCCGCCGAGGCGATGATGCAGATGACGCTCGTCGCGGCGATCGTCGGGTCGCCGAGCCAATCGTGCCGCTCGCCTTCGGTGAAGACGTACTGCATCGTCCCGAGCGCGACCGTGAGGAACGCGAGCCCCACGAAGTCGACCGGGCCCGTGAACGGCTCGGTGGGATCGCGCAGCACCGCGCCGAGCAGCGCGACCGCGAGGATCCCGGGGACGATGTTGATGTCGAAGACCCAGTTCCACGAAACGTTGTCGACGAGGAACCCGCCGAGCGGCGGACCGAGCGCGGGCCCCATGATCGCGCCGAGCGCGAAGATCGCCTGGCTCGCGCCGAGCTGCTTGGGCGGGAACGTCTCGCGCAGGATCGCCTGACTCGTCGCCAACAGGCCGCCGCCGAACGCGCCCTGGACCACGCGCGAGATCACCAGCACGTCGAGGCTCTGGGCGGCCCCGCACGCGATCGAAGCGACGGTGAAGCCGGCGATCGACGCGAGGAAGTACCGTTTGCGGCCGAAGCGGTTCTGCAGCCACGGCGTGAGCGGGATGACGATGATCGCGGCGATCACGTAGGACGTGACGACCCACGTCCCCTCGTCGAGGCTCGCCCCGAGGTTACCCTGGATCGTCGGGAGCGCGACGTTCGTGATCGTCGAGTCGAGCGTCTGCATCAGCGCCGCCGCCATGACGCCGATGACGACGAGGAGGCGCCGCAGACCGTATTCGGTGACGTCCCGGCGTGCGGGAACCGACGCGTGCATCGCACGGGAAGTTCGCGGGACGCGTACGGCCTTCTTGCCGGTTACCTAGGCGTGGAGACGATGCCTGGGCCGCTCGCGAGCGGCTCGCCGAGATTGGCGAGGATCGTCGCCAACCCGCGCCGCAGCACCGCGAGCTCATCGTCGGAGAGACCCCGCACGGCGCCGGCGACGACGCCCGAAGCGATGCGCAGGAGCGGCGCGCGCACTGCGCGCCCGCGCGCCGTGAGGAACACGTTGTTGCGGCGCCGATCGTCGGGGTTGCGGCGCCGCTCGATCAGCCCGGCGCGCTGGAGGCCGTCGAAGATCGGCGTGAGCGTCGCCTTGTCGACGTCGACTCGCTGCCCGAGCTCGATCTGCGTGAGCCCGTCGTGCTGCCAGAGCGCGACGAGCACGTTGAACGCGCCGACCGAGACGCCGTACGCGGCGAACCGCGGCGTGAGCGCGCGAGCGAGCGCGCGGTGCGCGCGGCGCAGCAGCAGCCCCGTTCCAAGCGCGTCACCGGCACCGGGCGGCGCGGCGCGTCGTCTGGTCGGCATCTCGCACTCTTTCGTTCCGACGGTCGCATCCCCAGCCGACACGGCATACCGATGGTTCGCCGCACAAACGGTTGTGTTCGATGCTCGTCTTAGCGCGCGAGCGAGCAAGACGCCGATCGCGCGTTCGGTTGTCAATCGACACCAGGCGCGCACCGCGTACGCATACGCATCACGCGCAACGCGGTGCGCGCGCGCATCGTCCCAAAGGCTCGCTCACGACACCGACGCTACACGGAGCATCCTTTGGACGATTCTTGCGATCCCTCGATGCCGCTCGACCTGCGCCGCAGCCGGCGCGCTTTTCTCGAAGCGTTCGGAGGCGCCGCCGCCGCGGTTTCGCTCGCCGCGACCGGTGCGCGTCCCTCGCCGGCGCAGGCCGCGGCATTGCGCCCGGGACCGCTTCCGGGACGGACGAACCACTGGTATCTTCCCGCGCGCGCCGAGACCGTGCACTGGGGCTACTTCAGCAAGCACCTCGCGCCGCAGCTCGAGATCGCTTCCGGTGATCTCGTCACCGTCGAGTGCGCGACGCACCAGGCCTCCGACGACTACGAGCGGATGATCCAGGGCGATCCGGGGCTCGAGAGCATCTACCACTGGACGAAGACGGAGAAGTCCGTCGCACGCCGCGGCGCGGGGCCGATGCACGCGAAGGTCGGCGCCGGCGCGGGCTGGGGCGTCCACGTGATGACCGGGCCGATCGCCGTGCGCGGCGCGGCCCCCGGCGACGTGCTCGAGGTGCGCATCCTCGACATGTACCCGCGGCCGTCCGGGAACCCGCGCTACCCGAACAAGGCGTTCGGCACGAACCTCGCGGCGAACTGGGGCTTCCAGTACCACGATCTGATCGAAGAGCCGCGCCCGCGTGAAGTGATCACGATCTACGAGATCGACGCGCGGGGCGAGAGCGCGTGGGCGCGCCCCGTCTACAACTATCGCTGGCTCCCCACGCGCGATCCCAGCGGCGTCGTCCACGCGATCTACGACTACCCGGGGATCGTCGTCGACCACCGCGACGTCCACGAGAACCACGGCGTGCTGCGCGGCGTGCGCGTCCCGATCCGGCCGCACTTCGGCAACATCGGCCTCGCGCCGCGCGAGGCCGACATGGTCAACTCGATCCCGCCCAGCTACACCGCGGGCAACATGGACGATTGGCGGATCGGCAAGGGCGCCGTCATGTACTATCCCGTCTCCGTCGACGGCGCACTGATCTCGATGGGCGACACGCACGCCGCACAAGGCGACTCCGAGCTTTCGGGGACCGCGATCGAATCGTCGTGGACCGGCGTCTTCCAGATCGTGCTGCACAAGGCGAACGCGCTCGCGGGCACGCTCTTGCAGCACGTGAACTACCCGCTGCTGGAGACGCAGGACGAGTGGGTGGTCCACGGGTTCAGCTATCCCAACTACCTCGCCACCTTCGGCGCCTCGCCGGAAGAGCAGAACAAGGTCGGCGAGAGTGCGTCGCTCGACAAAGCGATGCGCGACGCGTTCCGCAAGATGCGCAGCCTGCTGATGAACGCGCAGCACCTGAGCGAGGACGAAGCGATCTCGCTGATGTCGGTCGCCGTCGACTTCGGCGTCACGCAAGTCGTCGACGGGAACTGGGGCGTCCACGCCTCGCTCAAGAAGGCGGTGTTCCGCCAAGAAGAATAGGGCGGCCAAATTCGCTGCAGCGAAAGGTCGCTATATTCATTACAAGCAATAGGGCGCGCAAGAAATCTTCACCCGACTCCGGTGAAAGGAAATGTGCGCCTTGCGTCTTTTTGCTCGCGGCGTCTTCTCCGTTACCTGGATCGCGCCGTTCGCGGTGGCGAGTCTGCTCGCCGCGCCGGCACCCGTCCCCGCCGACGAGCCCTCACCTCCGCCGGCCGCCGGCCTGAGTTCGCCCGCTCCGGCGACGCCGCTCAGGCCGCTCCTGCTCAAGCGACGCGAGCCGCTCATCGTCCTGGACGTCCGCCCGACGCAGAGCTTCCCGCTCTCGGCCGACGAACGCTCACTTCCGGGTCAGCCCACCGACAACGAGATCGTCCTCGACGGCGATCTCTTCATCGCCCTCAAACCGCACCTGCACGCATTCATCAAGTACGACAACCCCGCCGAGATCGACGGCGCCACGTACAAGAACGGGGTCCGCACCTACCCCGGCTACAACCGCGACGAGCGCACCTCCGAGGGGTTCAGCTGGGACTTCCCCCACGGGCTCGCGCTCGACGTCGGCCATCGCGAACGCCATCGCACGTGCTGTCCCGGTGCCGGCGACCCGACGGTCGCCGCGAAACGCTTCTACACCGCGACGTATGCCGGCGTCACGTACGTGTTCGGCCCGAACTCGATGATCGGCAAGCCGTTTCGCGTCTACGCCGAGGAGATGTTCGTCAACCACCACCACGACATCGGCGTTCCGATCCCGCCCGGGCCCTATGACGAAGGGAAGAAGACCGTCTTCCAGTACTGGATGCGCGGGCAGTTCGAGCTATTCGGCCAGCAAAAGGTCGTGCCGTACATCGAATACCAGAACTTCACCGGGTTCTTCGCGATGGACGTCGTCCCGGCGCACACGAGCCGCACCTTCACCGGCCTGCGCATCAACGCCTCGAAGCTCCTCGCGTACGATGTCCACATCCAGAACGACCACAACTACGCGCCGACGCCGAACTCCGGGCACAACGTGAGCCTCTACGTCGACGCGATCTTCAAGTACGTCAGCGACTTCTGATGCGCCATACTTCCGATTCGTCCGCGGAGGGACTCGTCTTGCACTCGGAACCCGATACGAAGGGCCCCAGCCGAAGCTCGTTCCTGACCGGCATGGGGATCGCGACCGCCGGCGCCGCCGTCACCGCGGTGACACCGAACGCCGCAGCGGCCGACGCGACGCCGCCGCCGAAGCTCGCCCCGCCCTCGCCGATCCTCGCCGCAGCCGACACGAAACCGCTCCCACCGGTGAGCGCGGATGCGCTGCACGTCTTCGACCCCGGCTCCGACTACATGGTCGACGTCGTCAAGAACCTCGGCGTCGATTTCATCGCCGCGATGCCGGGTTCGACGTTCCGGGGGATCCAGGAGTCGTTCGTCAATTACGGCGGCAACACGAAGCCGGAGTGGATCACCGTCGTCCACGAGGAGATCTCGGCCGCGCTCGCTCACGGGTATGCCAAGGTCGCCGGCAAGCCGATGGCGATCATCGTGCACAACACCGTCGGCCTGCAGCACGCCTCGATGGCGCTCTACAACGCCTGGTGCGACCGCGTGCCGATCCTCGTCCTCGTCGGCAACATCGCCGACGCGGCGACCCGCCGTCCGGGTGTCGAATGGGATCACACCGCGACCGACGTCGCGCAGATGGTGCGCGGCTTCGTGAAGTACGACGATCAGCCGCTCTCGCTCGACTCGTTCCGCGAGTCGACGACGCGCGCGTACGCGCTCATGACGACGCCCCCGCAAGGCGCCGGGCTGATCGTCGTCGACGCCGATCTCGCCGAGTCTCCGGTGCGCGAAAAGCCCGCCGCGATCCCGCCGTACCGCCCGGTTCGGCCGCCGGTCGGCGATCCCGCCGCGCTTGACGAGGTCGCGCGGCTCCTCGTCGCGGCGACGGCGCCCGTGATCGTCGCCAACCGCGTCGCGCGCACGCCGGCCGGGATGGCCTCGCTCGTCA
>Ga0310811_10007757_pt1 | contig 13760 bp, 14 predicted proteins | sample YCmetagenome_FD_207642 | JGI IMG/M metagenome (GOLD analysis project Ga0310811, IMG submission 207642) | Soil microbial communities from experimental microcosm in Duke University, North Carolina, United States - YC | ecosystem: Engineered > Artificial ecosystem > Soil microcosm > Unclassified ... | reverse complement strand
CCTCGGTGAACACCTCGCGGATCTTGCGCTCCACCTGCTGCGGATCCCAGGTCGCCATCGACACCGTGCCGCCGCGCAGCGCCTGCCTGGTCGCCTGGTCCACGACGCCCTTGGCCGGCAGGCCGGCCAGCACCTGGAAGGCCGTGACCTTGCGCAGCGTCTCCGGGCCGAAGTCGCTGTCCACCGCGATCTTGGTGTTGGCCTGCCGCAGCAGGGTCTGCACCTCGTTCACGCAGTCGTCGTGCTCGCCCATGCTCACCGTCTGGCAGCCCGGGTCGGTGCTCGCGGCCGGCCCCCGCGTCACCCAGACCAGGCCGCCGGCCAGCAGCACCACCGCCGCCACCGCGATACCGGCATACCAGGATGTGAGCCATTTTCGCGCTCTTGCCGGGGCCGGTGGCTCCTCGACCACGGCCGGCTCCGGCGGCGGCGCGTCCCGCTCCGCGTCGGCCAGCGCCCACAACTGGTGCAGCTCCCGCAGTTCCTCCGCGCTGGCCCCGCACACCTTGGCAAACGTGTGCACCACCCGGTAGTCCGGCGGCACGCTCAGGCCCGAGCAGTACCGGTGCAGGCTCGAGCCGCTGGCCCCGGCCTGCTTGCCCAACCGGTCGAACCCCTTGCCGCTGCGCTCCTTCAGCCCCCGCAGGTACGCGGCGAACTTGTCCGTCTGCGTCGAGGCGATCACGGTCCGACCCCCAGCTGGTCCGCTGCTGATGAGGGGCAAGTTAGCACCGCGACGCCGCCGGGAACGTGACTTTCTTCCCTTGTTCGAAAGGCGGGGCCGGATGGGCTACACCACCGACACCACGTACGACGGGATCCGTGAGCGCCAGTTCACCGTCCGCGACATTCCCGGCGTGTTGTGGACGCCCGTGTCCGACGGCGAGCACACGCCGCTGGTCCTGTTAGGACACGGCGGTGGTCTGGACCGGATGTCCCCTCCCATGACCGGACGGGCCCGTCTGCTGGTCGCCGCCGGCCTCGCCGCCGTGTGCATCGACGCGCCCGGGCACGGCACCCGGCCGCGCACCGCCGAGGACGAGCGGGACATCACCCGCATGCGGCAGGCGCGGGCGTCCGGGTCGCCCATCGCACCTCTTGTCGTGCGCTACAACAGCCGGTTGGCCGAGCAGGCCGTGCCCGAATGGCAGCTGACCATCGACGCGTTGGCCGACGAGGAATTCGGGCCCATCGGCTACGCCGGCGTCGCCCTGGGCACCGCCATCGGCGTGCCGCTCACCGCCCTCGACTCCCGGATCACCGCCGCCGCCTTCGGCCTCTGCTGGCCCGACACCCTGCTGGCCGCCGCCCGTCAGATCACCGTGCCCGTCCAGTACGCCATGCAGTGGGACGACGAGCTCATCTCCCGCGAAGCCGCCCTCGCCCTGTTCGACGCCTTCGGCTCCACCGAGAAGTCCTTGCACGCCAACACCGGCCGGCACAACGACTTCCCTTCGCACGAGGCCGACAGCGCCGTCCGGTTCCTGCTACGGCATCTCCGGTAGCCAACGCTGCGCGGCCTCGGCGGTGTCGTCGGCCTTGCTGTTGAAGGCGATGGTCGCCGTCGGGGCGTGGCGGTGCACGAGGTTGACGACGCGTTCGAACAGGGGCAGCAAAGGCTCGTGCTTGCGGATGCCGCCGCCTATCACCACGCAGTCGTATTCCTTGCGGCGCAAGGCTTCCTCGATGGCGGCCTCGGGGTTGTCGTCCGGCGCGACCAGGCACATGTCGGCGTTGATGCCCAGCTCGGCGAACCGGGCCTCGCCGCGGGCGATCGCCGCGAGGACCGGCTCAGGGTCCCAACCCTCGAGTCGCGCCGGATCGAGCCCGATCACCAGCACCTGCGCCATGGCCGGCAGCGTACTAGCGATGGGCGTCGGCGGCGGCCTGAATGCCGGCGACGTACCGCCGCCAGTACTCGGCGTCGCCCAGATCGATCTGGTCCTTGCCGCCGCGGCCGTCGAGCAGTTCCCGCACGATGTCGGCATGACCGGCGTGCTGGGCGGTGTCGGTCGACGTCCGCACGAGCAGGTGACCGAAGGTGGTGTCGCGCTTGTCCTCGGCCCACCAGGACACCGTGGCCGGCGCGTCGAGGCCGAGCTGCTCGATGGACTCGTCGCTGTGCTGCCAGGCTCGCCGGTACAGGCCGAGCAGCTCCTCGCGGCTCTCCTCGGCGGTGGCCCACATGTCGGCCCCGTCCCACACGGAACCGTCGTCGTACCAAGGAATGGCGACCGGGGCCGGCCGGCCGACGCAGTCGCCCAGATAGCCGAACTCGATGCCCAGCACGTGTTTGACCAGCCCGAGCAGATTGGTGCCGGTCGGCGTCAGCGGCCGGCGGATGTCGTACTCGCTCAGGCCGTCCAGCGCCGACACCAGCCGCTCACGGGACTCCTGGAGGTAGCGGTGCAGGTCGGCAGCCAGGTCGCTCACGGGTGTGAACCTAGCCCAGAAACGGTCTTCACCGCCCGGCCAGCCAGTCGCCCCAGCGTTCCAGCGCCTCCTCGGGCCCGATCCGCCCGACGCCGACCCGGAACCGGTCCGTCGGCGTGGCGGTCAGGTCGGAGCGGTAGATGCTCGACGGCAGCAGCAGAACTCCCACCTCCTGCACGAGATCGGCACACATCGCCTCGACCCCGTCCGCACCGAGGTAACGCGGGAAGCACACGCAGCCGCCCTGCGGCCGTTCCCACTCGAACAGGTCGGGCCGGCGGGCGAAGAACTCCTCGAACAGCGGCAGGTTCGCCGCCACAATGCTTTTGTTGCGCGCAAGCAGCCGATCCCGCGCCCGCAGACCGATCAGCGCCAGCACCTCACTCGGCGCGGAGTTGCAGATGGACGTGTAGTGCTTGGCCCGTTCCAACCGGTCAAGCAGGCTCGGGTCACGGCACGCCAGCCAACCGATCCGCAGCCCCGGCAGGCCGTACGCCTTCGACATGACGTTCAGCGACAACGCCGTGGGGGAGAGGTCCGCGGCCTGCGGCAGCGACGGCCGGTCCAGCTCAAGACCCCGGTACACCTCGTCGCTGAACAGCCTGATGCCCCGTGCCTCGCACAGGTTCACCAGCCGTCGCCACGCCGCTTCGTCCGGCACCGCGCCGGTCGGGTTGTTCGGGAAGTTCACCGACACCAGCCGGGTGTTGGGCCTCAGCGCCGCCTCGACGGCGTCCACGTCCAGCGCCCAGTTGTCGTCCTCGCGCAGTGCCACCCCGGTGACTTCGGTCAGCGCCAACGGAAGCGTCTCCGCCGCCTGGTAGTTCGGCGTCAGCACCACGGCGTGGTCGCCCGGCGCGAGCAGGACCTGCATCGCCAGGTAGATGGCCTCCTCCGCGCCGGCGAAGCACAGCACGTCCTCGGGCTCGACGTTGTCGTACGTGGCCGCGATCTCCTCGCGCAGCGCCGGCAGCCCACGGGTCTCCGTGTAGCCCAGCGTCAGCGATTCCCAGCGCCGGCGGCCGTCGTCGTCGGCCATGGCCAGCAGTTCGGCCACCGGCATGCTCTGCGCGTCCGACGCCGTGAGGTGGTAGCGGGCGGTGAACTCCCAGGTCGAGAAGTACGTCTCCAGCCGGAAGTCAGGCAGGGTCGGCATCGGCGGGCTCCTTGCGGGACAACGCGAGCAGTTGGTAGACGGCCGAACGGGAGATCCCCATCGCCCGCGCCACCGCGGGCACGGACCGCCGCTGGTCGAACACGCCGCCGGCGTCCAGCCGGGCCACCAGGGTGAGCCGCTGGTCCTTGGTCAACCCGTCCAGTGTCGTGCCGTGATCGCGGACGAACGCCGCCACCGTCTCGTTGAGCTGCTCGGTCCAGTCCTGGGCGAACAGCGCCTCCGGCTGGACGGTCACCGGTGCGGCGAAGGCCGCCAGGATGCGGGCTGCCGCGTCGAACGCGGATCGGTCCACGTTCACGCACAGCACCGCCTCCGGGCGGCCTTCGTCGTCGCGGATCACCGCGCTCACGCTGGACAGCCGCCGCCCGTCGGGCAGCGACTTGGGGTACGGGCCGTAGACGTCCGTGCCGACCGGATCGAGCTCGTCGAGCTCGCCCAGCAGCGACGGATCGCCTACGGCCCGTTTCGACAGCGGGTTCCAGATGGCGATCACCGAGTCCGTGGCCGGGTCGTGCAGCACCACCTCGGCGTGCGGTGAGAGCAGGCGGGCGATCGCCTCGCACACCGGGGCCAGCCGGTCGGCCATCGTGGACACGCTGTGGACACTACATCCGCCGTGGACAAACTGTCCACGGCGGACCGCTACGTCAGCCCTCGATCTGCGGCGCCGCGCCCGCCGTCACCGCGATCTTGCGGGACTGGGCCTTCTCCACCACCGGCACGCGCAGGGTCAGCACGCCCGCGTCATAGCCGGCCTGGATGCCGTCACGGTCAAGCGCCTCGCCGAGGACGACCCGCCGGGTGAACGTCCCGGTCGGCCGCTCGGCCACCTGCCAGCGGACCTCGTCGTCCGTGCTGGCCGGCCGCTCCGCCTTGACGGTCAGCACGTTGCGCTCGACGTTCACGTCGATCGACTCCGGCGAGACGCCCGGCAGGTCGAACGTGACCACGAACTCGTCACCCTTGCGGAACGCGTCCATCGGAATGGCCGCCGAACCACCGTCGATCCGGCGCGCCCTGGTGGCGCCCGCGCCGAACATCAGCCGCTCCAGCTCGCGGAACGGATCCGTGCGCACCAACATCGCGCACCGCCCCTCTCTCAGGTCTTGGCGGCCCCTTGCCGCTCACACCCTTGACAACGAACGACTCAAGCTTTTGATTCCCGCCTCGCTCAGAAAATGTTGGTCGGGTGTTGTCGATGGTGGGTCGGCGGCTGGCTGCGGTGGTCGTCACCGAGCAGGTGGGCCGTAGGCGTCAACGCATCGCCAGGTTGTCCGTTAGTGCCGCCTGGCTGGTGAGGTTTTCCGGGCACAAGATCGTGTCCAGTGCCTCGGCGGTGAGCAGACCCGTTTCCGTGGCCAGGTCCTTGATGCCGCGGCCACTGGCCAGGGCCTGACGGGCCAGCGTGGTCGCGGCGGCGTAGCCGATGTGCGGTGCGAGCGCGGTCACCAGACCGACGGAACGGTGGACGGTGTTGTGGAGGTGCTCACGGTTGGCGGTGATACCGGGGACGCACCGCGTGGCGAGAGTGTCACAGGCGGCGCGCAGGTGGGTCAGGGACCGCAGCAGGCTGTAGGCGATGACCGGCTCGAAGGCGTTGAGCTGCAACTGGCCGGCTTCGGCGGCCATGGTGACGGTCAGATCGTTGCCGATGACCTCGAAGGCGACCTGGTTGACGACTTCGGGGATGACCGGGTTGACCTTGCCGGGCATGATCGACGATCCCGCCTGCACCGGCGGCAGGTTGATCTCGCCGAGTCCGGCGATGGGTCCGGATGAGGTCAGGCGCAGGTCGTTGCAGGTCTTGGAGAGTTTGACGGCGACGCGCTTGAGCACACCGGAGAGCTGGACGAAGGCGCCGCAGTCCTGGGTGGCTTCGATGAGATTGCCCGCGGGCCGGACGAGTTCGCCACTGATCTCGGCAAGGTGTGCGCAGGCGAGGCCGGCGTACCGGGGGTGGCCGTTGATGCCGGTCCCGATGGCCGTGCCGCCGAGGTTGGACTCCAGCAACAGGGCCGCTGATTCGGCGAGGCGCTGGCGGTCCTCCTCGATCATGACGGCGTAGGTGGTGAACTCCTGGCCCAGTGTCATCGGGACGGCGTCCTGGAGTTGGGTGCGCCCCATCTTGAGGACGTCGGCGAATTCCTCCGCCTTCGCGCTGAAGGCCGTCGCGAGCACCGCCAGCGAGTCGCCCAGCCGGCGCAGTGAGGTGACCAGCGCCAGGCGGACGGCGGTGGGATAGACGTCGTTGGTGCTCTGGCCGAGATTGACGTGGTCGAGGGGGTGGACCATGTCGTAGCGGCCACGGGGGTGGCCGAGGATCTCCAGGGCCCGGTTGGCGATGACCTCATTGGCGTTCATGTTGGTCGAGGTGCCGGCGCCACCCTGGATCGGGTCGACGACGAACTGCTCGTGCAGCCGTCCCGCGCCGATCTCCCGGCAGGCGCTGATGATCGCGTCGGCGGTGTCCGCCGGCAACAGGCCGAGGTCACGGTTGGCCTTGGCGGCCGCCTGCTTGACCGCGGCCAGTGCGGCGATCAGGTCGGGGAACTGGGCGATGGTCGACCCGGTGATCGCGAAATTCTCGACGGCACGCACGGTGTGCACGCCGTAGTACGCGTCGGCGGGGACCTCCTTGTCGCCGACCAGGTCGTGTTCGACGCGCGTGGCCTGTGCCATCTGCTGCTCCTCGTTGTCGCCGCCGGCACACCCGCCGGATGCCGGTCCCGGCCCCCTTGACAGGCGCCGCCCTCGGCCTCAAGGTTACCCTCCAACATGCAGAGCGCAATATACTGCGTATTGGAGGATGCTATGCCTGCCGCGTACACCAGTCCCACCAGCACGGACGCCCCGCCCGACCGGTACCCGGGGTTCTGGCGGCGCTGCCTGCGGGTGCCGATCGGCGTCCAGTCGCTGATCGCCGTCGGCCTCGGAACCCTCGTCGGAGCCCTCACCCCGGCCGCGGGCGAGCAGATGAAGATCCTCGGGGACGTGTTCCTGAACCTGGTGCAGGTAGTGGTCCTGCCCCTGGTCTTTCCGCTCATCGTGCTGGGCATCGCCCGGATGGAGTCGGTCAAGAAAGTAGGCCGGATCGCCGGCAAGGCCATCCTCTACTTCGAGCTCGTCACCACCGTCATCCTGCTGATCGCGGTGGGCCTGGCCAAGTTCACCGGCATCGGTGCGGGCGTCCCCGTCCACTCGGCCAACGCCAAGGACCTGACCGGTCTGAGCCAGGGCATCGACTTCCAGGCGCTGCTCCTGCACGCCGTGCCGAAGAACATCGTCGCGGCGTTCAGCGAGGGCAACCTGCTCGGCGCGATCGTCTTCGCCATCCTGGTCGGCGTCGCGATGGCCGCGATCGGCGAGAAGTCCGCGCCCTTCGCCGCGGTGCTGGACTCCGTCGCCGCGGTGATGTTCAAGGTCGTCGGCTACGTCATCCGCGTCGCACCGCTGGGCGTGCTCGGCTTCATCTCGTACGACGTCGCCCACTACGGGTTCGGCGGCCTGCGCACCCTGCTCGGTTTCATCGCGGTGGTCTACGCGGGCCTGGCCGTTGTCGTCGGCGTGCTGTTCCCGCTCATCGCCGCGATGTACCGCATTCGCTACGTCGCACTGCTCAAGTCCGTCGCCGGACTCGCCGGGATCGCCTTCGTCACCCGCAGCTCCGAATCGGTGCTGGCCCCGCTGATGGGCAAGCTCGAAGCGTTCGGCCTCAGCCGCTCCACGACCTCCTTCGTGGTCCCCCTCGGCTACTCCTTCAACACCGACGGCTCCGTGCTCTACCTGGCCACCGCCCTGGTGTTCCTCGCCAACGCCTATGGCGCCGACACCAGCCTGCCCACGCTGCTGCTCATGGTCGGCGTGCTGGTCGTCCTGTCCAAGGGCATGGCCGGCGTCGCCTCCGCCTCCATCGTCGTCCTCATCGCCGCCAGCAACTCCATCGGCCTGCCCGCCGAAGGCATCGCCCTCCTGCTCGGCGTGGACTTCATCGTCGACATGGCCCGCACCGGCGTGAACGTCATCGGCAACTCGCTGGCCGCCGCCGTCGTCGACAGTTCCGAGAACCGGCGTGAAGTCAGACAAGGCGCGCGCCCCACCGCCGACACCGAGGCCGTCCAGCCGGCTGGGGCGCCCCAGGAAGAGACCGCCCGGTGAGCAGTCCCGCGAGCCCGGAGATCATCGGCATCCTTGGCGGCATGGGGCCGGCCGCCACCGCCGACTTCTACGCCAAGCTGGTGTCGATGACGCCGGGCAGCAGCGACCAGGACCACCTCCGGACGGTCATCTGGTCCGACCCCACCATTCCCGACCGCACCGAGGCATTGCTCGGCAACGGTCCCGACCCGACGCCCTGGCTGCTCCACGGCGGCCACCTGCTCCGTGAGGCCGGGGCCACCCTCATCGCCATCCCCTGCAACACCGCGCACGCCTTCGTGCCCCGGATAGCCGACAAGATCGGCGTGCCGATCGTGCACATGATCGGCGAGGTCGCCGCGCACCTCACCACCCTTCGTCCGCGTGTGCGCACCGCTGGACTGCTCGCCACCACCGGAACCGTCCGCGCCGGTCTCTATCAGGAATGGTTGGACCGCTGTGGAATCCGGCTGGTCCTGCCCGGGCACGACAGCCAACGCCACGACGTGATGGCCGCCATCCGCGCGGTGAAGGCCGGCGCGCGGGGCGTCACAACCACCGAACCGCTGGCCCGTGCCGCCCGGAGCCTCCTGGCACAGGGCGCACGGGCGATCATCGCGGGCTGCACGGAGATCCCGCTCGGGCTGCCCGCCGAGACGATCGACGTCCCCCTCGTCGACCCGGCCGTCGTCCTGGCCCGTGCCCTGGTCCGCCGGACGCTCGCCGTCGCGGGATGACCGGCTGTGCCGCGCTGCGATGTACTGTACGCAATATGTCACTCGACAGCCCCGTCTCCCGCCGACTGCTCAGTGACGAGGTCTTCCACCGCCTGCGCGACTCCATCGTGCGTGGAGAACTCGCTCCCGGCGAGAAGGTCAAGGACGCCGAGCTCGCCGAGCGCCTCGGGCTCAGCCGCACCCCGGTGCGCGAAGCGCTCGTCCGGCTCGTCGACATCGGGCTGGTCGAGGCCAAGCCTGGCGTCTACACCCGCATCACCACCCTCAACCGCCGCGATGTCGAGAAGACCCTCGCCGTGTTGCGTTCTCTTGACCAGCTCGCCATCGAGACGGCCGTGCCGGTCATGACCGAGCGGGACCTGCGGGGCATGCGCCAGGCCAACCGGGACTTCCAACGGGCCGTCGCCGCCAACGACACCGACGCCGCCCTCGCCGCCGACGACCGCTTCCATGCCGTCCCCATCGCGGCCGCGGACAATCCCGTTCTCAGCCGGGTCGTCGAGCAGCTCCACCCTCAGCTCCACCGGATCCTCTACCGCAAGTTCTCCACCCTGCTCGGCGGCCGCAACACCGTCGAACACCACGACCAGCTCGTCGACGTCTGCGCCAGCGGCGACGCCCATGCCGCCGGTGAACTGTCCGGACGGCACTGGTCCGAGCTGGGTGGCCACATCAACCAGCTCTTCGAGACCAACCAGTTCACGGAGTCGCCGAACGGGTGACGGGAACCGGTCGAGGAGGTCGGTGCCGGCAGAAGCCGAACCAACGACCAGGAGACCTGGGAACCAGTGGACTACGCAGGTCGACCGGTCAGAAGTCCCAGCGGGTGACGCCGTAGGGCTCGGCGCAGGCCACGCCGACCGCCCGGTTCAGGGTGAGGCGGTAGAGGTGCCACGGCGCGGGACCGGCGCTGGAGGCCATGAACGAGGCGTTGAAGCCGCCGTTCTCGACGACGGCCGGCCAGCCGCCGCTGCGGTAGACGGCGGCGATCCGCTCCAGGGTGTCGGGATCGTCGACGCGGTGCGCCTCGCCCTCCAGTGTGAGGTCGAGGCCGCGCAGGCGCACCGAAATGCTGCACGCGGGATTGGCGGCCAGGTTGCGGGACCGGCGAGTGCCGGGACCGCCGACGAAGTACAGGGTGTCGTCGACCCAGATGGCCCCGACGCCGGCGGAGTGCGGCCGCCCGTCGGGGCGCACGGTGCCGACGAAAAACGTCAGGTCACTGCCGGGGGTGTCGGTGGCCAGCAGGTCACGCGGACGGCTCCACGGCAGCTCGGCGTGACCGTCACGGTCGAGGTTGCGGGTCGAGATCGGCTCGTTCGTCATACCTCAGCGTCGAACAAGCCGACCTCGAAATCGACCCCGCGGCCAAAAATCTTGCCGCCGACGATCACCGACCGGATCGTGCGGGTGTTGGCGATGTCGTCGAGCGGGTTGGCGTCGAGAAGTAGCAGGTCAGCGGTGTAGCCCGGAGCGATGGCGCCGAAGCGGTCGGCGACGCCGAGGAAGCGGGCGGGGGCGGTGGTGGCGGCGCGGAGGGCGTCGAGCGGGGCGAGGCCGGCACTTGCCAGCAGCGCCAGCTCGTCGTGCAGGCTGTGCCCGGGGACGAAGGTGTCGGTGCCGGCCAGCAGGGGGATGCCGGCGCGGTGGAGCTCGCGGACGAGGTACCGGCTGTGCTGGAACACGGCCTGCTCACGTTCCTTGGTCGCGTCGTCAGGACTCCACGAGCCGACGCGTTCCCAGGCCGGCCGCAGCATCGGCTCGATGTCCGGCAGGTACGGCGTGAGCGGGAAATCCGGCGTGCCGACGGTGGCTTTGGCCTGCGATACGGCCAGCGTCGGCACGTGCCAGGTGCCGTGATCCAGGAAAGTCCGGCAGAGCTCGGCGAGTCGGGACGGGTCGTGGGTGGTGGCGGCGCGGTGATTGAGCCGGGACAGGCGATCGAACATCACGGCCGGGTTGCTCGGGTCCAATGTGGACAGTTCGCGGCGGATTTCCGCTTCGTCGGTGGACGTTCCCAGCGCGAGGCCGTCCAGGTGCTCGACACTGCGCTGGCCGGCCCGGGCCGCGGTGGCGATCGGCACCTCGAACGGGACGTGACCACCGAAGGGGATTCCCGCGGCGACGCAGGCGTCGGCGATCGCCGTGTAGGCGTCGGCCGGCAGCTGCGAGTACACCTTGACGAACTCGGCCTTGTCGGCCAAGCACTTCGCGATCGCCGCCCGGCCCTCGTCGGCGTCGGCCACCGCGATCGACCCCGGCCGGCTGGGCCGCGGGCCGTCCACGATCGGGCTGGCGAACACCATTCTCGGCGCTGCCCAATCGCTTGCGCGTAACCGGGTTCGCCACTGCTCGTGAACCGGCGCGCCGCCCATGTGACGGATGCCGGTGACGCCGTGCGCGAGGAACGTGGGCAGCGTGGTCTCGTCGAACGTGTGTACGTGCATGTCCCACAACCCCGGCACCGCAACGGATCCCGTGCCGTCGAGCACATCGGCATCGGCCGCCAGGCCGGCGCCGACCTTGGTCACGCGACCGTCCTCGATCAGGACATCTTGGTGTGTGGTCACGACACCGTCGGCCGGGTCGAGCACGGCGACATCGGTGACGAGCAGCGGAGTACCGGCCCGGAATCCGGCCAGTTCGGGAATGGCATGAGAACCTGTCATGCCATCCCAGAATAACATGCGGTCCGACGGGGGTGGAGGTAGGTGCACCCCGAAGACGGCAGGCAGGTGCATTCCGCCGGTGGTTCGGCCTGAATAGCTTGGGGGCATGACAATCGCAGCTCAGACGCCGCAGCGGACGGCCGACCCGCGTCGGGCGGTCCTCGTCAATCTCGCGGTCAACCTGGTCGCGCCGCTCGGCCTGTTCTACGGCCTGCGCGCGGCCGGCGTTGACCAGTGGCTGGCCCTGATGATCGGCGCGATCCCGCCGACCGTGCACGCGGTGTACGGCGTCGTGGTCCGCCGGAAGATCGACGCGCTCGCCCTGTTCACGCTGTCCATCCTCGGCCTGAGCGTGGCGACCTCGTTCGTCACCGGCAGCCCGCGTTTCCTGCTCGCCAAGGACGGCTGGATGACCGCGGTCGCCGGCGTGTGGATCCTGGCCACGCTGTGGCGGACGCCGTTCCTGCAACAGTTCCTGATGTCGATGACCACCGGCGAGACGCACGAGCGGTTCACGCTCAGCTGGCGGGACTCGCCGACCTACCGGCACGTGCTGCGGATGGCCACCGTGATGTGGGGCGTCGGCCTGCTGGGCGATTCGGTCGTTCGGGTCGTGCTGGCCTACGCGCTGCCGGTGGACCAGGTGCCGCTGGTCAACACGCTCCAGTACCTCGTCGTGTACTTCGCGCTGGAGATCGGCACCCGGCTCTACCTGCGGCGGAAGTCCGTGGCCGGCAAGGTGTTGGCCGAGTCCGGCCAGGTGATGTTCAAGGGGAGGAAGAAATGACGGTCGTGTTGGTGACCGGCGGCGCCAGCGGCATCGGTGCCGCGGTCGCCCGGCGCTTCGCCGGCAACGGCGCCCAGGTCGTGATCGCCGACGTCAATCCATCGGGGGCTTCGGTCGCCGCCGAGATCGGCGGGCTGTTCGTGCCCACCGACGTGTCCGTGGCCGAGGACAACGACCGCGCCGTCGCCGCCGCTCGGGAGGCCTTCGGCGGCCTGGACATCGTGCACCTCAACGCCGGCATCGGCACCGGCGGCACCGACTTCGACCTCGAGGCCTACCGCCGGATCATGGCCGTCAACGTCGACGGCACCATGTTCGGCATCCGGGCCGCCGTCCGCGGCGGGGCCCGGGCCATCGTCGTCACGTCCAGCCTCGCCGGCATCTCGCCGACCGCCTTCGACCCCGTCTACTCGGCCAGCAAGCACGCCATCATCGGCCTGGTCCGGTCGTTCCAGATCCCCGACGTCACGATCAACGCCGTCTGTCCCGGCTTCATCGACACCCCGATGATCGCCGCTTTCCGCGACCACTTGCCGGAACGCGGCTTCGCCGTCGCCGCCCCCGACGAGGTCGCCGCCGCCGTCGAGCAGATCGTGGCCGGCGGCGACAGCAACCAGGCCTGGGAAGTCCAGGCCGGCCGACCGCCGATGATCGTCCAGTTCCCGACCGTGGACCTCAGCCGCTGCTAGCGTTGGCTTGCCGGTGGTTGTGCAGATCTCGTGCACGTTCCGGGTGTGCGGCCGAACCGCTGTTAGCTTGGCGGCATGGGGGCACTGCTGATCGCGTTGGGCATCGACAACTTCGGGTCCGGGCTTTTCCTGCCGCTGTCCGTGTTGTACGGGATCCAGGTGGTCGGCCTGCCGGTCGGGGTGGCCGGTGTGGTGGTCACGGTGGGCAAGCTGATCGGTGTCGCGGCGCCGCTGCTGGCGGGGCGGCTGGTCGATCGGTTCGGGCCGCGGCAGGTGGTGATCGGGTCGCAGGTGCTGCAAGCCGCCGGGGTGGGGGTGTACCTGCTGGCGACGAACGCTGTCCTCGTGCTGGTGGCGTCGGCGCTGCTGGCGGCCGGGCAGCAGGCGTTCTACAGCTCGGTGTTCGGCCTGATCGCCGACACGGCGCGTGCCGGAAGCAAGGACTCGGCCTTTGCCCTGGTAGGCCAGGTGCGCGGGGTGTGCTTCGGCCTCGGCGGCTTGGCGGTGGCCGGCCTGGCCAGTGCCGGGTCGGTGGGCTACCAGGTGGCGGTGGCGCTGGACGGGGTCACGTTCCTGGTCGCGGCGGCCGTGCTCGCGGTGTTCCTGCACGTGCCGCACGTTCGACCGGAGCCGGACAGCGAAGCGGTGAGTGTGCTGCGCAATCGGCCGTACCTGGTGCTGATCGTGGTGGTGGCGTTGGCCGGCCTGCCGGTGGATCTGTTCCTCGACGGCAGCTCGGTGTACGTGACCGAGGTGCTGCACGGGGCCGCCTGGATCCCTGGGGTGATGATCACCGCCTTGACGGTCAGCGGCATGGTGCTCAGCACGATCGTGTTGCGGTGGACCCGGACCCTGTGGCGCACAACGGCTATCCGGATCGGCACGGCCATCTACGTGGTGTGGGCGCTGGCCTGCCTTGGCGCGGCGCTGGTGCCGGGATCGTGGCTGCCGGCGTACCTGCTGGGCACGTCGGTGCTGCTCAGCGCGGGCACGCTGATCGGCAACCGCGCCAACGCTTTGGCCGAAGCCGCCGCGCCGAAAGCGACCCGTGGGCGACACCTGGCGGCGTTCCAGTACGGCTTCACCGCGGCCGGCATCGTCGCGCCGGCCGCGGTGGCGTTGTTCGCGTTGGGA
>Ga0310811_10007756_pt1 | contig 13760 bp, 14 predicted proteins | sample YCmetagenome_FD_207642 | JGI IMG/M metagenome (GOLD analysis project Ga0310811, IMG submission 207642) | Soil microbial communities from experimental microcosm in Duke University, North Carolina, United States - YC | ecosystem: Engineered > Artificial ecosystem > Soil microcosm > Unclassified ... | reverse complement strand
GCACGCGCATTGTTCTTTTTAATCGTTTCAGCATTGTTCCATCTCGAGAATGATGGCACTCCACGAGCTGGGGCAAATAACTGCGAGAAATGAGAAATGTATAATAGAAAGTATTCAGCATGCGCACCTTGACCGTCGTATCCATCCCACTGACAGCAACCAGAGGCAAGTGCGGGTGGCTTTCAATCACATTGACTACACGTTGATCGCCTTCGAGAATGTCGACAAGCTCCCCAGTCGACTTCCGCCAGATGAAAAGGTTGCCATCATCTGACCCTGAAGTTACAAACTCGTCATGTGGTCCTAAGAAATTCACTGGAGATGATATTCAACGTCAATCAATACATCTGCATCAACCAGATCGCACCGTCTTTGACTGTTTCAATATTGCAGTGCCCAGTAAACCGCGTACGCGGATATACCACGGGCACAGCCTGATGTGAATCCGCGTCTTGGGGGGCGAACAGGCAGTCACCCTCATCGTCGTCATCGTCGTCATCGTCATCAATGTCGCCATCTTCGTCATCTTCTTGCGTTGGGTCATCAATGTCGTCCATTACATTGTCTGTAAGCAATGATTCCAGTTGATCCTCGACAGTCATCTCCAAGTCCGGACCAGTTAGAGGTTCACCGTGCGAAGACGGCGACTTCGATGTGCTGAACTGTCTCCGCTTCGCGTTGGGCGTGAGGATCGAGTGTGGACTTAGCTTGTCCTCAAAAATTGCGGGCTCGTCTCGCGTCGAATAAAGAAACACCCCGTCCGAGTGATATGCTATGAATTGTTGGTTACATCAATCCTCACGATATGTCGTCAAGTAAGTGGACATACATAACAACACCTGTCCCTAGCATTCAGCAAACCTTCATAATGCGAGATTAAACAAAAACAACTCACCTCGTGTCCATTCCAAGCAGACATCCGCGCACCAGTAACATGTTCACATCCTTTTCTTTCTCCCTTTGCACGTGAGTGGCGTCCAAACCTCCTGACGCATGTTGTCGCACTGTCTGCATCAGGAGGCACACCCCATTCTGCATGCAAGTAACGCCCCGCATGCCTGCGGTCGAACAAATGCGCCTGAGGATCGCAATTGTGAGAAAAATCCAATAATAGTGAATCCCACAAGGCAGAGCAAGAGAGTTTCACCACTGAGCCAATGATATTTCCCAGGCATCAACTTCCAACATCAAGAGAGACAGCGAAGATAAATCAAATGACAAACACGCACATATGGTGATTCACCACCCACGACGAACTGATACGGTGTAAGCGGTGAAAGTGCAATTGTTGAAAGCTCATGTGGAAGCGTTGCCAACGGTGCCGGGCAGCCTGACGTGCATGAATGTGATGTACGCAAATCGTGCTGACGTACTTGGCCATCCTGATCATGCAGTCAATAAAATTTGGAATCGAACTAGAACACACACTACCTCGGCCACGGTAAGGAACAGATCAGGGCTATCCTCAGTAATGATCCGTTTCGTGCGCCGATCGTGACAGCGCAGTATACGAATACACGACTCCCGCGTGGTATACTCCATTTCGCTTCCCGTAGGCGACTGTCCCACCGCTTCGCCTACGTCGAACACACGGACTTGCTGGTCTCCAGAAACGGTAGCACTACCAACATGATTATCGTCATATCGAAAGTGAACGCAGTCGAGACTTACATCCTTGTAGAAAACGGGAGCATCTGCGCGTTGAAGACATTTTGTGTATGACCTGTGCTGATTACACTCTGGCACGTGAATGGATACTCTTCCTGATTTGCAGCATTCGACAATTTCTCAGCCAAGTTTGCGGTTACGCTCGACGAGCGGCTTGGAACAGAGTTACTAGATGCGTCCGCGCCAGTAAAACCTGCCGGGTCCATCCGCCAAACTCGAATTCTATGATGATGATATTACAAAGAACATATCCAAAGTCAGCCACCCAGGTCAAGGACTTGCTGAGTACACGCACTTGGTATCGTCCCCACTGGTAATTAACAGCTCTCCATCCTGCGCCCAGCTAACCGCGTTGACACAACTATGTAATGTAAGTGCGATCATAAGAACAGGTATGACCTCCGAGACCAGGCCCAAAACAATTCACCATCCAGTCGCCAGCCGTCCGAAGGTTGGACGATGAACAAGACCTGTCAAATAAGGTGACGCACCCAGTATGTCCCCAGTTTTCTCCCCCAAGTACGCCCACCCTATCTAGCCTTCCGCTTAGTGCGCGCGCCACTCGCGCACGCTTTATACGGTTCACCGGTGCACATTTCAACGTGGAGGGTGTGCGAAGCGACGAAGAAGGACATAGGTGTATGTCGTCAAAGTCATCGACGTCGTCCATGTTCGACAGCAATGGACTTTTAGATGAGAACTCAGTGGCAAAGATGATAGATAATGCACGCATTGTGCTGCCTCCTGTCATGTCATGTGACTCACCTAATAGAATTCTGACCATCAATTAGGTTTGATACAATTTCTTGAACACTAGCACTGTTTATATACCATGCAATGCATCATATTGGCATATTATAACTCTACAGCAGAGCATTGCAATAGCAGGTAATAACGCATGTGGATAACCCAAGCACTCATAATTGAAGTTTTTCAAACCGTGCACATGTGCCACCTTGTGGTATAGATACCAGCTTCGTCATAGTACGAGGTTGCGCAGGAAGAGTCCCTCATGCAGCCTTGGCAAACCCAACAGCATCCCGGCCGAGGTCATAAACCGTGTAGTAACGACGGAGGAACACATCACCTGAAGGTACTTATCAGAAGGAAGTTTGTGGTAAGATATATGAATCACGTACCAATAATCCATAATGAACCTCCAGGCAGGTTGATATCCATACCGGTGAACGACGAAATGCACGTGCCCTGAACTTCCAATACGTAGTCACTTCCCTTGAGTGGGTAGGGATTGCCACCGAAGTAGAAGGTCAGCTCGGGAAGGGATGGGACTTTAGCACAGTCCACTTGATATTGGCCGTTCCAGGACTTGGTGGCACCAATTTGAGTATTGAGCATTTCAGCAATATCGGTGGGAAGGGCGATAAGGGAGGTGCCTATACGCAATCTAGTAAGAAATTGGAATCAATGAGATCAAGAGGGGACTTGCCGGTATCGATAGCAGCGCCTGTCATGTCAAGTTCCAGTACATCGGTTCCGAACGCGACCTTCTCAAGCTCAACTTCCCAGTATGCCTTACGGCGGAGAGGAACGTAGTCGATGGTACCAGTGTACGCGGCGTGGTCGACACCACCAAACGTGGCCTCGCCACCATCAGCTTCCGATTCACCAAGGCGGAAGGCGAAGACAGGTTCGTCGATGAGACCTTGGTTGATCATGTTGTAGAATGGAGGAGTGATGTGGTTAACAGAAATGGTATCGTAGGCAAGGCCGAGAATACCGTCGAACCTAATTCATAAGTCAACCACAATTCATCAATACTTTCAAGGGAAATGCACATACTTGCCGAAGGCGAAAGTAAGACCAGGTTCTTTGGTAGCCTCTGCGAAGTCCTGGCTATGGATAGTGAGATCGCCAATGGCGAGAGCGTCTGAGGAGACGTAGCCCTCCATAGAGCCGGTGCCGTACTGAATGGAGAACTCGGATCCATTGGCCTTGTACGTAGAGGAAGAGCTAGACTCGTATTTAGCGTGAAGGAAGCACGCAATCGATGTGCACTTGGAGCTGGGGACCCAAAGGTTACTCGACCTAGAAGAGTGAAGGTTAAGTATGCGACAAAGGATAAGAGAAAAATTCCTTACCCAGTGTCAAGGATAACCTTGAATGACTGAGGGGGTGTACCAATGAGAATCTCGGTGTAATACTGAGCGTTCATGAAGTCTGAGAAATATAAGTATGACAACAAGAGGGGAAAGTGCCGTCACATACTGGTGAGGGGGACGTCATGTCCACCATTGGTGACCCCCTGAGTCCAGAAGAGGTCATCTTCACCAGTTGGTGGGCGAATGTGACGGCCAGCACCGCCAGCACCCATCAAAGGTAGCTGTTGGGAAGGCGCAGCACCATACTTCTCCGCAAGGTAAGCAGTCTCTAGTGCATGACCGGGTGATACCTGTGGTAGCTTGTTGAGCTTTAATTTATGAACACCAGCTGAAGCAAAAGGAAGGAGGCAGAGTGTTGTGGCGAACGCGGAGAGTAACATTGTGTAAAGAGAAAGAGGGACGGGCAAGTTCACAGCAGTTAACGGTCTTAAATGGGGCTGACGTCTTCCCGCTGCATAATCCCAATTTGGTTATTGCCGGAGCGGGTTCGCCGATAATATTTCTCACGGATACTTAACGATCGACACACGATTTGTGACGAGTGCATGCTCGAGTAGTCATGAGTCCATTAACCAACGTAGAATGTCTTTTACTCGCACAAGCAGTTTACGAGTACGGCGCAAATGCATGGCACCAAGTTTCAAAGCTACTCTCCAAGCATCCCATCATCTCTCGCCCAAAAACCTTCTTTTCAGCTAATGTCAGCCTGTTTCAACTTTTTACTATGTATGGCGTACTCAGATCATGTTCTATTGATGTAGTCTTGTCGCGATATATACGCTCGTCTGATTAATGATGCTCAGCTTGAGTGGTGAGACGCTTGTGCTAACCCAAGTTGTATGTCTCCTCATGAATGTCCATTTAGCACCGAATCTGACGCAAATGCTCCACATGGTAAGCCCTAATCTAATGACATTCCAAAATATTGCTTAAAGTGCATATAGCTCTTGTGAATCTCAAGCTTGCCCAGAAGTTCTACAGTGCACGTCTCCTGGAGTTGCGTGACTTGATTGCAGCAGAGGAAGTCAAGTTCAAGTGAGCACCCGAAACGTACAGTTTCCGTCATACTAACCCTGCTTAGAACTATCGTTGCAGAAATTCAAGACATTCGGGCTGGAAAATGGGACGATAAGATTCGTGCCAAGCTCTCTGGGACAGAATCCGAGCACGAGGCAGAACACGATGCTGCACCCACACAGAGTGAAACAGTCGTCGTGCGTATTTTTAGTTGCTTCGTCTTCAGTTCAATTCAATTGTACAGGAACCCGAGGTCTCACATGATATTCAAGAGCAAGAACGTGACCCTACCCCCAAGGCAGAAGAAGTGGAAGAAGAACCAGTCCCTGTGCAGGAACCCGAGAACATTGAACTTCATCAAGCCCCTGATCCAATCCCTGCGGAAACAAAATCCCCTTGCCAACGACAAACTGAGGAACACGAGCCTGAGAATGAAAATGATGAGCAGCCAATCGAACTCGATGAACCCGTAGTCTCAACTCATGAGGAGGAAACAGAACAGTCTGAATGGGAGCAGCAGCCCACGTCCCCAGACGACGACGCAAGTGAGATAGAGGCAATACTGACACCTGGCGCCCCAGAGGGGTCCGTTGAGGAAGAAGCTAGCCAACATTCGCCCGAACATGAGGAGGAGTTGCCTGTTCATGAGGAAGAGACACTCGAACGTGAAGAGGAGGAGGCGTCCCATGCACAAGACACTGAACACGTCCACACTGAACCTGAGCAAGAGATATCAATAGAAGTCGATGCGGAGCAGAACTTATCTGTTGATACCGAGACAAGTTCACAAGGTGCGTTTACATTGAGCTTTATAAAGCCAAATTGGTAATCCATATTGCGTAGCCAAACGCAAGGTGGATGAAGTGGAAGTTGACGACGGCGAAGGCACTGAAGAGCCCAACAAGAAGCGTTTACGTGAGGAGAGCCCACCTCCTACACCAGGGGAGGAGGAACAAGGTTTGTGCCCTCAAAGGGACCGAGTATCTACTAACCAAAGAGTATACAGTAACCACACGTCCCCGACGTGACACAACAAGCAGCGAACAACGTCCCTCCACACCCCTCCAATCCGGTCCATCTGGCTCCACTGCACAATCCACTACCCAAGCACTACCCATTGCTAACAAGCGCTTCCAGGCTGTCATCAACCTCCTACACTCTCAAATCTCACAACACCGCAACGGTAACATCTTCCATAACCCTATAAAACCGACCGAAGCGCCCGACTACCATGACATCATCAAGCGCCCCATGGACTTGAAGACCATTAAAGCAAGGATCAAAGATGGAGTTATCAGGACCTCGAGAGATTTTCAGAGGGACGTGTATCTAATGTTTGCCAATGCGATAATGTATAATAGGCCAGGGAGTGATATCGCGTTGATGGCGGAAGAGGTAGGTATTTTTTCTTTGACGAATTGTCTTTTTGAACCTGAAACTGTTGTTGGTAGATGATGCTTGAGAGCGAGAATCATATCAATTCCTTCCGGCAAACAGAAGGTTACTTGCGCAACACCCGCGCGTGAACCAATGTGGGGGAAGTCTGCATGAATATATGCTTTGCACTGGAGATGCAATACCTCTCACATGTATTACTCGGATGCCAGAGAAATATCCATTGCCACAAGCGCTAAGTATGTTATGTCTAGTGTACAACGTGCATGTATACAAAGCAATCAACGTCTAGCACAGCAGTCAAACAACGATAGATAAACGATCATTAAGACAACATTCGATAACCTAGAACCACGGATGATATACCTCACTCATCCTCATCAATTGCACAGGATTCGTAGCCGTCGAGATCAGGTTGGTAACAGTGTGTACGACTGGTATACCACCCATATTTGTGGTCGATTGGGCCTGTATGGCAATCAGAACAGGAACTTACATATGATTCATAACGTATACCCACCGTCTCTCGCTCGATCTTACATGCCATGATCTCAGCACGCTTTACCACACCCTCAATGTTCGCCGCACAGCTTGTCCTGAACGATAAATCGAACGTCCACGGATGTCCTTTTCCGTGCATCCACGTCATTACCTCATCCCGAGCAAAGAGACAAAGTTGTTGTTCAAGACCAAACTGTGTTGTCCATGTAAGTGGATGAAGACAAAGATAAACGGAGAGGAAAACACACATCAGGCTCGGTAAGACACCTTCCGATAACCATGATGCCTGTCGTCAATAACCCCTCGGTAAATACAGGGCCCAAAAACCTCTGCATATTTGGGGTGAAACGGAAAGGCACCGCATCATTGGACGCGAACACAGGCGCCTGACCTGCTAGACCTATATTCCCGGTTAGTGACTGATTGAATAACTGGGGGTAATAGGCATACCAGGCAACATTTCACTCATCGTCATGAGCCCTGTCGACCGAGAAAGATGGAAACGCGAGGGCGCGCGGCTGGTGAGGCAGAAGACGAAGGTCATGAAGCTCGTCGCAGCAACTTGGAGGGCAAACTGCTTGCGCATGCGCCAAAGGTCTGCGGGCGTGGCCATGACACTTGTCATATACTGGGCGCAAGAACATAAAGTACTGACTACATAAAGAAACTGAATGACTTACTTTGGACAGAACATCATCTGGAACAAGTTTGGTACCAATTTCATCCATGATGTCTTTTCGGAGGGTGAAGTATTCCGCTTTGCTCGGCTATCGGGAAAGTTATAAGAACGAGTCCAGGACGTGTTGCGAATATACTTACCGCCCTGCCACTCTTTTGCTTGAATTCTAGTAGCACACTCTTGACTTTCTCACCAGAGACGAGTATAGGGTCTTCACGAGATAGACCAGCTTCCTCGCAGTGATGGTCGTATATGTCTCCGAGCGTGATGTACGACGAATCTGTCTGCAGGAGGCGAAGACTAGGGCTACAGGAAATAGCAGCTGGAATATGGAAAAGCAGATTTCGCTTGCGAGATTCCTTCCTGCGGACCAAGGCACTATAGTAGCAGGCAAGGTCGGAAAGTAAAGCATGTGAACTACAAATGGCCTCACCAATTGAAAGTCCGGAACACTTGCGTCAGCCGCTCCTCCCTACGCCAGTGTCGGCCAGAAGGAAGCTGAACTGAGAACGATGTCCGCGAGTTGTCATTGCCATGCACCGTGAATCTGCGCCAGCAATAACCATATGATCGACAATTCTCGAACTTGGATCCAAATTGCTGGATCCGAATGAAGTTCTGATTGCTATCCTTATCCTATAACAAAATGTAAGGTCAAGTCGACAAAATCAAGCGCGTAGCTCACCTCGGTGTATTGACCTGGAACCTCAATATCGTCAAATTTGCCGTATTGGAACTCAGTGAGATAGTGGCTAAGGAGATCGAGAGACTGGATGCGTGGCCGAGAGTCAAGATACTTCTCTTGCCGGTCCCTCCATTGCTGAAGTTTTCGGATGTACTCGTAATGCGTGAGTTTACTCTTGACAAAGTCTTCCTCGTATTCTCGCTACAATAAGGTCAGTATTGTCTTTGCTCAAATAGTGAGAACATACCCTAGCCGATCCAGTCAAGTTCGCAGCCATCTTGGAAATATTTTGTACGGTATGTTGCTGAAGCTGGCCGTCATCCTCCGTCGTATTCGTCCGCATTACGTAGTTCTGGAAGTGCACGGTTCACGTCTGTCTGCGCATGGCGCATGAATCACTTACCTGCACAGCGTCCAGCAAGAGCATACATATCAATCGATAGATCTCTTCTTCAGGGGTAGCCTTGAACCTCTGTAGTATCTGATCCACCATGGTCTCCATGCTCAGAATAAGCAGCGGGAAGGCCGTTTTAAGAATTTGGACAACTTCATCGACGTGTTCCCAAGATTGACGGACGACATAGGTCGGCTGGGTGTCAGAAGCACCCGGAGCATTTTGAGTGGAAGGAGTGGCGCCCGTGTTTTGTGCAGTAGCAGGAGTTATCTCTGTGTTTGGCTGTGCTTGTTGGGGTTGAGACTGGGTTTGGGAAAGCTGAGATTCGATAGTGTCGCTCGACGAATTCTCCTTCTTGATTATATCTGCTTGGACTTCGGCCGTGGCGTCTTGCATCACTTGGTCGCCGTCAGAACGTCTGTTTGCGTTGGCAGTCATTGCATTTTGAGCGCGAGCTGCTGCAGTAACTAAAGCTTGCTTCTTGATGAATTGCATGTCCTCCTTCGTCGTGCGCAATGGGAAAAACAATGCCTGTAACCAGGATGAGCTCATGACAGGGAATTAGAATTGAGTAGCTGAATACCTGGGGAAATAACTTGGCAAGGTTCAGCAAGATATATCGCGCTTGCTTGACTTCGCGTTGACTGATAGAAAGACAAAGCTGTGGGATGAGCGATATCCAGTACCAAAACGCTGCCTCGCCCTTGTAGGTGTCGAACGCTCGGGAGATTGTAAATTGCGCATCATCCACACTTAACAGCCAGAGCACCCGAGTCAGCAGGGGCCTACTCTTTCCATTCTTGTACTGTCCAGCTGCCTGGAGGTAGCAGCTGACAGCATTGGCGGCGTGCGACATCTCGTTGGGGAACTCTTTGAACATGCGATCACTATACCGTCCCCATTCAGCCCATGCTTTGGCCTGAGACATGTCCATCTGAACTGCTTGGCCGAAGGAGTGGTTGGCATCATCGTTCCTCCCACTTCTCGCGTGAAACATGCCCTTCAGAGTGAAAAACTCGGCCTTCTGGGGGTTAGAAAAGTACATCAAGTTTGTATTATTGATGACTTCTAGTCCTGCTTGCAAATCATTGGGTTTCTGGTAGTGGCAGCGCGCTTGTTCCCGTAGTTTGAGGAAAGCTTCCGAAATCTCGATGTTTGGCAGTGTATAAATCTTGTTCAATGAACTGAAGCAGACGTCGAGAAGATCGTGCTTCCTCGCAACATGAGCAAAGCGATTGATGATCCAAGCCGTTTCATGGTACCCGCGATAGCCCGAGGTATTGAAGTTGCTTGTCGCGGAATTATTGCTCTGGTTGGTATTGGAGATAAGAGGGATATACGCCTTGTTGATGGCGTTGAAAACGTTCTGCCTCCAAGCAACCAAGTCACTCCATATGCTGATGTCGTCTTGCAGGTTGGGAAGGCGCTCCCGCCAAGCTTGTAGAACCATCTTGAGATCCGAGGACTTCTTCTCCAGATTCTGAGCGGTGGTTGTAGAGAGAGAACCGAAAATCTGGACGGCCTCTTGGAGCTCAACAAACTGCTGGAAGTGTTGTAACAGCGGAACGTGGGCAGCCGACATGTGGAACGGAAGAGCAACCCATTTACGCAGTGACAGCTGCATTGCATCTTCGAGGATCTTCGTGAATTCGGTGTTCTTTTCCAGCGCACCAGGTACCTTCAGAAGAGCAATGAATGCCTCGAAGACTCGCTTTCGCGGAGTCGCGACGTCGGGTAGCTGATTGATCTGCTCCTCCAGGGATTCTTTCTGATCGGCCCAATCCTTCGTGCGCCACGCACTCTCAAGTAGGAGTTCCTGATTCCCTTCGCTCTTCGCCAAATCATGTAACGTGTCCCACTGCTGAAGTTTTTCTGCTGCGAGCATCCAGTGGTCTTCCCAAAGGCAATACTCCACTTCTAAGAATTGGATTTGGCTACTCTTCGCCTTCGTCATCGCCCCTTCATAACAATTGGAGGCAAACTCCCACATGCCATTCTGTTCAAACGAAAGCGCCATGTTCGTCTCGAGTTGGAGGCTTCGCCGGCGCCAAAGACCATAAAACACATCCTCCTCCGTTAATTCAGCATAAACATCTGCGAGCGAATCGTAAACAGTTTCTTTCACAGTGGGATCATCGTCTTTAACGGAGTCCAGAGACGTCTCCAAAATCTCCATCCCAACGTGCCATGCACCGTATGATTTTGCGAGGTATTTCACTAGGTAGGGTGGCAGAGTCATAGGAGGTGAACAGGCGTGAATACCACCTAATAGGGTCTGTATAACATTGGGGCGCAACTCGAGTTGCTTGGCATGGAAGTCCTTGCTCAACAGATTAATCATGTGGAGTGTCATGTCCGCCTGTTCTCGACGAGAAAGACACGCCCATGCCGCGGGAAAGACTGATACCCAAGTGTCGTGCGCAACTTGAGGGTCAAGGAATGCCAATCTCTGCATGGCACGAATGACAGACGCTGCATTCTGTCGAGCAACGAAGTGGCTATTCAAGGGTACCATGCTGATTCTCCGCTCCGAAATCAATGGCACTTCGCCGTCAACAGCCCCGAGAAGGAGATGGAGTGCAAGATAGATCCAGTTATGGTCCGCGAGAGGCTCCCAACTCTGGACTCCCAAGATGTATGCTAGACGACCCTGAAGAGAACGAGGGATGCTACTGTCCAAAAGGTCCATAAATCGTTCTCTGAGCACAGGGTCTCGAGCACGACACCCAAGGAGGAAACATTGTTCTAGTCGAGACGTCAAATCACTCCTGCGCAATGAAGGTTCTATGTAGATGTCGTGAATGAGCTCCAGGTAGCTATGGAACAGTGCATCGCTGCGGGTCTCAAAGCCCGCCATTTTCTGCAGCACGCTGACTTTGTCCTTCATTGTAGGATATGCTTCATTCGTATGAAGGGCCCAGTCACGCATGACATCAAGTGAAAAGTGGCACATAGTAGGACTCTTGGATTTCTCTGTGAGCGCAGTGAATGCAGCAAAAAATGACTTTCGATGGTCGCCGAGATGTAGAATGGTAGCTTTGCAAATCTCGATGATAGAGATAATGAGCCGGACACCGTTTTCGAATCCATTGGTAGTCGGGGTCGAACTGACGTGGTCTTTGGCTAGTTTGCTGAAGAGGCGTAGAAGGGATGCACTGAACGGCTGAACGCGCTCCGCCGTTACTTGCACGACAGATTTGAGCATGAGGAGTATTCCGCGGAGGGCCGTTGTGTTCGCCAAACCATCCTCGACTGCTGTGTAAACCCAGGTATGGAAGTCTGACATATCGCCCTGTTTCTCGTCTCGATCAGGTAAAGGGAACAGTTGCAAGAGATGTTCAAATATGGGATGAAGGGCATCGTGTAAACCAGGATCATCTGTCGTCAGGCCTTTGCGAACCAAAGATTGGAGGATCGTGGCATTGGCCAGATACCAGGCATCATCCTTATCTGCAGCGACAACTTGCAGCACTTTTGCAGCACTGAGGGCTTGGTTAAGGTGGGGTTCCGAATCAAGTTCTGTCTGTACAGTGGCGTTAGCATTCCACAGGTGAGAAGCACATGCTGCATGTACCTGTTCCAGAGCACGCGAAAAAAAGTTCAACTTGACAGTCACGTCACTCCAACCTGAAGGCGCGACCATCTTTTGCAACAGCGACAATGCACGAGGTAACAAAATGGTCCTGGATGTTGGCTCTAGAGGAGAGGTTGCAAGGCGAACGAGGAAACTGACAATACTTTCTCTGAAGGGAAGGGGGGTGACCCATGTAGCGGAAGCTCGGGACAACTCAGCATGGGGGCCAGAGTCCTGCGACTTCTGTTCCCAATCAAAGATAACCTGAGAGATATCTATGGAGAGTATACGAGATTCACCGGATGCCGTGCCAGAGAGACCGAGTTTGGACAGCGAGTTGACCATGTGCGGGATGAACAATGCACGAACGGGATAGAATAAGTGGGGCTGGCGGACGAGAAGTTGGTAGATCATGATGATTTGTTGAAATCCATTGCCCTCTTCTGCGAGCAAACGCCGAGTTGTCCTAGCCCACTGAGGATACCCTGCGTCATTGCCACCTGAGCGAGGGAGAGCTGGTGCAAGAATATCCAAAGCCTGCTTGATAAGGAGTTTGCCGTCTGTATGAGGAGGACGAAGAAGGCCTGTCCAAGCCCGGAGGATAAATTTCTGTGGAGTATCAAAGGCCTCAAAGAAACGCGCAGCTAGCAGATACGCCGTTTGCTTCACCACTGCATCTTCACTAGTGATATAGTGCCATGCGCAACGGATGATATCCTTTTTCACATCTTCAACGAGCTCTGGGAAGCGATGTACCAGCACCGTGGTCAAGTGCAGCAACTCAATCATGAACATGTCATCGGCATCCGGGAAAGAAGTCGTGTCAGTCATGGGTTGCCAGATCACTCGATGAAGGGATGATATGAAGTCCATGTCAAGCAAGCCCTCCTTGGTGGGACTATTTGCTTGAATCAGGATAGTCGGAGTGAGCACAAAACGCAGGAAAAAGGTCTTCTGAGCCCACGGATATGATGTGTCTTCAAACCAAACCACGAAGCGTGACAAGACATTGCGGCGATAGAAGAGGTCCTCATTTAGCGCAACACGCCGATAGAGGAATTGTGTGAGTCGTGTCAAATCCATTGCAATGTCGCGAGTGTAGATCGCAACAATGTCGAAAAGCAAGTCGACGCGAGGGGTTCGCTCCAGCGCTTTCATAAAAATTGACATGATTGAAGATTGCCGGTGAATCGCGTCAGGGACCATCACTTCATCTTGTTCAGGCTGCAGAGGCTCTGAGCGCCATATTCCGAGTAGGACATCAATGATGTATTCATTGTCTGCAAGCCAAGTTGGCTGAAGGTCTGCTAGGTCATCAAAGAGCAGAAGGCCATGAAGTAGGAGACTCCGATCGCCGCTTTTCAGACAGTGCTGGACCAACGCCTGGGTGCGAGACGCAATCTCACGCTCGAGATTGGGTGCAAGCCTTGCTTGAAGGATGCTTCTCAGGGTTCTGACATGACGAGGGAACTGGAGATGGCGGATAAAGAAGTCCATCGCCTCTCCTGGGTAACGATCTAGATATTTACCAAGGGGTTCGGAGAAAGGACTACGGCCGGAAAAATGCATCTGAGCTTCCGTCTGGACGATGGCATTGACAAGGTGTTCCAAAAAGATGTTCGCTGCGGAAGGGAGAAGATGGAAAATGTTGGCCAATCGGACAAGCTTCGTAACGCCTTCATTCTCAGCTAAGGGAAGCTTCGAAGATGCTTGTAACATTTGAGGGT
>Ga0310811_10007755_pt1 | contig 13762 bp, 15 predicted proteins | sample YCmetagenome_FD_207642 | JGI IMG/M metagenome (GOLD analysis project Ga0310811, IMG submission 207642) | Soil microbial communities from experimental microcosm in Duke University, North Carolina, United States - YC | ecosystem: Engineered > Artificial ecosystem > Soil microcosm > Unclassified ... | reverse complement strand
AAGCACCGTCGACTTCATCACATACCGGATGAATATCGCTCGCAAGTTCACGCCGAAAATCGACGTATCCGAACACACGAAGTTTGTCTGGGCGAAGCTGGATAAGCCGCCCGAACCTCTGCATCCCGGTGTGAGACAGGTAGTCGATGCGCTGCTCGGCAAGAAACCTGCGCAGGACATGGCGATGGACAAGGCGATGGAAACCGCTTTTGCCGCGCGCGATCGGCTCGCTTTCGATAAAGGAAGCGTACGCAGCTACGACCACGATGGCCGGTTGCACGTCAAGCTCACGCACATCACGAAGGCCAATGTCTGCCCGTATCGCGGCGACGAAATTCCGGACGCCGACAAGCTCGGCCTCGACCCGAAGCGCATCTACATGCTGCTTCGCGATCCGCAGGAACTCGAGAGGGCCGTTTCAACGGCAAACCTGATCCCCGTGCTCAACGAGCATGTGCCGGTGAGCCCGATCGACCCGAAGCAAAGCAACGTCGTCGGGTATACCGGAACTGACGCCGTCTGGAACGCGCCGTACATCGACAACTCGATGGTCATCTCGGTGCAGGACTCGATCCGGAACGTCGAGAACGAGACCCAGCAGGAACTTTCAAGCGCGTACTACTACGACGCCGATATGACGCCGGGCACCTTTGAAGGTGCCCCGTACGACGGCGTCATGCGCAACATCAAATTCAATCATGTGGCCTTGGTTCCCAGAGGAAGAGCCGGGCCGGATGTAATGGTCGGAGATTCCTCAATTCAACCACATGGAGCAAAACCTGTGAGCAAGCTCAGCAAGAAAGCCGTCATGGCAAAAGGTGCGCTGCTGGCAGTACTGAAGCCGAAACTGGCGGCAGACGCAGCGCTTGACCTCGATACGATTCTGGCCGGTGTGAAGCGCAAGAACTGGCTGGACAAGAAGCCCGGCATCGTCGCCGCGCTCCGTCCTCTACTCGCGAAGGACGCCGACCTGGCCGACGTTGTCGAGTTGCTGGACAAACTGGACGGTGAGAATCCGGACAACGACGACATTGCTTCCGATGACGTTGACCCGAAGTGCGAGGAAATTCTCGCCATGCTCCGCGGCAAGATCAGCGACGAAGATCTCGAGCAGATCAAGGCGAAGCTATCGGCTCCGGCAGCGGCCGCCGCACCGCAGGCAACTGACGACGATACGCCGCCTGTCGCTGCTGACGAGCCGCCGCAAACGCCGGGCGCTGCAAACGCTAATCCCAAGAACGGCGAGAACAAAGACATGGTGTCGAGAGGCGCAATGGACAAGGCGATCAAGCTGGCCACCGACGCGGCCCGTAAGGATGCGGAGCAGGCCACGATCGCGCGTCTGCGCGGTATCCAGGAGGCCGAAGAGGACGCAAAGCTTTATGTCGGCAAACTCGTTGCGCAGGACAGCGCCGAGGGCGTCTACAAGGCCGCGCTCGAAATCCTCAAGGTGGACGTCAAGGACGTTCATCCGAGCGCCTATCGTCACATCCTGCTCGCGCAGCCGAAGCCGGGTGATGCACCGAAGCCCCGCATTGCGCAAGACAGTTCGCCGTCCAGCGCTGTGCTGGAAGCATTCCCCGGCGCCGATCGCGTCAGCCGCTAACGCCTTTTCCACATTCAGGAGCAGTTCATGAGCTTCCCCAAGCAAATCAATGTGCAGGCGGCACCGGCTGTACTCGGTGACTTCTGCGATTCCAATCCGCGCGCCACGGTCAATGCCGGTCAGGGCGCGCTCATCGCGGGCTCCGATGGCGTCAGCGTCGGCATGTTCGCGTGGATCGATCCGGCTGATGGTCGTTCGGTTCACAATCACGGCGCGGGCGTGCCGGATGGCTTCGTGTTCCGTGATCAGCAGGCCATCATCACGGCGTATCTGGCCGAAACGACGCTGGTCATGTATCCAGGCTCGCCGATCACGCTATTCAGCGCGGGCGGCTTCTGGGCGCGCAACGATGGCGCGTCGACCTCCGCTCGCGGCCAGGCCGTCTACGTCGACAACTCGACGGGCCAGGTGCAATTCGGGTCGAATTGGACGGGCGCAAGCGTAACCGGCGCGATCGCGGCGAACGTCGTGACGGGCTCGATCGCGGGCACCACGCTGACAGTTTCTGCGGTGACGACCGGCGTACTTACTCCGGGCCAGACGATCTCCGGCACGGGCGTCGCAGCCGGTACCGAAATTCTCAGCCAGCTCACCGGCACCACCGGTGGGGTCGGCACGTACCAGGTCAGCGGCGCGGCGCAGACGGTCTCCAGCACGACCATCACCGGATCTGGTGGCACGCTTACCGTCTCCGCAGTTGCGTCGGGGCAACTGGCCCTCGGCGACGCGCTCAGCGGCTCGGGTATCACGGCTGGCACGGCAATCACCCAGTTCCTCACGGGCACCGGTGGCACGGGTACCTACGCCGTGAACATCGGTCAGACCTTCGCGTCCGGAACGATCACGGTTGCATCGGGCACGCTGCATCCGAACTTCGTCGCGGCATCGATCGGCGCGCCGGGTGAACTCGTGAAGATGACGACCTGGCCGGTAGCCTGATCCCCGAACCCGAAACAGATCCTCTTTCGCATTGAGCCGCCTTCGGGCGGCTTTTTTATTGCTCAAGGAATTCATCATGGCCAAACTGGCATATGACATGTCTCCCCAGGAACAGCGCGCGGCGATGGACTATCACCGCCGCGTCTGGGGCATCGATTTTCCGGATGCGCAGGCTTTCTGCCGACCGGAATGGAAGCGCGACCTCAATCTCGCGATGGACGCGCAGCCGCAACTCGTCACCACACCGAACTCCGGCGTTCCGGCATACCTGACGTTCTTCACGGATCCGGACATCCTCCGCGTCCTGACGGCAGAGAACGAAGCCGCGGCGATCTTCGGCGAGGAACAGAAAGGCGACTGGACCAGCACGACACTGATTTTCCCGGTCGTGGAACGCACGTATGAGGTCTCCTCGTACGGCGATCACAACAACAACGGCCGCGCCGGCATCAATACGAACTTCCCGGAGCGTCAGCCGTATCTTTATCAGGTCATCTGCGAGTACGGTGACCTGGAGATCGAGCGCGCGGGTCTGGCGAAGATCGGCTTCGTTGCCGAGCAGAAGGAAGCGGCGATCGACGGCCTGAACAAGTTCCAGAACCTCGCATATTTCCGCGGCGTCGCTGGTCTGCAGAACTACGGCGCGCTGAACGATCCGTCGCTGCCGGCAGCCATCACGCCGGGACCGAAGGTATCGGGTGGCCCGTCGTGGATGACGGGCAATGTGGTGACTGCGACGGCAAACGAAATCTTCACCGACATCCAGTCGCTGGTGATTCAGGCCATCAACCAGTCGGCCGGCCGCATCAACACGAAGTCGAAGTTCGTCCTGACGCTCTCGCCTGCTCGCGAAGGCGCTCTGACGGCGACGAACACGTTCAACGTGAACGTGGCGGCGCTGCTCAAGAGCAACTTCCCGAACATGGAGATCAAGACCGCCATCCAGTACGGCGCGCTGACGGCACAGAACCCGCAAGGCAATGCGCTGGGCGAACTAATGCAGCTCTATTGCCCGGACGCCGGTGGCCAGAAGTCGGGCTACTGCTCGTTCAACGCGAAGCTGCGTGCAGGGCCGGTCGTGCGCGAGCTCTCGGCGTACAAGCAGAAGCTGAGCCAGGGCGTTTCGGGCTTCATCCTTCGTCAGCCGTTCGCGCTGAACACGATGGTCGGCATCTGATCTGAGCAGCACCCCGCGCGTCAGGAGTCGCACTCCGCGGCCGGCCTGACCGTACCGGCTCGACGCGCGGGACCTTTTCCATTCGGTCAATCCTGAAAGGCGGTCAACGATATGGCAACACAAGAAAGCACCCTGCACCTGAAGAAGGGCAACGACGTTCCCTCGAACGCGACAGTAACGGTGGCCAGCAAGGCACCGTTCGACATCATTCTGAAGCTCTACGACTTCACCGAGCGCAGTGAGCCTGTGCTGGGCGGCGGCTCGCGCACGTTCAAGCAGTCGCAGGAACGCGTCGGCGCACCGACGTTCACTGTTCAGGGCAATTCGTGGGCACAGAATCAAGGCCCGCATCAGCAGATCGTCGGCGGCTATGCAATCACGCACGGCATCCCCAAAGCATTTTGGGATGAATGGCTCGAGCAGAACAAAGGCGCGGATTACATCAAGAATCAGATGATCTTCGCGCATGAGCAGGCTTCGAGCGTCACATCGAAGGCGACCGATCAGGCCGAGATTCAATCCAACGTCGAACGCCTCGATCCGAAGAACCTGCCGAAGGGTCTCGAGACGTCGGATATGCGCAGGGCTTCGTGATGAACGGCGTCGTCGTCTTCGACTATACCGGCTGGTCCGCGCGTTATCCGGAATTCTCGACGGTTATGCAGGCGACGGCGCAGGAGTATTTCAATGAAGCGCAGTTGTACTGTGACAACACGCCGACGAGCATCGTTTGCGACCTGTGCGAACGATCCATCCTGCTCAACCAGATGACGGCCCATATCGCCGCTCTGAATGCGCCGCTGAACGGTCAGCCGTCGTCGCCGCTCGTCGGGCGCATCAACAGCGCGACCGAAGGTAGCGTCTCCGTATCTGCACAGATGGATATGCCCGCGGGTTCGGCTCAGTGGTTCAACCAGACCAAGTACGGCGCGGCGTTCTGGCAGGCGACCGCGAAGTATCGATCGATGCGGTATGTCCGCGGCCCGGTTCCTGTTGCCAATCCATTCACGGGGTTTGGTCGGAGGCGGTAATGGGTGCAATGAAGGGCGGCAGCAAGCTCGAAGCGAAGTTGCGGGAGATCGCCGAAAAGGCCGGCCGCGCAAACACAGTCCGTGTCGGCTTCCTTGAAGGCGCGACGTATCCGGATGGGACTTCCGTTGCAATGGTCGGCGCCATTCAGGAATATGGCGCCCCCTCGGTGGGCATTCCCTCGCGCCCCTATTTCCGCGGCATGATTGCCGAGCACAAACAGGAATGGGGTCCGGAACTCGGGCAGGTCATTCAGGCAAGCGATTACGACGCGTCAAAGGCATTGGGGTTGATGGGGAAGCGAATCGAGGAAGAGTTGCAGGACTCGATCCGAAAGCTGGATGGCCCCGAACTCAGTCAGGTGACTCTTCTGTTGCGCGAGCGATTCTGGAGTAACCCGCAGGAAATCAAGGGCGCCGATGTGGTTGCGGCGCGCGAGGATGTGGCGACCGGAACCGAGCCCGATGTGACCGACACGCAGAAGAAGCCGCTGGTCTGGACTGGGCATTTGTTGAACAGCGTGAGCTCCGAGGTGACGGACAAATGAATCTCCATGGAATTGTCGCTCCGATCGTCGCCGCGATAAATCCGTGGGTGACGGCCTCTGTCCAGAAATCTCAGGGGTATACCACCGAGGCAGATGGCGACCGCATCCCCACATACAGTGATCCGGTCGACGTGCAGGCCCAGAAGCAGCCTCTGGGATACCGGGATCTAATTCAGGTCGATGGCCTTAACCTGAACGGCGAGAAATGCGCGCTGTACATCACGGGCGATTATCAGGCGGTAGTTCGCTCGAGCCAGGAGGGCGGCGATCTCTTCACGTTGCCCGATGGCTCAGTCTGGCTTGTCGTGATGCAACTTGAAAATTGGCATATGACGAGTGGCTGGGTGAAAGTGGCTGCGGTCAAGCAGAACGGATCATGAGCGTTTCTCTATCCCTCACCGAAAGCCAGACACTCCAGGCCCTTCGATCTTTCCTGCTAATGGTGCTGTCGCAGGGAACCGAGGTCATCAAGGCGCAGGGCAATCGGGTGCCCGAGCCCAAGAGTGATGATTTCGTGACGATGACGCCGATTCTTCGGGGGCGACTCGCGACGAACATCGATAACTACGCCGATACGGCCTTCGTTGGGTCCATCGGCGGAGAGGTGCTTACGGTTACCGACATGAAGCTGGGCACGCTATTTGTCGGCTCTCAACTTCTCGGGAGCGGAATAGCCCCCGGAACCGTCGTCACGGGTTTTGATGGCGGTCAAGGCGGTGTCGGCACGTATTTCATCTCGCCATCGCAGACACTTCCCAGCCAGATCATCGCGGCCGGCATCAAGACAGCACAGCAGAAAACGAAGGTCACGGTCCAGTTGGACGTGCATGGCCCTGCAAGTTCGGACAACGCGCAGACGATCGCAACGCTTCTGCGTGACGATTTCGCGGTGCAAGCGTTCGCCGCTTCGGGGTTTGATGTCTCACCACTCTACGCATCCGAGCCCCGGCAAATGCCGTTCGTCAACGGCGAACAGCAGGTCGAGGAACGTTGGGTGATCGATGCGGTATTGCAGTGCAATCCAGTTGTCGCGATGCCACAGCAATTCGCCGATGAGGTCGATGTCACGGTTACCAACGTCGATGCAACGTACCCGGTAGTCTGATTTTTGCAGGTTCATTTTCGAGGCCACCTTCGGGTGGCCTTTGTCATTTCTGGAGTCTAAATGTCGATTCCCGCATCCCTCATAGCGAACGCGATTCCGAGCGTTATCTCGGCAGGAGGTACCGCGCTCGATCTGGTCGGTTTCATGCTGACCAACAATACGCGCGTCCCGATGGGGACTGCGCCGACGTTCCCGACCGCCGATTCGGTGTCAAGCTATTTCGGCCCGACATCCACCGAAGCGGGTCTCGCAGCCGCCTACTTCAACGGCTTCAACAACTCCACCAAAAAGCCCGGCTCGCTCGGCTTTTTCCAGTACGCAACGGCGGCGGTTCCCGGCTATCTGCGCGGCGGCTCACTGGCAGCGATGACGCTGACCGAGTTGCAGGCGTTGTCCGGCACGCTGACGATCACTTTCGCTGGATCCGCCCTCACGTCGTCGTCAATTGCCCTCACCTCGGCGACAAGCTTCTCAAACGCCGCCAGCATCATCCAGGCCGCGTTCACGTCGCCGCCCTTTGCTGTCACTTACGACAGCGTGTCTGCCGCATTTGTATTCACGTCTACCGCGTCCGGCGCAACGGAAACGATCGCCTACGCAACGGGGACGCTTGCGGCAGGCCTGAATCTGACGCTATCGACCGGTGCAGTGCTCTCGCAAGGCGCCGCGGCATCAACCCCGGTCGCAGCAATGACGGCCCTGAAGTCCGCGACGCAGAACTGGGTGTCGTTCATGACGACGTTTGACCCGGATAACGGCGAGGGCAATGCGGAGAAGATCCTGTTCGCGCAGTGGACCGCGCAGCAAGGAAGCCGCTTCCTGTACGCCGCATGGGATCAGGACGAAGCGCCTACCGCATCCAATCCGGCAACAACGTCGCTCGGCTATCAGGCCAAGAATGCGAACATGTCCGGTGTGGCGCCGATCTGGGCGCCGGCAGACAAGGCAGCGTTCGTGATGGGTTATGTGGCATCGCTCGACTTCTCGGCCACGAATGGACGCGCGACGGCTTCGTTCCGTGCTCAGGACGGCCTGACCGCAGACGTCACCGACGCGACGATCTATTCGAACCTGATCGCGAACGGCTATAACTGCTACGCGGAATTCGCCACGGCCAACGATACCTTCACATTCCTCAGTAATGGCCAGATCGCCGGTCAGTTCGAGTGGATCGATTCGTATGTGAATCAGGTATGGCTGAACAACGAATTCCAGCTTGACCTTGTCACCGGCATGACTCAGGTCAATTCGATCCCCTACAACACCGATGGCGATGCACTGATCGAATCGTTCCTCAAGGACACGATTACGCAGTTCAAGACCTTTGGCGGTCTGCGTGCTGGCGTGCAACTGTCGTCCGCCCAGGTTGCGGAAGTCAACGCCGCAGCCGGTCTGGCGATCGACGGCACGCTCTTCGCGCAGGGCTGGTACCTGCAGGTACTCGCATCGACGACTTCCCCTCAGGTTAGAGCGGCCCGCGGAACTCCACCCGTCAACTTCTGGTACATGGATGGTCAGAGCGTCCAGGTTATCCAGATGGCTTCCATCCTTGTGCAATAAAGGATAAGAGAACATGGATATCACAGCATCGAACGCAGTCTTCATGCTCTCTGTGACGACGATCTTCCCGGTCGCGCAGAAGCTGCAGGGTTTCTCGGCTGACGCGGCGTTCGCAACCGATTCAGTCGAAATTGCTCAGACCGGCAAGGGTGTCGACGGCAAGATGTTTGCGGGCTATACGCCGTACAACACGCCGCAGAACGTCACGATCATGCCGGATTCGCCCTCTCTTCAACTGTTCCTTCAGTGGATGCAGACGATGAAGGTGACGCAGGGCATCTACGTCGCACAAGGGTCAGTTTCGATTCCTTCGATCCGGCAAAAGTGGACGCTATCCAACGGCGTCCTTCAGCGCGCGCCGTCGATTCCGACCGCGCAAAAAGTCCTTCAGGCAATGGAATTCCAGATCGTATGGGATTCCGTCGATCCGGCTCCGTTCTGATCATGGCTCGCAAAACTGCAATCTACAAGGCGACGGATGGACGGGATGCCGGCAAGGCATTCATGCTCACCGAACTTCCGTCTGCCGACGCTGAAGACTGGGCCATGCGCGCCCTGTTCACGATGGTGAACGCTGGCGTTGATATCCCCGATGAGCTGCTCAGCGCTGGCCTGGCAGGACTGGCAGCGCTCGGCATCAAGTCGCTTACCAGAGTCCCGTATGAGGCCGCTCGCCCTCTGTTCGAAACGATGATGACGTGCGTTCAGGTGCTTCCCGATCCGCGAGACCATCGCACGGTGCGGCCCCTGATGACCGACGACGACATCGAGGAAGTCTCGACCCGTCTCGCCCTCCGCAAAGCTGTGCTCGAATTGCACATGGGTTTTTTTCTCGACGCCGCCCGCTCGAAACAGGCCGCGGACGCGGCAGACACGACGGGCGCCTGATCGAGTATGTCAATCTGCCGCGCGCGATCGCGGTAGTGTGCTCCGAAAAGCTGGCCACGCTACACGAACTCCAGACAGTTTACGGGAGCGAGGACCTCTACAATCTTCTGGAGATTGTTGTGGTCGATCGCCATAACGCGCGCATCCTGAGCGAGCCAAAGAAGGAAAACTGATAAATGGCGACGATCATCGATGCACTGGTTGTGACGCTTGGTCTTGATACGGCGGCATTCGCGAAGGGCAAGGCAGACGCAACCAAGTCGACAAAGACCCTCACCGAGGAAGAGAAGCGCGCGGCCAAGCAGATCGAGGATGCCAATAAGACGGCCGCAGACTCGTTCAAGAAAGTCCGCAATGAAGTGCTGTCCCTGCTTGCCATCTTCACGGCGGGTATGGGGATCAAGAACTTCGTGGAAAGCACTGTTCTGTCGACGGCAGCGCTCGGCCGTATGTCGCAGAACCTCGGGATGAACGCAAAGGATCTGGCTGAGTGGCAACTCGCCGCGAAGAACGCAGGAGGCTCGGCGCAGGGCATCACGAAAGCGCTTCAGGACTCACAGCAGGCCGTAGCGAAATTCAAGATCGGCCAAGTAGGAGATGATGTCCTGGCGTTCCTGCGTTGGGGCGGCAAAGTCAGCGATCTGAAGGATGGCAATACCTACCTGCTGGCCCGGTCGCGAATCATCCATTCGATGTTCGAGCAGGACCCCGGCCGCGCGAAGTTGATCGCGCAGCAGATGGGCATCGATGACGATTCATTCAATTTGCTGAAGCTCGGTGCGGATGGCATCCAGCGGTTACGCGAGCAGCAGGCGCGTCTCGCCGAAGAGCAGGCCCGTTCGTCAGCGCCTGCCGAAGCTCTGCGCAAGCAGTTCGATACGCTCGAAAACACATTTCAGAGTATCGGCGTGCGCGTGCTCACGGAGTTGATGCCAGTATTCGATCGGCTCATCGTCTACATGCAGAGGCTGGCAGATTGGGTGAGCGACCACAAAACGGATATCGCGCAATGGGTCGACAACGCTGTTACGGCGGTCCAGAACTTCGTGAAGTGGGCCGACAAGGCAGCCGACTCGGTGGGCGGCTGGAAGAACGTACTGATCGCCCTTGCCGCAATCAAGATCCTGTCGGCCGCATCGCCATTGCTCCAGTTGGCGGGCGCGCTTTCCAGCGTCGGAGGGGGGCTCAGTGCAATCGCACTGTCCGGTCCTGCCGCTCTCGCAGCGCTTGTTGGCCTATCGGTCGCCGCTGAGAAAATGCGGCAAAGCTCATTTGACAAGCTCATCCCCCAAGGCCCGAACCATGATCAATATGTTGCGGAAGCGGTCGCAGGCGGAGTAGTTACACCTGACGTAGACCAACCCCCGCCAGGCGGGTTTGGAAAGATCGGACAATGGTTCAAACAGGGTCCACATGCGCCGCGAGGTATCCGCAACAATAATCCTGGCAACATACGCTATGGGGATTTCGCCTATAAGCATGGTGCGACAGGCCGCGACAGTGGTGGATTCGCAATCTTCCCCACAATGGACGCAGGCATCGCGGCGCAGCGAGCCTTGTTGCAAACGTATCTTGCTCAAGGTAACGATACGGTCCGTAAGGTGCTAAGCAAGTATGCTCCGCCGAGCGAGAACGATACAACAGGCTACATCTCTGAGGTTTCGAAGAAACTCGGCGTTGGTCCTGATCAACGACTTTCCGCTGCGAATATAGACGCCTTGTCGAATGCGATATTTGCGCGTGAAGTGGGGGCTAAGAGTGCGGATACTCTCGTGTCTGCGGCCGGCAGAGCTAACGCCGCACAGATCGCCTCGCAAGGAACCGGCGCTCGCGATGCGGCTTCATCAACATCCAGCGTATCGACCAGCACTTCGACCGCAGAAACCAACGTGACTGGCCCGATCAACATCTATACGCAGGCAGCGGACGCGGCGGGAATCGCGCGTGACTTCGGATCGCATCTTGGCCGCTATACATTCACGGTGCCGCAAGCCAATACCGGGGTCAGTTGATGCCACTCATTGAATTCCCGGATGTGCCCGATGTCCCCGGCGTGCCGCCTCTTGCCCGCTCGGCGATCTCTCAGGTGGCTGCGGGGATAAACGGCTACCTCGCATTGGCCGGGCTGCCGCCGCTTATCGCTCTGCCAACTCCGACCTGGGGTGTATTTGACGATAGCGGTCTGGCGGTCGCCGTTGCGGACAGCGTTATCGCGATGGATTACCACAGCGAATCGCGCGTCTCGGACTATCCTCAGGAGATGGGAGCCTTCGAGTCGTTCAACAAGGTGCAAGTGCCCTACGCGTCCAGCGTGCAGATGACGTGTGGCGGTGATTCTCCCCGACGTGCCACCTTTCTTGCTGCGTTGCAGGCAGCCAAGGACTCGACGAATCTCTACAGCATCGTCACGCCAGATGTTGTCTACAGAAGCGCCAACATCACAGGACTCAACTATCGACGCACGACGCGCGACGGAGCATCGCTTCTGACCGTCGATCTTCATTTCGAAGAGATCCGCGTGACAGCCTCGGCGGCGTTCGCCAATGAGAACGTGCAGAACCCCGCGTCTGCCGATACGGTCAGTCTGGGTCAGGTTCAGGCGCAGCCTCCATCGGCTGGCATGTCGGCATTGTTTGGTCCCGTCTCGGCGGTACAGGGTATTGGTGGCGCCTAATTTTCAGGTGAAGCATGCAGGTCATCCCGCTTGGAGCTACGCCGTCGCAGCAACTTAGCATCCTGCTCGGTGGCCAGAATTGTCAGATCAAGGTGTACGCGAAAACAACCGGCGTCTATCTGAATCTGTCGGTCAACAATGCCGCCGTCGTGTCCGGCTCGCAGTGCAGAGATCGCGTCGCGATCGTCCGGGATGCGTATCTTGGATTTATCGGCGACCTCGCGTTCTTCGATACGCAAGGGGAAAGTGATCCGGATTACACCGGATTCGGCTCCCGTTGCCAGCTCGTCTATCTGGAACCCAGCGACCTATGAGTTTCACGCGAAAGAAAATCGACGTGACGATTCAGTTGGGGGAAGGACAGTTCGGTGCATCGGGATCGAACACGGTAACGTTGTCGGGTCTTCGCGTTCACGCAGGGATTCAGGCATTCGGCGGCGATGCACAGCCACAGGTGCAATTGCGCATCTTTGGCCTGCCGCTCCAGATGGTCAATCAGTTGACGGCAATCGGCCCGATCAACTCGGCGGTCCTGTTCAAAAATTCGGTACTCGTCGCTGCGGGCGATGATGAAACCGGGATGCAGACAGTCTATGACGGAACCATCTGGCAGGCATGGGGCGAATTCCAGGGGATGCCCGATGCGCCGCTGAATGTGATCGGCGTTGGCGGTCTGGCCTCGGCGCTCAAGCCCGTTCAGGCATTGAGTTACACCGGCGCGACGGATGTAGCGCAGATCATGCAGACGCTGGCCCAGACAATGGGTCTCGCATTCGAGAACAACGGCGTTAGCGTCATGCTCTCGAATCCGTATCTTCCGGGCGCGGCGTTGCAGCAAGTTCGGGCGTGCGCTCGGGCCGCAAACATTTTCTTCGCAATTGACCGCGGCACGCTGGCAATCTGGCCGAAAACGAAAACGGGCAATCAGCAGCCGGCGAGAAACGGTGATGCGGTGACGATCTCGACCGCAACGGGTCTCGTTGGTTATCCGACGTTTTCTAGCAATGGCATTGTGCTCACTACGGCATTCAATCCACAGATCAGGATCGGCGGAACTGCGCAGGTTGAAAGTTCGTTGCCGGTGGCAAATGGAAAATGGATCGTGAACCAGATCATGCACAACCTGCAAAGCGAAACGCCCGGGGGGCAATGGTTCACGCAAATTCTCGGGGTCCCTCTTGGCAGCCAATGAACAGATCGGCTATCGCGGGGCGGCCGATGCGACCTCCGCGGGCTCGCCTTACAACGAGTCGCTGTTCCTGATCCACCAGGTTCTGTCCGAGGTCAGTACGGCCAAGCTCGTGCAGATCAAGGCTGTCACTAACAACGGTGGCGTCTCGCCTGTTGGCTTCGTCGACGTCCTGCCGCTGGTCAATCAACTGGACGGCGAACGAAATGCCGTGCCGCATGGCATCGTCCACAACGTACCGTATTTCAGGTTACAGGGTGGCACGAACGCCGTGATTCTTGACCCTCAGGTCGACGACATCGGCTTATGCGTGTTCTCAGACCGGGATATCTCGGCAGTCAAAAACACGAGAGCCCCAGCCAACCCCGGCTCGTTCCGCCGCTTCGACATGGCGGATGGGCTCTATATCGGGGGTTATCTGAATGGCGTGCCATCACAGTACGTGCAGTTCTCACCCGCTGGCATCTCTGTCGTATCACCCACTAAGGTGACGCTGCAGGCGCCGCTCGTCGAGATCGATGCATCGACGTCATTCACTGTCAACTCGCCTCAGTCGGGCTTTAGCGGAACGGTCATCGTGCAGGGTCTACTGTCGTTCCTCGGGGGCATGAGCGGTAGCATCGCCAGTGGCGTCGCGGCGGTGATCACTGGCGCCGTGCAGTTCATCGGCACGATCACATCGAACGGACACGCGATCGACAGTACCCACCAACATACCAACTCGGGCGGCTCCGGGCTGGGCGGACCGCCTCAATAATCATGGCCTCAACCCTTCTCCTCGATCGTTCAAAGTGGGATCTGGTGCTCGACGTCTCGGGCAACATTGCGCTTGCCACGGATCCTTACGCCATAGCCCAGGACGTCGCATCTGCCATTCGTACATTTCAGGGCGAGTGCTGGCTCGACACCACGGTGGGCGTGCCGTATTTCTCTGAAGTACTTGGTCAGTCTCCGCCCGTCCAGTTGATGCAGTCCCTTCTCGAACAGGCCGCACTGACCGTCCCTGAAGTCGTCAAGGCGGTGGCGACGATCACATCATTTCAGAATC
>Ga0310811_10007754_pt1 | contig 13763 bp, 9 predicted proteins | sample YCmetagenome_FD_207642 | JGI IMG/M metagenome (GOLD analysis project Ga0310811, IMG submission 207642) | Soil microbial communities from experimental microcosm in Duke University, North Carolina, United States - YC | ecosystem: Engineered > Artificial ecosystem > Soil microcosm > Unclassified ... | reverse complement strand
TATTTGTTGGGTTGTTAAAATCGACTTATGAAGTTACCCTAAATATTTGATATAAAGCATTTTACAATCTTATTTTTAAATCGGGTAAAGTATAGCTGATTTGAACAACCTGATTTAAGAAGTAAGTCTTCCAGAAACAAAAAATCCCCGCGACAGAATCTGTTGCGGGGATTTTTTAAAAGGCCTATGTTGAATTTTTAATATGCCCTGTCTATGCTTCCTGAGCCATAAATTTTCTTAACTGTATTTTTTGTATTGCCTTTGTGCTTAATAAGACCGCTTCCAAGTATCGTTGCGTCTATGTTGCTGGTCACATTAACTTCGCAAAGGCCGCTGCCGCTTACTTTTACTTTTGCGGTTTCAAGTGGACAATCGAAAGCTTTCAGGTTGCCAGATCCACTAAGGGAGGCATCAATAGAAGTAGCATAGCCTTTAATGATCATAGTTCCAGATCCGCTAACTTCAGCTTTTACAACTTCGCCTTTGATATCTACATCCATTGTGCCATTTCCATTAACGGCAAGATTCAGATTGCCGCCTGCTATAGAGTTTTCAGAAATGATTTTGCCACCACTGTTTACCTGCAGATCATTTATGTTTTTCATACTCACATAGAGCTTCATGGTTGGGTTTAGTTTGATGTCATCAATTTTAGCCCAGATGCTTTTGTTAGGATTTTCAGGTTTGCGATCTATGTTGATCAACAGTATTCCATTTTCTACTTTAATATCGCTAAGCTGAAATATATCTGATAATGCCTCTACTGTAACTTCTTGTTTGTTGGTTTGCTTCAGGTAAACAGTATAATTAGAGTTAACATATATGCTTCTGAACTCAGGCAGCTCAAGTACTTTTTTAGTAACCTGAGCTACGGCAACTTGTGCCATTAGCATGGAAAGAGCAATGATAATGATCTTGTTTTTCATATAACAGATTTAAGATTTTTAACGAGAGTCAAGTAACAACTAGCCCCTGAATTTATAAAATGATCCTGACGATAAAAAATGAAGTTTGACGGCCGAATCGGATGGAGGCCATGAAAATTAAACAGAAACCTTACTTTAGGATAGGCTGAATAGCTTATAAAACAGCTTCGATAACAGCGGTTTCAGGTTCAATTGTTTTGGTATATGCCAGCTTTGAAAAGATGTCGGCACTGGGGCGTTTAGTACGTTCTTTCGTATCAGGATCGCAGGCATAGAGACCAAATTTCATGGCAGGACCAAGGTGCCATTCAAAGTTATCCCAGGCGCTCCAGAAATAATATCCACGGATGTCGATACCATCCTGAATGGCATCATATATGATTTTGCTATAATCGTAAATGGCGCGTTGCCTTAAGTTATCACTGGCATCGCACACTCCATTCTCGGTAATGATGATAGGCTTTTTGTATTTGCTCCAATATCGATCGAGGCAGGTGCGCAAACCTTCAGGATGATACTCCCACATATCATCATGTGGTCGTCCTAAAGCTTTCATTTTATGAGGTGTGTCGATGTAAGTTATCGGCATTGGGTCATGCGGTACTCTGGCATAATAACTCATTCCGAAAAAATCTACCTTTTCAAAATGCTTGGGTATCCAATCCATGAACCACCAGTCGCTAAGCTTGGCAGGAAACCAGCCAAGTGTGTTTTCATGATGAAAGATTACCGTGTTATGAGAAATGCCTACCGGGATGTTCGGGTATTTTGACTTGATATAATCATAAACAATATCATGAGCCTTACCCATATTCTTAACGGCTTTTCCGGCCAGATAAGGATTGATTTTGAATGGAGGAAAGAAACCTGTCATCCAGCCATAGCTGGCATATACGTTAGGCTCATTAAAAGTATTCCAGTAGGTTACATAATGTCCAAATTCATCAACCACCTTTTTGCTGAAGTCAACCCAGAGCGCTATGTTCTCTTCCTTCTCCCAACTGCCCAGCTTAGCAAACCAAATTGGATTGGTAAAATGGTGGAGCACCATCATGATGTTTACGCCACGTGCTTTCAGATCATCAAGGAAGACTTTGTAATCAGCAACAACAGTTGCATCTAAAGGTGCATTAGGGCTTTGCTGGAGCTTACTCCACATCAGGCTCATGCGATAATTAGGAGCTAGTGATGCTATGATTTCAGCATCTTCTTTAAAGCGGAGTTCGTGATCAGTAGTTCTGTCAAAGATATAACCATCTCTTGCTTTAAAGCCTTGCCAGTCGTGTTCGAAGGCTGTTTCAATCTGGTAAGAAGCTGTGCTGGTACCGAAATGAAAGTTTTCGGGAAAAGTAATTTTCATGTGTTAATTGCGCGCGTACGATTTTTGAACTTCATCTTCCCACTCTTTCCAATACTTGCGCAGTAGCCTGACATCTTCTTCTATACAAGGGTAAGAATCTTTACTAACGATGGGCGGAAGTTTTCCGATAGAAAGCTCAGATGTTGAAATGCCACCTGTCCACTCAAAGTGACCGGGATCATAAGGTGTTCTCCAACGGCCACCCCAACGTAGTCCTAAATGCTCACCAACAATGCCAATTCTTTTCCAAAGATTCTTGTCATCCCACATGGCAATAGAATCGACAATAGGTACTACATCTACTGCTAATCCATATTGATGTTTGGATTTACCCGCACCAGAACGCGTATACTTTTTGCCCATGGATTTATATTCGTGCTGCTTGGCGTGCGTACGATAACTTTCAACGATAGCCAGGTGTATGCCTTGAGCTTCACAAGTATTAATAAGATCGACAATACGATCGCGGAAGTAGGGGTGAAGTGCATTAAGTTCAACGATCATTGGCATCGTGCCACGATCTTTGCCATAGGTGAAATTTTCAACAGTCTTCCATTTCTTCCAGGCATCAACAGTGTCAATTTCAATGATGGGCGTGGGAGCTTCAACAACCTGGAGAGCTTGTATAGAAACCTGAGAAAGAGTATCGGTTACTGTTTTTTCAATATCCAGTTCAGCATGCCTGCGACAATCAAATGGAGCGAAGAGCCGATCCATCTGGCCATAGGTTGACAGACTTAATGTCAGTGCTGAGAAAAGCAAAAAGATAGGCTTCAAAACTATTCGCATTACTTTCCAAAATGATAGGGTTGCAAAAATAAGATATTCAGTTGACTAATTAAAATTAAGAGATTGTGAACAAATGGGTTGAGTGAAGTACAATCGTTCAGAAGCATTAAAAAAGCCGATCCTTTTACAAAGATCGGCTTCTTGAACTATAGAGTTTAGGCTACTTAAACATGAATATGGGGCGCTCCGGCCATTATTTCCTGATTTGCATATTCAGCAAACCGTTCGAAATTCTTCAGAAAAGCATCGGCCAGATGGTTAGCAGTGTGATCATAGGCTTCCTTATCTGACCAGGTATTACGTGGATTTAAAACCTCGTTTGCAACATTTTTACAATGCTTAGGCATGGCAACGCCAAACACATCGTGGTTTTCATAATCTGTGTGATTCAAATCGCCATTTAGTGCTGCAGTTATTAGTGCCCGGGTAGTAGTGAGACTCATTCTTTTACCAATACCATATCCGCCTCCAGACCAGCCAGTATTAACAAGCCATACATTTACATTAGCGGCTTTCATTTTCTTGCTTAACATCTCTGCATATCGGGTAGGATGCAGCGGCATGAACGGTGCACCAAAGCATGCCGAGAATGTCATGGTTGGTTCTGTTACACCTTCTTCTGTGCCTGCAACTTTAGCGGTGTAGCCTGATATAAAATGAAAGGCAGCTTGTCCGGGTGTTAATTTGGAAATAGGAGGTAGTACGCCGTACGCATCACATGTGAGGAAGAAAATGTTTTTTGGATTTCGTCCAAGTGAGGGAACTGCAACGTTGGGGATGTAATGTATAGGATAACTTACCCTGGTGTTCTCTGTCTTTACCTTGCTGGTATAATCTACTTCAAGTGAATCTTTTTTGAAAACGATATTCTCCAGCAAAGCACCTTCTTTAATGGCGTTGAATATTTCAGGTTCTCTGCTTTCTGACAAGTCGATTGTCTTGGCATAACATCCTCCTTCAAAATTGAAGATAACATCATCCGATGTCCAGCCGTGTTCATCGTCACCAATAAGTTGTCTGTTAGGATCTGCAGATAATGTTGTTTTACCTGTACCTGATAATCCGAAGAATATAGCGGTATCACCACGCTTGCCTGTGTTTGCAGAGCAATGCATAGCTAGAACATCTTTCTGATGTGGAAGAATAAAATTCAATGCAGTGAAAATGCCTTTCTTGATTTCACCAGTATAGCCACTTCCACCAATGAGGATGATCTTTCTTGTAAAATCAAGAATGGAAAAATTAGATTGCCTTGTTCCATCTACATCAGGGTCTGCTTTAAAGCTGGGGATGTTAATCACTAACCATTCAGGAGAAAAATTTCGCAACTCTTCTTCTGTAAGTCTTAAAAACATATTGTGAACAAACAGATTAGACCATGCTAGTTCTGTGATCACTCTAACATTCATACGATAGCGTGGATCAGCACAGGCATAAACATCACGAACATAAAATTCCTTACCGTTGAGGTAAGCAATCATCTTCTGATATAGCTTTTCAAATTTTTCTGAATCGAATGGAATATTGAAGGTACTCCACCATACTGATTTTTCAGTGATGGCATCACGAACGGTGAATTTATCTTTTGGTGAGCGCCCGGTGAAAGCACCTGTGTCAATAGCAAGGGCGCCGGTGTTTGTAATAGTTGCCAGTTCAGATTTTACGGCAATGTCTTGAAGTTGTTGGGCTGTCAGATTCCAGTGGGCGTGACCATGGGCAATACCCAGTGGCACAACAGAGCCCCGGACTGGTCTCGTTCCGGATTCTATCATCTCTCAGTTTGGTTAATAATGTGAGGCAAATATAAAGCAAAAAATGTTACTTTTGACGCCTTTCAAACGATTGCAAATGGTATTTTGTATTTAAGCCGTTAACCAATTATAATTTGGTAAAACAGATATATAGCAATACTTTTAAAAATTTTGAATCGGGAATTGTAACACATGACTAAACCTAAAACATTCTTTGGCCACCCCATTGGCCTGGCAACTCTATTTTTTACAGAGATGTGGGAGCGATTCAGTTACTACGGAATGCGGGCCCTGCTTTTACTTTTCATGGTCGCTCCACTTGATAAAGGTGGAATGGGTTTCAATGATAAAACAGGTGGTGCTATCTATGGACTATACACCATGTTTGTTTATTTACTTGCACTACCCGGTGGATGGCTTGCTGATAAATTCTTTGGTTTACGAAAATCAATATTCTACGGAGGTTGTATCATTGCCCTTGGACATTTCTGTCTCGCGTTTCCTTTCACGGAAACATTTTTTATAGGTCTCTTCTTTATTGTTGTAGGCACTGGTTTACTGAAACCCAATATCAGTAGTATGGTTGGTGAATTATATTCAGCCGATGAGCAAGTGCGTAGAGACAATGGGTTCTCTATTTTTTATATGGGCATAAATATCGGTGGATTAATAGCTCCATTAATTTGTGGATACCTCGGACAAAAAATTAACTGGCATTATGGCTTTGCTGCTGCAGGTATCGGAATGGTGATTGGTTTGATTCAATACAAGTTGACAGAACATACTTTAGGAAATGCAGGTTTAGTACCAGCTAAACTTTCTGATAAATTACTTCAGGGTAAAAGTGATAATAACATTCGCACGGGCTTGTGGATTGTTGGTGCGCTCATTCTACTTTTTGTTTCGCTGTTAATAACGAGAGTCATCACTATCAACCCTGTGATATTGGCTCAGGCTTCACTTTATATTATTTCGTTATGTGTTGCAATATATTTCATATACATACTGGTAGTTGAAAAACTTAATCGTGATGAGAAACTCAAGGTTATAGCCATAAGTATAATTTTTGTTATTACTGCAATATTTTATGCTGGTTATGAAGGGCAGGGTTCATCATTGAATTTATTTGCAGAGCGCTACACTAATTTAAGTTTGGGTAAAGCGTTTACCATGCCAGCTTCATGGTTGCAGGCCATGCCTTCCATCTGGATTGTTGTTTGTGTACCATTGTTTACCGTATTATGGGTGTGGTTAGCAAAACGAAAGTTAAACCCTGCAACACCTGTTAAATTGGTGTTAGGTTTATTATTCATGGGGCTTGGATATGTTGTCATGATAGGAGCATCATTTGTTGTCATGCGAGGAGAGCAGCCATTACCTACATGGCTTATAACTACTTATTTACTGCACACATTTGGAGAGATTTGTTTATACCCAATTGGCCTTAGTGCAGTTACTAAACTTTCTCCAAAACATTTGGTAGGACGTATGATGGGTGTATTCTTTATGGCCCTCGCGTTGGGTAATCTTACGTCTGGAATTTTTGCAGGTGAATTCGATAGAGATGCAGTTGCTGCTAATCCGCATTTGCTGGTTGATCTGTTTCAGTTAATCTCTATCGTTATGCTTATTGCAGCCTTCATTGTATTGTTGGCTTACAAGCCTCTTAAGAAATTAATGGGTGATATCCATTAATTATAATTATTACTGAAGAACTCATAAACCTAAACTGAGAATAATGGAAGTACCTAAAATTTTCAAACCTTATGTTCCGCCTGAAGCGAATTTGGCGGAGTTTACTTTTAAATCTGTTCTTTTTGGATGTCTCTTTGGAGTAATGTTCGGAGCTTCTACTGTGTACCTGGCGCTGAAGGCGGGTCTCACGGTTACAGCTTCGATTCCTATTGCTGTTATAGCCATTACGCTGGGACGGAAATTTCTAAAGACAACTATTCTTGAGAACAATATTATTCAAACTACAGGCTCAGCCGGTGAGTCCATTGCAGCAGGAGTTGTTTTTACCTTACCAGGATTTTTATTTCTATCACCAGGTGCTGATGGAATCAGTATAGGGGAGAGTTATTTTGATTATCTCACTATATTGATATTAGCTGCTTTCGGCGGGATGCTGGGCACACTCATGATGATTCCGCTAAGACGGTCATTAATTGTTAAAGAGCATGGAACGTTACCTTATCCGGAAGGAACTGCATGCGCTTCTGTACTACAAGCTGGCGAAAAAGGTGGTGTCTTTGCACAGACAGCCTTTATAGGAATGGGCATTGCTTTTTGTTATGCCGTACTTCAAAAAGTATTTCACGTTATAGCAGAAGTACCTTCAATTGTAACAAGTCAGGTAAATAAATTCTGGCCGGCTGGTGCAACACGTGGTGAGATCACACCTGAATATCTTGGTGTAGGTTATATCATTGGTCCAAGAATTTCTGGCGTGTTAGTAGCAGGATCTGTCTTAGCATGGTGGGCGCTTATACCATTGCTTACAACACTAGTTCCTGCTGATACAATTGCCTTGCAACTTCAAAAGTTAGGATATCTCTCAGACATCAGTCAAGCTGGCGGGCCTGGTGCCTGGGATCCAGCGACGCATTCTTTTGGAAGTTATGCCGATGCCATCTATCGTGCTTATATACGACAGATTGGTGCAGGTGCTGTTGCTGCCGGAGGTTTTATCACGTTGATCAAAACAATACCAACCATAGTAAGTTCTTTCCGCGAGAGCATTGGGTCTATGAAAGAAAAGAATGAAGGTGGAGTATTGAGAACAGATAGAGATCTCTCTTTCAAAGTTGTGATCATTGGAAGTATTGCTTTAGTGTTACTCATTGCAATTCTCCCATCTACCATTATTCCGGGTGATGGAATCTTACAAAAGATTTTTATCGGCATTCTCATTGTAGTATTTGGTTTCTTCTTTGTAACAGTATCAAGCCGCATTGTGGGTTTAGTTGGTACAAGTAACAATCCAATCTCAGGAATGACTATTGCTACTTTAATGGGTACATGTCTCATCTTTACGAGTGTGGGCTGGTCAGGAAAATTGTTTGAGCCATTGGCACTAGTTGTTGGAGGAATGATCTGTATCGCTGCATCGAATGCGGGTGGTACATCACAGGATTTAAAGACAGGTTATATAGTTGGTGCAACACCAAAGTATCAGCAGCTTGCTTTGTTTATTGGTGCTATTGTTTCTTCTGTTGTGATTGGATTAGTTGTTCAGGTGTTAGATACGCCAACACCTGAAATGATTACGCAAGGATTAACACATGCTATCGGAAGTGATCGTTATCCAGCACCACAAGCAACATTAATGGCAACTTTAGCAAAAGGTATTCTTTCCTTCAACCTTGACTGGCAGTATGTAATTGTAGGCGTGTTTATCGCCATAACGTTAGAACTCTGCGGTATCAAAGCACTTGCTTTTGCAATTGGTCTATACTTACCATTATCTACAACGCTTCCTATTTTTGCAGGTGGTGCTGTTAAGGGTTATGTAGATTGGAGAGCTGAACGTAAAAATGAGAAGAAAGAAGATGATGAATTAGGAAGAGGTAGTTTGTTTGCAACAGGTTTGATAGCAGGAGGAGCGATAACGGGTGTGATCGTTGCTATTCTCTCGGTGTTCTTTAATGAATCGTTGGAAAAAGTAAACCTGGAACATAGTCTTACTGAAATACTAGGTCATGGTGGCTATCAATTTCTCGGTACACTATTTTTTATAGTGATGATGATGATGCTTTACAGATTGGCCATTAAGAAATCAGAATTAGAATAAATTATAATTGATATAAATTAAAAGCTTCATGGTTTCGATTACATGAAGCTTTTTTTATGATCTAAATAGCATGTCCCATGGCTGGATCGGTAAAACCGCTTTTACCAGTTTCAACCCGACCGGCATAGTGTTTCATAAAGAGATCATCGCCAACAACGGTGATTGTGAAATCGTACCAACCAAGGTTCTTCGATAGATCAAGTGTAACGGTTAAACTTTTACCAGCTTCAATGGCATGTGTTTGCTTGCCTGACTTGTATGCATTGTCAGTAATAGAAACCTTGAGTGGCTTTGAATCCTGGTTAGTCAGTACTATTTCTACGTTGCCTGGTAATTTCGAATCAACATCATTGTAATTACATCTTGAATCGAGAGCGGGGTCGTTGCCACTTCCTGTAAATGATCGGAAGAAACCATTGGGACCATAAACCTGCAGTTGATAATGACCTTGCTCAAAGGTGTTGATCTTCCAGTTATCGCTTAGTTGATCACCAGCTTTTACAGCGTAGGCTCTTGGATTGATATTTTTTCTATATATATGAAAAGGCGAACCTGCCGCTTTTTCTCCAAAGAATTTGTTACTGGCTTCAAGTGTTATCTCGAACGCTGTTTTATCTGCAGTAAGTTTACCTTCAGCATAGAGTTGATAAGGTAGTGCGTTTGCTCTTCGTACGCCACGTTCCTGCTGTGGCATATATTCTGACTCGACAGGGGTTGTGTTAATCTGTTCTATTTCTTCCTTTGATAAACTTTTATAAGTTGATGGAAGCTTCCTGAATTTGGCCTGATGAATTTCAGTTATGAATTTATCCTTTGCAAGGAAGGAGGGAAGTTGAAACTTATCTCCCTTGTAAGGTTGGAATACAGAAGTAAGGTCACCACAAATAGTTCTACGCCACGCACTGATGTTTGTTTCTTCTATCTTCTTACCAGATTTATGACTGGTGAAAATTTCAAGAAACTGGAGTATGGAAGTATGATCAAATACCTGTGAGTTTACAACACCACCACGACTCCAGGGTGATGCAATAATTAAAGGCACGCGGTAACCAAGACCGATAGAACTTTCTCGTACCTGTTCTTCAGGTCTCCTTTTCAATTCATGTTCGCGCATTACATATTCAATGCTGGAACAAAAGGTGGAACGTGATCAAAGTAACCATCGTTCTCATCGTAGCAAAGTATGAATATTGTTTTCTTCCAGACTTCAGGATTCTTGGTGAGGATATCCATTACTTCAGATACATACCATGCGCCATACCATGGTGCACCCGGATGATCAGAATAATTTTCAGGAGCAACCAGCCATGAAACCGTTGGAAGCTTTCCATTATCAACATCACTACGAAACTGATAAAGAACATCACCCTTTGGTACTTTTACTTCACGTTCTTCATCGCCTTCTTTGTAAGTAAGTGTTGTTAATGTGTGATAGGCAAGATCATTAATGTTAGTGGTAAAAGCTTTCGCATGAAGATTCTTTTCCGTATCACTTAACTTCTGATAGTGTTTAGCTATTAGTTTCTTTCTCTCTTCATGTAGAGTTTTAAGTTCTGCTTTTCGTTCATGCAACTCCTGTCTGGTTTTCAGATATAGGGCGTTCTTTGGAGACAAACTTTTGAGCTTGTCTTCAAGCACGCTGATGGCCGACTCTGCTGATGCAATTTTTTTTGGGAGATTTTTAATGTAGGGCTGTGAAAATTTCACATGATATTGTGCGAACCATTCAATAGGGTTATCAGTAAAATTTGAAAGCCATGCATCCTCTTCACTATCAAAACCAACGCCAACACTAATTTCATTTTGATAGATCTTCCAGGAGATATTATTGTCTTCTAATCGTTCAGGAAATGTTTTCCAGTAAGCGGGTTTATCATAGTCTGTATCACCGTTAAATACCCGTGCAGATGCATTCGCATCTTGTCGATCGCGTATGGTTCCGGTCCAGAGAAAAAGGCGATTGGGAGTAGTTCCCGTAAGTGATGAGCAGAAGGCCTGATCGCATATTGTGAAAGCATCGGCCAGGGAATAATAGAAAGGCAAATCTTCGCGATTATAATAGCCCAACGTTAATGGCATTGAAGCATACTCTTTGTGTCCAGATTTTTTAGCTGTTAACCATTTATCATATAGGCCATTGTTGCGGGCATCAGTCTGGTCTGTCCAGCTATGCGGCAATGAGCCCATCCATGTTGCCTTCGTATCTTTAATATTCAGTCTGAAAGGTGCATATGTTTCTCCTGCTTCGTTGGTTTGCAGCCAAACCGGATTATTATTAGGCAGCCGAATAGCACGAGGATCATTGAAACCACGAACACCCTGAAGTGTACCAAAGCAATGATCAAACGAGCGATTCTCCTGCATGAGAATAACTACATGCTCAGCATCCAGAAAGCTTGTGCCAGCTTCAGGATCAATGGCAAGCGCTCGCTGTATAGAAGGTGGCAACATGGATGATAGGCCGGCAGCGCCACCAAGCATGGCTGCCTTCTTGAGAAAATCACGACGTGAATCCATAGTGTAAGATAGGCTTTAAAATTAAAGCAATCTTATTTCTAATGATAATTGTGTAGCGTGAATTAATAGAATGGTAATAATGACATTATTTTTCAACTTATTTTTTGAACCACCAAGGCACGGAAGACATGAAGATTCACGAAGGTTTTTTATTTATATTTCTTAGTGATTCTTTGTGCTCTTAGTGTCTTAGTGGTCCAGTCTTTTTTATTCGTAATGCTTGATCTCTTTCCAGATATCGGTGAGCTTATACTTCAATCCTCTGCAGATAAAAATATTGACGTGGTTTTCATACGGCATGCAGTATTTGCAATCGGAGACTCCTGCTAGTGTTATTGATTCAAAATCATTTTTGTGATCTTCCATAGAGCCGCCAAGGATAATCATAACGTCTCCTGTGTGATTGCCCGGACCCCAGATAACGTAGTTGTTGTGATTACCAATGGTTTCAGGTAATCCATATTCTTTGCCAAAGAAATCCAAAGCTCCATTGCGTCCATAGTTATTCGAAAAGATAGTACAGCGAGCTTTATCTTCATCACTTAATGAGTTGTACACTTTGGCTACATCACGAACTTTTTCTTTCCAGCCAAACATGTCGGCATAAAATTGTGGCAATTCAGAGAGCTCTTTGTTTTCGCTTGAGCTGGGCTTGTTGCCAATAGCCTCTGAGTAACGAATGTATTCTTCAACAGGAAGAATAGGTAGAACAACAGGAAGCAATAAAATCGAACAAATAAAAAGTATAAAGAGATAAGAATACGTAATCCATTTGAGTGCAGGTTTTGTAAATACCTGCTCAATAAAAACACCAGCAGCAGCAAATAATATAATGTAAGCAGGAGAGAGGTACTCACCCTTACTGGTTCGGTTAACAATCAGAATGATGAAAGCTGTAAGAAAGATCCAACCAAGGAGCCTGAATTTTTCTAATGGTTTGTAAAAGAATAGAACAACAATTCCAGTAAGCCAGATGGGTGCGCTTAACGGATTTAGATAAAGTAATTGTTCCTTGATAAAATCGAATCGGGTGCGGCCAGAATATTTGCCCGCAGATGCATTGTGAATAAATTCCAAATGCGCGAGATCATGATTCAGATTCCAGATGATATACGGAAGAAAGATTACGAATGCCAATAGTCCGGCGATGTATGGCCAGCGTGTAGCAAACCATTTTCTATCCATCAGCAGAAAGCCAACGAAAATACCAGAACCCAAAAACAGAATGCTTATTTTATTGAGTAATCCTATTCCAAGAACAATACCAAGCCAGATCCACAACCTGTTTTCTTGTGTGTTAATGATTCTTAGAATAAGGTAAAATGAAAATGCCCAGATTAAAATATCAATAGAATTCATAGAGTATATCGCGCTCATTCCCAGGTGGATAATAGACACCATAATTGTGAGACAGGCAATGAAAACAGCAAGAGCTTTTCCATTCATCTCCTTTACAATCATAGCAGCTAAAACAATGGTTAATGAATGTGTCAACGCGGGGATGAGGCGGATGGCAGCCAGGCTATCTCCGAAAATCAGTCTGCTGAGTTTAAGCAGGAATAATGAAAACGGAGGTTGATCAACATAGCCCCAGGCCAGGTGATCACTGCACGCTATATAGTAAAGCTCGTCTCTGAAAAAGCCATAAGCTCCTGAAAGGTTAACAAAAAAGTGCAGCGCGAAACATACTAGCGCAAATGTTGCAACAATGATTTTTTCTGTGGATGTAAATTTCATATAATCCTGTTTAGTGATTCATAGCCTTCTACGGCCATGTGCACAAAAGTGACTCAGGAATACTAATCTAGTTGCATTTTCTTATAAGATTGGCGTTCGACTTTATAAAAATGTACAAAATCAGCGGTCTGGATGTGCTGATTTGAACAATCTGCCTTGTTTGATGACTCCTTTTGAGTTTGATAATCGATAATAGTACAGACCATTGGCAAGTTGAGGTGTCACAATGGATGCTTCATCTCCGGATAAATTTTTAGCCAGGGCGAGAACACCCTTGCTATCCATGAACCAGATAGTCAGGTTTTCGTTGGGGGGAAGTTTGGAAAATGATATTGCATCGTTAAAGGGATTGGGATATACATTAATTCCGAATTGTTCATCTCTGATTCCGGTCACTGTATCGGTACTATCTGCAGGCGGAGTTGTCGTTCCTCCATCGCCATGACCTTCTGCAATGGTTGCTCCTTCAAGGATTCGTTCAACCCATTCCGTATACATCTTGCCGGAAGGGTGAAGCCCGTCATTGGCGACTAAGTCTGGCTCTGCAAGTCCTCTTCTTGAGATATCCGTGATATTAAAATAACTTACGCCAAGTTTAGCAGTAATGGTTTTGTTAGCACCATTGAATGCGTCTATGCCTATACTAATATTCGATTGGTTGGATTGACCAAAGGGCGTGTAACCATAATCTTGAATGGAAACAACAAACACATGCGACTTATTACCACCAGCAAGCGCAATAGCCATATTTAGAAGTTCTTCAAATTCGGGTTTGTAACTTTCTACCGTCTTACCCTGAAAGAAATTGTTGACACCGATGAGAAGCGAAACAAGATTGTAGCCATTTTTCAAGTTGGCACTTACAATGGCTGATTTAAGATTATCAGTTC
>Ga0310811_10007753_pt1 | contig 13763 bp, 8 predicted proteins | sample YCmetagenome_FD_207642 | JGI IMG/M metagenome (GOLD analysis project Ga0310811, IMG submission 207642) | Soil microbial communities from experimental microcosm in Duke University, North Carolina, United States - YC | ecosystem: Engineered > Artificial ecosystem > Soil microcosm > Unclassified ... | reverse complement strand
CACTTCAGCGACACGTACAATGGCGAGAAGGGAAAGCTGACGCTCGACTTCTGGCCGCTCGCCTACCATCTCGACACCGCGAGAGTGCAATTCCAGCAGGCGAAATCGATGCTCGAGTGCTTCGAGCATTGGTTCGGACCGTACCCGTGGTACAAGGACGGCTACAAGCTGATCGAAGCGCCTCACCTCGGGATGGAACACCAGAGCGGCGTCGCGTACGGGAATCATTACAAGAACGGCTACGCGGGTCGCGACCTGTCCGGCACCGGATGGGGGATGAAGTGGGACTTCATCATCGTGCACGAGAGCGCGCACGAATGGTGGGGGAACAACATCACGGCGAAGGACCAGGCGGACATGTGGATCCACGAGAGCTTCGCCAACTACGCCGAGGGGATCTACACCGAATGCCGTGACGGCAAGCAGGCCGGCGCCGAATACATCATTGGGAGCCGCTCGCGCATCCAGCACGACCAGCCGATCATCGCGCCCTATGGCGTGAACGCCGAAGGGTCCGGCGACATGTACTACAAGGGCGGCAGCATGCTGCACACGATCCGCCAGCTCGTGAACGACGACGAAAAGTGGCGCCGAATCCTGCGCGGCCTGCAGTCCACGTTCTGGCACCAGACGGTGACCGCGGCCCAAGTCGAGAAGTACATGTCGCGAGCGGCCGGTATCGATTTGAGCAAGGTGTTCGAGCAGTATCTGACGACGACGAAGGTCCCGGTGCTCGAGTATCGCGCGGCGAACGGCGATATCTCGTATCGTTGGCAGAACGTCGTCCCCGGATTCGGCATGGCGGTGCGCGCGAACGGGGTGTGGCTCAAGCCGACGACGCAATGGAAGTCGGGATTGAAGGGAGACTCTCTTACCGTCGACAACAACTTCTATGTCGAGGCGAAAGCCGCTCCGCCGATGTGAGGCCGCGCTCGGCCTGCTGCTCGTCGCGACGCCGTGTCTCGCGCAGCAGCAGCCGGAAGCGCTCTGGTACTCGGTGGGGCGAGAAGAAAGCACGCAGAGCTTTCTCGCCCACGCCGACAAGATCTCGATCGTGTCGCCCCAGGTCTTCTCGCTCGACAGCTTCGGCGTCATCCGCGGCAAAGTCGATCCGCGGGTCGTGGCGAAGGCACGCGAGAAGGGCGTGAAGCTCATGCCGCTGGTGATGAATCCCGGCTTCGATCAGCCGACGATCCATCGCGTCCTTACGAACCCGGACGCGAGGAAGCGCGCGCTCGAGAGTCTCGTCGCGCTCTGTCGCGACAATCACTTCGACGGAATTCAGTTCGACATCGAGAACGTGCACGTCACGGACAAGGGCGCGCTGACGAGCTTCATGCGTGATGCCGCGGTTGGTCTGCACGGCGTCAACTGCTCGGTCTCGGCGGCTGTCGTTCCGCGTACGAGCGACGATCCCGGTCCGACGAGCTACCACCGCTGGATCTTCGATAACTGGCGGGGCGTCTACGACTACAAGGCGCTCGCCGACGCACTCGATTTCATCTCGTACATGACGTACGCGCAGCACACCGGCGGTACGCCACCCGGACCGGTCGCCGGTTACACCTGGATGGAAGACGCGCTCAAGTTCGCGCTCTCCACGGGCGTGCCGCCGTCGAAGATCTCGCTCGGCATTCCGTCGTATTCGGACTGGTGGTATCCGAGCTACGACACCAAGGCCGGGGCCCGCATGCGCGGGACCGACATCGCTTTCGCCAAAGCCGAGAGTCTGCTGACGAAGAACCACGCGCAACTCGTGTGGGACGATCGTGAGAAAGCCGGCTACGCGTTCTGGAGCAACGCCGGCGTGAACGAGTTCCTCTGGCTCGAGGACGCACGCGCCTTCGCGGCGAAGTTCGAGCTCGTGCAGAAGTACGGCTTACGCGGATACTCGGTCTGGGTCCTCGGCTCCGAGGACCCGAAGGTCTGGACCGACGTCAGGTAGTCGGCTGCGACTCGTCGGCTGATTCAGCGGATTTCGCGAGGCCGCCGAAGGTCAGCACCCATCGAAACGCGCGATGTACCCCAGCGGCCGCCGCACTCAGCGCGTCCGTGCCGGCAAGTTGGCCGAGCTTGGCGAGTCCACGGAGGAGGACGAGCACCAGTCCGAGCACGCCGAGCGACAGCAGCCACAACGGGAACACGACGACGAAGAAGACGAGAATGAACGGCAGCAGCAGGATTGGAGCGATCGGAAGTAGAGTTGCGGCTGCCATGTCTTCTTTGCCCCCGGTTCGTGTTTACGAGTGAAAAGTAATACACCAATGGGGGCCAATGTTCCTATCGCCGCTTGAGTTTGGTAACTGGAGACACGGGCTGGCGCTGGAAGGGCCGCGGACTAACGCGGACACACACGGGCTAACGCGGGTCCAAGAGCGGGAAATCCGCGCGCAAAGCGCTCTTGCGGGAATTCTCAAAGACCAGGCGTTTGAAAACTGGCCCGGGGCCGTAGAGCAAAAGCAAACCGACTTCGAGATTTGAAGCGCGCAGATAATTGAGAAGTTGCTTTCGATCGGCTTCGCCGAGCGCACGGGCCGTTTTGACCTCAACGACGACTCGGTTCTCCACCAACAGATCTGCGCGGAACCGGCCGATCTTGACGCCCGCGTACCACACATCAATCGGCGCCTCCTCGACAGTGTCGAGACCGAATCCGCGAAGCTCCATGGCGAGCGCGCGTCGATACACCGACTCCAAAAAGCCATAGCCCAATCGATCGTACGAGACGTGAAATCCATTGATCACAGTGCCCGTGATCTCCTCGCACAACAGATTTGATCGGGCAAGCTTGCGGCGATTCAACATGGAACAAGCCTTTGTTCCCGTGAGCCGCATTCTGCCATCGTTATGACCCGCGGCCGCGCATTTTATCGCAGTTCACCGCGTTAGCCCGTGCGTGTCCGCGTTAGCCCGCGGCCCTTCCAGCGCCAGTCCGTACCTCCGGTACCAAGCATGAGGCCGCGGTTCATCACGGCGCCGCGCGCTGCGGTCGACGAATCACCTTCCCCGGCCGCGCCGACGTGAACTTTCCACCGTCGACCACAGGCGTCCCGTTGACGAGGACGTACGCGATGCCCTCGGGATAGTGATGAGGATCCTCGAACGTCCCGACATCGCGGATCTTTCCAGCGTCGAACACAGTGACGTCAGCGAGACAGCCCACGGCCAAACACCCCTGATCCTTGAGCCCGAGGCGCTTGGCCGACATGCCGGTCATCTTGTTGACCGCTTGCTCGAGGGTCAGCACATGCTCGTCTCGGACGTAGTGGCCGAGCACGCGCGGGAAGGTGCCGTAGTTCCGCGGATGTGGGACACCGTCGCCGAGCTTCGTGAGGCGGCCGTCGCTGGCGATCATCGTCATCGGATGCGCCATGATGCGCTTCACGTCGCCTTCGTCGATCACGTGGTAGACCATCGACGCGCCCCCGTTGAGCACACCCTCGAGCACGAGCGGCGCCGAGCCTTCCGGTGTCGGCGGAACGCCGCGGCGGATCGCCCAGTCGTAGAGCGTCTTGCCCTCGAGTGAGTGATCCCAGGCGACGCGCGCGAACTGGACGCGCTTGATGTCGCCGCCGCCGCGATCGTTCAGCAAATACTCAATAACGCCGCGCGTGATGCTGTCCTTGAGTGCCGGCGTCGCCATCCGCTCGCGCAGCTTCGATGTTCCGCCGGCGAGCGCCCAGGGTGGGACGAGCACGTCGAGGCTCGTCGAGCTCGCGGTGTACGGATACTGGTCGATCATCACGTCCGTGCCCGCGCGCCGCGCCGAGTCGACCATATGCAGCGTGACGACGCTCTTCCCCCACATTTGGCGTCCGATCGCCTTGTGATGCGTGAGGATGATCGGGATGTGCGCGCGACGGCCGATCTCCAACGCCTCGGCGACGCCGTCGAGCAACCCGAGACCTTCCTCGCGAAGGTGCGACGTGTAAATGCCGCCCGAATCCGCGGCGACCTTCGACAGCGCGACCACCTCATCGGTGTTCGAGTAGTAACCGGGAATGTAGCGCAGGCCCGTGCTCATTCCGAACGCGCCCTCGTGCATCGACTCGCCGACCATCGCTTGCATGCGCGCGAGCTCCGCCGGCGTCGGTGCCCGATTCTCCGTGCCCATCACGGCGCGCCGAATCGTGTTGTGGCCGGCAAGGAAGGCGACGTTGATGCCGAGCGGCTTGTGGTCGAGCGAATCGAGATAGCGGCCGAACGGATACGGACCGCCACCGTCCGGCCCTCCGAGCGCGAGCGTCACGCCCTGCATCGCCGCGCTCTGCGCGTCGGGCATGTCGGGAAGCGGATCGAGATGAGCGTGGAGGTCGATGAACCCCGGCGCGACGATCAACCCCTTCGCGTCGATCACCCGCTTGGCGAGCGACGCCGGAATCGAGCCGCGCTCGACGCGGACGACGCGATCGCCCTTGATCGCGACGTCGCCGCGGAAGCGCGACGCACCGGTGCCGTCGACGATTGTGCCGTTGGCGATGACGACATCGTATTGTGGCTGCTGCGCCAAGGCCACCGCTGGGGAAAGCAGAACCGCGATGCCGAGGCTCGAGATGAATCGCATCGAATCAATCACCGAGAGTGAAGTTTACTTGAACGTCCGGGGTCGCGACCGCGACCGTGCCGTAGAGGGGTCACCGCCGCTTGAAGCCCTCGACGAGCGCCGCCGCCTGCGCATTGTCCGCTCCCCAGACCGTGAAGTCGAGCTGCACCGAGTTGAGCGTGTTGAGGTCCGTCCGTGTCTGCTTCGTGCGGTCGTTCCAGGCGTGGATCTTCACGGCGACGCGGTCGAGTGGAATGTTGTCCTGCTTCGCGATGACGTGAATCAACTCGACGCCGCACGCCGCGACAGATGACAAGAACATCTCGACGGGGGTGATCTCCTCGCCCGGGCAGCCATTCTGCACCGGGCCGTCCACAATGAAGTGGTGATCGCGCGCGGTGCACAGCACTCGGCCGAAGGTGTCGGTGGAGCGCGCGCTGATGTCGTACTGGCGGAGCGTTGGCGAGGAAGTTGTTGCGGGTGTGGTCATGGGCTCATGTTGGGTTCCGTGAAGCTGCTCGAAACCACACCCGCGCGGCAAGAGTCGCTCGTCGTTTAGATGAGTCGAGGAATGCTCGCCAAAGATCGCGCCCCGCTCAGATCAGAAGGGTGCGTTGAAATAGAAGGCGAACCGCACGTCCTTTCGCGGATAGATCCCGCGTGCGGCATCGAAACGGATCATCCCGTCGAGGAACGAGAAGCCGACACCGGCGCCGCTCAGCGGACGCCCGAACTCGCCCCACTTCTCGCGATTCCCTGCCCAGCCGAGGTCTCCAAATAGCGCCGTTCGCATGAACTCACTCGAGCGAGCGAGCTCCATCCGCGTCATCCAGAACGCCGTGCCGCTCTGCGCCGTATCGGCCGCCTGGCCACGGATCGTCTGCGTCCCACCGAGGAACCAGCGTCGCTGCGCCGGAACATGTCCCGTCGTGGTGCCGCCGGCGACCGTGAGCGCGGCGTCGACACGCCGGAGAATCGCCTTGGACAGCGTGACGTCGAGCGCGGCGCGGCCGTACGACGAATCGCCCCCCGCGCCTTCGAGTCGCAGATCGGTGAACGCGCGCCAACCCCGAATGTCTTGCCCGAACGAACCAAGGTACCTGAACGACGCTCCCGTCGACGTGGCATTCGCGCTCTCGATATTCGGAATGAACGTGGCGCCGAGATTCGCCGTCGTGTTCTGCGGTGCGTTGCGCTGCTGTTCCGAGAATGCGCGAACCTCGACACGCGGCCCTCGCTCGACGGTCCAGAACAGCTCCGCCCCGGTGGCGCGATAGTAGAACCCTTCGTCGCGCCCGAAAAAGAGCGCGCCAAGCGAGCTGCTGAAGTTGAGCGGCGAGCCCCAATCGTTCGCCGACACGAGCCGCGTGTAGCCGTTCACGCGAATGGTCTTCGTGAAGTCCGATCGAGCGAGTGATAGCTCGAAGTTGGGCCGCTTGTCGGCGAAGCCGAAGCGTCCGATCGCCGTCGCCGACAGACCGGCGCCGAGCTGTTGATCCCACAGCGCGCCGGTCGAGAATCCTTCGACGCGATTGTACCGCGTCATCGACGGCCCGAGCTGGATGCGCGGCGCGGGGAGATTGCCGAGCGACAGCGGTGCCTGAGCGCCCATTCCCAGCGCAGCGGCGGCGAGCCGCTCGGCTTCGGCGCTGCCGAACACGTCCTCGCCGGGATCGAAGATGCTCGGCGGGAGATCGGACGATGCCAGAAGCTTGTTCAAGTCGCATGGCACATGCATCTCGACCGGGATCTTCGCTTCCGATCGGTAACGTATCTCGACGCGCGTCGCGGCCGTGTCGCACTGTCGCATCGACCCGACCTTGAGGCCCTTGTCGATCGAGTCGCGCCGCGCCTTGAACGCGGCGTTGTACGCCACCCGCGCCGAGTCGAGCCAATGCTTTCGCGCCGCGCTGTCGAGAGCGAGCGGAGGCATCGCGCGCCACTGCTCATCGAAGGCCGTCGTGTCGACATGAATCGCCGTGAGTCCCAACGGCTCGTTCACGCTCGCGTAGCTGAACGACGTCTCGAGCTTCATGGGAACGCGGGCGAGCAGCGCCTGCGCCGAGCCTTCAATCGACTGACTGCGCGGCAGCCAGAAACGCCCGCCATAGAGACCATACTCGACCACGATCGCCGAGAGGTCCGCGGTGAGCGGCTGCACCATCGTCTTGAGCAGCTTGGCGATGAACGGCGTCTTCACCGAGTCGCCGGCGTCGTTCGTGACGGTCACCTTCATCTCGGCGGGGATCGCGAGGCGATACGCGGCGCGCACGAGCTGCCCGGTCGCGAGGTCGAACCAGAGCGAGCCGACGACGACGTTGGGTTTGGCGACCCGCGGCCGGACCTCGAGCTCTCGCAGCTGAACGACGTGTCCGTCCGGTAGACGGAAGCTCAGCGAATCGCCGGTTCGAAAGGTGTAATACGCCTCGGCGCCACGAGCGAGGGGGTTCACGAGCTCTCGCTCATTCACGTCGGTCTTCGCGGCGAGGTCGCTGATCAGCAGGTTTTCTGATCCTGGGAAGTACGGGATCGGCGACACATCGTTGTCGAGCACTGATTCTTCCAGCGCATCGCGCTCGGTTTTTGGCGAACCGAGTGGCGGAATGGCGACGCGTCCGGCGGTGACGTCGACGCGGACGCCGGCGTCGCGCTGCCAACGTACGCGCGCAGCGCTTTCCTGACGGAACACCAGCCGGTCGCGGCCGAGCTTCCCGATCCCGACGAGGACCGAGAGACGCTGCCTGACCTTGGAGTCGTAGCTCTGGAGCGACGAATCCTGCGCCAGTCGCGCGACGCGCGCGCGATTGAACAAGTCACGCGCGGCGTCATCGCGAAACGCGCTCGCAAGAAGCGCCGCCGTGACCGGCAGCCGGCGCGGCGCGTTGCGCGTCGCCGAGTCGCGAGGCGTGCTGTCGCGAACGACGGTTGGCCGCTGAGACTGCTGGGCGGTGCCGCCCTGCATCAGAATGGACAGCGCGAGAAACGCAGACAGCATGTCGGTGGGTGGGATTGCTCAATGGGACCGGCGGAGCGCCGCAGAAGTTCCAACGAGCCAAATCAGCGCGAGTTTCACCAAATTCACGCGTTAGGGGTCAGACTCCATTCTGAGAATGGAGTCTGACCCCTAACGCGCCTCTGATTGCTAGCCGATCCCGCGGTCGAACGGTAACTTTGCGCCACCTTCCCCTCCCCCGACAAAGCCGGCGTGAGCTTCGATCCAAGAGAGCAGCTGCAGTCGTCGCTCGGTGACGCCTATACCATCGAGCGCGAGCTCGGCGGTGGTGGGATGTCGCGGACGTACGTCGCGTTGGAGCCCGCGCTCGGACGCAAGGTCGTCGTCAAAATGCTCTCGCCGGAGCTGGCGGCCGGCGTCAGCGTGGAGCGGTTCAAGCGCGAGATTCAGCTCGCCGCGACGCTTCAGCATCCCCACGTCGTGCCTGTATTGGCGACTGGTGATGCGGGCGGACTGCCATGGTTCACGATGCCCTATGTCGAGGGTGAGTCGCTGCGCGCGCGATTGGGGCGCGGGCCTCTGCGCATTCTCGAGGCGACCGGAATCCTGAAGGACGTCGCGCGGGCGCTCGAGTTCGCGCACTCGCACGGCGTTGTACATCGCGACATCAAGCCGGACAACGTCCTCCTCGCCGGCTCGAGCGCCACGGTCACTGACTTCGGTATCGCGAAGGCGCTCAGCGCGGCGCGCGACACGAATCCCAGCAGCTCACTCACGATGACCGGGACATCGATCGGCACCCCGGCGTACATGGCGCCAGAACAGTCGGCCGGTGATCCGTCTCTGGATCATCGATCCGACATCTACTCGTTCGGCGTGATGGCGTACGAGGTGCTCGCCGGGCGTCCGCCTTTCGAGGGACTGACGCCGGTCAAGCTGATGAGCGCCCACTTCAACGAGCGACCGCGCGACCTGCGCGAGGTGCGGCCGGACACACCGCCCGCCCTCGCCGAGCTGGTGATGCGCTGCCTGGAAAAGGAGGCGACGGCGCGCCCGCAGCGCGCGAGTGACGTCGTTCGCGTGCTCGAGACGGTGACGTCGAGTGGCGCCGTCGACGCGGCGCCGCTGTTGATGCAGCGACAGATGCGACTCGGCCGCGCACTCGCCGGGTGGCTCGGCGCGACTGTCGTCGTCGCGGTCACGGCGTGGGCGGCGACGAGCACGATCGGGCTGCCGGATTGGGTTTTCCCCGGGGCGCTCGGCGTGATGCTCGCTGGGCTGCCCGCCATCGCGCTCACCTGGTACGTCCAGAAGACCGCGCGGCAGGTCTACACGGCGACGCCGACGTTTACTCCCGGCGGCACCCCGTCGATGCAAGGCACCTTTGCGACGATGGCGATCAAAGCCAGTCCGCACGTCTCGTGGAGACGGACCTGGATGAGCGGCGCGATCGCCGTCGGAGCGTTCGCGGTACTCGTCATCGGGTTCATGGTGATGCGCGCGCTCGGCATTGGGCCGGCCGGTTCGCTCATTGGCTCCGGCAAGTTCGGAACGCGCGAGCAGTTGATCATCACCGACTTCAAGAGCCCGACGAGCGATTCGACGCTCGGGGTCACGATCACCGAGGCGCTACGCGCGAATCTGACGGAGTCGTCGGCGCTGCAAGTGGTACCACGACTGTCAGTGAACGAGACGCTGCGCCTCATGAAGCGTGACGTCACGACGCCGATCGACTTCGACGTCGCGCGTGAGATCGCGACGCGTGACGGCGTCAAAGCCGTGTTGGATGGAAATATTGTCTCGCTCGGCGGGCGGTACGTCGTCTCCACGCGACTGCTTTCCGCGCAGTCGGGAGAACAGCTCGCGTCGTTCAGCGAGGAAGCGGCGAGCCAAAACGATCTGATTCCGGCGATCGGCCGACTGGGGAAACAGCTTCGTGCCAAGGTCGGCGAATCACTCAAGACAGTGCGTGAGGCATCGGCGCTCGATCGTGTGACGACCGGGTCGATGGATGCCCTCTCGAAGTACACGGCGGCGTTGACGACGCTCGAACAAACCGGCGACTACACGAAGGTCATCCCGCTGCTTCAGCAGGCGGTCGCGATCGATTCAACCTTCGCCATGGCGTGGCGACGGCTCGCCGCGCACTACAGCACGCTCGGGATGGGCGACAGCGCAGATCACGCCATTTCTCACGCCTACGCGCATCGCGATCGGCTGACCGACATCGAGCGCCATCTCACCGAGGCGGCGTACTTCACCTATGGCGGCCACGCGGACGAGGAGCGCGCCCTCGAGGCCTACGACGCGGTGGTGGCGCGCGACTCGTTCAACCTCATCGCGCTCAACAACGCGTCGCTCATCTACGCGAAGCGCCGTGAGTACGAGCGATCGGCGAACTATCGGTTGAAGGCCGCATCGCAGGACAAGACGCCGAACCCCGTCACTTGGGGCAATGCGGTCATCGCACTCGCGCCGTTGGGCCGAACTTCGACCGCCGACAGCCTTCTGCGAATTTGGGCCGAGCGAACCCCCGGACAGCCGTCGATGTACGTCGCGGACGCCCGCGCGAAGATGGCCAGGCTCAATTTCGCGGGCGCCGAAAGCACGTACCGCGACATGCTTCCCAAGATCGGGTCGAGTCGGACGGCGTTCGATCGTGCGACAGAAGAACTCGGCGAAGTCGTGCTCGCGAGGGGACACGTCAGCGAGGGGTTGCGGCTGCGCGGCGAATCCGCCAAGCGACAGGCGGAGCGAGGACAAGGCGTGGTGCTGCTCCAGCACGCGATCGATTCGGCCGTCGTCACGGCCCTCGTGGAAGAAAAGCCCGCCGCCGGGCGTGAGATCCTGCGCGGCGCTCTGCGACGCCTGCCCCCGGATTCGTTTGCGCTGATCGCTCGCCCGTACGAGGACATTCTTTGGGCGGCGACCTTCACCGGCGACCAGGAGATCGCGCAGCAGGCATACGCCGAGGTGCAGCGCCAATGGGCCGTCCGGGGTAAGCCGGTGGAACGGCCGGCGTCGGAAGCGCTCGAAAATGCGATGATGAGTCTCACGGCAGGACGAACCGAGCAGGCGCTCGCCCAGATCAACGAGGCTGACCGACTCCTTCACCCGTGCGTCGAGTGCATCCCCGCATTTCGGTTCATCGCGCATGACAAGCTCGGTCGTGCCGATTCGGCGATCGTCGACGGCGAGGCGTTTCTCAAAGTCATGCGCGGCGGCCCTGGCTTCGCGGGGAACCAGGCGCTCTTTCGTGCCTCGATTTTGCTGCGGCTCGGTGAATTGTACGAAGCGAAGGGCCAATCCGAGAAGGCGCTCCAGCGATACCAGGATTTCGTCGATCTGTGGAAGACCGCGGACCCCGGGCTTCAGCCGCGTGTGCGTGACGTCCGCGCGCGCGTCGATCGGCTCCGCGACGCGCAGGCAAAACGCGGCTGAGCTCCGCGCACGGCTAACGGCGCGTGCTCACCGTCACCCGAATCGTTCGATCGAGCAGCGGGAATTCGCGGTCCATATACGCGTTGCCGCCGGTCTCGAGCGGGCCTTGGCGCCCCTGACGGACCCCCGCGCCCGAGTTCTCGCCGTAGCCTGAGTACAGGCTGTCGAGCACCTGCATTCCCTCGACGACGCGGCCGAGAATCGTGAACGGCTCGACGTTGTTGCGCGCGTTGTCGGCGAGGTTGATGTAGATCTGGGTGTTGCGCGTGTTGGGATTCCCCGGCCCCTTCATCGAGAACGCGAAGGTGCCGCGCTTGTTGTCGGAGCGCGGCGGATCGTCCTTGAGATACTGATTCTTCCACGCCGCGTTCACCGCCGGATCGCCGTTCAGTCCGAACTGCGCGATGTAATTCTTGTTCACGCGGTGGAAGCGCGTGTCGTTGTAGTAGCCGAGGCGCGCGAGGTTGTAGAATCGGTCGGCGCCGATCGGGCCCCAGTCGCGAATCAGCTCGAGCACGAACACGCCTTTCGTCGTCTCGAAGCGTATGTACGAGACAGGCGGCGCCGGTCGTTGCCACTCGGGGTCGCCCGGGTAGAGCAAGAGCGCTCTGCGATCCGCCGGCGACAGCTTGGGCATCGATGACGACCGCGCGCATGCCGCGATGGCGAGGCCGGCGAGGAGTGACGAGCGAGGGAAGCGCATGACATATTGTACTCTCTAATGCCGAGTCGCGCCGTCGTCGCCGCCGTCGTCACGGGATGTGGAATTCTTGGCCTCGCCGCGGCCGCGATCGCGCGGCCGAACCGTTACGGCATGTCCGATCGCGAGGAACGGCACATGCTGCCGGCGGTGTCGACCGGCCCGCTCGATCCATCGTGGTCTCCCGATGGAAAATGGATCGCCTTCTCCATGCGTGGCGATATCTGGAAGGTGCCGGCCGACGGTGGCGAAGCGATCGCTCTGACCTCCGGCCCCAACTACCACTTCGAGCCGGCGTGGAGTCCGGATGGCCGCCGTCTCGCGCTCTCGATGGACGTCGGCGGGAATCTCGAAGTTGGCATCATGAGCGCCGACGGTGGGCCGATCGAAACCGTCGCGTCGCACCAACGCGTCGACGTCGAACCGGCATGGAGCCGCGACGCCTCGTCGCTCTACTTCGTGAGTGCCCGCGACGGGCGATTCAAGATCTTCCGCCACGACTTCGCCACGAACCGCGACACCGGCCTCGTGGCGGGGATTCAGCCGTCCGTATCGCCCGACGGCAAGTCGCTCGCCTACGAGCAAGGCGGCCTTCGCGTGCTCGATCTCGCCACGATGCAGTCACGCGTCGTGCGCGACGAGGAGACCGAATACCGTATGAAGCCGGTGTGGACGCCGGACGGGCAGAACATTCTCTACGTGACCGAGGACAAAGGCTCGAACGACATCCGCATCATTTCGGCGACCGGCGGTGATCCGATCGACCTGACGATCGATCCGGAACACCACGAGATGTCGCCGACGCCGAGCCCTGACGGGAAGCGCTTCGCGTTCGTCGCCTTTCGCGACGCCGTGCCGACTCTCTATACGGCCGACATTGGCGGCGGACGCCCATCGTCCTGGCGCGCGGTCTCGATCGCGAAGCGGCGGCCGATCACGGCGACCGGTCGCGTTCATGTCCGGGTCGTGGGCGCAGACGGCCAAGTCCTGCCGTCGCGGATCTACGTCGACGCGAGCGACGGCCGCTCGTATTCGCCCGATGGCGCCTTCCATCGAGCGATGATGGTTTTCGACCGGCAGTACTTCCACTCCACGGGAGACGCCGACCTGGATCTTCCCGCCGGCCGCGCCACAATCGAAGCGATTCGAGGTTGGGAGTATCGCCCCAAGTCCGTTGGAGTCGAGGTAACTCCAGGAGGAACGCGATCGGTGACGATCACGCTCGACCGACTCATCGACCTGCCGGCGCGCGGTTGGTACTCGGGCGACGCGCACGTGCATGACCTGCATCAAGGGTTCGGCCTCTCGCACGAGGCGTTCTTCCGACAACTGGTCGCCGAAGATCTGCACATGACGTATGCGCTGATCCACATGGATGGAACGCGGTTGATGGGACGGTGGAGCGACCTCACCGGAAAACCGAGTGCCTTGTCCACCAAGACGCACATCCTTCAGTACGCCGAGGAGTTTCGCGGCAACCTCGGCCACATCGGAATGATCGGCACGCATGAATTCGTGCTGCCCCTCGTCGCCGGCGACAACCGCACCGCGTACGCCCAGCCCACACTCGACAACCCGTACATCGTCGGCGCGCACCAGCAGGGCGGGCTCGCTGGTTATATGCACCCGTACCTCTCGTGGCCGAAGACGCCGGCGGCCGCCGCGTCGACGTTGATAGCGCTCGACGCCGCGCTCGGGCTGGGCGACTACTACGATATCGGCGCGCTCTACTCGGACGAACTTGGATCCGCTGACTTCTATTACCATTTACTCAACGCCGGTTTTCGGATCCCGGCCACGGCAGGCACCGACCAGTTCTCAGACGTCTTCCGCGACCCACCGCCCGGCTCGGATCGCACGTTCGCACTGGTCAAGGGACCGCTCACCGTTCAGTCATGGCTCGCCGCGGTGAAGCGCGGTCGGACGTTCATGTCGACCGGTCCGATCATTCTCATCGACGTGAACGGCCACCCTCCAGGCGACGAGATCGCCGTCGCCGCTGACGCTCCGACTTCTCTTCACGTCAAAGTGGACGTCCGTTCGATCGCCCGCGTGGATTCGTTGCAGGTGATCGTCAACGGCAGCGTTGTGAAAACCATCCCGCGCACCGGCGCGGATTCAGGGAA
>Ga0310811_10007752_pt1 | contig 13763 bp, 13 predicted proteins | sample YCmetagenome_FD_207642 | JGI IMG/M metagenome (GOLD analysis project Ga0310811, IMG submission 207642) | Soil microbial communities from experimental microcosm in Duke University, North Carolina, United States - YC | ecosystem: Engineered > Artificial ecosystem > Soil microcosm > Unclassified ... | reverse complement strand
CAGAAGTTCGACGACTGGACCCTGGGGATCACCGAGCTCTTCATCCCCTCCATCACCGAGGAGCGCCGGCTGGAGCTGGCCCGGGAGCAGGTCCACTTCACGAACTACATCCTGGACGTGATCCACGTCCGCCGGAAGAACCCGGGTGAGGACCTGGTCAGCGGGCTGATCCTGGCCCAGGAACAGGGCGAGAAGAGCCTCACCGACCAGGAGATCCTGGGAGTCATCGGGCAGCTGATCATCGCCGGGTTCGAGACCACCGCCGGCGGGATCAGCTTCACCCTCTACATGCTCACCCAGAACCCGGAGGTCTACGCCCGGGTCCGGGACGACCTGAGCCTGGTGCCGAAGGCGATCGAGGAGTCGCTGCGCCGGCTCACCCCGGCCCGGGGCCTGGTGCGGCGGATCAAGCAGGACTGCGAGATCGGCGGCCACCAGATGAAGGCCGGCCAGAACATCTTCGCCCTGGTGCAGTCGGCCAACAACGACAGCGCGGCGTTCGGCTGCCCGGCCAGGTTCGACATCGACCGCGACCCGGCGGAGATGAAGAAGAGCCTGCACTGGGGCGTGGGCAACCACACCTGCATCGGGATGCCGCTGGCCAAGCTGGACATGCGGGTCGCGATCGAGACCGTGGTCCGGCGGCTGCCCAACCTGCGCTGCGTGCCCGACCAGCAGATCAAGGTGACCCAGGGAATGATCTTCCACCGCCCGGAGAAGCTCGACTTCGAGTGGGACGTCTAGAGAGGAACTCAGCCATGGGCTGGACCGACAAGATCGACATCGCGGACGAGCACTTCCACCCGCGCAGCGACGACCCGTACTGGAGCGAGAACAGCCTGCTCGGGTTCAACGTGCCCGAGCGGAACCTGTCGGCGTTCATCTACTTCTACTTCCGGCCGAACATGAACCTGGTGGTGGCCGGCCCGGCGATGTGGGACCACACCGGCGAGGACGTCTACAACTGCCTGTACTACGGGTGGGACCAGCATCTGGCCATCCCCGAGGGCGCGGACATGATGGACTTCGAGCTCTCCAACTCGCTGTCCTGCAAGATGATCGCCCCGCAGCAGGAGTACCACTTCGCCTACGACCGCAACGGGTGCAAGTTCGACCTGGTCTGGACGGCGATGTCCGAGCCGCACTACATGAAGCTGTCCAAGAGCGGCGAGGAAGACCCGGGGATCAAGAACTGGGTGAAGAAGGAGGGCGAGTTCTCGGTCGGGCACTACGAGCAGTCCGGGTGGTTCAAGGGCACTCTGGAGCTCGAGGGCGAGAAGATCGAGATCGACTGCGGGGCGTTGCGGGACCGCGGCTGGGGCCCCCGGCACGCCGACGTCGCCGACCCGCTGCGCGCGGGCTGGCCGTATGTGTTCGCCTCCCCGGAGTCGGCCTGGCACCTCTACGACCCGCAGACCGAGCTGGCCTTCGCCGACGACCCCATCGAGGGCACCACCGAGACGGTGACCACCGGGTTCTACATCCGCGACGGGGTCAAGGCCCTGGTCACAGGCGGTACCCGCAAGGCGGTCCGGGGCCGCGACGGCCGGGTGCTCACCCAGGAGATCCACGCGGTCGACGAGCTGGGCCGGGAGCTGAATGCGTACGGCACCACGCTCAACTGGCTCAAGTGGCCGATCAACTCGGACATCCTCAACTGGTGGTCGCTGGTCAAGTGGGAGTACGACGGCCAGGTCGTCTACGGCAACGACCAGGACTTCATGAACTTCAAGCACTACCGCCGGTACTGGAAGAAGCTGATCGAGAAGGACCCGGGCCTGCTGCACTGCTTCCCGGACACCCCGGACTTCCCGCCGTACGGGGCCTGAGCATGAGACGTGTCATCGACCTGGCCTGCGCCTGGGGCGGGATGGTCTTCGCGGCGCTGTTCGGCATCGGGTTCGTCGGCATCGCCCGGTTCGTCCCACCGCTGGACCCGGCGAACACCGCCGAGCAGACCGCGGCGATCTTCCGGGACAACGCGGGATCGATCCGCACCGGGTTGCTGATCTGCTACGTCGGCTGCGTGTTCTACCTGGCCTTCGGCGCGGCCATCAATGCCCAGACCCGGCGGATGCTCGGCGTGCCGCAGGCGCTGCCGAAGCTGCAGGCGGCCGCGTTCTCCGCCAGCGTCCTGCTCATCGCCGGGCCGTTCATGATCTGGTGGACGGCGGCGTTCCGGCCGGAGAGCTACTCCGCGGACACCGTCCAGATGCTCAACGACCTGGGTTGGATCTGCTTCCTGATCGGCTGGCTGCCCTTCGTCACCTGGTACATGGCCACCGGCGCGGCCATCCTGTGCGACTCCAGCGCCGACCCGGTCTACCCGCGCTGGGCCGGATACCTCAGCCTCGTCCTGGGTCTGGGGCAGTCCTCGGCGTCGTTCCTGGTCTACTTCAAGTCCGGGCCGTTCGCCTGGGACGGCCTGTTCTCCTGGTGGCTGCCCGCCACCGAGTTCTTCGTCTGGTTCGTGGTGATCACCGCGCTGACCACCAAGGCGATCAACAAGCAGTACCGGACAACGGCGGGTGCCGCGACGGGCACCCCCGACGCCGTTCCGGCGGTTTAGCGGGAGCGACCGCTATGTTCATCCCGGTCGTTGTGATCGTCGAGGGTGGCGGCCATCCCTGAGCCGTGCTTGAAGGAGGAATCTGTGCGGGACTTGAACGGCAAGGTCGCTGTGGTCACCGGTGGGGGGTCCGGCATCGGGCGTGCCACCGTGCTGGAGCTGGCCAAGCTGGGGGCGACGGTTGCGGTCGCGGACCTCAACCTCGAGGCCGCGAAGAGCGTCGCCGCCGAGGTGACGGCCGCCGGTGGCAAGGCCACCGCGCACCCCGTCGACGTCTCCTCCGAAGAGGACTTCAAGACGCTGCGCGACGAGGTGCTCGCGGCCCACGGGGTCGTCGACATCCTGGTGAACAACGCCGGGATCGGGCCGGCGCCGATGAACTTCGTCGACGTCGACCTCGACTACGTCCGCCGGTTCATCGACATCAACATGTGGGGTGCCATCAACGGCTCGCACGTGTTCCTTCCGGAGCTGCTCAAGCGGCCGGAGGCGAGCCTGGTCAACATCGGCAGCTACACCGGCTTGATGGCGCCGGCCGGCGTCGCGGCCTACGCCACCAGCAAGTTCGGGGTCCGGGGGTTCACCGAGTCGCTGCGGATGGAGCTGGCCGGCTCACCGGTCACGGTGACCCTCGTCGTGCCCGGCGTCACCCGCACCGCGCTGATGGCGAACTCGCCGGCAATCGCCGAGGACCAGAAGGCGTCCTTGCAGAAGGCGTTCGACAAGGCCCCCGCGGTGGGCCCGAAGACCGTGGCCAAGGGCGTCATCAAGGGCATCCGGGGCAAGAAGCCCCGGGTCCGCACGGGCGCGGACACCGTCGCGCTCGACATCATCACCCGGCTCGCCCCGGCCCGGTACAGCACCATGCTGGCCAAACCCATGAAGGCGACCATGAAGAAGACCTTCGGCAGCTGACCCGGTTCCGGCCGCGGGTGCGCACCGCGGCCGGGGCTGTCCGCCGGAGCGCCCCGGGCGGGGCTGTCCGCCGGAGCGCCCCGGGCGCCCGGTCTCGTCAGCCGCGGGTGAGGATCTCGACGGTGCCCGCGCGTCCGTCGACGCGCACCCGGTCGCCGTCGCGCAGCACGCGGCTGCCCGTCCCGGTGTTCACCACACACGGGATACCCAGCTCCCTGGCCACGACCGCCGCGTGGCTCAGCGCCCCGCCGATGTCCACGACCAGGGCCGCCGACACGAACATGATCGAAGACCAGCTCGGGTCGGTGGTCCGGGCCACGAGCACCTCACCGGGTTCGACCTCGGCGAACGTCGGGTCGGTCACCACCCGGGCCGTACCCTCGACCACACCCGGGCTGACGCCCAGACCGGTGATCTTCAGGTCCTGGTCGCCCTCGACGGGGTCGCTGTCCGGGACGGCGACCGGTATGCCCTGCCAGCTGATCGGCAGCCGCAGCGCCTGATACTCGGCCCGCCGCGCCCGCCGTGCCGCCACCACCTCGCGCACGTCGGGGGCCAGCGACTCGCCGAGTTCGTCGACGGTCAGGTAGAAGACGTCCTCGGGCGTGTCCAGGGTTCCCGCCTCGCTGTGGAGTGCGCCGAGGCGCCGTGCGTTGGCCCGGCACACGTCCAGCGCCTGCAGGAACGCGATCTTGAGTACCCCGCGCTGGGGAATCCGGCGGGCGGCCAGGCCCAGCAGGGCACGCACCGCGGGCCGCCGCGCCCGGGGGAGCGCGCCGAGCAGCTCGGCCTCCATCCGCTCGCGTTCCGTGCGCCGGTCGGCTTCCCGACGGCGGGGGTCGGCGTCCGGGCCGGCCGCGGCGTAGTCCGCCATCAGCCTGCGCAGGGGGGAGTCGTCCTCCCGCCACACCCGTCCGGAGATCTCGCCTTCCATCGGGCCGTGATATCCGAACCTCCGCACCACGTCGTCGAGGTCGACGGTGCCCCGCGAGGCGTCCCACAGCGCGGCGACGACAGCGTTCTCCGGTACGCCGCCGTAACCACCGGTGAGTGTGCCGACGTCCCCCACGCCCGTCGCCTCGACCAGTCGTCCCAGCACGTCGTACATGGGTTGAACGACGGCGAAAAGCATGACCGTCTGGTCGACCACGTGCCGGTCGAACCGCGCGGCAGCCGCCCGGAACGCGGCCATCGCCTCCCGGGGACCGTGGGCGGGGACCCGGGCGATCTCCTCGTGCCACCACCGCGCGGTGCCGGGCGCCGCACGCCGGGCCCGGTACGGGGTCAACGTCGCCTCGAGCGGCAGCCGCGCGGCGACCAAGGGGTAGCGGCGTCTGGTCGGCCGGGGCGTCAGGCTGGGTGGGATCCGGCCGAGCACACTCATGGCGATCTTCTCGGCGGTCGTCCCCGGCAACCGGTCGCCCGCGGCGCAGATGAAGTCCACGTTCAGCGCGGGGCGGCCGTAGAAGATCCGCACGCAGCGCTCGTTGCGCTCGGGGATCCGGCGGGTGGCGCGGTCGAGCGCTCCCATCCGGTAGAAGGTCTCGCGGGTGCAGCGGTCGCCGACCGGTCCGAACAGGGTCCAGCCGAGTGGCGTCATGACCCCCGGCAATGCCTCGCCGACGTTGGTGGTCGTCCAGTACTCCTGTGGCTCGCTCGTGTCGTGCAGCGGATCGGACACCGTCACGGCGAGATCACCATCGTCCGCGCCTCCTCGACGTCGAGTTGCCGCGAAGTATGGAGCACGCGTGCGGAGCGCAGGTCGGCCGGGCTTGGCGCGCCGCTCAGGCGCTCGCGGCCGTCTCGGGCAGGGTGGCCACGATGTGGGTGAGCGGGGTGCCGACGATCGATCGCTCGATCCGGTGCGGCAGATCGATCCCCAGCCACTTCGACAGCCGGGTGCCCAGCGTGGAGACGATCACCTCGTCGTGATCGCCCCGCTTCCACTCCTGCTCGAACGCGGTCATCGGGTCGGGATCACCCAGGACGCACGACACGTCGATACCGGCGGCGACCAGCCGGGCCTTGGCGGAGCGCAGACGGCGCAGCGCGGACACCCGCCCGCCGCGCGGATCCTCGATCTCCCAGGCCGCCGGGGCCAGGAGCGTCACCGAGATGGGGCTGCGCCGGTGCCGGGCGATGAGGTGCTCACGCAGCTCGTCGGAGTCGGCCGTCCGGTTGGCGACCACGAGCACGCGGGTGGCGTCCATGCTGGGGAATCGTACGCTCTGAACGGACGGAGGAGAACGTCCTTTCGGGGGTGCCTGCCTCCTCGATCGGCGGTCCCGCAGCCCCCGGACAGGCCGGGACGCGGCCCGGGAGATCGGCCCGGGACATCGGCGACGGAGCCCGGTCGCTGTACCGTCCGGGCATGGTCGAAAAAGCTGACCACCGAACCGACAGCGGTGTTCGACCGGTCGGTCGGCCCAGGGACATCACCCGCGAGCTGGCTCTGCTGCACGCCACCGCCGAGGTGCTCGCCGAGGTCGGCTACGACCGGCTGACGATGGACGCGGTCGCATCGCGCGCGAAGTCGAGCAAGGCCACCATCTACCGGCGCTGGCCGGACAAGACCGCGCTGGTCGTGGAGACCATCCGGCACATCGAGGACCAGGTGACCCGCTGGCCCAACACCGGTTCGCTGCGCGGGGACCTGCTGGCCGTGCTGGGTGACATCGCCGAGGCCGTGCGCGGTGACCTCGGGCGGATCGTGTCGGGTGTGGTGTCGGCGATGCCCCACGACGCGGAGCTGGCCGGGGCGGTGCGCGAGGTGGTCATCACCAGGGTCAGGAGCGGCTGCACGGCGTTGCTCAAACGGGCCCAGGAGCGCGGCGAGGCTCCGGTGGAGGTGGACTCGCAGCTGGTCTACGAGGTGCCGATGGCGATGGTCCTCTACCGGTTCCTGCTCGCCGACGGTCCAGTGGACGACTCCTACGTCGAGTTCGTCGTGGACTCGGTCGTCATCCCGCTGCTCACCCGCCGCTGACGCGCAGGTCCGCTCCGGCCCTCTGACCGGCCGGATCGGACAACGGATGGTACTTGTCCGCTGTCCGCGCAGTGCGTTATGTTGCGCCGCATGGATCCCCGGCTCGAGCTCGCCGCCCTCACCGGTCGCATCGCCTACCACGTCGCCAAGGAACGGGTGACCAACCCGCGTCCGACCAACCTGCGCTCCGTCCCGCCCTCACCCGATCACCTCACCGACGAGTGGCTGACACTCGCGCTGTGCGACGGTGTGCCCGGCGCCCGCGTGGTGCGCCACGAGCTCAGCGGCCGCGACGACGGCACATCCTCGCGCCGCCGCCTGACGATCACCTACAACCAGGCCGGTATCGACGCCGAGCTGCCCACTCAGCTGTTCACCAAGTCCGGGCCGACGTTCAAGACGCGGCTGGTGTCGGCCGCCGCCGGCCTGAGCCGCATCGAGGCCAACTTCTACGCCCAGGTCCGCCCCCAGCTGGACATCGAGGCCCCGCCGACCCGCTACTCGGCCTACGACCCGATCTCCAACCGGCAGCTGCTCATCGTCGACGATCTGGCCGCCACGGCGGGCGCCGAGTTCGGCACGATCCTCACCCGGCGGCTGACCCGGGAGATGGCCGAGAGCGTCATCGACACACTGGCGTCACTGCACGTGAAGTTCTGGAACGCCCCGCTACAGCGGATGTACGGCAGCTGGCTGTGGAACTCCTACGACTTCCAGGCCACCCTGAACATCACGATCGGCGCCGAGGCCCGCACGTTGAGCGGTTTCGAGCGCGGCCGCTCGGTCATCCCCGCCCGGCTCTACGCCCGCCGCCAGGAGGTGCCGGCCGCCCACCTGCGCTCCCTGGAGATCAACACCAGCGGCCCGCAGACGATGCTGCACTCCGACGTGCACCCGGGCAACTGGTACGTCACCCGCGACGGCGTCATGGGGCTGTGCGACTGGCAGTGCGTCGTCCAGGGCGGTTGGGCGCGTGACGTCGCCTATGCACTCTCCAGCGGGCTGACCCCGGAGGACCGCCGGGCCTGGGAGGTCGACCTGATCGCCCGCCACGGCAAGCGCCTGTCGGAGGCCGGCATCACCCCACCCTCGCCCGAGGAGGCGTTCCTGGCCTACCGCCAGCAGATGCCGCACGCGATGTTCATGTGGCTGGGCACGCTCGGGCGGCACTGGGCCCAGCCCGACTACCAGCCCCACGACATCGTGATGGAGACCGTCCGGCGCACCACAACCGCTGCCGACGACCTCGACACGCTCGATGCCATCAACCAGCGTCGCTGAAACACCCACACCTGACGGGAGCCTGAGCCATGTACAACACCCAGGAGCTGCTCGCCGCGATCGACCAGCACCGGTTGCCGGTCCTGCTGCTGTGCGCGTTCGCGATGCTGGGCAACTACACGTTCTTCCTCGAGGCGTACCGGGTGTCCCGGAGGGAGAAGATCTTCACCATCCCGATCTTCTGCACGATGTTCTGGTTCGCCCACGACCTGTCCTTCGTCTACCGCTACGACCTGTGGTGGAACCAGATCGACCACTGGTACGTCAAGGCGTTCTGGTTCGCGCTCGTTCTCACCGTCACCTTCGAGGCGATCTACCTGCGCCAGGTGGTCCGTTACGGCGGTAGGGAGTTGCTCCCCGACGCAAGCCAGAAGCAGTGGGCGCTCCTGGTGCTGGCCGGGGTGGTGGGGGCGATGGTCTGCTGGGAAGCGGTCAAGTACGTGTTCGACGACCAGGTCTACGCGGGCAGCTTCGGCATCGCCAACCTCTCCTACGTGCTGATGGGGACGGCGCTGGCGGTGCGGCGGCGTTCGATGTACGGCCAGACCCCGATCATCTGGATCGGCTACCTGATGCTGGTGCTCGGCTGGTCCAGCGCGAACATCCTGTTCTTCGGGCCGGCGTTCCGGGCGCCGCAGTGGCTCGCTCTGCACGCGGCGTGCCTGATCGGTGGGATCGGGCTGCTCTACGCCAGCGTCCGGTGGCCTTCGCCGGCCCGCGAGCGTGAGGCCCAGCTCGTTTGAGCCCCGACCCCTCTGACGTCGGTCCCGCCGATGTCCCCGGTCCCGCCGACGCCGAGCGGGTGGCCCGCATCGTCCGCGCGGCGGAGGCGGCGATCGAGCACTTCGGGCTGCACCGGTTCACCATGGGCGACGTCGCCAAGGCCTCCGGCGTCCGGCGGCAGGCGCTCTACGACCACGTCGGGAGCCGCGAGGACCTGGTGCGGGCGGTGCTGGCGGCGAAGGCGCGGCGGCTGCAGGAACGCACCACCGAGGTCATCGATCGGCACCACACGCTGCCGGACAAGATCGTCGAGGGCCTGCTGTTCGTCGTGGAGGACTCGCTGGCCGAGCCCTACATGCTCGGCCTGGTCGGGGAGGGGGCCTTCGCCCGGTTGAGCACGATCGTCGGCGCCGACGAGCTGATGCCGAAGCTGACCGGCGCGATCTGGCGTCCGGTGCTGGAGCAGGCGCGGCGTGACGGGGTCCTGGCCGCCGGGCTGGACTTCGACGACGTCGAGCGGTGGCTGACCTATGTGACCTTGATGCTGGTCGGTTCCCGGGCCCAGAAGGTCTCCGATCCCGACGGTGACCGGCGGCTGCTCGCCCGCATGCTGCTTCCGGTGCTCGTGGGTTGACCGCCGTCCGGGGGAATCTCGGCGTCCAGCATTGACACGTACGTGCGGTTCATGGTGCGTGGCCCGGGCGTGACAACCTGGCGCGTGACATCCTCACGCCATGACAGACAACGCAACGGTGTCCTCGTCGACACGCATCGCGGCAAGCCCCGAGACGGTTTATGCATTGGTCAGCGACCTGCCCCGGATGGGCGAATGGAGCCCGGAGGCCACGGGTGGTGAATGGGTCGGCGGCAACGGCCCCGACGTGGGTGTGAAGTTCAAGGGAACCAACGCCAACGGCGGCAAGAAGTGGAAGACGGTCGTCAAGATCACCGAGGCGAGCTCGCCGAACCGGTTCGCCTTCGCCAACGCGATCGGCCCGATCGTCGCAGCCGAGTGGGTCTACGAGATCACCCCGGTCGCCGACGGCTGCGAGGTCACCGAGTCCTGGATCGACCGTCGCGGTCCCGTCATCAGCTTCGTCGGCAAGTTCCTCACCGGCGTCGAGGACCGCGAGGCCCACACCAGGTCGATGATCGAGACGACCCTGGCCGGCATCAAGGCGACCGCGGAGGGCGCACGCTAGACGACGCCGCCGACCCGCCTCCGGAGCTCGTGACCCGGCTCCGGAGGGCCGGCTGCGTGTTCGCCGAGGAGGAGGCCCGGCTGCTGGTCGCCCACGCCGCCGACCCCGCGATGCTCGCGGAGATGGTGCGCAGGCGACTGGACGGCGTGCCGCTCGAGCAGGTGCTCGGGTGGGTGGACTTCGGTGGGTTGCGGATCGGTGTGCAGCCGGGTGTCTTCGTGCCGCGACGGCGCACCGAGCTGCTCGCCGAGCGCGCGGTGGCGGCCGCCCGCGCCGTCGCGGCCGGGGGCCGTACGCCGGTGGTCGTTGAGCTGTGCTGTGGCTCAGGCGCGGTGTCGGCGGTCCTGCTCGCGGCTCTCGATCACGTTGAGCTGTACGCCTCGGACGTCGACCCGGTGGCCGTCCGCTGCGCGCGGGGCAACCTGGGGGAGCGGGCGCACGTGGTGCTGGGGGACCTCTACGGCGGGCTCCCCGCGGCGCTCGCCGGCCGGGTGGACGTGCTGGTGGCGAATGCTCCCTACGTTCCGCTCGCCGAGCTCGCGCTGATGCCGCCGGAGGCCCGGCTGTACGAACCCCCGTCGGCACTCAGCGGCGGGGACGACGGGCTCGACGTGCTGCGTGGGGTGATCGCCGGTGCGCCCGCGTGGCTGGCGGCCGGGGGCACGCTGGTGGTGGAGGCCGGTGCGATCCAGGTCGACGGGATCAGCGCGCTCATGGCCGGGGCGGGCCTGCGGCCCACGACGGTCCGCTCGGCGGAGCGCGGGGCGACCGCGGTGATCGGCAACCTCGACGCCGGACCGTCCTGACCGGATCGGCCCCCGGCCGTCGTGATCGTATCGATTCGGGATCGCTGTCATCGGGCGTGTTCGGCCCGGTACGCTCGGCGACCAGCGATCCAGGTCCGGGCCTCGACTCCCCGGGCGCGACTCGGGGAGGCACCATGGGCAGCCAGGGGTGGCGCATTCCGTTGGCGATCCTTCTCGCCACCGTGTGGGGCTGGAATCCCACGATCGGCAGGCTGACCGAGATGCGACCCAACCCCGGCCTGTACCCGGTGTGGCAGTGGGTCGCGCTGATCGGCATCGACGTGATCCTGCTGGCCCTCGACATCTGGGCGATCCTGGCGCTGGTCAACTTCGCCTGGGCGGCGCTGGACAAGGACAGCTCCGACAACGAGCCGAAGCAGTCCCAGCGCTAGGCCGCCCTGGCGTGGGGCTCTCCCGCCCGGCCGAACTGGGTGCTGTACAGCTCGGCGTAACGACCACCGCGGGCGAGCAGTGTGTTGTGGTCACCGCGCTCGACGACCCGGCCGCCCTCCATCACCAGGATCACGTCGGCGGCCCGGATCGTGGACAACCGGTGGGCGATCACCACGGCCGTCCGGTCACGCATCGCCTCGGCCAGCGCGGCCTGCACAGCGACCTCCGAGGTGGAGTCCAGCGCGGCGGTAGCCTCGTCGAGCACGATCACCCGGGACCGGGCGAGCAGTAGGCGCGCGATGGTCAGCCGCTGCCGCTCGCCACCGGAGAGGCGGTAGCCGCGCTCGCCGACGACGGTGTCCAGGCCATCGGGAAGGGCTGCCACCACATCAGCCAGCCGGGCCCGCCGCAGCGCGTCCCAGATCTCCTCGTCCGTGGCCGCCGGCCTGGCCAGCGCGAGGTTGGCCCGGACGGTGTCGTGGAACAGGTGCCCGTCCTGGGTGACGAAACCGACCGATGCCCGCAGCGCGTCGAAGGTCAGGTCGCGGACGTCGACGCCGCCGAGCCGCACCGCGCCGCCGCCGGTGTCGTACAGCCTGGCCAGCAGCTGGGCCACCGTCGACTTGCCGGCCCCCGAGGACCCGACCAGTGCCACCATCTGCCCGGGCTCGGCCCGGAAGGAGACGTCGTGCAACACCTCCACGCCGCCGCGGGTGTCCAGGCCGGCGACGTCCTCGAGTGAGGCCAGCGACACCGAGTCCGCGCTGGGGTAGGCGAAGCGCACCCCGTCCAGCTCCACCGACACCGGTCCGTCGGGTAGCGACCGGGCGTCGGGCCGTTCGGTGACCAGCGGCGGCAGGTCCAGCACCTCGAAGACCCGCTGGAAGCTGACCACCGCGCTCATGACGTCCACCCGTGCCCCGGCCAGCGAGGTCAGTGGCGCGTACAGCCGCGTGAGCAGCAGCGCGAGGGTGACCACGGCTCCGGCCTCCAACCGGCCCCGCAGCGCGAACCAACCGCCCAGGCCGTAGACCAGCGCCAGCGCCAGCGCCGAGACCAGGGTCAGCGCGGTCACGAAGACGGTCTGGGTCATGGCGGTCCGCACCCCGATGTCGCGCACCCGGGCGGCCCGCTCGGCGAAGGCCCGCGACTCATCGGCGGGCCGGCCGAACAACTTGACCAGGGTGGCCCCGGGCGCGGAGAACCGCTCGGTCATCTGGTTGCCCATCGCCGCGTTGTGATCCGCGGCTTCCCGGCTGAGTCGGGCCAGCCGGGTGCCCATCCGCCGCGCGGGCAGCACGAACACCGGGAGCAGCGCCAGCGCGAGAACGGTGACCTGCCAGGAGGTCTCGACCATGACGACGAGCGTCAGCGTCAGGGTGACGAGGTTGCCGACCACCCCGGAGAGCGTGTTGCTGAACGCGCGCTGCGCGCCGATCACGTCGTTGTTCAACCGGCTGACCAGCGCGCCGGTACGGGTCCGGGTGAAGAAGGCCACCGGCATCCGCTGCACGTGGTCGAACACGGCGGTACGCAGGTGCAGGATCAGGTTCTCCCCGATGCTCGCCGACAGCCAGCGCGACACCAGCCCGAACCCCGCCTCGGCCAGCGCGATCAGGGCCACCAGCCCGGCCAGGCGGACCACCACCGTCGAGTCGCTGCGATGGGTGACGGCGTCGATGATCCGACCGGCCAGCAGTGGGGTGGCCACCGCCAGCACCGACGTCACGACGCTGATCATCAGGAAGGCGACCAGGTGGCGGCGCTGGGGGCGGGCGAAGCCGGCGATGCGGCCGAGTGTGACCCGTGAGAACGGACGACGCTCCGGCGTGGCGTGCACGGCGTTGTACATCGCGTTCCAGGCGGTGGACTCCATGTTCATACCGGAGACCGTAGAAGCTCAACTATTGTTGAGGTCAAGCTCCCGCCGTATCGGGTCCCCCGGTGTCAGGGTGGGGAGCCGCCCCGTTCGGTCTCGCCGGCAACCACCTCGTCCAGGTCGTCCAACCGGTCCAGGCCGGCCAGCGGACGGGCCATCCGGTGATTGTGCGCCAGCCGCTCACGGTTGCGGTCCAGGAAGGTCCAGTACCCGGCGGTGAACGGGCACGCGTCCGGCCCGGTCCGCTTCGTGGGCTTGTACCGGCAGCCCTTGCAGTAGTCGCTCATCCGGTTGATGTAGGCCCCGCCCGAGGCGTAGGGCTTGGTCGCCATCAGCCCGCCGTCGGCGTGCTGCGACATCCCGACCACGTTTGGCACCATCACCCAGTCGTAACCGTCGACGAAGCAGCGGTGGAACCAGTCGGTCACCGCCGCCGGATCCCAGCCCCGCTGCAGGGCGTAGTTGGACAGCACCATCAGCCGGGGTATGTGGTGCACCCAGCCGTGGTCGCGGACCTCGGCGAGCACCCCGCCCAGGCAGCGGGCCTCGACGGCGTCAGCGTCCAGCTCGGCGAACCAGCGCGGCAGCTTCCTGCGCGCGGCCAGGGCGTTACGGCGGCGGTAACCCGGGCCGGCGTGCCAGTACACGTGCCAGATGTAGTCCCGCCACCCGATCAGCTGGCGGACGTACCCCTCCACGCTGGCCAGCGGAGCGGCGCCGGCCCGGTAGGCGTCCTCGGCGGCCCGGGCGCACTCCACCGGGTCGAGCAGCCCCAGGTTCATCGGTGCCGACAGCAGGCTGTGGGCCATGCTCCGGTCGCCGGCGAGCATGGCGTCCTCGTGGGGTCCGAACGCCGACAGCCGATCCGAGACGAAGGTGTCGAGCGCGCTCAACGCCTCGGCACGGGTGGCGGCGAACCGCCTCGGTCCGTCCCGGCCGACGAACGCCACGTCACCGTCGGCCTCCCAGCGGTCCAGGTCCTCGCGGACGCGGGCGTCGATCTCGTCCT
>Ga0310811_10007750_pt1 | contig 13765 bp, 10 predicted proteins | sample YCmetagenome_FD_207642 | JGI IMG/M metagenome (GOLD analysis project Ga0310811, IMG submission 207642) | Soil microbial communities from experimental microcosm in Duke University, North Carolina, United States - YC | ecosystem: Engineered > Artificial ecosystem > Soil microcosm > Unclassified ... | reverse complement strand
AAGGTGCGTGTTTTTGGACCCTTGCTCGCTGTGTCACATAGCTGACAATCAATTCATGCGTCACGTATGTACTATGTAGGCTCGGCAGCAGCCACAGCGCGTTTCTATGAATTTAAGAAGAGACGAGCCGAGGGACTGGAAGTACAGACGAGGGGAAAGTTGATCTGGAGGACCTGAGGTATTATTCGTTTTTTTGGGCTGCATGTACCTCTAGAGGTGTACTCTGTTGTTGTTCTATGGTTGTTGTCAGTTTATTATATTTATGCTCTCCTGTAGCTCCCAGCTGGCCAAGGGGCTCAACTGTCGATTCGTGCACCAAGTTTTTGTTGTAGAATCACGTGACCGCGTATGTCGGACTTGTGTACGATAAATAATTTATTGAAGGAATCCATGTTGAGGCGCGCGCTGACGAGCGGATTCAATTCAATTACGCCATGAGTATGGCGTGGACACAATTCATGTCGAAAGTCCCGATTCCTAAGTAGGTAAGTATAGATTCGGGTACGTATAGTGTCAATACACAAAATCTAGCTATGATCTTCGAGAAAATGCATCAATACATACATTTACAACAACTCCAATGTCCCAACATCCACCATGCAGTGAACGGAACCAATTTCTTTAACTTGTGCAAGGCTGTTGCGCTAGCAGAAACGCGTTATAAGTCGATTCCTGCTCTCCAGGGGATTCGCCAAATGAATCCTGTAGTGGGGAACCGGGTAGGGTCCAGTCATCCTCGCTCTGCATGTGGTCTTCAAAGTCAGGCAGCCCGAGAGGATGACGATCCCAGGGACGGACGAGTAAGAATGACTGTCGAGTGGGCCGTGCTTGTGAAAACTGAAGCAGCCTGTCTTCCGTTGAGATTAGCAAGTCGTGAAATTTGTCGGCCTTGACTTGGTACGTGGAATGTCTTCTGGTCTTGACAGGGCCTCCGTCTGATTTCTGTGATAGGAAATGCGATGCAGGGCAGGTGCAGGCGGCGGTGAGCGAAACGGGGAGCGCTCGGATAGTCAAGTATGTTGTACAATTTTGAAGCCAACTTCATATCCCCGGAGTCTCGCAGCGCGGAGAATGGTGTTGACAGTGGAAGTGAGGTCATCAGCAGTTCTATTGTGACGCACTTCGTCCACATCACCAAAGACATTCAAGCCAAATTAGACGTGTAGATAAACCTGATGTGCGAAGTCGCAAAAATCTGTGTGAACGCGTGAATCTGGACTTGATTGTGTCAACAAGCACTCATTTCCACAATTTGGCATGCAAGAACATTCACCTTAGGACAAGTTGTAGCTAGTTCTCGGACACGCAGAATTGCCTCGTCATGTTGATCTGCATTGATAAGGGCGATGGCCTGACAGGCGCCACGTAAGTAGCGGCTACGCAAGACAAAAAGGTGTTTCGTTCTCAATACGTCATTCGACGATCAAGGTTTCATCCTGCTAAGCACATGCGATTATAAGTCAGTTTTGTGAAAAAGCGAGTGGGAGACGGTGCACCCAAGATGTCGTGATTAGGACAATCTCAGGCTGGGTTAGTGTCCGACGTAGCACTCTAATGTGAGCCACACGAAAGCGGTCATAGAACTGATACCATTATTATACAAAGAGTGAGCAGTGAAGACCCTTATGTGGAGATGCAGTAAGTTTTAAGTTAGACTCAGCTTCAAGCAGATAAGAGCCTGAGCCGTTGCGAAAGAGAGCGAACAGCCTCGTGTCTTAGGCGTCTGATAAGACACGAGACAGATTGGCGCTGTGGTATAAGACAAACATAGTATACACAAAGACCTGTGCAACTTAGAGTAAGACCCCCATAATTCCCAGTTACAGCAAGTCCACCTTCACTGTGTTCAACACCATCAACCTCCGACAGAATGGCGGAAGCGGCACAGCCCATCATTATGATCAGCACGCCCGTGCGAGCTTTTGAAGTTCGTGAATGCGCCGTATCTGCAGTCGCAGTCTTCCCCGATAGACGACTTATGGTGACCGGCTTGGGAGACAACACACTTTGTCTGTGGGACTTGACGAATGGTGTTGTGTTGAAGAAAATGGAGGGACATCAGACCCGGGTGGGGGCAGTAGCGGTATCACGAGACGGGCGATTGATAGCAAGCGGCGACGCTAACGGAAAACTTATCGCGTGGCACGGCAACACCGGCGAACTTCTATCTCAAATCGACGTCCACCCATCCAGTTCATTTGACTTTCCTCTACCCGAACCCCTTGCTATCGACTCGGATGCTCACTCTGCATGGATCAGTTCGCTTGACTTTTCTCCGGGTGGAGCGCTAGCCAGTGGTTCAGGGGATAAAACGACGAGACTTTGGAGCACAGAAACCTGGAAGTCGCAAGGGAAAATTAATTGCGGTGCATCGGTCCACTGCGTTCGGCATTCCCCGTCTGGTGAACTTCTCGCCATCGCGACAGACGAGAATATTCAAATATGGACTCCAAGCGGGGGGGAATGCATCACAGAATTTAAGGCTCACTCTGCATTTGATTCATCATGGAACTACTCACTTACGTGGACGCCCGATGGCACACGGTTGCTTTCAGCGGGCTCTGCTACAGATCCTACTGTACGGGAGTGGGAAACGTCAACATGGAAGCAGTTCGGTGATCCATGGAAGAGGCATACTGGCTTGGTGACCTCTATTGCAGTGGACTCCACTGGTACCTTCGTTGCCTCCGCATCGCATGATCACCATGTCTACCTCTGGCGCCTCTCAGATCGACGAACTATCGCTTCGTTCAAGCACTTTGATGAGGTGAACTCTGTCACTTTCTCCATGGATGGCAAGCACGTCCTCAGCGCAGGGAAAGATCGAATGATCTCAGAGTGGGCAATACCGGAGGACGATTTGCCCGATTCTAAAGTACGTTTCTACTATTCGCTGTTGGCAATTCAATGACCGTGCTTCCTATAGATCCTCGATATCGATTCGACAATCCGCAATGCATGCATCATTTGTGACTGGGATACCGCTGAAGCGCTGCTAGTACAACGAATTGGCATTGATGAAAACAACTATATCGCCTATGCCAATCGCTCACTTGTTAGGGCGCGAAGACTCGACTGGGACCAAGCGCTAAATGATGCACTCAAGGTGAGATACACTACCTCGTCGTGGCGCCAAAGCTAAATCACTTTGACGGGGACTTAGTCCGTTAGTATTCAGCCCTCATTCATTGGGTGCATCTCCAAGGGTATTGCTTACTGCGGAAAAAAGGACGTCCGAAACGCGATGAAAGCGTTTGATCTCGCGTTCATGTTCACGAAAGAAGACCCAAAGATTATTCATCATCTTCTCTTGATTAAGGTATGTTAATCTCTCCTTGTCTATACCTTACTTATTAAGAATTCCAGGCCATCGCTTATTTCAATGCAAATCAACACGAGGACGCAATCCAACGCGTTCAAGAGTTGGCCGATACCTGTCCCAAGGTAGACACTCTTGCCTGTCATATTGTGGAAGTGAGTATCTGCACTTCTTGAACTCATGGCCGTTGACACTGAACTTATGCATATTAGTCATATCTACATATCCAAATGGGAATAAGCGCCTTGGATGGCGCTTATAATAACGAAGATGCTGACCACTTCACTGTCATTGTCAACGCCATTGCTTCAATATCTCAGTCGGCCATTCATTCTCGTTATGATGATTTTGTCGTGGTATGTCGATGTGATGTAACCGAAAATGTTTTTCATGCTTATATGTGCGATTTATCCAGCTCTTCGGATGGGACCTCAAGTCATTGTGGAAAATTGCAAGCCAGAAACGGTGCGATGGACTCCTTCGCGCACGTAGGCTTCGAGAAGCCCACGAATCATATCGATATATGATGGATATGTGTGATGAAGCTACGAAGGCTAGTTGTCTTGATTGGTCCACCGGCAAGTCTTCAGCAATGTCCTTAGACTACAATTCTCACTTGCAGTTATGCATAGCTTTCAAGCAAGATTGCAGTGCGTTATATGCTGCTGATGGAGATACTGTCCTTGCGAGTGGAGACGCTGCGCTGGCTGTGAGCGATTACAACAAGGCTATCGAGCTGTACTCAGCGGCGATCGACCTGGATTCTGCAACTGATGAAGTATTTGCAAAGCGCGGTAAGGCAAAATTGGAAAAAATGCTATGGGCGGACGCACTTCTCGACGCGCAACAGGTACGATGGTAGCTATTGTTCTGTACTCAGCCTCATACCAGTTATACCCAGGTCATCAAACTCAGCCCTTCGTCTTACCTCGGATACCGGTTGAAGCATGCGGCGCTCTATGGCGCACGCCGATATGATGAAGCCTTCGAGGCATTTCAAGTCATGCTCTCCAAGTTGGATAATTCTACTGACGCACAGCTACGAGGTAGGTCATGAGGAACACATGCCTCCAGATGATTGAACCTTTTCCTAGAGCTGCGCAGGCAATACGCCAGTTCATCCGAAGCAGGGGCAGTTATTAGCAGAATAATCAATGACCAACTTGACCACACCCCACTTCGTCTAATTAACACATCCACTGGTCGCTTGTGCGATAGAGAGGAACAGATAAATGCCTTCGAAGCGAGCACAGAGTACAGGGAGCTCCTGTTATTCAACATGATGCATGGAGAGCGTCGGATAGACATCAAAGACGCGGTGGTGAAGTACTTTGGTTACGTCATGCTATCACATAGATGGGAAGGGCAGGAGCCACTACTGCACGACATTCAGGGTGAGGGCGTGTACGACTTAAATCCAGTTGGTGGCATCCCGAAGTTGCAGTCATTCTGTAAAATTGCTCGTGATCATGGGTATCGCTGGGCATGGATTGATACCTGTTGCATCGACCGGAGCAACAATGTCGAGGTCTCACAATCGGTCAACTCCATGTTTATCTGGTATCACCTCTCAGCGCTTACCATCATCTACCTGTCGGATGTTCCACCTTCGTCGCAGCCTGGCGCACTCGCTGGCAGTGTTTGGAACGCGCGAGGATGGACAATTCAAGAATTCCTGGCCCCAAAATTCGTCCTATTTTATCAGAAGGATTGGTCCCTATATCTTGACGATCGCTCTCTCAACCACAAGGATTCTGCCACAATCATGCAGGAGATGGGAGATGCGACGGGGATAGATGCACAGGCCCTCGTCGCATTCCGACCAGGAATGACAAATGCACGAGAGAAGCTCCGATGGGCTTCGACGCGTGTGACCACGTTGCCGGAAGATATTGCATACTCGTTGTTTGGCATCTTCGGAGTCCGCCTACCTGTAATTTATGGTGAAAAGAAGCAAAACGCGCTTGGGCGGCTCTTGCAGGAGATCGTGGCGAAGTCTCGTGACATCACTGCCCTTGATTGGGTCGGAAAACCATCCCAATTTAACAGTTGTCTACCAGCCGATATCATGTCGTACAGGGCTCCACCATGCGGGTTGACCTTGTCCGAATATGAAATTCAGGCAATAGCTTCGTCGCTGCGGGTTGCTGTAGCCGAAGAGGTGGCTTTAGAATTGTACAGCAAGCTTTATAACATCCACGCTCCCCGTTTCTTGCACAGGCGGCTACAGCTGCCTTGCATCGTGTTCCATGTCACCGATGTCAGACAGAGGCGTGGTCAAGATCAAGAGACATATTTCACCTATGAGGTGAAAGCAGATGGGCTTCATGACTTGCTGATCGCCACGGAAGAGACGCTTATCCAATCCTCGCGGACAACACCCACTCTTCAGAAATTCTTGCTCGTCCGTCCCTGGGACTGTCGTCTTCTCGAGCTGCCTGACTTTTCGGCTGATGCACAAAGCGTGGATGATTGGACCCCTCCCCCGTCTCCGTCACCAGATTTATCTTGCGGGTCTCCTGTAGAACAAGGGTCGCTTGCTTTGGAATCGAGCGAGCGAGAAGATCCTCATTTTGCAGACGATATGCACACCGTGGAAGATTATGTAACCCCGCTCCAGTCTCCTGGAGAGCCGGTTGATTCGGAATTTCACCGGGCATTACGGTTGATTGTTCGTCTCCAACAGCCTTTCTGCGCGCTGTTGCTGGCACAGCTGCAAAGTGGAGAATACAAGAGAATCGCGTCCGATCGTAACATCATAGTTCAAGTTGAAGACGTTCGCGCCAAGATGGATATCAGGATATTAGAGATATCGTAGCCAACGCTTTGAAACGGGATAATATTGTTCATTGGTTTTGTTAGTGATCTATTTACGACGTATGCTACTGAAGGGTGGATATATATATATATATATATAATATACTGTACTTATACATTATTCAAGCAGTGATCATTGATTTATGGAGGGGTAGGCTTTTAGTAGCTGTGTGGGGAGGCTGTTTGATTTGACTTGTTGAGTGTAACTGTATATACTTACCAAGGCCCAAGATGAGCCATATCTTAGGCGTCTGATAAGACCAGAGACGAACTAGCGCTGTGACACAGGATAAAAATGATACGTACAATTGACCTGTTCGACCTAGAGACAAGGCGCTAACAATCCCTAGTCCACCGTCGACCTCCAACTGAATGGCAGATTCCAATACGGCGAAGCCCCTCATCCAAACGATACTCCCCGTTCGAAAGTTTGCGTCTCATGGACACACCGTTTGCGCAATTGCGGTTTTTCCCGATGGGCGACGTATGGTGACAGGTTTGGGAGATAATAGACTTCTTCTATGGGACTTGAAAGACAATGATGTCGCGCCGAAGAAAATGGAAGGTCATAACGGTTGGGTGTGGACAGTTGCGATATCACGAAACGGAAGATTCATAGCAAGCGGGGATCACAACGGAGAACTCATTATCTGGAACGGTAACACTGGTGAACCAGTCACCCCAGGCAAAACCATAAAAGCTCACTCTGCAGCAATTTACTCGGTGGACTTTTCTCAAGACAGCAAAGTACTGGCAACTGGTTCAGTAGACAAAGTGACAAAGTTATGGAGCACCCAATTGTGGCAACAGCAAGGAGTTCCAATCGATTGTGGTGATTATATCCATTGCATTCGGTATTCACCATCTGGAGAACACCTTGCCATAGCGACATCCGGGGATATCCAAATATGGAGTCCAAGCAGGAGAGAACGAATAAAATCCTTCAAGGCTCACACCGAGTTCAATTCAGCATGGAATTACTCACTTGCATGGACGCCCGATGGCAGAAGGTTACTTTCAGCGGGCTCCAAACCAGATCCCACCATAAGAGGGTGGGACACATCAACGTGGGAACAGGTCGGTAGTCCCTGCAAAGGCAATACTACTAAAGGCATCAACACTCTTGTTGTGAACCCCACTGGAACACTTGTCGCTTCCGCGTCTCATGACCACTATGTCCGCCTCTGGCGGCTCTCAGATCGACGAATCATTGCCTCATTCAAGCACTCTCACCCAGTGTGTTGTGTCACCTTCTCCACAGATGGCAAGCACATCCTCAGCGGAGGTCTTGATAAGAAGATCTCACAGTGGGCAGTACCCTCGCTTGAATCCAAGGCATGTTTTCGCCTTTTACTCTTTGTAATTTAATGATGATATTTTCTGCAGATTATTGATATCGATTCAACAATCCGCAAGGCATGCATAACTGGGGACTGGGATACCGCTGAAGCGCTGCTAAAACAACGGATTGTCGCTGATGGTGGCAAAGACGACAACAACACCTATGCCAATCTCTCATTTATTAAGGCGCGAAAAAATGACTGGGATGGTGCACTCCACGATGCACTCAAGGTGAGATTATCGGACCCCCATGACATAATGGGATGCTAACTGTGATGATAACCTAGTCCGTCGCAATTCAGCCCTCCTTGACAGGGTATATCTCTGAAGGAATTGCGCTGTGCGGGAAAGGGCAGACCCAGGATGCAATAGAAGCATTCGATCTGGCGACCATGTTCACGGATAGACAATCGAAGACTATTCTTCTCTTAATAAAGGCAGGTCAAATTTTTCTCATATGTTCCCTAGTTCATCACGGTTCTCAGGCCATCGCATTGTTCAATGCAGAGCAAAATTTTAAGGCAGCCCCTCACGTCCACCAGCCACCCAATCCTTCTCCCGATGGTGATACTCATGCATGTAGCATCGTGGAAGTGAGTATCATGGACTTGATTCAGCCCAGTTCTCGGTTGATACTGATTTAGAACATTGCACAATAGGTTTATCTCGATAGCTTAGGTGACGCCCGTCGCAATGGAAGTGCTGGCGATTTTACTACCGCTGTCAATGCCATCGCTCGCTCATCTGAATCCGCAATCTGTTCTGCCATTTGTTCTGGATATGAAGATTTTGTCATGGTGAATATGATGTAATTGAAAGTTTGTTTTTTTGCCTTACTTCGCCATCTGCACAGCTTTTCGGATGGGACCTCAAGTCAGTGTGGCAGATTGCAAACCAGAAACGTTGCGATGCACTCCTGCAATCGGGTGGAATTAGAGAAGCCCTCGAATCATACCGATATATGATGGATATGAGTGACGAAGCTACAAAGGCTCGCTGTTCTGTTTGGTCCACTGGCAAGTTTCCAGCGATGTCACCAGGTCATAGTGCTCATCTGCATTTCGCACAGCTTTTGAACAGGCTTGCAGGGAGCATTATGATGCAAAAGGTCTTTCTGACATTGCCACGAGCGCAGATACTACCCTTGATGCAGAAGACAAAGATCCGGAAAATGCTATTGAGCTATACTCTGCAGTGATCAACCTAGGTTTGGCGAGCAATACTGTCTTTGTCAAGCGCAGTAAGGCGAAATCGGAACAAAGGTTATGGGAAGACGCACTTCTCGATGCGCAAAAGGTGTGATGACATCTTCAGTTGCGTGGCGAATACTCATTCTGGTAATGTGTAGGTCGTCCAGCAGAGCCCTTCGTCTTATATTGGATATCAGGCGAAGCATGCAGTGCTTCATGCTGCACAACGCTATGATGAAGCTATCGAAGCCTTCCAAGCTATGCTCCTCAAGTTGGATACTTCTCCCGACACACGAAGTAAGTCTTGAAAAACACATGCCTCTAAATGCTTGACTCTTTCTCTAGAGCTGCGCCAGCAATACGTCTCTCAATTCGACGCAGAAAGGGTTATCCAAAAAGTTATTCATGATCATATGGAAAACACCCCAACTCGTCTACTTGACACCTCCACTGGTCGCCTATATGATAAAGAGGCTCAGACAAATGCTTTCAAGGCGAGCACAGAGTACAAAGAGCTTTTATCATCATCAACGAAGCATGCGGACCTTCAAACGGAGCGCATCCAAAAAGTGGTAGCGAGGTACTTTGGTTACGTCATGCTATCGCATACATGGGAAGGGAAGGAGCCGCTGCTGCACGACATTCAAGGCAAGAGCGTGTACGAGTTGAATCCGGTCGACGGCATCAGGAAGTTGCAGCGATTCTGCGAAACTGCTCGTGATGGCGGGTACCGCTGGGCGTGGAGTGATACATGCTGCATAAACAAGAAAGATATTGGGGAGCTCCCGGCATCCATCACCTCCATGTTTCGTTGGTATCAACACTCTGCTCTTACGATTGTCTACCTGTCAGATATCTCGCTTTCATTGGGATCTGGCGCACTCACCAAAAGTGCTTGGATTACACGAGGATGGACACTTCAAGAATTCCTCGCTCCAAACGTTATTCTCTTCTACCGAAACGATTGGACCCCGTATCTCGACCATCACTCTGACAATCACAAGGAGTTTATCATGCAGGAGCTGAAGGATGTCACGGGCATAAATTCGCGGTTCTATGTTACCTTCTGTCCTGGGATGAGAGACCCCCGTGAGAAACTCAAATGGGCATCGAAACGTGTCACCAAGGAGCCAGAAGACGTTGCGTACTCATTGTTTGGTATCTTCACCGTCTATCTGCCCGTAATCTATGGCGAGGGCAAACAGAACGCTGTCGGACGGCTCTTGGAGAAGATTGTTGCTCGGTCGCGCGATGTCAGCGTCCTTGACTGGGTTGGCAAATCATCCGAATACAACAGCTGTTTGCCAGCAGATCTCACGCCGTACGGAGATCCGTCGTTGCCATGCTTGTCCAAAGATGAAATTCAGGCGTCAATTTCGTCGCTGCAATTTGCTGGGACTGAGGGAGCGGCTTTAGAATTGTATAATAAGCTTAATGGTACGAGCCCCCCTGGTTTCTCGAACGGGCGGTTACGTCTGCCCTGTATCGTGTTCCATGTCACAAAGGTCAAGCGGAGGGGCGACCAGGATCAAGAGATGTATTTCACGTATGACATGGAGGCAAAAGGACTGTGTGACTTGCTCATCACCACGGAAAAAAAGCTGTTCTCACGAGCAAAATCACAGAAATTCCTACTCGTCCGTCCCTTGGACCGTCGTCTCCTCGAGCTACATGACTTTTCGGATGATACGGAGAGCATGGACGAGAGCATGGACGATTTATTTCCTCCCTCATCCCCATCAGATTCACATGGCGGGTTCGCTGGAGAGCAGGAATCACTCGATTCGGAATTGAGCGAGCGAGCATTGCGATTGATTGCTCGCCTCAAACAGCCATTCAGGGCATTTTTGCTAGCGCAGAAATACGGCGAAGAATATACAAGAATTATGTCAGATCGTGATATCATTGCACAAGTCAAAGACACGATTTCCATTCGCGACATGATGGACTGCGTCAGGACAGTAGAGGTGGTGTAGCTTCAAAGGACAGTTGTACGTTGACATTTTAAATTACTTGACACGCATATACCCCTTGGGTATTCTAATCTACGGGACGGGTAGTTACTAGTACTATGCACATGGTTGTATACTACCAAGCAGTTTCCTTTGTTCGAACTTTGGGCTAAGGCGGTATACATAACGCCTTATTTCACCACCAAATGTACTATGCCTTTCAGCATTCATATCCAATACAGGTTCTCATGCATACATTATATACATTATTTAAAAAACCACGACTCCACCATTGAAACAGTTCCTGGGTTGGACACGGGCCATATGTACGCACACGTCCACATCCGCCACAAGGAAATGTCCCCTGAACATATAAACGGTACTTTCATAATGATCAGGATCACGACTTGAATATAAATCATTCCTCCAAACTTCTCATCTCAAGGTCTTGACTGGATAGCGTTATTTAAATTACTCTGGTTAGATATCACGAATTGTGTACAACGCCTGCAACCAGTGCACTGCACTGGCCCGTCGATCGATCAGAAGCTGGTCACAGTAGCGCCGCAACTTACGACAAAAGAGTATTTCGACCATCTAAACCCTTCGACAAAGCTGATGCGGAGTCTCTGCGGCAGTGATCAGGATGGGGATGTTCTGGCCAGTGTGAAGATTGGTGTCAATGATGTGAAATATGTCCTTTCACTCACAACGCTGACGTTAAAGTTGATTCATCTCCCTTCTTGACGCCGCAGTTGTCAATCACGCTTGAGGGGTATTTTCCCGACGTCGAAAGATGGATTGTTAGTGGTCTGACGAAGGAACCGTGTGGCAGCATTTGCTATCTTTCTTTCGTAATATATCACGGTAAACAATAACTGAATTTTAGATGCTCGAGTTTGCTGGCATTCATTCTGCCACCATGATGACTGCAACTTGCGTGATTCTATAGCGCTTATCAACTAAGTTAGTAAGTATTTGTTATCAGCCTCTTATCTGTGAAAACTAGCCTTTATCTGCAACCATGTAACTATATATATATACATCCAGGCCGCCAGTCTCATCAAGCTAGTCCACCATGTCCATCCCTCCATTTGATTCCACGACCTACTCCACCTACACCCAATCACCCAATCCATCATGGACATATGGTCAGAAAGTCGACACTACTCCTGCTGGAAAGGACTGGCTTGCAGGCGAATCTGCAGGGTGGAAAGTCTTTAACACAGCAGAAACAGACAAGGTGTACGTGCTCCTCGACCTGTTGTAAAGGCCCAACCGTAATCGCGATCGGCAGCGATATCTATAAACTCTTTATTTCGGGCATCGTGCCACGCCCCATCGCATTCGTATCCACGATCAATGAGGAGGGCGTAGAGAACCTGGCGCCATTCAGGTAAGACGCACCTAGGTTACATGACACGCTCCGCACGCTTACTTGGCTCGCATCTACCAGTTGGTTTAACACAGTAAGCAATACACAGAAGCATCTCTTTATATCGATTCAATAACCGCTTCACATAGGTCACGAACTACCCACCTATCATTTCATTTGCGTGCAACCACAGCGCTCCGGGCCGCCTCAAAGACACTACTACGAACTTGAAGAATAGCCAAGGATTCACCGTGAACATCATCAGCGAGCCATTCGTCGAGAATGCAAATTCAACTGCTATAGATGCTCCTCGTGGCTTCGACGAGTGGAGTATCAGTGGTCTGACGAAGGCAAAATGCGTATGCGTGCACCTTTGTGACACGATATATGCGCTAACAAAATGGTATTCAGGTGGAAATAAAAGCCTCCCGCGTCAAGGAGAGCGCTTTTAGCATGGAGTGCGAGGTAATTTCATTTCCTGTCGAATCCGCTCGCTCGCTAATCACGCCCCCTCCCAACAGCTTTACAAATCCATAGATATCACTCACCCAGTCACAGGCGAACACAACAACACGCTCATCCTTGCGCACGTCAAGTACATTCACGTGCGCAAAGACATGCTTACAGACAAAGGTGTCATCGACCTCACAAAGCTCAAGCCTGTCGCGCGTTTGGGTGATATTTCATATGCTCGCGTTGGAGACGCATATAGAATCGCTCGTCCATCATGGGCGCAGGACGAGGCGAAGATACAAGAAGTGTTGGGGACTCTCTCATCCCTATGAAATAGAACGAAGAAGGGCAGGTTACTGTCTCATCGGTAACATATACCATAAATTATAAGATAGGCAATAGATATCAGCATCCACCGTTGCCATTTCTCATTCGTGAGGCAGTCCTTATAATTGACTAGCAAGGGCGCCGGGTGACTAGCGAGTGAGGAATTTGTAGGAACAGATCAAGGACTGGCATACTGAACACGTCGGAACTTTGCGTGCATGTCGTGAGCCGCGCAGGCTCATCACGTGGGTGGCAAATATCCCAAAATCTCGTGGAGAATTCCGAATTTGGTGCAACTTCGAATTGACTTCGAAGTGTCTACAACAAGGCAAGCACCCCCAGGCCCAGGTACTATATACCCACTGCATGTCCTCCAACTGCATTAATATACGCTGTCCTCGCAAAACCCACGTGCAGGACTCGAACGACAACCCACCGACGACTGGTCACACTGCCGTCTGGCGTTAATATATCGTTCCACGACTTGAACACCTCGACTGGATTAACATCGACGTACGTCGCCCGTCGAGATCATCAATATCTACTCACATTGTCGTTCCAAAGTAGTACATTTCTCTATTGCATGTTACAATTAGTGTCATAATCTATCGTCAAAATCTTTGTCAATCAGTCATGGTTGATCTTGCTTCAAGTTGGGAGAAGCTGTCTCGCGTCTCTGTCAAGGGCGCTGAGTATGACTCTCGTGAATGTCGGCCCCATCCGAGACGGTTGGAAGGGTCTTGGGTAGATCTTACCAACTGCGTCAACGCATTATTGGACGACGAAAGACAGAGCCGACTTATTTGGCTTCATGGGGCGGCGGGCGTAGGAAAGTCTGCTGTTGCGTTCAATGTAGCTGAAAGGATGAAAGGTTTGGATATATTCGATCAGAGTCAACAGATGAATGTCGAGAAGCGGCTTGCGGGATCTTTCGTTTTCTCACGCAAGCACACGAAACGCTCTACGACTGGATATTTTTTTGCAACACTCG
>Ga0310811_10007749_pt1 | contig 13765 bp, 7 predicted proteins | sample YCmetagenome_FD_207642 | JGI IMG/M metagenome (GOLD analysis project Ga0310811, IMG submission 207642) | Soil microbial communities from experimental microcosm in Duke University, North Carolina, United States - YC | ecosystem: Engineered > Artificial ecosystem > Soil microcosm > Unclassified ... | reverse complement strand
TAAGGCGGACACGTCCGGGCTGATCACCGAGGCCGAGGCTCTCATCGTGCGCGCACCGCTGTTCGGGCGAGCCGACTTCCCGGCCCGCCTGCGCCAGCCGAGCCCGCTGGCTGGCGCCGTCGTCGAGCCGGCCGCGCGGGCGACCCGGGCGAAGCTGAAGGCCGCCGCCGACGCGTACTTCGACGGGGTGCAAGACGATGACGCGGACCTGATCCCGGCGGCCGACGACTGCCTGCGGATCGAGAACGGAGTGCAGACGGTCCGCAACCCGGCCGCGGAAGGACTCGGCCCGGGATCCCCGCTGGGGGAGGGGATAGGGATGAGCGTCCGGGACCAGGTCCGGCTGATCGGGTTCCCGCAGATCGAGCGGATCCGGGACCGCCGCTACCCGGTCGTCGACGTGGAGCGCGGCCTGGTCCTGGGGCTGGTCTTCTTCGACCATCCGGGCCCGGTGCGGACCGGGCCGGTCCCGCCGCGTTTCGCCGCCCCGAACTCCTACTTCATCTGGGAGCTGTTCAAGGTCTCCGGTGGCGTGATCCGCCACATCGAGGCGATCATGGCGATGTTCCCGTACGGCATGCGCCCCGGCTGGTAGGCCGCCGGGAGGGCGCCACAGGGCGTGCCTGTCCCGGCCTTCCATGCCCGGCCGAGCGGGAGCTACGTCCCGCTGACCACGCCGTATTCGGTCTCCCGCACCCATGGTGATCAAACAGGAATAAAACTCCATATCGGAACGGATCGCGGCGTCTCCCCCGCACAAGGGGTGGGTGCCCCGTTCCAAGTCGGCGTAGCCCAGGCTATCCGGCGGCGCCCGGTGGGTACATAGGAAACAAGATCACCGCTCGGGGGTGGGTGCCGATGATCTTCATACGAGGCTGACGGCCGTATGGACCTTACTCAGGGACTTGTTGACCTGGTCGCGGTCGCGCTCGTGGCCGCGCTCACGCCGCTCGTGACGGCCGTCCTGCCCGGCCCGCGGATTCCGCAGGTCGTCATCTTCCTGCTTGGCGGCATTCTCATCGGCCCGCACGTACTCGGGCTGGCCAATGTTGCCGCTATCCAGCTGCTGGCCAACATCGGACTCGGCTTCCTGTTCCTGCTGGCCGGTTACGAGCTTGATCTGCAGTTGCTGAGGCAGCGGCCCGGGCAGCTGGCCATCGTGGGCTGGCTGATTTCGGCCGTGATCGCCGTGGCGGTCGCCGCCGGCCTGACCGCGACCGACTACATCAAGGACTACGTCCCGGTCGGGCTGGCGCTGACGACCACCGCGCTCGGCACGCTACTGCCCATCCTCAGGGACAACGGGATGCTCGGTGGCCGGTTCGGCCAGGATGTATACGCCGCAGGCGCCGTCGGGGAGCTGTTCCCGATCCTGATCATCGCCGTATTCCTCACCAAACGCGGTCATTTTATCGCGCTCGCGTCGGTGGCCCTGGTCGGGCTGCTCGCCATCATCCTGTCCCTCGTACCGTGGGTGGCCGACAACGCCACGGTGCGCCGGATCCTCCGCGAGGGCCAGGACGCGACAGGCCAGATAACGCTGCGGTGGGCTGTGGTACTGCTGTTCCTGCTGCTCGCGGTCGCCAGCAAGTTCGGTCTTGACGTCGTGCTCGGCGCGATGCTGGCCGGGATCGTCCTGCGTATCTGGACCCGCCGACTCAGCATGGATACCGCTAGCCTTGAGCACAAATTTGACACGGTGGGCTACGGGATCTTCATCCCGATCTTTTTCGTCTCGTCGGGAATGACCATTGACCTGAAGGCGATCGCCGATGACCCGGCGCGCCTGGTCCTCTTCCTGGTGTTGCTGTTGGTCGTCCGCGGCCTGCCGTCACTGCTGGTATACCGCCACGTCCTCCCGGTCCGGCAGCGAGTGGAGATGACGCTCATCACCGCTACTTCGCTGCCGCTGCTCATCGCCCTAGCCGAAATCGGGGAGCAAGACGGGGTCATGCTTCCGGCCACGTCCGCTGCCCTGGTCGGCGCGGGCGTCCTCTCGGTGCTGATATTTCCCCTCATCGCGGTCACGCTGCACCGGAGCGCGCGGATCCCGGAGGCGGACGCCGTGATCCCGGAGGCGGACGCCGGGATCACGGGGGCGGCAGTCACCGAGGGCGGCGATACGGACGCGCCATCGGCCACCGGAGGTCGTCGAGCACGGTATCGGCGTCGAACTGGCCGAGGGTTTGGATGAGCCTGGCCACCAGGCCGGTCCACCCGGTCTGGTGCGAGGCGCCGAGCCCGGCCCCGTTGTCGCCGTGGAAATACTCGTAGAACAGCACGAGGTCACGCCAGTGCGGGTCCTCCTGGAACAACCTTGTGCCGCCGTAGACGGGGCGCTGGCCGTCACCGTCCCGAAGGAATGTGCTGACCAGGCGACGGGATAGCTCCTGCGCCACCTCGAACAGCGTCATCATCGTTCCCGAACCGGTCGGGCATTCGATCTTGAAGCTGTTGCCGTAGTACCGGTAGTGCGTAATCAGCGCCCTGATCAGGAGCAGGTTGATCGGGAACCAGACCGGGCCGCGCCAGTTGGAATTGCCGCCGAACATCCCGCTTGTCGACTCCGCGGGCTCGTACTGCACCCGGTGCTCGGCGCCGTGGACGTTGAACACATAGGGATGCTCGAGGTGCCAGCGCGAGATCGACCGGATCCCATATGGGCCGAGGAACCGGTCCTCGTCAAGCATCCGGGTCAGAATGCGCCGCAGCTTCTCCTCGTTCACCAGTGAGAGCAGCCGTCGGCCGTGCGCTCCGGGCACGAGCGGGTCGGCGATGTTGACCAGCAGGTCCTGGTTGCGCTCAAGGAAGGCGGACACCTGCCCGGCGATCTTCGGATAGCGGTCGATGACCGACTGCTCGATCACGGTGGAAGCGCAGATCGGCAGCAGGCCCACGAGGGAGCGCACCTTGATCCGGGTCCCGCTGCCGTCGGGCAGGCGCAGCACGTCGTAGAAGAAGCCGTCCTCCTCATCCCACATCTCGTCGGGATTGTCGCCGATCGGGTCCATGGCCGCGGCGATCCAGAAGAAGCGCTCCACGAACTTGAGCACGAAACCCTCGTAGTTGCCGTCATGCTCGAGCAAGGCCAGCGCCATCTCGAGCATGTTCTGGCTGAACATCGCCATCCACGCGGTGCCGTCGGCCTGCTCCAGTTGTCCGCCTGTGGGCAGCGCCGCGCTCCGGTCGAACACGCCGATGTTGTCCAGCCCGAGGAACCCGCCCTCGAACACGTTGTGCCCGGACGGGTCCTTGCGGTTCACCCACCAGGTGAAGTTCAGCAGCAGCCGGGAGAAGTTCTTCTCCAGGAAGGCTAGGTCGACGTCGCCGAGATCGGCCTCCAGATTCTGCAGGAAGAGGGCCGCGAAGGCGTGCACCGGCGGGTTCACGTCGCCGAAGTTCCATTCGTACGCCGGCAACTGGCCAGTCGGGTGCAGGTAGTCCTGGGAGAGCATCAGGTCGATCTGGCTCTTGGCGAACTCAGGGTCGACCATGGCGAGCGGGATGCAATGGAACGCCAGGTCCCAGGCCGCGTACCACGGGTACTCCCACTTGTCGGGCATGGACACCACGTCGTGGTTGAACATGTGGAACCACGATTCGTTGCGAGACCCCCGGCGCGCTGACGCCCGCAGTGGATGGGCTTGCCGCTCTCGCAGCCACTTGTCGACGTCGAAGAAGTAGCACTGCTTGGACCAGAGCATCCCCGCCAGTGCCTGCCGCATCACTGACTTCGCGTCATCGGTCACCGCGGGCGGAGTAATGGCCTCGTAGAACTCGTCCGCCTCGGCGCGGCGCCGCGCTAGCAGTTCGGATGCGTCGGCGAACGGCGCTGACAGCTGCGCGGGCTCCGTGCGGGTAAGGCGTACCTGCACCGCAGCCTGGCCGCGGCCAGGGACGGACAGCCGGACATGCGCCGCGGCCTTGGTCCCGGTTTCGTCGGGGTTGACGGTTTCCGCGCCGTGCAGCAGATGGTCGCCGATGCCGTCCTTGGGGAAGCGCGTTTGCGGTTCGGTGCCGAACACGCGTGGCATGTTCGTCTCGTTCTCGCAGAACAGCAGCGTAGCCTCGGGCGCGGCGTACAGGTAGAAAACGCCGAGCTCATGGTGTTCGGCCCGGATGGCAGGATGCCCCGATTCGACGCGGGCGAGCACGGGCTTGGGCCCGTTTTCCGTCCACGACCACGTATTGCGGAACCACAGTGTCGGCAGCACGTGGAGCACGGCCTCCCGCTCCGAGCGATTGTGCACGGTGACGCGGCAGACGATATCGTCCGGTGCCGCTTTCGCGTGCTCGACCTCGACGTCGAAGTAGTTCCCCGACTCGAAGACACCGGTGTCCAGCAGCTCATACTCGAACTCGTGCCGCGACCTGCCTTGGTTGACGGCGACCAGGGCGTTGTACGGAAACTCGCCTTGCGGGTATTTGTACAGATAACGCTGATAGCTGTGTGTCGGAACGTTGTCGACGTAGAAGTAATACTCCTTGACGTCCTCGCCGTGATTGCCTTCGGCGTTGGTTAGGCCGAACAGGCGCTCCTTCAGGATCGGGTCCTGCTCGTTCCAGAGCGCGAGAGCCAGGCACAGCCGCTGCTTGTCGTCGCTGATGCCGGCCAGGCCGTCTTCACCCCACCGGTACGCACGGGACCTGGCCTGGTCGTGAGTGAAGTACGACCAGGCGTCGCCGCCGTCGCTGTAGTCCTCGCGAACCGTTCCCCACTGGCGTTCGCTCAGGTACGGTCCCCAGGCGCGCCACGGTTCACCCGCCCGCGCCTCGCGCAGTCGCCGCTCTTCGGCTGTCAGCGACCCGTCATCCCCCGAAAAATTGCTGCTCATGCCCACCCCCCGGTGCCGATGTCGATTCTGTCACCGGACAATTACAGAATGTAAGGGGGGTGACCGCACGGGGTCGGCGGTCCTACATGATGCAACGCCAGGCCCCTTCAGCCGCACAACGCCGCGGGGAGGGTTATCTCGGCTGTGGTGCCCGCCTCCGGTGCGGTGCGGATCTCCAGGGTGCCGCCCATCGCCTGCGTGAGGGCCCGGGCGACCACGAGGCCGAGGCCCGCGCCCGGCTCCGCCGAGCATTCGGCGCCGAGCCGGTCGAACGGGGTGAACAGCCGGCTCATCATCTCCGCTGGGATCCCGCGGCCCGAGTCCCGGACCGCCACGGTCACCGTCGACCCGCCGGAGTCCCCTGCCCCCGAGTGCACTGCACCGACCTCGACCCAGCCGCCCGCGCGGTTGTAGCGGACGCCGTTGGTGACCAGGTTGATCAGCACCTGGCGGAGCCGGCGCCGGTCGGCACGGACCGCGCCCCGCCCGGCCGGGACCGTGCTGGCCAGCACAGGGGCCCGGAGGGTGACGTCGTGCGCTGCGGCCAGCGGGGCCAGCAGCGCGAGCACCTCGTCGAGCAGGCCGCACAGCTCGACCGGCTCGACCCGGATCGGTAGCGCGTCGGCCTCGATCTTCGCGATGTCGAGCAGGTCGTCGGCCATCGAGAGCACGTGCTCAGTCGCCGCGTCGATGTGCTCAAGCGCCGCCTGCCTGCGGTCAGGCGGCAGGTCCAGGGTGCGCAGCAGCTCGGTGAACCCGGTGATCGCCTGCAGCGGGGTGCGCAGTTCGTGGTTGAGCGCCGCGACGAACTCGGATTTCGCCTGGCTGGCGGCCTCCGCCGCCGCGCGGGCGACCTCGGCCTCGCGCCGCGCGCGCCGCTCCCGTTCGGCGGCCCGGCGCTGGGTGATGTCGAGCAGGTTCACGCTCAGGTTCACCGGGACGCCGTCCGCGCCGCTCACGACCGACGCCGCCACGGCAAGGTCGATCGTGCGACCGTCGGTGTGCCGGGCCACCGCCTCGTAGTGCACTGCCTCGTAGTGCACGCTCCCCGCCCGGTCCCGGGCGAGCTGCTCAAGCTGCCCTGCTGTGCCCGCCACCGGGCGCACGACCTCGTCGAGGGTGCAGCCGAGTAGCTGGGACTCCGTACGGCCGAGCATGTCGCGCAGCGCGCGGTTCACCCGCACGATCCGGCCGTCGGTTCCAGCCAGCACCATGCCTACGGCGTTGTCTTCGAACGCCCGGCGGAAGCGGTCTTCGCTCTCCGCGAGCGCCCCGAACAGGCCGGCGTGGTCGATCGCGACCGACGCCAGGTGCGTGAAACGGTCGACGAGCCGGCGTTCGCGCAGCGGCGGGCAGTGCGGATGGTCGTGGTAGACCGCGAACGTGCCGACGATGCCGGTGCGGCCCTGGATCGGGCTCGACCAGCAGGAGCGCATCCCGTGCGGTGTCGCGACATCGCGGAACCGCTGCCACCGCGCGTCGATGCGGATGTCGGCGGCGACGACCGGCGTACCGAGGTAGGCCGCCGCGCCGCACGATCCCTCCTGGGGGCCGACGGGCAGCCCGTCAATGCGGGCCGAGTAAGCGGTCGGCAGCGACGGGGCCGCACCGTGGTGCAGCGTCGCCGTCGCCGGGTCGAGCAGCAGGATCGAGCACCGGCTGCCCTCGATCAGCTCCTCCAGCGCGACGGCCACGCAGGTCAGGACCTCGGCCAGCGGGGTGCCGGTGGCGATCAGCTCCAGTACCGAGGTCTGCCGGCGGAGCAGGTCGAGGCAGTCGGCATGGTCGAGGTCGAAGCTCGCCACTGTGTCGGTGGCAACGCTGTCGGTGGCAACGCTGTCGGTGGCAACGATGTCGGCCGGAACGGTCTCGGTGGCAACGGTGTCGGTCGCTGCGGTGTCGCTGGCAACGGTGTGGGCGACAACCTCATCCGCGCGCATCGGGGGGCTCCATGCGGTACCCGACACCGCGGACGGTCTGCACGACTGGACGGCCGTCACCGCGCGCGCCGAGCTTCTGGCGCAGCCGGTGTACGTGCTCGGTGACCGTGGCCTCGCCCTGCCACCCCTTGGCGCTGCCCCATACGTGCTCCAGCAGCTGGGCACGGGTGAACACCTGCCGGGGATGCCGGGTGAGGAAGGCCAGCAGGTCGAATTCCTTGGCCGTGAGGTCGACCGGGCAGCCGTCGAGGATGACGTCGCGGGTGGTCTCGTCGACCCAGAGGCCGTCGCCGGGCGGGGCCGGGACGGGGCCGGGGCGCGAGCGCCGCAGCACGGACCGGACCCGCGCCGCGAGCTCCCCTGGAGAGAACGGCTTCACGAGGTAGTCGTCGGCGCCGAGGTCGAGCCCGACGATCCGGTCGGTATCCCCGCTGCGCCCGGACAGCACGATCACCGGGAGCGGGGTAGCCGCCGCCCCCTCCGCTGCGCGCACCCGGCGCAGGACGTCGAGCCCGCCGACGCCTGGCAGGGAAAGGTCGAGCACCACGAGGTCGGGCCGGTCGTGCTCGATCTGGGCGAGCGCGGCCGCGCCGTCGCTGGCCTCGGTGACCGTGAACCCGTCCGCCTCAAGCTGCCAGGACACCACCGTCCGCACCCGCTGGTCGTCGTCGACGACCAGGACCCGGGAACAGGCGACGTCGGGCACGCTCGGACTCCTCAGCAAGGGGCGACCGCAGTGTCGCCCGTCTCCATAGTGCCGCCGCAGGGTGAGCAGAGCAAGGCACGTGTAGCGCTGAGTAGTTGAGGAAACGTTGAGGTTGTGTTGCTGCCGTTGTGACGGCCGCCCCTCAGCCTGGAGGAGGGGGCGCGTACCCCTGCCTCGATCCGCTCCTGCCTGGCAAGGAGGCCGTCCGTTATGAAGCTTGCTCTCTACCTGCCGAACTTCCGCGACAAGGTGACGATCAAGGAGCTTGAAGATCTCACTAGCCTCGCTGAGGACCTCGACTTCGACTCGGTCTGGACGCTCGACCGGATCGTCGTCCCGGAAGCCTCCGACCGCCAGGAGCTCCAGTACTCGTTCGGCATGATGCCGGGGCTGCCCAAGGCCCTGCCGGTCTCCTCGCGGGGGGAGTGGTTCCAGGGCATGCCGCTGATCCCCTGGCTCGCCGCCAAGACGGCGAAGGTGCGGATCGGCATGAGCATCACCGACACGCCGTTCCGTGCCCCCGGCGTGCTCGCGGCGGAGTTGGCGACGATTGACCACCTCTCGGGCGGGCGGCTCAACGTCGGCGTCGGCTCCGGCTGGATGCCCGAGGAGTTCGCGGCCGCCAGCGCCTCTCACATCTTCCCGAAGCGGCACAAGCACGTGCGCGAGACGATCGAGATCATGCAGGGCATCTGGACGAACGACCTCTTCGAGTACCACGGCGAGTTCGCTGACTTCGAGCGGTGCGGGTTCGGGGCCAAGCCGCTGCAGCAGCCGCATCCGCCGATCTTCTTCAGCGGGCTCAAAGACCCGAAGCGCTCGGCGCTGCGCATCGCGAAGTACAACCTGTCGGGCTGGATCGGGATCCAGGACTTGCCGGACGACATCCGGCAGTGGCGCGGCGCCATCCAGCGGGAGCTGGACGAACTCGGGAGTTCGCGCTCGGTCGACGACCTCGAGATCAGCAGCATGCTCTGGACCGTCATCACCGAGGACAAGACCGACCAGTCGGACAACGGCCGGGTCACCAACCTCATGGTGGGCACCGCCGGGCAGATCACCGACCGGCTCAAGCAGTACAAGGAGGCCGGGCTCACGATGCCGATGATCTGGCCGCCGTTCGCCGACGTGCCGGTCGCGAAGACGCTCGACGACCTCAAGCGGCTGAAGGAGGAGATCCTGCCTCAGGTCGAGGCCTCCTAGGCCGCCGCTGCGGCTAGAGACTCGATCGTGAACATCGCCGGCCTGCTCGCCGACGGGATCGCGCGAGCCGGTGACCGGCTCGCGTTCGTACAAGGCGCGCGGGCGCTCACCTACCAGGCCCTCGGCGACCGGGTCACCCGGCTCGCCGCCGGCCTCGCCGGGCTCGGGCTGCGGCGCGGCGACCGCATTGTGCTCCTCATGCCCAACCGCCCCGAGCTCGTCGAGTCGCTGTGGGCCGCCTTTCACGGCGGATTCGTCGCCGTGCCGGTCAACTGGCACCTCCATCCCGACGAGGTCGACTACATCGTCCGGCACTGCGGCGCGGCGGCCGTCGTGGTCAGCGACGAGACAGCCGCCGCGACCCGCACTCTCCCGGACATGGTCCGGGTCCTGCGCGTGGCCCGCGGGGCCGGATCGGACACAGGACTCGAAAACACCGGGCTCGAGAACACGGGGCTCGACTACGAGGACGTGCTGGCCTCGGAACCGTTGTCCGCGGTCGGCGTCGCGTCCGAGGACCCGGCCTGGCTTTTCTATACCTCGGGGACGACCGGGAGACCGAAGGGCGCGACGCTCACCCATCGCAACCTTGCCGCGATGACCGAGGCCTACCACCGTGACCTCGACCCGGTCGCCGACGGCAGCATCTACCTGCACGCCGCCCCCCTGACCCACGGCAGCGGGCTCTACCTGCTGCCGTCGATCGCACGAGGGGCGACCCAGGTCATCGCACCCGGAACCAGCTTCTCAGCCGGCGACTTCGTCGCATTGATCGAGGAGCACCAGGTCACGCACGCCGCCTTCCTCGCCCCGACGATGCTCCGGCGCGTGGTCGACGAGGCGCGCGGCCGGACCCTCGCGAGCCTGCGGAGCGTCGTCGTCGGCGGGGCGCCGCTTTACCAGGAGGACCTGCGCGCCGCGGTCGGTGTGCTCGGGCCCATCGTGGTCCAGATGTACGGGCAGGGCGAGGCGCCGATGACGATCACCGTCATGCCCGCGTCCGAGGCGCTTGACCATCCCGGCTCATGCGGACGTGCCTTCCACGGCGTCGAGATACGCATCGCGGACACCGGCGGCGAGCCCGTGCCAGACGGCGCGGACGGCGAGGTCCTCGTCCGCGGCGACGTGGTGATGCGCGGCTACTGGGACAACCCCGACGCCACCGCGGCCACCCTGGCCAAAGGCTGGCTGCACACCGGCGACATCGGCCACCTCGACGCCGGATACCTGCACCTCACCGACCGGGCCAAGGACGTCATCATCACCGGCGGCTCGAACGTCTATCCCCGCGAGGTCGAGGAAGTCCTGCTCACCCATCCCGCCGTCCGCGAGGCCGCTGTCGTCGGCGTCCCCGATTCCGAGTGGGGCGAGTCCGTGCGGGCGTTCGTCGTCGTCGCCGGAAACCCGACTCCCGGCGAGCTGATCCAGTACTGCCGTAGCCGCCTCGCCTCGTTCAAGAAGCCGCGCGAGGTGATCCTCGTGACCGACCTGCCCAAGAACGCCGCAGGCAAGATCCTCAAGCGAGAACTCCGCCAGCTGCCGTCCTGACGGGGCGGATGACGGGCCTCTCCGTTGTTGGAGTGCCGGAAAAGGCTCGGTCGGCTCGATCATCCGTGCACCTCAGAGAGGTGCATGCGACATTCGTGAGACATTAGTGGTCTGGTCATCCCCTGGTAAAACCGCTTGGATGCGAAATGCCCTCGGTGCGCGGACCGGCGGCCGCTCGTGAGCGGCAACAGTCATTGACTGTGGTGGGTGACCGGGACCGCGCGCGTCCGAGATGGTGAAACGCAAGCCAGACGAAGGCATGACCGGTCTGGTGCCAGCTCGGGATTCATACAGCGAAAGAGGGCCAGCCCGCGGCAGGCTGACGTCGATCGGAGGGGAACCGGCGTCGGCTTGCCAGCGGTTACTGCTGCGGACAAGCCGGAGCTAGATCGACAAGCCGGAGTTAGGGCTAGGCGGGAAGCGCTGGCCCGGACGCGCTGGGCTGCGGCAAGTTCGGGGGAGGGTGACCGGCTGTGCTCGCGAGCAAGGCCCGGACCTTGTCGGCAGCCTCACCATTCTGCAGGTCGTCGAAGATGACGAGCGCCTGCTGCCAAGCAGTCCGGGCCTGTACGGGGTTGCCGGCAGCCTGACAGGTCTCGCCGAGGTGGGTGAGGGATTCCGCTTCAGTGAAGCGGTCGCCGGTTTCCCGGTGCAGACTGAGCGCGCGCTGGTAGCAGGCGGCAGCTTCGCCGAAGTTGCCCATATGGTGCTCCGCGTACCCCAGGCTGTCCCATACATATCCCTCTAGCCAGTGGTGGCCGACTTCCGTGCACAGGGCCAGCGCCTGGCGGCAGAGCGCGCGGGCCTGCTCGTAGTCACCGAGGAGGCAGTGCGTCCAGCCGACGTTGTTCAGTGCCGCGGCCTCGGACGCCTTGTCGCCGATGGCCTGGTACAGGCTCAGCGCCTTCTCCGCGTGCCCGAGCACAGCGGCGTAGTCGCCCTGACTTTCGGCCAGGGCAGCGAGATTGTGCTGGACCTTGGCTTCGCCGAGGCGGTTGCCGAGCTGCTGGTACAGCGTGAGGCTCGTGGTGAAGAGACGAGCGCTCTCCTCATGGTCGCCTAGGTCAGAGTAGGCGGCTGCCAGCAGGCGGCGGCACACTGCCTGGGCGCCCAAGTCGCCGAGGCGGGTCGCTGCGGCGAGGGCTGTGCGCTCGGTCGCGGCCCATTCCTGCCAGTGCCCGCGAGCCTGCAGGAACGGTGTCAAAGCCCAGGGGAGCTGCCAGGCGTGAACGTCGAATCCGCGTGAGCTGGCGAGGGTAGTGGCGACGAGCAAAACCCGGTGCTCTTCCTCGAACCAGGTCAGCGCTTGCCGGTGATCGGCGAGCTGCTCGGGTGCGGTGCCGGGGCTGGGCGCGGCGAGGGCGACCGGCTCATGGGACGGATTCAGCAGATGGGCGGCATAAGCGGCGGTTTGCAGATAGTGGTCGAGCATCCGGCCGGCAGCGGCGGTCCGCTCCGCTTCGCTGCCGGCGTCATGGGCTTGCTCAGCGGCGTAGGCGCGCAGCAAGTCGTGAAGGGCGTACCGGCCGGGGAGGCGCTCGGTGACTAGGTGGGCACGGGCTAGCTCGCTGAGGTGCTGTCGGGCCTCCGCCGGATCGCAACCGGCCAGGCTAGCCGCGGCAGGGCCGCTGATGTCGGGGCCGGGGTGGATTCCCAGCAGCTGGAACATCCGCGCCGCTTCCTGGCTGAGGTGGCGGACCGACCAGGAGAACACCGCACGGACGCTGGCCGCGGGATCGCCGGCGTCCAGCGCGTCCAGCCGACCGGAGGCATCGCGCAACTCGTCAGCCAGCGCGGCCAGCGGACGGCTGGGCCTGGTGGCGGCCCGGGCGGCCGCGATAGCTACCGCTAGCGGCAAGCACGCGCTCAAGTTAGCGATGTCGCTGACCGCACCAGGCTCTGCGGCGGCGCGGGCATAGCCGATCCGTGCGGCCAGCAGTTCCATCGCCTCGCCAGGGGCAAGCACATCCAGGGACAGCAGCCGGGCGCCGTCGGCGGCGGCCAGGCCAGTTAGCTGGCTGCGGCTGGTAACCAGCACCAAGGTTCCGGCGGAGGCCGGCAGCAGCAGCCGGACCTGCTGCTCGTCGCGGGCGTTGTCCAGGACGATCAGCAGTCGCCGGCCCGCCATCAGGCTGCGGTAGAGGCCCGCCTGCGCCTCAGGGCTGGCCGGGACGCGCTCCGGGGCCACCCCCAGAGCGTCCAAGAACCCGCGGATCGCCTCGGGTGCGGTTACCGGAGTGCCGGAAGGGTCAAAGCCTCGCAGGTTCACATAAAGCTGTCCGTCAGGGAATCGGCCCGCCACCTGGTGCGCCCAGTGCAAGGCCAGCGCGGTCTTGCCCACGCCGGCCGTCCCGCCGATCGCGCTGAGCACCACCGTCCCCGGCCCGCCGACTCCGGTCCCGTCCAGGATCTGGCCGAGCCGCCGCAACTCAGCGGCGCGACCCGTGAAATCGGCCACCGCCGCTGGCAACTGCCGAGGCACCGCGACTTTTCCCCGCTGATCATCGGCCGCCAGCATGCTCTCCAGCTGGTCTACCGAGACTTTCAGCGCCCGGGCCAACTTGGGCCGGATATACGGCAGCGGCTCGCTCTCGCCGCGTTCCCACCGCAGGACCGTAGAACGCCCGACGCTCACCAGCTCGGCGAGCTCTTCCTGGGTCAGACCCAGTGCCTTGCGGCGTTGGACTAGGCGCTGCCGTTTGGCCACGGTGCTGGATGCGGCATCTGCTGACATGGTTCGGTGCGCCCCACTCCGTAATGCTCGGCCAACCCGCTGTATCTGTCCAGTTTGCCGCCAGGTGCCAGCATTTCGTTGGCAGAAGGTGGTATTGGAATCAACCCTGGGATTTAGACATTGCCGGCATAGACCCTCAAGATTGCGGGCAAGAAAGGCCGAAATCTGCGCACAGCCCCTGCTCAACCTCGATGTCTCGCTCAGGCCGGCCGTCGGCGCAGGCTGTCGAGCAGCTCGTTAAGCATCTGCTGCTGCCGGGCTGCGGTGACCCGGCCAGGATAGAGGACCCGCTCGGCGCTGAGTCCGTCGATCAGGACAAGCAACTGGTGGGCCGCGAGATCAATGTCCGCGCTTTCTGGCAGTTCGCCCTGCGCCCGCGCCTCAATGAGGTGACGGCGCAGCCTCCGCTCGAACCGGTCGAATTCCGCGTTCTGCACCTTACGCAGCTCCGGGTTGCCCAGTGCCCGCCCCCAGAAGCTGATCTCTATCTGGGCCTCAAGGTCACGCTCGTCATCCAGCGGCAGCGCCTCGATCATGACGAGGCGGAGTGCGTCGAGCCCGGTCCGCCCGGCCGTCTTAGCGTCCATCCGGGCCGCGACCCGGCGGTGCGCCAGTACGAGCGCCGAGCCCATGATGTCGGCCTTGTCGTCGAAGTAGTGCGCGAGAATGCCTGGCGAGCAGTGGGCCTCCCGGGCGATGGCCCTGACGGTGGCCCCGGCGATGCCATCGCGCACGATCACCCGCCAGGTGGCGGACAGGATCTCGTCACGCCGCGCATCCCAGTCGACGATCTTCGGCA